>OMDM01000020.1_pt1 | contig 87701 bp, 78 predicted proteins | sample 1673801 | NCBI WGS metagenome assembly OMDM01 (sample SAMEA103958127, study PRJEB25191) | human gut metagenome | biome: human-associated habitat [ENVO:00009003]; feature: intestine environment [ENVO:2100002]; material: feces | place: Germany | collected 2013/2015 | reverse complement strand
CAGCATCTGTTCGAAGAACCGCCAGGAACTTGTTCCGTCAGGCGTTTTCAGCCAGATGTAAGGAGCGTTCACACCGCCGTAGACTTTCAGCCCGGCCGCTTCAAAGCCCTGCTTCATGGTCCGGGCATTGTCCATATAATAATCTATCGTTTCCTTTATCTGCCGCTGTCCCTCCGGTGTGTAGATGGCTTCCGCCGCTCGCTGGGTGATGTAGCTGGTGCCGTTGAACTTGGTAGATTGGCGGCGGTTCCAGAGCTTGTTCAGCGGGATGCGTTCGCCTTCCTCATCAATGCGAAAGATGATGAACTGCCCCGGCAGCGCCTTGCGCGCCACCAGCGGCGCTTCGATTTCCATGAGCGTGACTGTTTCATTCAGCACACGCTTTTTGACAATGGGAAACATATTGTGTCTTCCTCCCTCTTGTGAAAAGGATATCAGTTTATTCTATCGCAAAGGCGGCGGAATTGCAAGCGAGAAATGTTCTTTCTGCGTATTTCTGCAACCAGCGGCGGCATTTTCAGGGATTCATGCGGAACCAGCAGAAGGATGTCGCGCTCGGCAGATCCCAAATCGTCAGCTTATAGCCGTCGGGCATATCGAACCACGCAAAGTCGTTGACCCCGTATGAGCCGTGATTGGGCGCATCCGCAAACGGCACGCCGATGATGGAAATCGCCACGCCGCCGTCAGTCGTCTTAACTCCCTTGTAATAAGAATCATCCTGATGGGCATCAAGGAACGCCTGAATGCGGTCTGTATAAGCGAAATTCGGCCCGCAATGAATCACCAGCGCGTAATCCAGATACGGCGCAAGCTCCGGCAGTTCCTCCTCTGTGTAGCCAAAATCGCGCAGCGTGCCGATGAACATCATGATATGGCGCGCGCGCTTCTTCGCCACCAGCAGATCGCCCACCTGCAGGTTCTCCGCCAGTTTGTCATACGACGGCATTCCCTTGCCCTTGCGGTGGCTGTACACATGGTTCTTGCCGTACTTGCCATACTGCAGAATCATGTTGGACAGGCTGTCATGCTTCGGCAGCCCCGCCTCGGCATACACCCACTGCGTGAAGCCGGAACAGTCCAGCCCATAGAGATAATACGAACCCTTGTCATAGAAGCGCGTCTGCTCCCAGATTTCGCGCTTGCTGTACAGCGGCGCGCGGGAGAACAGGCGCGTCAATGTCGTTTCGTCATCTGCCTTGCCGCCGAAGAAATACGGACAGCCGTCCACAAACGTCGCTGTCACCTCAGCGCCGGTCATTTCGTTGTAGCGGCGCACAAAGTCGTTCCCCTCTTCCAGCATGGAAAAGGCAGCATCCAGCAGCTTCGAGCGCTCCACCTCCGCCTGCGCCGGCAGAATGGACAGCACCATCGTCAGCATCAGCACCAGCAATGCTGTCAGTTTTTTCATCGTGTTTCTTCCTTTCTTCCTCCGGCGTTTGTGCCGAATGTCGACATTATAGCACATCCGCCATCATATGACAAGTACGCCCGCGCGGGCTTTTCATTCCGAAGTCGGTCTGCCTGACAGAAAAAAAACACCGTCCAGCATAAAAAGTCAGCGTGTTGATTTTTCCCGCGAATTTTATCGTTTTCCCTGTTGACATATTTAATAGGAAGATATAGAATAGACGGCGGACTGATTTTTTACCGCGTCTCCCGCGTGCGGTACAAGGAGGTTACGGGATGTTTTTTCTGCTTTTTGGTTTCTGGGTGCTGCTCAACGGCAGCTGGACGCTCGAAATTGCGCTGATTGGGCTGGTTGTCTCGGCGGCGCTGTACGCGTTCATCGTCAAGTTCATGGGTTACTCGCCAAAGAAGGAATGGGCGATTGTGCGCCGTCTGCCGCGCATCATCGGGTACTTTCTGTATCTGGTGAAGGAGGTTTTCCTCTCGGCGTGGGCGACGATCAAGCTCGTCTGGTCGCCGAAGCTCGTTGTTGAGCCGGAAATCACCTCATTCCACACCCATGTGCGGACCCTGCCCGGCAAAGTGGTGCTGGCAAACTCCATCACCATGACCCCCGGTACGATTACCGTGGACATGCACGACGATTTGTTCCTCATCCACTGCCTTGACACGTCCTTTGACGTGGGCAAAGAGGGGTTTGAGATGGAACGCCGCGTGATGGCGGTGGAAGGAACGCCGAAAGCCAAGAAATCCAAGAAGGGAGCGAAAAAAGCATGACGGACGCCTACGCATTTCTCTACAACGGAGCGCTGATTGTCATCGGCGTACTGCTGCTGTTCTGCCTGATTCGCGCCATCCGCGGGCCGCGCATTGCCGACCGCGTCATTTCCATCAACATGATGGGTACGCTGATTGTTATCACCATCTGCGTGCTGGCATTCCTAATGAACGAGGGGTATCTGGTGGACATCGCGATGATTTACACGATGCTGTCCTTCCTCGCGGTGGTGCTGCTGACGAAGATTTACATGGGTGTCTACCGCGAAAAGCGCCGCCGCCGGGAAGCGACGGAAAATCAGGCGAAAGAGGGTGAATCGCATGAGTGACTTCTGGCAGATTTTCCGTTTTGTGATTGCCGCCCTGCTGACGCTTGCCGGTGTATTCTGCATGATTTCCAGCGTTTTGGGGCTGTACCGCTTCCGTTATGCCCTCACGCGCATTCACGCCGCTTCGCTGATGGACACGGTCAGCATTTTTCTGATGCTCTCCGGTCTGTCCGTCGCGACCGGCTTTACCGTGGCAACGGCAAAAATGGTCGTCGTCATTCTGTTTTTGTGGATTACCAGCCCCGTCGCGTCGCACCTGATTGGGCGGCTGGAAGTGACCATCAACGACGAGTTGGAAAAGGACATGACCGTCATGGACGAAACGGCGGTTCAGCACGAAAAGGAGGGCGACTGACCATGCAGGTGCTGCATATTCTGCTGCTGGTATTCATCATCAGCTGCGCTGTCTCCGTCTCGCTGACGAAGAACCTGCTGACGGCGCTGGTCATCTTCATGGGGCAGTCGCTGGCGATGAGCGTTATCTGGATTCTGCTGGAATCGCCCGACCTTGCAATTACCGAAGCGGCTGTCGGCGCGGGCATCACAAGCCTGCTTCTGTTCGTGACGCTGAAGAAAATCCACGCCATCGACATCCAAAAGGGCACGGACAAGACCACAAACAACGTTCAGGAAGGGGTGACGCGGCATGGCGAAGATCAGGAATAATTATGAAAAAAGCTGGTTTCCGCGGCTGCTGAAGTGGCTGGACGGCGGTTCTGGTCTGCTCGATGATGCCATGGCGCACGAACTGGACGAAGGCAGTGAAGAGCACCTGCTGCCCGACTCGCAGGACGCCCTTACCCGCGAAACGAAATTCGAGCAGCACCGTCAGGAGAGCTTGGACAAGGACGAGACGCTGTACGAGCGCTATCATCAATGGGCACACACGCGCGGCAAGAAGCTGCTGACGTGGCTATACCGTCTGCTGGCGGTGGTTGTGTGCTTCTCCATCATCTGGGTGCTGCTGCAGACGGCCAGCTACCTGCCGCCGTTCGGCAATCCCGACAACCCGGTCAACAACGAAGTCAGCCAGCGCTACATTGAAAAGGGCATGGAGGAAACTGGCGCGGTCAACATCGTTGCGGGCATGATTCTGGACTACCGCGCATTTGACACCTTGGGCGAATCGAACGTGCTGTTCATTGCCGCCTGCTCGGTGCTGATTCTGCTGCGCGTATCCGGCAGCAAGGACGGCAAGCCCTCCACCGAACAGCTGGAAGCCGAAGCCGACGACCGCATGTATGAGCCGAAGAACGACGCCATCCTGCAGCACGCGGCGAATTTTCTTGTGCCGCTGATTCTCATGTTCGGCGTGTACGTCATTCTGAACGGACATATTTCCCCCGGCGGCGGCTTCTCCGGCGGCGCGATTATGGGCGCAGGGCTGATTCTGTACCTGAACGCGTTCGGCTTCAAGCGCACGGAGCGTTTCTTCACTTTCACGACGTTCAAGATTGTGTCCTGCGTCGCGCTGTCGTTCTATGCGCTGAGCAAGGCGTACAGCTTCTTCACCGGCGCGAACCATCTGCCGTCCATCATCACAACGGGTACGCCCGGCATGATTTTCTCCGCAGGGCTGATTCCGTACCTGAACATCGCCGTCGGACTGGTCGTCTGCTGCACGATGTACGCCTTCTATACGCTTTTCAGAAAGGGGGACATGTAAGCCATGAATTTTACAAACTACGAAGAAATGGCCGCCATGATTCTCTTCGGCATCGGCTTCACGACGCTGCTGCTGCACAAGAACATGATTAAGAAAATTATCGGTTTCTCGATGATGGACAGTGCCATTTACCTCTTTCTGGCTGTCAAGGGCTACATTGCGGGGCGGAAAGCGCCGATTGTGGTGGACGGCATTACGTCCATGGAAGCCTACATCAACCCCATTCCGGCAGGTCTGGTGCTGACGGGCATCGTCGTCTCCGTGTCGGTGACGGCGCTGATGCTCGCGCTGACCGTCCGGCTCTATCGGCAGTATCACACGCTGGATATTGACGAGATTACCGCGCTCTGCCGGAAGGAGGAGGAAACCTGATGTCACAGCCGCTCTGGCATTCCATCCCCTATCTGTGCATCCTGCTGCCGCTGGGTTCGGCGGCAGTGACCAGCGTCCTCAAGCCCCGGTGGGCGCGGTATTGGACGATGTTCGCGCTGCTGGTGGTCACGTCGCTCTCCGGCGTGATTTTCGCCATTTTCGCATCCGGCGCGGAGAGCTACACCTACATGATGGGTCACTTCCCCGCGCCGTGGGGCAACGAAATCCGCGCGGGTCAGCTGGAGGCCGTGACCGCCCTGTTCTTCAGCCTGATTATGCTGCTGAGCCTGCTCGGCGGCTTGAAAAAGATTGACGAACACATCGACCAGAACAAGGTCAGCCTGTACTACGTCGTGCTGCTGCTGCTGACGGCGGCGCTGATGGCGCAGGTATACACGAACGATATTTTCACCGCCTACGTCTTCCTTGAAATCATGACGCTGGCGGCGTGTGCGCTGATTGCCATCCGCAAGCGCGGGCGCACGCTCGTCGCCGCGACGCGCTACATGATCATGAACCTGATCGGCTCAGGTCTTTTCCTGCTGGGCATCATCCTGCTGTATGACCTGACGGGTCACCTGCTGATGAGCAACATGAAGGAAGCGGTTGCGGCGCTGGCGAAGTCCGGGCAGTATCAAGTGCCGCTGACGGTTGTCGTCGCACTGATTTCCATCGGTCTGTCCATCAAGAGCGCCCTCTTCCCGTTCCACACATGGGTGCCGGATGCTTACGCCTATTCTACCCCGACGTCCGCTGCGGTGCTGTCATCCTTAGTCAGCAAGGGCTACATCTTCCTGCTGATGAAGATTATGTACCGCGTGATTGGGCTGGATGTCATCGTCTCCACCGGGATTCAGGATGTGCTGTTCGTTTTCGCGCTTGTTGGCATGGTGATGGGCAGCATTTCCGCCATTCGTCAGACCGACATTCGCCGGATGATTGCGTTCTCCTCCGTCGCGCAGATTGGCTATGTCTTCATGGGCATCGGTCTGGGTACGGATGAAGGCATGATGGCGGCAACGTTCCACATCTTCAGCCACGCGGTGTGCAAGAGTATGCTCTTCCTTGCCGCAGGCGGCTTAGCGGACGCTTCCAACAACTCCAAGAAGTTCCGTGACCTGCGCGGTGCGGGCTTCCGCAGCCCGATTGCGGGCGTGGCTTTCACCATCGGCGCGCTGAGCATGGTCGGCTTCCCGTTCCTCGGCGGATTCGCATCGAAGCTGAATTTTGCCCTTGCCGCGATGGATGTCGGCGGTGCGCGGACGATGCTGGTGCTGATTACGCTGGCAATTTCGACGTGGCTGAACACGCTGTACTTCCTGCGCACAGTAATTACGCTCTACCGCAAGCCTGTGCCGGGGGCGGTGTATTCCGTCGCCCGCGGTCAGCGCGGCTTCTGCTTCAATGCCTCGCTGGTGGCGTTCTCCATCGTCAATGTGGCGCTGGGGCTTTTCGCGCAGACCTTCGTCAGCGCCATCACCGCGGGTTTGGCGACATTTGGGTAAGGGAGGAAACGAATGATGAATCTATGGTTGCTTCTTCCTCTGCTGCTGCCCATGCTGGCGGGGCTGCTTCTGCTGACAAAGCCGTTCGCGGAGGGGAAAATCCGCCGCCTGACGGTGCAAATCGGGTTGATTTTGACGCTCGTGTCGCTGCTTCCGGCGTTTCTGACGTCTGGGCGCGACCTGACGCTCTTCACGCTGTCGGACAACGTAGAAATTGCGCTGCATGTGGACGGCATCGGCATGTGCTTCTGTGTGCTGATGGCGTTCGTCTGGGCGGCGGCGGGGTTCTACTCGTTTGACTACATGGCGCACGAGGGGCATGAAAAGCGCTTCTACTGCCTGTATCTGCTGACGCTGGGCGTGCTGATGGGGCTGTGCATGTCCGGGAGTCTGGTCACCTTCTACATGTTCTACGAAGCCATGACGCTGCTGACCATGCCGCTGGTGATGCACTCTGGCAGCAAGGAGGCGGTCGCGGCGGGCATTAAGTACCTGATTTACTCCGTCGTCGGCGCGTCACTGGTGCTGCTGGGCATTTTCGCGATTGCCCCGTACGCGCAGTCGCTGTCCTTCGCGCCCGGCGGCGCGCTGGACATGGCGAAAGTCGCGGGGCACGAGGGCTTTGTGCTGGCGATTGGCGGCGTGATGCTGCTGGGCTTCGGCGCGAAGGCGGGTCTGTATCCGCTGCACGGCTGGCTGCCGACGGCGCACCCGGCCGCGCCTTCCCCGGCGTCGGCGGTGCTGTCCGGCGTGATTACGAAAGCGGGCGTGCTTGGTCTTTTGCGCGTCATCTACTGCTTCCACGGCGCACAGAACCTGCGCGGAACGTGGGTGCAGACGGTGCTGATGGCACTCTCGCTCTTGACGGTTTTCATCGGTTCGCTGCTGGCGTACCGGGAGCATCACCTCAAAAAGCGGCTGGCATGGTCTACGGTCAGTCAGGTGAGCTACGTCGTGTTCGGGTTGAGCACGCTGCATCCGCTGGGGCTGCTCGGCGCCATGCTGCACGTCGTGTGCCACTCGCTGGTCAAGGACGTGCTGTTCATGGGTGCGGGCGCAGTCATCCTGAAAACGGGCGAAACGCAGGTGGATGCCCTCCGTGGTATCGGCAAGCGGATGCCGGTCACGATGTGGTGCTTCGCGATTGGCAGCCTTGGGCTGATTGGCATTCCGCCGTGTCTGGGCTTTTTCAGCAAGTGGGAGCTGGCGCAGGGCAGCCTTGCCATGACGGGCGTAGCTTCATGGCTGAACTGGTTTGGGCCCGTTGTGCTGCTGCTCTCCGCCCTGCTGACGGCGGGCTACCTGATGCCGATTGTTCTGCGCGGCTTCTTCCCCGGAAAAGACGCGCAAGTCGGCGAAAAGTGCGAAGCGTCCGCGTCGATGCTCATTCCCATGCTGGTGCTGACGGTGCTGTCGGTGGTGCTGGGCATGTTCCCGTCGCTGCTGACCGGCCTTCTTTCCCCCATTTTGACCGCACTGCTGTAAGGAGGAAGCGCATATGCTGTTATTCTTGACCATCGCGCTGCCCATGCTTGGCGGCGCGGCAATGGGACTGATGCGCTTTTCCAGCGCGAAATCCCGCGGAATCTACGTTGAAACCATCGTGCTGGCGACAAGCATCCTGACGTGGGTGCTGCTGCTCACCCGCACGGATACCACCTACGTTCTCTGCCACATGAACGGCGAGCTGGCGCTTGCATTCCGTGTGGACGGCATGAGCTGCATTTTCGCTGGGCTGGTATCCATCCTCTGGCCGCTGGCGTCGCTGTACGGCTTTGAGTACATGCAGCACGAGGAGCGCCCGAACACGTTCTTCAGCTACTACACGATGAGCTACGCCGTCACGCTGGCCGTCGCGTTCTCGGCGAACCTGTTCTCGCTCTACGTCTTTTATGAGTGCCTGACGCTGATTACCCTGCCGCTGGTCATCCACAAGAAGGATACCATGTCCATCCGCGCAGGGCGCAAGTACCTCACCTTCTCCATCTCCGGCGCGGCGCTGGCGTTCATTGCGCTGGTGTTCATCATCTACTACGGCACGACAACGGACTTTGTCCTCGGCGGCGTGCTGGACGCGGAAAAAATCAGCGGGATGGAAGAACTGCTGAAATTCGTGTTCCTGCTGGCGTTCGTCGGTTTCGGCACGAAAGCGGCTGTTTTCCCGATGTACGCATGGCTGCCGGCGGCTTCTGTCGCCCCGACGCCCGTAACAGCGCTGCTGCACGCGGTGGCAGTCGTCAACGCGGGCGCATATGCTGTCCTGCGCGTGATTTACTACTCCTTCGGCGCGTCGTTCCTCTACGGGACGTGGGCGCAGACGGTCGCTTTGCTGCTTAGCTGCTTCACGATTCTCTTCGGTTCGACAATGGCGGTTCGCGAACAGCACTTCAAGCGCCGTCTGGCGTACTCGACCATCTCCAACCTATCCTACATGCTCATGGGCGCGGCGTTGATGACTCCCGACGGCATGACGGGCAGCTTGAGCCATCTGGTGATTCACGGCGTGATTAAGATTACGCTATTCTACTGCGCGGGCGCGATTCTCATCAAGACCGGCAAGGAGTATGTGCAGGATCTGCGCGGATACAGCAGGATTATGCCTGTGACGTGCGGCATCTTCCTGCTGGGCAGCATTGCGCTGGTCGGCACGCCGCCGCTGGCAGGCTTCGTCAGCAAGTGGAATCTGCTGACCGCCGCGTCCGCCACGGAGCTGCCAATGGGAACCGTCGCGATTGTCTGCCTCATCATCTCCGCCATCCTGACGGCAATTTACCTCTTCACCGCCGCGCTGCCGATGTACTTCCGCCCGCTCAACGCTGATCAGGCGCAATTGGCGGGGCAGAAGCTCGATCCCAGCTGGATGATGCTCGTGCCGATGGGGATTTTGTGCGCGCTGATGATAGGTCTGGGGCTGTGGTCGCAGCCGCTGGTGACATTCCTGCGGAATATTTCCGCCGGTGTGATTTTCTAAGGACAGGAGGAAAGAAAGATGACATCGTGGATTCTGATTTTGCTGACCTTCCTGCCCTTCCTCGCCGCCATCATCGCCTATATGCTTGGCCGCCGGGATGAACGCGCCATGAACGGATTCGTGAGCATCACGGGCATTGTGATTTTCGCGCTGAGCGTAGTGCTGCTGTTCCTGCCGGAGGGCGAAGTCGCCCTGCCCGGCTTCTGCGGGCTGGGGCTGTACCTGCGTGCGGACGGCTTCCGCGGGCTGTACAGCTGCGTCGCCGCCTTCATGTGGATGATGACGGGGCTGTTTGCGCCGGAATACTTCCAGCATCACGGCAACAAAGCGCGGTACAGCTTCTTCACGCTGATGACGCTCGGCGCGACGCTGGGCGTGTTCCTCTCGGACAACCTCGGCACGACGTTCCTGTTCTTTGAAATCATGTCCTTCGCCAGCTATGCGTGGGTCGCGCAGGAGGAAACGCCGGGCGCACTCCGGGCGGCGGCGACGTACCTTGCGGTGGCGGTCATCGGCGGTCTGACGACGCTGATGGGCTTGTTCCTCTTGCAGCATCAGCTGGGGACACTCGACTTTGCGTCCCTGCGCGCCGCCATGGGGCAGCAGGATGTAACCGTCGCGGTGTGGCTGACGCTGGTCGGCTTTGGCGCGAAGGCTGGTCTGTTCCCGCTGCATATCTGGCTGCCGAAAGCGCACCCGGTTGCGCCCGCGCCCGCGTCAGCGCTTTTGTCGGGCATCCTGACAAAATCCGGCGTGTTCGGGCTGATTGTTCTGTGCGCGAACCTGATGCAGGGCAATGCCGCGTTCGGCAACGCGCTGATGATTTTCGCCGCGATTACGATGTTCCTTGGTGCACTGCTGGCGCTGTTCTCCACCGACCTCAAGCGAACGCTCGCCTGCTCGTCGATGAGCCAAATCGGCTTCATCACGCTGGGGCTGTCGGTGATGGTGCTGCTGGGTGACGAAGGCACGCTGGCGGCGTATGGCAGCGTGATGCACATGCTGAACCACTCGCTCATCAAGCTGACGCTGTTCATCGCGGCGGGCGTGGTGTACATGAACCTGCACGCGCTGAATCTTGATGATATCCGCGGCTTCGGGCGCAAAAAGCCGCTGCTGCACATTGCGTTCCTGCTGGGGGCGCTGAGCATTGCGTGCATCCCGCCTCTGGGCAGCGGATACAACAGCAAGAGTCTGCTGCACGAAGGGCTGCTGGAACTGATTGACGAGATGCAGGCGGCAGGCAGCGCGTGGATGGGCTACAAGGCGATTGAAGTGCTCTTCCTCATCAGCGGCGGACTGACCGTCGCGTACATGGCGAAGCTGTACATCTGCATTTTCTGGCAGAAGCACCCGACCCGTCAGGCGGAATTCGACGGCATGACGCACTACATGAACGGCACAACCGCGTTTGCGCTGCTGGGCAGTGCGGCGGCGCTCCCCTTCCTGGGCGCACTGCCGGGGCTGCTGCTCACGCCGTTCGGGGCAAAAAGCGCGTCGTTCTTCGGCGTACCCGCGCTGAAGGAAGCGATTGCGTACTTCTCGGCGGAGAATCTGCAGGGCGCGGCGATTTCCATCATCATCGGCGCGGCGGTGTATCTGCTGATTGTCCTGCCGCTGCTGACGCGCAAGGCCGAAAGCGGCGTGCGCCTGTACGTCAACCGTTGGAATGAGAAGCTCGACTTGGAGAACGCCGTCTACCGTCCGCTGCTGCTGACGCTGCTGCCGCAGGTGCTGACGCTGGTGTTCCGCTTCATTGCGGAGCTGCCGGAAAACCTCGTGATGGCAAGCCGCGCGACCATCTTCCGGATGCGCAAGACGCGCAAGCCCGTGCCAGTCGGCAACCGCTTCACCTACACGCTGGGGCGCGCGCTGAATGCACTGGCGCGGCTGCTTAACCGCACGATTCTGCACCGCCACCCGATGCGCACGGACTTCGAGTATGTGCTGGACGCTTCCTTCCGTGAAGTTTCCAGTGGCATCCGCAGCATGAGCGTGAGCATTTCCTTCGGGCTGCTGCTGCTGTGCATTGGGCTGTATGTAACCTGTTTGTATCTGCTGCAATAATCGGCATAATTATTTGCGGAGGCATTTCCGGGCTGCGAACCCTTGTGCAGCCCGGTTTTTGCTGCTAAAACAATCGGTTTTCGCTGTTTTCGATACTTTTCGTCAGCGTTCTTTGGCGGATTTGGGCGTTTTTAGACAAATTGTCGTGGAAGCTGGCGGGAAGCATACTTGTCATTTTCCCATTTCTGTGGTATGATACACAACGGCAATGCAAACAATGATTTTGCATCGCAATGTTTGATTCCGGAGCAGGGCATTCAACGGCATTCCACGAAAGCCCCTTTGCAAATAAAAAGGAGGATTCCCATGCCTACGACATCTTTTGACAAGGATTCCATCAAGGCATCCATTATCGGCAAGCTGCAGCGCTATAACGGCCGCACCATCGAGGAAGCATCGAATGGGCAGATTTATCGCGCACTTGCTTCCACCGTCCGCGACCAGATCATGCAGAAATGGATGATTTCCCGCGAAGAACGCAAGACGAACAACAACAAGCGTCTGTTTTACCTCTCTGTGGAATTTCTGATGGGCCGCAGCCTATACACCAACATCCTGAACCTCGTCTCGCTCGATGCCTACAAGCAGGCACTGGACGAACTGCACATCGACGTGGACAAGGTGCTTCAGGAAGAGCCTGAACCCGCGCTGGGCAACGGCGGTCTGGGCCGTCTGGCAGCGTGCTTCATGGACTCGCTGGCGTCCCTTGACCTGCCCGCGATGGGCTGCTCCATCCGCTATGAATACGGTCTGTTCCGCCAGAAGATTGTGGACGGTCAGCAGGTCGAGCTGCCGGACTACTGGCTGGGCAACGGCAACGTGTGGGAAATGCCCGTAATGGAGGACGCCTGCGAGGTGCACTTCAACGGTCACGTTGAAATGGGCAACGAGAACGGCCGCACGGTGTTCCGTCACGTCGGCTACAACACGGTTGAGGCTGTCCCCTACGACATGCCGCTGGTGGGCTATGACACCTCCACCGTCAACAGTCTGCGCCTGTGGAGCGCCCGCGCCCCGAAGCGCATTGACCTGAGCGACTTCAACCACGGCCACTATGTGCAGGCGTCGGAGGAAAAGGAACTGGCGGAAGCTATCTCCAACATCCTCTACCCCGAAGACAACCACTACGAAGGCAAGCTGCTCCGCTTGAAGCAGCAGTATTTCTTCACCTCCGCCACCCTCCAGTACATCCTCAAGGACTTCAAGAAGCTCAACGGCACGAACTGGAGCAAGCTGCCGGAGAAGGTCGTCATCCACATCAACGACACGCATCCGGGTCTGGCGATTCCGGAACTGATGCGCCTGCTGATGGACGAAGAAGGCTTGGGCTGGGACGAAGCGCAGCAGATTGTCAGCCGCACGATGGCGTACACCAACCACACCATCATGGCAGAAGCGCTCGAAAAGTGGCCGGAAGACATGGTGAAGAGCCTGCTGCCGCGCATCTATCAGATTCTGGTGGAAATGAACAAGCGTCTCTGCGCGCGCCTGTGGAACTTCTTCCCCGGCGAAGCGGAGCGCGTGGGCCGCATGGCGATTATTGCCTACGGTTACATCCACATGGCGAACCTGTGCGTTGCCATGACGTTCTCCACCAACGGCGTGAGCAAGCTGCACGGCGATATCCTCAAGCAGGAGACGTTCCACGACTTCTACCTCGTTATGCCGGAGAAGTTCAGCGCAATTACCAACGGCATCACGCATCGCCGCTGGCTGATGGCGTGCAACCCGGAACTGACCAAGCTTATCTGCGACACCATCGGCACAGACTGGGTGAAAGATCCGGAATTGCTGCATGACCTTGCGCCTTATGCTGACGACGCGGCGTTCCGCGAGCAGTTTGAGAAGATTAAGCACAACAACAAGGTTCGCCTGTCGAATTTCCTGAAAGAACATCAGGGCGCAATCGTTGACCCGAACTTCATCTTCGACGCACAGTCCAAGCGGCTGCACGAATACAAGCGTCAGATGCTCAACGCTTTGCACATCCTTGTACTGTACAACCGCATCGTCAACGACCCGAACTTCACCATGCAGCCGCGTGTGTTCATCTTCGGCTCGAAGGCAGCGCCGGGCTACAACCGCGCCAAGCTGATTATCCGCTTCATCAACGGTCTGTCCGCGCTGATTGCCAAGCACCCGCGCGCCAGCAAGATGCTGCAGGTCGTCTTCCTCGAAAACTACGACGTGTCCAGCGCGCAGCTGCTGATTCCGGCAACCGAAATCTCCGAACAGATTTCCACCGCGTCCAAGGAAGCCAGCGGCACGGGCAACATGAAGTACATGATGAACGGCGCCATCACGATCGGCACGATGGACGGCGCAAACGTCGAGATTTCCGAGCAGGTCGGCATGGATAACATCTACATCTTCGGTATGCGTTCCGACACGGTGCTGGATATGTACCGTGAGCGCAACTACAACCCGATGACCATCTTTGAGACGAATCAGGAACTGCGTCTGGCGTTGACCCAGATGATCGACGGCACCGTGCTGCCGGACGCGCCGAGCGCCCTGCAGGATTTGTATCACAGCCTGCTGATTGGCGACTGGGGCAACATGGCCGATCCGTTCTTCGTCCTGAAAGACTTCGGCTCGTACTCGATGGCGCAGCGCCGCATCGACGCGGATTATGCCGACCGCGACAAGTGGAACCGCATGGCGGTCATCAATACCGCAATGTCCGGTGTTTTCTGCTCCGACCGCACAATTCGCGAGTACAACGACACCATTTGGCATCTTGACCCGCTCAAGCGCAAGGTATAAACTGCATATTTTTGAGAGCACTGCGGAAAAATATCCATCCGCAGTGCTCCCGGTTCAAAAGTCCGGAGCATTTCGGGCTTTTTTGCCGTGTTTCCGCAATTATTGATGATTGGATGGATGGATATCATGCTGCTGCACGATTCCCACAACGAATTTTATCGCACACCGTCCGGCCCTGCTCCGGCTGGCAGCAATGTTCTGATTCGCCTGCACTGCGACGAAGCGACGAGCGTCGTCCTGCGCACTTGGATGACAGAAGAACTTTGCTACACCATGCTGCCGACCGCTGAGCATGTCTGGGAAGTTGCCATTCCCCTGCCGACCACGCCGGGGCTTTTCTGGTATTACTTCCTGATTTACCGCAAGGACGGCCGCACCATCCGCTATGGCAACCAGCCGGACAAACTTGGCGGCGTCGGTGTCGCGTATGACCACGGCGAGCCGGAATCCTTCCAGATTACGCTCTATGACCCGGCTTACAAGACGCCGGAAGCCTTCCACGGGGCGAATATCTACCAGATTTTCCCCGACCGTTTCCGCCATGCGCCAACAAAAGCCGTTGATGACCGCAAAGACCGCTATGTCCACCAGAATTGGGATGAAGAGCTGTTGTGCGTGGGCGACCTGCGCGGCGGCAAGTATCAGGAGCTGGATTTCTACGGCGGCACGCTGACCGGCATTCAGGAGAAGCTGCCCTACCTGAAGGACATGGGCATCGACATTATCTACCTGAACCCGATTTTCCGCGCACGGTCGAATCACCGCTACGACACGGGCAACTACACGCAGGTTGACCCGCTGTGCGGCACGAACACGGAGTTCACCGAACTGTGCGGAGCGGCGAAGAAAGTCGGCATCCGCGTGATGCTCGACGGCGTATTTTCCCACACGGGCGAAGACAGCGTGTACTTCAACCACTTCGGGCATTATCCGACGCTCGGCGCGTATCAGGGGCAATCCTCCCCCTACTACGACTGGTACACATTCAATCACTATCCGGAAGACTACAAGGCATGGTGGGGCATTCTCTCCCTGCCGGAGCTGCGCAAGGACAATCCGGAATACCAGAAGTTCATGTTCCAGCCGCACGAGGGTGTTGTACCGCGTTGGATTGAGGCGGGCAGCTGCGGCTGGCGGCTGGATGTGGCGGACGAATTGCCGGTGGACTTCCTGCGCAAGCTGCGCGCCGCCGCAAAGGCCGCCGACCCGGAAGCCGTTGTCTTGGGCGAAGTGTGGGAGGACGCGAGCAACAAGGTTGCTTACGGCGAAACGCGCTGCTACTGCACAGGCGACACGCTCGACAGCGTGATGAACTACCCCGTGCGCGAGGCGATTCTCAACTTTGTGATGGGCAAAACGTCCGCCAGCACCTTTGTGCGCCTGATTCACCATCAGGAGGAAGTTTACCCGGCGCAGTTCCGTTACGCGCTGATGAACCTCGTCGGCAGCCACGACCGCTGCCGTGCGCTGAACATCCTTGCTGGACGCGAATGTCAGGAACTTAGCAAGGCAGATCAGCAGCATGTCCACCTGAACGTGGAAGAGTACGAGTTAGCTGTGAGGCGCTACAAGCTTTGCATCGACCTGCTGTGCGCGCTGCCGGGCTGCGCAACAGTGTACTATGGGGACGAAGTTGGGCTGACCGGCTGCCACGACCCGTGGAATCGCCGCGCCTTCCCGTGGGGGCGCGAAGACAAGTCGCTGCAGAAATACGTCGCAAACAAGCTGCGCCATCGGCAGGAATCCGACCTGCTGCGCCTCGGCTACTGCGACATCGAAGCGCCGGATGACGACACGCTGCTCATTACACGCCGCATGAAGGACGGCCACGATGCGCTTGGGCAGGAATCGACCGTCACGGGCAAGGAAATCATCAAGGTGTGCCGGAAGCTGCACTAAAAGGTACAATTGCATAACAATAGCGCCGCTTGGTCTCATTGTGAAATCAGGCGGCGCTTTTCGTTACTCAATCCCCGCCGGGCGCACAGTCGTCCGCCCTGTCGGCTCCTGCCACACGTCATAGAAGCCAATCAGATTGCCCGGATTCGTCGCCCGATACACCTGCACGGCGCGGCGCAAATCCTCCCGCTCGATGCGGACGCTCAGCCCACACCCCATCGCCACCGCGCGCGGCGTAATCATCACCGACGCACGCACCCCGTGCTGGCGCAAATCGCGTTCAAACGCCATCACCTGTTGACGCGAACGGAACGCCGCAATGCAAAACTCCTCCGTCATCGGTTCTACCGCCTCCTTTTCGCCATTAGAATAATATGAAAAAACGCCCGCCGAGGTTCGCGGACGATGGAGGAAATGCGTCGATGATTTATCTGGACAATGCCGCGACAAGCTTCCCGAAGCCGCCGGAGGTCATTCGGGCGATGGCGGGCGTGGAGGAGAAGATGGGCGCGAATCCCGGACGCGGCGGGCATCGGCTGGCACTGCGCGCGGGTCGGGTGGTGGAGCACTGCCGGGAGGAGGCTGCGCGGCTGCTGGGTGTGCATCATCCGGAGCGGATTCTGTTCACCGCAAACTGCACCGAAGCGCTGAATCTCGCCATTTCCGGCACGCTGCGGCGCGGCGACGAGGTCATCTGCTCCTACGCGGAACACAACGCAGTCATGCGGCTGCTCGACCGCTACGTTTCGCGCGGGGAAATCACGGTGCATATGCTTGCGCCGGATGAACGCGGTATCCTGTCCCCTGCTTCTCTACGCCGCGTCATCAGCCGCAAAACCGCACTGGTGATCATCGCCCACGCCAGCAACGTCACGGGGCTGATTCAGCCGATTGCGCAGCTGGGCGCGGTCTGCCGGGAGCGCGGCGTTCCCCTGCTGGTGGATGCGGCGCAGACGGCCGGGATGGCGGACGTTTCGCCAGACGTGCTGTGCGCAGACATGGTGGCAATGCCGGGGCACAAGGGGCTGCTGGGGCCACAGGGCACGGGACTGCTTGTGCTGGGCTATGGCATGAACCCTGAACCGCTGCTGCTTGGCGGAACCGGCTCGATGAGCGAGAGCGTCCGTCAGCCGGACATGCTGCCCGACCGCTACGAGAGCGGCACGGTGAACCTGCCCGGCATAGCGGGGCTGTACGCGGGGGTGAAATTCGTGCGGACGCACCGGGCGGAAATCGAGGAATACGAGCTGGCGCTGTGCGACCGCCTGCGCGCGCGGTTGCGGGAGATTCCCGGCGTGCGCATCCTCTGCGACGATGGGCAGGCGCATATGGCGATTACGAGCATTGTCGTGCCGGGGCATGACGGCGGAGCGCTGGCGGATGCGCTGGATGCGGCGGATATTGCCGTGCGCGCCGGGCTGCACTGCGCACCGGCCGTCCATGCGTGGCTGGGAACGCTGCAAAGCGGCGCGATTCGCTTTTCGCCAGGGCTTTACAACACGGCGCAGGAGATGGACGACACGGCGTTGCTGCTGGCGCGATTATTGCAAGCGTAAGAAAATCCCTGCACCGTTTGCGTGATGCAGGGATTTTTCTGAATATGTGGTGAAGCCGCTTACCAAGACAGCACTTCGTGACCCGTATCCGTCACAAGCACCATGATTTCCCACTGCGCCGACGGTTTGCCGTCCGCCGTGAAGATTTCCCATGTGTTGCCCGGATGCGTTCCAACCTCGTCCGTACCCATATTGACCATCGGCTCGATGGTGAAAATCATGCCGGGAGCAAGCGCCATTTCCGTGCCGCGCTTCGTAACATAGCTGACCCACGGGTCTTCGTGGAACTCCAGCCCGCAGCCGTGGCCGCCAATTTCGCGCACGACGCGGTAGCCGTTCGCGCGGGCATGGTCGTTGACCGCCTGCCCAACGTCGCCCAAGAAACCCCACGGCTTCACCTGCGCCAAGCCCAGTTCGACGCACTCCTTCGTCACTTGCACGAGCTTGCGGTTTTCGTCGCTGACGTCGCCGATGCAGTACATGCGGGAGGAATCGGAAAAATAGCCATTCAGGATGGTCGAGCAGTCCACATTGATGATGTCGCCGGATTTCAGCACAACGTTCTTCGACGGGAAGCCATGGCAGACCTGATCATTCACTGACGTGCAAACGCTGTACGGGTAGCCCTCGTAGTTCAGCGGTGCGGGAATGCCGCCCATGTCGCGCGTCATGGTGGACACGATGTCGTCGATTTCTGCCGTCGTCATGCCCTCATGAATTTGATTTCCTATTTCGTCCAGCACGGCAATATTGATTTTGCAGCTTTCCTTGATTTTTTCAATCTGCTCCGGCGTTTTAATCATCTTATGCGTCGGAACGATGTGCCCCTGTGCCGCCAGCGATGCAATCTGCTGGTCAAACGCACAGTGGCAGCCCTTGTATTTGCGGCCGCTCCCGCACCAGCAGGGGTCGTTGCGTCCCGGCAGATGTGGAAACGAGAAAGCAGGGAAATTCATACACTTTCCTTTCTACGATGGCACTCAGCGGTGGTCGCCGAGGAAGAAAATCGCCAGCGTACCGGGGCCGGAGTGGGAGCCAATGACTGGGCCGACATACGTCACCAGAACGCCCGCAATGCCGGGGATTTCCGCCTTGATGATGTCCGCCAGCGCGTTCGCCTCATCCTCGCAATCGCCATGGCTGATGAAAATCATCTGCCCTTCCGGGTTGACGATATGCTCCTTGACGCGGTTGGCAAGGATGCGGATGCTGCGGCGGCGACCCGTCACCTTCTCCACAACTGCCAAATGACCTTCCTCATCAACGTGCATAATCGGCTTGATACGCACGAGCGAACCAACGACCGCGCTGGTTGCAGACAGGCGGCCGCCGCGATAGAGGAACATCAGGTCATCGACGGTGAACCAGTGAATCAGGTGCTGAATATGCTCCTTGACCCACTTTGCGTTCTCCTCGATGGACATGCCCTGTTCGCGGTTCTGCAGCGCATAATGCACCAGCAGACCCTCGCCTGCCGACGCGCATCGGCTGTCAATCACGATGATTTTCTGATTCGGGTACTTCGGCGCAAGTTCCTTCGCCGCGTCCGCTGCGGCGGCATAAGTGCCGGACAGTCCGCTGGAGAACGTAATGCAAAGGACATCTTGACCCTCGTCCAGCAGCTTCTGGAAGCATTCCTCCCACGTCGCGGTATTGACGGCGGAGGTCTTAATCACCACGCCGCTGCGGAGCTGACGATAAGTCTCCTTTTTCGCCACTTCCGACGTTCCCGGAACGGAGGAAACGCCATTGATCGTGCAGGAAAGCGACACGATGTGGAAATCATGCTGTGCCTCCACCCAAGACTGCGGCATGTCAGTGGAAGAATCCGTAACAATATAGTACATTTTTGTCCTCCTGATGTGCTTTGGGGGAGCAGCGCCGCCTGCAGGCAGCGTCCACCTTCGCCTGTCTCCGAATCAGGATGTGCAGATTTGGAAACAATGCAGCTCTGCGGTCGCGCAAAAAAGGAGACAGAGGCTCTCACCTCTGCCTCCTGCGCAGACACATCAAATAGAAAAGATGCTCCCAGAGTGACGATGCACTGCATGTTTTTCACCCGCTATTAAAGCAGGTAGGTGTCCTGCCGTCTGCATCTGCCTTCCCCTGGCGTTTTGCAACGGGGGCATGACATAGCCGAACATAGACCCGGACTCCATTTGTAGAAATGTGGGGAAAACCAGCGTGCTGTCAGACACCCCAGGAGCATCTCCCCCTGCCTTTCATTATAAGCAGGAGGAATCGCCGTGTCAAGAGGATTTTGAAATCAAATCAAACGAAATCGCAAACTTCCACGTTTAGAAAGGGAATGTTTGAAAATCAACAGCTTTCTGATGTGGATGATGTCTTCGCCATTCGCGGCTGCTTAGCGCTGCACGCGGCCCGTGCCGGAACCCTTCATCAGGCTCTCGACCTCGGAGACGGAGACGCGGTTGTAGTCGCCCAGAATCGTGTGCTTCAGGCAGGATGCCGCCACAGCGAACTCCAGCGCGGTCTTTTCGTCCGCGTAGGTGTTCAGGCCGTAGATCAGGCCGCCGCCGAAGGAGTCGCCGCCGCCCACGCGGTCAACGATATCGGTGATGGCGTACTTGCGGGAGAGGAAGAAGTCCTTGCCGTTGTACAGGCAGGCAGACCAGTCGTTGTGGTTGGCAGACTTCGACTCACGCAGGGTAATCGCCACGCGCTTGATGTTCGGGTAGGTCTGCATTGCCAGAGACGCAATCGCCTTGTAGTTCTCGATGTTCAGCGCGCCGTCTTCCACATCGCCCTGAGATTCCGCCTTCAGGCCCAGAGACTTCTGGAAGTCCTCTTCGTTGGCGATAACGGTGTCAACGTACTTGACCAGCTCGGTCATGACTTCCTTGGCGTCCTTGCCGTACTTCCAGAGGTTCTTGCGGTAGTTCAGGTCGCAGGACACATGGATGCCCTTCGCCTTCGCCGCCTTCACCGCTTCCAGAGACAAATCCGCCGCGCCCTGAGAGATGGCAGGCGTGATGCCGGTCAGGTGGAACCACGTCGCACCCTCAAACGCCTTGTCCCAGTCGATGTCGCCGGGCTTGGCTTCCGCGATGGCAGAACCCGCGCGGTCATAGATGACCTTGGAGGGACGCTGCACAGCGCCGGTTTCCAGATAGTAGATGCCCATGCGGCCGTCCTTGCGGACAATCTTGGTGGTATCAACGCCGAAGCCGCGCAGTTCGCGGATGCAGGCATTGCCGACATCGTTGGTGGGCAGCACGGTCACGAATGCGGTTTCCATGCCATAGTTCGCCAGCGAAACAGACACGTTCGCCTCGCCGCCGCCGAAGGTCGCTTCAAGGGAGGGAGACTGGAACAGGCGCTCATACGCCGGGGACTTGAGGCGAAGCATGATTTCGCCGAACGTTACAACCTTAGCCATTGGATTTTTCCTCCTAATTTTATACTGGCAAATGATGCCTATGAATTACTTCTGCACGAGATGGAACGCGAAGCCGCCGATTTCGTCTTCCAGATAGATGGCGATCAGCTTGCCGTTCTTCACCACAGCGCTGTCCTCAATGAACTTGAAGCCACGCTGTTCCAGATGCCACTTCGCGCGCGGAACGCTGTTCGTACCGATAGCGATGTGGCCGTTCGTGCCGCGGCCCTGCTTCTTCATCAGCTCGTAGCCCGTGCCGACAAAGTTGGAGGAGTTGCCTTCCTTGATGGGCCAGCCCATGAGCGCGGCAATCTTCTTCGCCGTCTCCATGGAGCTTTCCGCGTCGGGGCAGTTCAGGCCGATGTGGCGCACTTCAAAGCCGAGCATCTTGTCCACCGCAGAGCGGGTCAGGTCAGTGATGCGCTGCCAGTCCTTCGCAGCCACCGCGTCCTTCGGCACCATCCAGGAGCCGCCGCAGCAGAGAATCTTGTCGAACGCGAGGTAGTCGAGCATGTTGTTCTCGTTGATGCCGCCCGTGGGCATGAACTTCATGTCCGGGTACACCGGCGCCATCGACTTGATGAGCTTCAAGCCGCCGACCGCTTCCGCCGGGAACAGCTTGACAGCCTTCAGCCCGTACTGAATCGCAATCTGCACATCAGACGGATTCGCCGTGCCGGGGCAGACAGGGATGCCCTTCTCCACGCAGTACTTCACCACGTCAGGAGACAGACCGGGGGACACAATCGCCGCCGCGCCAGCATTCACCGCACGGTCGACCTGCTCCGTCGTCAGCACCGTGCCCGCGCACAGCAGCACATCGGGCATGGCTTCATGCACGCGGCGGATGGCTTCTTCCGCAGCCGCCGTACGGAAAGTGATTTCCGCCACCGGCAGACCGCCGTCAGACAGCGCCTTGCACAGCGGCACAGCGTCGTCCGCATCATTAACAGCAATGACCGGCACGAGGCCAGCCAAAGACAGCTTCTCCAAAAATTCCATGACACATCGTCCTTTCTCTGTGGTCTTACGCGTGCTTGTAAGCGTTTACAAGCGGTCATGCGGATGAAGGAAGGCTCGCTTCCCTATCCACTTGACGCACACGAACTGAACCAGTATCATCATACAACGTTTTCTGTCTTCCGTCAAGGGAAAATGCAGCATTTTGCACATTTTTCGCGGAAAAAACGCGCAGACGGGGCGAAAGGGCGCGTCAGGAGCATCTTGCGAAATAACGCCAAGCATGGTATAATAAAATCAGCATGAAAAGAGCGTTCATGCTCTTTCACAGAGAGAGGGATGAAGGATGAGCCAAGTCATTTCGTTCAAATGTCCGTCGTGCGGCGGCTATTTGGTTTTCGACCCGGTCAAGCAGCGTTTCCAGTGCCCTTATTGCGGTGGCAGCTTTGCTGAAAATGAGCTGAAGGAACAGTCCGAGCAGCGACAGCAGGCGGCGGAACAGGCCCGCAGTGCGGAGCCCAATTCGGAGCTGCGTTCCTATCACTGCCAAATGTGCGGCGCGGAAATCGTGACCGATACGACGACCGCCGCAACCCGATGCTACTACTGCCACTCCCCCGTTGTGCTGAATGACCGTCTGACCGACGAGTTCCGCCCCGACGGCGTGATTCCCTTCAAGCTGGACAAAAGGGCGGCAGAGGCGGAGTTCAAATCGTTCATCAGCAAAAAGTGCTTCGTACAGCCGGATTTCTTCTCGCAGGCGCAGATGGAGGATTTTTCCGGTGTCTACTATCCATACTGGTCGTGCGATATTTCCGGCGAAGGATCGTTTGATGGCGAAGGCACAAACGTCTCTATCCGCAACGGCGCGAAGGAGACCGTCACCATCACGCGGATTTTCGCCGTCCACCGCGAAGGACGGCTAACGTTCCGGCAGATGATTCGCAAGGCGCTGACCAAGGCGGATGGCAAACTGTCCGACGGTATCCACCCCTATCAAATGGAGGACGTAAAGCCCTACGAATCGGGCTATTTGAGCGGCTTTCTGGCGGAAAAGCGCGATATTGAGCAGGATGCGGCGAAGCAGTCGATGGTGACAGAGGCGAATGGATACGCCGAGCGCATGTTCACCAGCGTGGAGAACCCCTACAACACGCTGACGGGTCACGCGAAATTCGAGCCGGATTCTGTCAAGACGAAATACCTGCTGCTGCCCGCATGGGTGCTAACCTACAAGCACCGCGCGGACGGCGAACCCTACTACTACATGATGAACGGGCAGACGGGGCGCATCTGCGGCAAGCTGCCGATTAACAAAGGCAAGCTGTACGCGGTCGGCGCGCTGATTGGCGGCATCGTGTTCGGGCTGCTGTGCTTGGGAGGTGTGATTCTGTGCTAAAGAAGCTGACAGCGTTTCTCCTTTTGATGATGCTCATGCTGACCGTCGCTCTCGCGGACACGCAGGTGCAGGATGACGCGGGGTTGTTCACGGCGGACGAAATCGCCGAAATCAGCGCCATTTGCGACCGCATTGAAAGCGCGTATCAGGTGGATATGTTCGTGCTGACAAGCCAGGACGTGCCGAGCGGGCAGACGACGGCGTACGCGGACGACTACTTCGATTACAACGGTTTGGGGATGGGCGACGACCGCGCCGGGATGCTCTACCTCATCGACATGAACAACCGGCAGTGCTGGATCAGCACGCGCGGCGTGATGATTGACTACATCACGGATGAGCGCGAAGAGGGCATCCTCGACGCGGGCTGGGACGAGATGCTGGATAAGGAATACGGCCAGTCCGTCATCAAGGTGCTGAAGCAGACCGAGAAGTACCTGAAGCAAGGTCGCACAAGCGGTCAGTTCCGCTACGATGAAGTCACCGGCAGACGTCTGACCGAGCTCTATGAGCCGGAAAACATGCTGACGGGCATGGAAATTCTCATTGCGGTGATTGCGGGCCTGGCGGTCATGGGCATCTTCATTGCGTCCGTGAGCGGAAAATACAACCTCAAGGGCAGCACCTATTCCTACGACCTGAACGGGCTGGCGAGCGTCAAACTCAGCCGGAATGACAGCCACTTCGTGCGCGAGCACGTCACGCGTGTCAAGCACCCTGATCCGCCGTCTTCCAGCCATGGCGGCAGCAGTCATGGCAGCGGCACGCACGTTTCGTCCAGCGGCGCAACCCACGGTGGCGGAGGACGCAGCTTCTGATGCGCACCGCTCGAAAACAGCAATGCAGCAGGGTTCTGCGCAATACCTTCGGCGTCAGCGGCTTTCGCCCCGGTCAGGAGCAGGCGGCTGACGCCTTGCTTGACGGGCGGGATTTGCTCTGCATCCTGCCCACTGGCGCAGGCAAAAGCCTCTGCTGGCAGCTTCCAGCGCTAATGATGGATGAGTTGACCGTCGTCATTTCGCCGCTGATTGTCCTCATGCACGACCAAGTTCGCCACCTGCGGGAGAGGGGTATCCCCAGCGTCCATCTCGACAGCCTGATGACCCCCGCCGAACGCGCCGACGCGCTGAATCAGCTCACGCGCGGTCAGGCAAAGATTGCTTTTCTTGCGCCGGAGCGGCTGAATCACCCGGAGATTCACGCGCTCTGCCGGCAGCGTCCTCCCGCGATGGTCGTCGTGGACGAAGCACACTGCGTGGTGCAATGGGGCGATGCGTTCCGCCCGTCGTATCAGCAGATTGGGCAGTTTGTGTCGTCACTCCCCCGCCGCCCGGTGCTGTGCGCCATGACCGCAACCGCCGACAAGCAATTGCAGCGCGGCATTGTGCAGTCGCTGGGGCTGCGGCATCCGAAGCGCATCGTCATGCCCGTAGAACGCCCAAATCTGTATTACAGCGTCCTGCCGACGGTGCACGTCACAGACGCAATTCTCCGCGCGCTGCAAAAAATTCCGGGCAAAGCGGTTGTGTTCTGCCGACTGCGTGCGCGGACGGAATCGCTGGCAGAGCGGCTGAACCGCGCCGGAATCCCCGCTGCGGCATATCATGCGGGGCTAAATCGCGAAGAGCGAAGCCGCGTGGTACAGGCATACTTGTCTGGGCGCATCCGCGTCGTGACGGCGACATCCGCATTCGGCATGGGCGTGGATATTCCTGACATTCGGCTGATTCTGCACGATCACCTGCCGACGAACATGATTGACTATGTGCAGCAGTCAGGCCGAGCGGGGCGCGACGGAGAAACCGCCTATGCGCTGCTGCTCTTCTCCCCGGCGGATTTGCTCCGCTTTCACACGCGCTGCCAGCAGATTCGTGTGCAGCACAAACACCGCCCATTCACGCAGTACGCCTTGATTCAGCGCGAATGGCGGCCGTACCGCCGCGTGCTGCGCTTCTGTCTGCAAGCACCGTGCCTATCGCAGGGAATCTCCGCCGCATTCGGTCAGAAAAGCGCGCCCTGTGGGAACTGCTCAGCGTGCCGGAGCGGCGCAATCGGCAAGGAAATCCCGAATATCCCGCGGATGACAGTGCAGGAACTGTGCTGCTGGATTCTGCAGCTGCATCGGGATGAATTGCATCGGCGAAATCCGCATCAAGAGCAGGCGACAAACGCACAGCTTCGCGAAATTGTGGAGACGATGCAGCTGCCGGACAATCTGCCCGGACGCGAGACGTATTTCCCCTATCTGCGCGCGTTTCATACTATTTCCAGATGAAAATTCGCGGCGCATCTTGGCGTAGGTGAATCTGGAAATAGTATCAGTCTCATCCATAAAAGGGCCCCGGTATCATGTGCCTAATCAGGCTGATACCGGGGACTTTTCGTATTATTCCGCGGCTTTCACGGCTTCAAACGCCTGCTCCAAGTCCGCAATAATGTCGTCGATGTGTTCCGTGCCGATGGACAGGCGAATCGTGTTCTGCGCAATGCCCTGATCCGCCAGCTCTTCGTCCGTCAGCTGAGAATGCGTCGTCGTTGCCGGGTGAATGACAAGGCTCTTCACGTCCGCGACGTTCGCCAGCAGAGAGAAGATTTTCAGGCTGTCGATGAACTTGTGCGCTTCCTTCTGCCCGCCCTTGATGTTGAAGGTGAAGATGGACGCGCCGCCGTTCGGGAAATACTTCTCGTACAGCACGTGGTCGGGGTGCTCCGGCAGAGACGGATGGTTCACATGCTCCACCTGCGGATGATGCGCAAGGTACTCCATGACCTTCTTCGTGTTCTCCGCGTGGCGCTCCAGACGCAGGGACAGCGTCTCCACGCCCTGCAGGAGCAGGAAGGCATTGAAGGGCGAAATCGTCGCGCCCGTGTCGCGCAGGAGAATCGCGCGGATATAGGTGACGAACGCCGCCGGGCCGACCGCGTCCGCAAAGGACACGCCATGGTAGCTCGGATTTGGATCAGCAATCGCCGGATAATGCCCGCTCGCCTTCCAGTCGAACTTGCCGGAATCGACGATAATGCCGCCGAGCGTCGTGCCGTGACCGCCGATGAACTTCGTCGCGGAATGCACAACGATGTCCGCGCCGTGCTCAATCGGGCGAATCAGGTAGGGCGTGCCGAACGTGTTGTCAATCACCAGCGGAAGGCTGTGCCGATGGGCGATTTCCGCAATTGCGTCAATGTCGGGAATATCGCTGTTCGGGTTGCCGAGGGTTTCCAGATAAATCGCGCGGGTGTTGTTCTGAATGGCGTTCTCAACCTCGGCGAGGTTGTGCGCATCCACGAACGTCGCGGTGATGCCGAAATGCGGCAGGGTGTGTTCGAGCAGGTTGTAGCTGCCGCCGTAAATCGTCTTCTGCGCGACGATGTGACCGCCATCCTGCGCCAGCGCCTGAATCGTGTAGTTAATCGCCGCCGCACCGGATGCCAGCGCAAGGGCCGCAACGCCGCCCTCCAGCGCCGCAATGCGCTTTTCCAGCACATCCTGCGTGGCGTTGGTCAGTCGGCCGTAGATATTGCCCGCATCTGCCAGACCGAAACGTGCGGCGGCATGGGCGGAGTTCTTAAAGACGTAGGACGTGGTCTGATAAATCGGGACAGCGCGGGAATCGGTCGCGGGATCGGGCTGTTCCTGCCCAACATGCAGCTGAAGGGTTTCAAACTTGTAATTGCTCATCGTGATGTCCTCTTGTCTTTTTATGTCGATTTATGTCGATAAGTTTTGAGAAACTGAGGATTTGACCAAAAAATAACCGGGGCTTGTTCTTCGCAAACTCCCGGACAAATGATCGATGTCAACGACGATATGCTTCGGCTGAGCGGTACGCAAAACGAAGCACCCGACCATACTGCTTTGTCCGGGAGCGTCGCATTCGATTGCCGCACAGTTCTCTCTGATAATTCCGGTTCAGCATCCTGCGCCACCTCCTTGCTTCGTGTTTGCTCAAATCGAACAACATCATCATACATGATATTCCCTACTATGTCAATAGGTTTTCTGTATTTTGCGCGTATTTTGGAATACGAGAAAAGCCGAAGCATTTCTGCCTCGGCTGATACGATTAGTCCAGATTCTCCGAATGGTGCTTGACGCGCAGACGGGTCAGCGCGCGCGCCAGCTGCGCCTGCGTTTCCAGATACTCGCGGCGGCTCTGCTTTTGCAGCAGGGCTTCGCGCGCCGCGTCCGCCTTCTGCTGATTGCGGATGCGGTCGATGTCCTCCGGCTTTTCCGCCGTCTCCACCAGCACCAGCACATGGTTGTCCTCAATCTTGATCATCCCATGCGACACGGCAGCCAGACGCGGCTTTTCGCCGGGAACGGTGTAGCTGAGTTCGCCGGGGCTGATGGCGGCAATGGCGTTGCTGTGGTGCGCCAGCACACCGCACTTGCCATCGGGCGTCGGCACAACCAGCGATTCGCATTCGCCCTCATAGAAGGCGGACGACGCGGAGAGGATATTGAGCTGAAACGTGTCCATCGCTTACTGCTCCTTCGCGGCTTTGGCTTTGACATCCTCAATCGTGCCGACGTTGAAGAAGGCGGATTCAGGATAATCGTCCATTTCGCCGGACAGAATCGCCTTGAAGCTGCGGATGGTGTCCTTCAGCGGGACATACACCCCCTTGATGCCTGTGAACTTCTCCGCAACGTGGAACGGCTGGGACAGGAAGCGCTGCACCTTGCGGGCGCGCGCAACCGTCAGGCGATCCTCTTCGCTGAGTTCTTCGATGCCCAAGATGGCAATAATATCCTGCAAATCAGCGTATTTTTGCAGAATCTCCTGCACCGCACGCGCCGTTTCGTAGTGCTCCTGACCGACGATATCCGCCTCCAGAATACGGGAGGTGGATGCCAGCGGATCAACGGCCGGGTAAATGCCCTGCTCGGAAATCTTACGGCTCAAAACAGTCGTAGCGTCCAGGTGGGTGAACGTCTGTGCAGGGGCGGGGTCAGTCAAGTCATCGGCAGGAACGTAAACCGCCTGTACGGACGTGACAGAGCCGTTGCGCGTGGAGGTAATACGCTCCTGCAGCTGCCCCATTTCGGTCGCCAGCGTCGGCTGATAGCCAACAGCGGACGGCATACGCCCCAGCAGGGTCGAAACCTCCGAACCCGCCTGCACAAAGCGGAAGATGTTGTCGATGAACAGCAGCACGTCCTTATGCTCCACGTCGCGGAAGTACTCCGACATCGTCAGCCCGGACAGCGCCACGCGCATACGCACGCCCGGCGCTTCGTTCATCTGCCCAAAGACCAGCGCCGTCTTGGAAATGACGCCGCTTTCCATCATCTCGTTCCACAGGTCGTTGCCCTCGCGGCTGCGCTCGCCAACGCCGGTGAAGATGGAATAGCCGCCATGTTCGGACGCGACGTTGGTAATCAGCTCCTGAATCAGAACCGTTTTGCCGACGCCAGCGCCGCCGAACAGGCCGATTTTGCCGCCCTTGGCATACGGCTCCAGCAGGTCAATGACCTTGATGCCGGTTTCCAGAATGCTCACGACCGGGCTTTGCTCGGCAAAGGACGGCGCTTGGCGGTGGATGCTCCATTTTTCGGTGGATGCCGGAAGCGCCTCGCCGCCGTCAATCGGGTCGCCCAGGACGTTGAACATACGCCCCAGGGTCGCGTCGCCGACGGGAACACTGATGCCGCGTCCAGTCGCCTCCACCGTCATGCCGCGCGAAAGCCCTTCGCTGGGTGCCAGCATGATGCAGCGGACAGTATGTTCATCCATGTGCTGCGCCACTTCCATGGTGCGCACTTCGTCTTCCACTTGGACGCGCAGTGCTTCGCGAATCTTCGGCAGCTGTCCCTCCTGAAACTCACAGTCCACCACAGGGCCGGACACCTGCACGATTTTACCATAGCTCAGCATGACTGCACCTTCTTTCTTTTCTGTGCCTTTGCGCCGGAGGATACCTCGGTAATCTCCTGCGTAATCGACGCCTGACGCACGCGGTTATACTGCACCGAGAGCGACGCAAGCATCTTGTCGGCATTTTCCCCGGCAGAGGACATAGCGGTCATGCGGGCGTTCTGTTCCGCGCAGAAGCTGTCCACCAGCGCGCTGTACACGAAACCCGTGATATAACTGCGGATGACGTTGTCCAGCACCGCCTCAACGCCGGGCGTAAACTCAAAGTGAACACTGCCCGGCGCGGCGACGGACGCGAAATCGCCCCGGTGAAAGGGCAGAAGGCGCGTGCTGGTCGCTTCGGCGCTCAGGCTGTTCTTCATATCGGTATAGACAATGAACAATTTCTGGAACTCGCCATTGTCATAGCGTTCCAGCAGGATATCGCAGATTTCGCGCGCGCGGTGCAGCGTCGGATTCTGCGCGGGATAGAGGAAGGACTTCTCAATCGGGATGCCCGCCTGCGCGAAATGCTGGCGGCCGTATTCACCCACGACGAACAGCTCCGTCTCCGGATGCTCATGCAGCATTTCCCGCGCAATTTTCAGCACATTGTGGTTATACGCGCCCGCCATGCCCTTATCCGCCGTGATGACGAGGCAGGCGTACTCCCCTTCCAACTTCGGCGCACCCGCCGGCGGATAGAAGTAGCGGCTGTCCACGTCCGGAACGGTACGGAAGATGCGCTTGATTTCGCCTTTGAGCGCGTCGAAGTACGGGCGGGTACGGTTCAGCTCGTTCTTCGCCTTGCGCAGCTTCGTGGAGGAAATCAGGTACATGGCGTTGGTGATTTTCTGCGTATCCTTGATGCTGGCGATGCGGCTTTTGATTTCCTTTGCGCTCGGCATGGATTACTCCTTCCTGAAGCGCTCAGCGTTCGCGGTGCGGAAAGCCTCCGCGATGCGCAGAATCTCCTGCTTCATATCGTCCGTCAGCACCTTTTCGTCTTCCAGCGAACGGCAGAGGTCGGAATGTTCCTGCTCGAAGTGATCAAGCAGCGCATCGCGGAAGTCCGTCACGTCCTTCACTGCCACCTTCGACAGTACATGCCCCATCGCGCACACCAGCACAATGACCTGCTGGTGCATACTCAGCGGATGATATTGCTTCTGGCGGAGGATGCGCATCAGACCCTGCCCATAGTGCAGCTGTTCCTTCGTGCTGTCATCCAAATCGCTGGAGAACTGCGTAAATACTTCCATCTCGCGGTACTGCGCCAAGTCCAGGCGCAGGCTGCCGGTCGCTTTCTTCGTCGCCTTCGTCTGCGCCGCGCCGCCGACACGGGACACGGACAGACCGACATTGACTGCCGGGCGCTGGCCCGCAAAGAACAGGTCGCTTTCGAGGAAAATCTGACCGTCGGTGATGGAAATGATGTTCGTCGGGATATACGCGGACACGTCGCCCGCCTGCGTCTCGACAATCGGGAGTGCGGTCATGCTGCCGCCGCCGAGCTTGTCGCTCAGGTGCGCCGAGCGCTCCAGCAGACGGGAATGCAGGTAGAACACGTCGCCCGGATATGCCTCGCGGCCCGGCGCGCGCTCCAGCAGCAGACTCATGGCACGGTAGGCAATGGCGTGCTTGGAGAGGTCGTCATAGACAATCAGCACGTCGCGGCCCTTGTGCATGTAATATTCCGCCATCGCGCAGCCCGCGTAAGGCGCAATGTACTGCATGGTGTCCGCTTCGCCCGCCGTTGCGCTGACGACGACGCAGTAGTCCATTGCGTCGCGCTTGCGCAGATTCTCCACCAGCTGGGCAACGCTCGACGCCTTCTGACCGATGGCAACGTACACGCAGATAACGTTCTTGCCCTTCTGATTCAGCATGGCGTCCAGCGCAATCGCCGTTTTGCCCGTCTGACGGTCGCCGATAATCAGTTCGCGCTGACCGCGGCCAATCGGGAACATGGCGTCGATGGACAGCAGACCTGTTTCCATCGGCGTATCAACACTTTGACGGTCGATGATGCCGGGCGCGGGTTCTTCCACCGGGCGATAGCCGTCCGCCGGAATCGCGTCTCCCCCGTCAATCGGGCGTCCGAGCGCGTCCACCACGCGGCCAAGGAACGCGTCGCCCACGGGAACACCCGCGGTCTTGCCCGTGCGCGCAACCTTGCTGCCCGCGGAAATATCATCGGCATTGTCAAACAGGATGCAGCCCGTCTCGTTGCGGCGCAGATCCTGCACCATGCCTTTGATACCGTTGTCAAACATGAGGATTTCGCCATACGCGGCATGTTCCAGCCCCTCGACAACCGCAATGCCGTCGCCGATGGACTTGACCGTCCCGACTTCGCTGCTCTTGGCAAGCAGACGGAACTCGTCGATGCTGCTGCGCAGAAGCGGGATGATGTCCTTGCGCGTGTTCTTCGCCACAAGCTGCTCCACCTGCTGGCGGAACTGCTCCATGCGGCCCTTCGCGCTCCAGTCGTAGACCTCGCTCCCCACATGCAGCTGGAAGCCGCTCTTCAGCGACGAATCCTGCTGGATGGTCAGCGCAACATCTTCGCCATACTTTTTCTGGAGAAAGGCGCGGATGCCCTGCTCCTGATGCTCATCCGGCGGCGTGACGCAAAGCAGCGTGGCCGTCAGACGGCTCTGCTTCGTATCAGTCATGGTCATTCTCCTCCTGCGCAGCCTTCAGGAAGCTGTCATAGAGTGCCTTGTCGAACGCGGGGTCGTTTTCTTTGTCCATCAGCTTGCCCGTAGCGGACACAACCATCTGGGCAATGTCCTTCTTCGCGCCTTCGAGCATGGCATTGCGCTCCTGCTCGGCGGCACCGCGGGCATTCTTGAGCAGCTTGTCCGCGTCTGCCTGTGCGCGCTGCATCCGCTCCTGACGCTGACGGTCAGCTTCCTGCGCGGCAGCGGCGTTCTTCTGGCGGATTTCTTCATCCGCACCCGCCAGCTTCGCATTATACTCCGCCAGCGTCGCTTCCGCCTGCGACTTCGCTTCCTGCGCCTGCTTCTCCAAATCAGCAAAATGATCCTCGCGCTTCTTCATGAAGGCGACAACCGGCTTATACAGCAGCATGTACAGCCCGAACGCCAGAATCACGAAATTGAACATGTGCAGCAGAATCTGCTGGAAATTGATATTCAGCGGCATATCTTCACCTGACTGAACAGACGTTTATAGCCGTCTGTTCCCTTTCCTGCTCAAAGAAATTACAGAACGAAAACGACCAGAATCGCAACAATCAGGGCGTAAATGATAGCCGTTTCGATGAAGACCAGACCAATCATCAGGCTGCCGCGGATGCTGTCGGTCGCTTCGGGCTGACGGGAAATTGCCTCCGTCGCCTTGCCGATGGAAATGCCCATTGCAATCGCGCCTGCGCCAGCAGCCGCCGCAATCGCAATCGCGGCCGCAATCGCCTTCGCGGGAATCGCACTGTCAGTCGCTGCCGCAGCCGCTTCTTCAGCCAGCGCGGGCGCAAACACGGAGAGCATCAGCACAGCCATCAGAGCCAGAACGAGAACGCTTGCAAACTTCTTCATAATCAAAATCCTCCTCAAATCAATTCACCGCCGGAACAGCACCGGCGGGCTTCTTTTCCTTCTTCGCCTTTTTCTTCGGCGGTTCGCTGACCTCGCCGTAGTAGTTGGCTGTCAGCATGGTGAGAACGTAGGTCTGGATGAGCGCGTGCAGAATCGTGAACAGAACGCCCACAAGCACCGGCAGCACGAAGCTCAGGGAAATCGTGTAGTACACCAGTTCCGACACCAGCAGACCGCTCAGCAGCGCGCCGAAAAGTCGGAAGCTCATGGAGATGGGCAGGGAAAATTCTTTCAGCGTGAGCAGGATGCCGCGTCCGCCATTGCTGGCAATGCCGCCGGACATGATGACGCCGTAGGACATCAGACCCATCGCAATTGCCGCGTTGATGTCAGACAGCGGCGCAGGCAGGGACATCGACATTCCCTCCGTCGTCACACCCTGAATGCCCAGCAGTTCAAAGAGCGTACCAACCGCGATGTACATTCCCGCGCTGAATATGTACACGCCGAGGAACCCGTTGCGGTGCGGGCTGTACGACTTCGCCATATCCCGGAAGAACGAAACCAGCGCTTCCAGTGCGCTTTGCATCTTGCCGGGAACGAGCTTGAAGTGCGGAATTGCGAAAATTCGCAGCAGCGCCGCCACAACCAGCAGCAGTCCCGTAACCACCCAGTCGGAAATGACCGACGGATTCACCCGCATCCCCAGAAAAGCCATCTGGTTGTCTTCATGCAGCACGGCATCCTTCATGACCGCCTGAATGGACTCGGTTTTCTCTCCGCCGGGGTCAGTCAGAAAGATGGCTGCAAGCAAGGCCGCCAGCAGTACGATCATCACAAGGATGAGCCGTACACGGCTGTTTTTCTTCTCTTGCTTCATATTATACCTCGCTTCCGTGAGTTACTTTTGGGGAAACCATGCACATTATAGCACCGAGATTCGGAATTTGCAATACGGAAAAACGATTTCTTAGCGTAACCAGATTGGACAAATTCAGCTGCGTCTGCGTGCAGAAAAATCCGCCGCGGCAAGACTGTTTGCGGCGGCGGATTCCCTATTTATATTATCGTTTGCGAACCGCGTTTTCCTTCAGTTCCTGATGTTCCTCTTTCAGCTCCTGCTTGAGCGTTCGGTCGATTTCTGCCGTTTCCTTGCGGATAGCGCTGATGTCCTTTTCGATGAGCGGATTCTGCTCCAGATCCTCGCGGATGAACATCAGTGCGAAGGCTGCCAGCAGCAGCAGGCACGAAATCCAGATGGCATGTGCGCCGATGCGCCCTGCACTGACGCTGCCAATGCCCGCGCCCAGCGCAAAGAGCAGGATGATGCCGAAGTAACGCAGCATCCGATCTTTCGCGTGCGGTTCGTGCGTTTTGCTCCAAATGCAGAACGCCTCGACACCGCTGCGCAGGTCGCCAATGCACATCGTGCTGGCAAACGCATAGCCGTCCACCTTGCGGAACGCCTGCACCTGCATCGCGCAGGAGAACGACACGATGGCGTTCGCCAGCAGATTGCAGCTTTCGGGCAGGAAGCCGACAATCAGCAGCAGGAGCATTTCTCCCAGCACGACCAGTTGCCGCCAGTGCAGCCGCTGCATGGAGCGGAAGCGCTCGCGCATTCTCTCCGCCACCAGCACACCAAAGGCAAACGCACACAGCGGGATGAAGTAGTGCAGTACCATCCCCCACTGCCCGTCCATGATATGCGCGCTGAGCAGGACGATGTTGCCCGTCTGCGCGTTGGCGAACACTTTGCCGCGAAACAAGTAGGTATACGCATCCTGCAAGCCGCCGGACAAGGACAAAAAGACGGCTGTCAGGAAAGATTCCGACATTTGACCGTGATGCATTGTTTTCATACTGATTTCCTCTTTTCGGATGAAGGTGTGGCGCTTCATCACGCCTATTATAGCACCACTGTCAAGCGGCGGAACAAAAAAGCCGCCACAAAAGTACGGCAGTTTGATGTTATTTGTTGCCTGATGTGACGAACGAAATCGCCTGCAGATACCCCTGCATGACCGCCTCAAACTCGAATTGCGGAATATACTGGCGGCAGTTCTGCGAATAGCGCCGCTGAATTTCCTCGCTGCTCAGAATGCTGTCGATGGCTTCCGCCAGCGCGTCGGCATCCTCCGGGTCAACAATCAGCCCGTTTTCACCCGGATGCACGGTGTCATACGCGCCGTCGGCATACTTCGACGCGACAATCGGCGTACCGGAGCAGAGCGCTTCCAGCAGCACAAGTCCGAAGCAGTCCTCGCGGGTCGGCAGAACAAACACGCTCGCCCGGCGATAGGCATCCGCCAGCGGCTCGCCAGACTGGAATCCCAGCCAGCGAATGTGCTGCGCAACGTGCGTTTCTTCCGCCATCGCCATCAATTTCGCCTTCTCCTCCGCCTCGCCGTCGCCGACAATCAGCAGTTCAAACGGCTGATGCAGCTTCGGCAGCGCGCGCAGGAGCAAATCCAGCCCTTTCAGGGGGATAATTCTGCCCACAAACAGCAGCGTATGCTGATTTTCGCGCTTTTCGGCATAGCGGAAGCGGGAAATATCCACCGTCAGCAGGCTAAGGAAGATTTTCCGCTCCGGCACGCCCCAGTGCAGCAGCTTTTCCTTCGCTTTGGTGCTGCTGGCAATGCACGCATCGGCATGATGGATGATGATATGCCGCATGAGCTTCTGCACGCGCCCGATGTTCCGCTCCGAACGCAGCGTGCCGTCCGTGAGGTGGATGAACTTCCTGCCGTGGCGCTTGCACCAGAGCAATGCTTTCAGCGCGGACGGGTTGTACTCCCACGCAATCACCACATCCGGGTTGATGTGCGTGATTTCCCTCGTCAGGTGCTGCGGAATATGCAGGTAGTGCACATCCCCTTCGCCCTTGTGCTTGATGATTTTGGATTCCAGAATCGTCGATTGCAGGAGTTTGCGCTCGTCAATCACCCACTGCCGGTTGTCCTCATTGCGATTCGTGTAAATGACGAAAAACTCATGCGTCTGCTGATGCGTCTGCATATAGTAGAACAAATCCACCCGATACGGCGCAGGGATATTCGTAATCAGAAGCACTTTACTCATCCGGCATCCTCCACCTCCAGTAGTTTTGGCATTGCTTCCGTTTCGAGAGACAGCATATACCAATTTATGCGTTCACCATCCAGAAGCCGCACTGCCTCGCCACCGTGTAGGGGCTGTACGGATGGAACGGCGTGGTTTCGCGCTGCGGGATCTCCTCCTGCTTGCAGCTTTTCGTCAGCCATCCTTGAAAAATAGATACACTGCCATTATAAAGAAGTAGCTTTCAAAAAGCACAGGGGGATAGAAACCACTGTCAGTATAATCTTGGGTTTCATATCATTTGCAATGCTGCCGAATGACACCCTTTTTCAGCAGGATGTTTGCGTACTGCGCGCTTTCGCCTGTCGCGACAATGCAGTACGCTTTTTTCGCGCGCTCGTAGTAGGCAAAGCGGTCGATTGTCTGGATTTTCGCGTCCGGCTCATAAGCCGTCAGCGTCGCGCGGTATTCGTCCCAAATCACGGGTTCTATTGGGTCGCCCGGCACAACCGACATCAGCACAAAATTGCTTTCATCATATTGATCCAGCGGGAACAGCGGCAGAATCGCGCGCAGCAGTTCCGCCGCGCCGATGCCATCCGCACGAACGACGCGCTGCCCCATGCTTTCTGCAGGGAAATTCGCGTCCGCCAGCACAATCTCGTCCCCATGCCCCATCTCGCACAGCACTTTCAGCAGTTCCGGCGAAATCAGCGGGGAAATACCTTTCAGCATAATAGTACCTCCTTAAACCAATGTGCAGTCCCACACGTTTCCGAATGCCGCCATTGAGCCGCCCAAGAACGTGCCTTCCTTCGGATTGTCCGCCACGCCGTAAATCCGCGTCACAAAGTGCCCGTCCGCCAGCTTCAAGCTGTGCAGGACGACATTCGCCGGAATGTTCTTTCCGCTGATTGTAGCATGCGAAAGCACCGTACCGCTGCCGACAAGCGCGCCGCCCATCACATTGCAGCAGCTTAGGGGAAGGGCTGCATTCCCTATACATCATTGTACAACGTGATGCTGCAAAAATCAATGGGTATTTGGAGAATGTTGGACGCAAAAAAATGGGAGACTGCGCAGGGCAATCTCCCAACAGGGTTTACTTCGCGTATACATAATGGTAATAATTCTTCTTGGCGTACGTTTCCGCATACGAACCGGGCGTAACCACCCACACCAGTTTGTCCTTCTTGCAGCCGTCAAACGCTGTCGAATCAATTTTCGTGACCGAAGCCGGAATCGTGATGCGCGTCAAGGAAGTGCAATCCCAGAAAGCACGGAAATCAATGGTGGTCACCGTATCCGGAATCACAATTTCTTTCAGCGAAATGCAGCCGTAGAAGAAGTAATTGCTGATAGATTTCACGTTCTCTGGGAATACAAATTCCACCATATAGTTGCAGAAGCTCACACCAGAGCCGGGCAGGTACGTGAGGTATTTCGGGAATACAATCCGCGTTGCGCTTCGGCATCCGCCAAACACATGATTGCCCATTTTTACCACAGAATCCGGCACAATGATTTCCTTCAACGAGTCGCAGCCGCTAAACGCTTCTTCCTCGATGGTCGTCACGCTGTCTGGAATCACAATTTCAGGCAGACCATAGCAATGCTTGAACGCCGCCGTGCCAATCGTCTCCATCGTATCCGGCAGGGTGACATTTGCAAGGGCTTTGCATTCCCTAAATACTTCGTTTGGCAGCCGCGTCAGATTGCCGATTTTGCCGACCGTCACCAGCGATCTGCATTCCTCAAACGCATTTTTGCCAAGGCTGGTGATGGATTCAAGGCTGACCACCGTTTCCAGCGTGCCGCAGTAGCTGAACGCCTTCTCCCCGATGCTGGTGACATTCGACAAATCAAGCGACTTCAGCGAAGTGCAGGCGATGAACGCTTCTCTTCCGATTTCTGCCGCAACACCATCCAAACCAAGCGTCTCCAGTTTGCGGCATTCTTCAAAGGCATTCGCGCCAATGTACGTCACTTTCGGTGCTGCGCCGAACGTGGTCAGTGAAGTTGCATTCCGGAACGCTGAGTCGCCGATATACTCCAAGCTGGGCAGGTCGCCCACCGTCACCAGCGTCCGATTGGACAGACCGGATGCGCCAATCCTCCGCAAGCGCGGCAGATTTGCAACTTCCGGGATGTTCGCGCTGTCCAGTGCGCTCGCGCCGATTTCTTCCAGCGCCGGCAAATCACGCAGTCCGGTCACTTTCGGGCAGCCGCCGAACGCGTAGCCGCCGATAATGCGCAGGTGCTGCAAGCCATCCAGCGAAAGTACCAACTTTTGGTCGAGCATAAACGCGCCGCCGCCGATTTCCTCTATCGCGTCCAGCGTGCCGATATTCACCAGCTCATCGCAGTTTGAAAACGCGCAGGCGCCGATGCGCTTCATCCGCTCAAACGTGCCAATGTCCGTCAAATAGCCGCAGGAATAGAACGAGTACTCGCCGATTTCCGTCACTGTTTCCGGCAGCTTCACGGTTTCAATATAGTAGCAGGATTGGAACACGCGGTCGGGAATGCGCGTCACTTTCGCCTGCCAGTCCACTTTTTTGATGCCGTCGCAGTCGTAGAACGCACCCTCGCCGACATTCAGCAGCTTTTCGCCAATCGTCACTTCTGTCAGTTTCTTGCACTGGCGGAAGGCGTACTCGCCGATTTCCGTCAGCGTGTCCGGCAGCAGCTCGGCGTTCCAGAGCGTACACTTGTCGAACGCGTAGCTGCCGACGCGCGTCAGGTTCGGCGGCAGGGGGCAGTTTTCCAGCTTCTTGCAGCCTGCAAAGGCAGAATCGCCGATTTCCAGCAGCCCTTCCGGCACCGTAACCGTCACCAGTCCTTCGCAGTTCTCGAACATATGCGCCGAAATGCCCGTCAGCGACGCGGGCAGGGTGATTTCCGGCAGGCTGAGGCAGCGATAAAAAGCGCTCTCCCCCATTTCGGTGATGTTGTCGGACAGCTGCACCGTTTTCAAGCTCACGCAGCTGTCAAAGGCATGTGCGCCAATCTTGGTCACGCTCTCCGGAATCGTGATTTCCGTCAGATACCAGCAGTTTGCAAAAGCATAATCGCCGATTTCCGTCACGCCCTCCGGAATGCGGATTTCCCGCAGCTCCCCGTCGCCGTAAAATGCGTACTCCTCGATGCGGGAGACATTCGCCGGCAGGGTATACACCGTGCCTTCGGAGGATTGCACCGTCTCGGCAGCCGCCGCACCGCCGACCAGCACCAGCAGCGTCAACGCACCCGCCATTAGCTTCGTCGTTCTCATGAATTTCCACCCCTTCCTTCCATGATTATACGCCTTTTCACGAAAAAGTCAATTCTTTGACGCAATTATTTACAATTGGCAAAAGCGAAAGAAGTACAATTGTACTTATGGAGTGTATGCCTGTCAGTTTTCTTTCTATTTCTATAACGGCGGATTCGTCATCCTGCCCCACTCGCTGTTGAAAATCCCCCGTAATTTTGCTATAATCATTCTCGGTATTTCTGCTGATTCAGGAGGACGCGGCATTGAGGCATGGCGGCAATGTTTGGGAAGGTCAGCCAGCGGATTGGCTGGACTTTTCCGCGAATCTGCGACCAGAGGAAACGCCCGCGTGGGTGATGGACACCATGCGTGCGGCGCTTTCGCAGGCGTGCTATTATCCTGACCGCGCGATGCGGGCGGCGCGTGCGGGGCTGGCGTTGTATCTCGGCGTGGACGAAAGCTGCGTGCTGCCGACAGCGGGCGGCGCGGCGGCGATTGACCTGACGCTCGGCGTCCGGCGCGGCGCGGTGCATGTGCAGCAGCCGACGTTCGGGGAATATGCGGAGCGGGCAAAGGCGCACGGGCGGCGGATGGCAGCAAATCAGGCGATTCAGGCGGATGACACGGTGGTTATATGCAATCCGAACAATCCGACAGGCACGCTGCTTTCGCCAAATGACGTGCTGCGGATGCATCGGGACGTGCGGAACAGCGGTGGTGAGCTGATTGTGGACGAGGCGTTCATCGACTATTGCCCGGATGCGACGGTTCGCCACCATGTGCAGGATGGTTTGACAGTGGTCGGGTCGTTGACGAAGATTCTGTGCATTCCGGGCGTGCGGCTGGGGTACATCTGCGCCGCGCCGGAACAGATTGCACGCTTGCAGGAACGGGCAGTCACATGGTCGCTGAACGTGCTGGCGTCGGCGGTTGCGGCGGAGCTTCCCCGTCATCAGGCGGAAATTGCGGCGGATGCACAGGCGAATCAGGCGCGGGCGGAGCGGTTCGCGCGGTGCTTGCAGGAGATGGGCGTGCGTGTGACAGCGGGACGCGTGCCGTTCCTGCTGGCTGATTTCGGGCACGACATGACGAAAACGGTGCAGCACCTGCGGGCGCAGCACATTTTGGTGCGGACGTGCGATTCGTTCGGCTTGCCCACGAATTATCTGCGCCTGGCGGTGAAAACAGACGCGGAAAACGATTTGCTGATGGCGGCACTTGATAAGGAGAATTTCGATGCGCGGTAAGAGTTTGATGGTGATGGGGACGGCGTCGTCCGTGGGCAAAAGCGTGCTGTGCAGCGCGTTTTTGCGCATCATGAAGCAGGATGGATACAAGGTTGCGCCGTTCAAAGCGCAAAACATGGCGTTAAATTCGTTCGTTACCAAGGACGGCTTGGAAATGGGGCGCGCGCAGGTAACGCAGGCGCAGGCAGCGGGCGTTGAACCGGATGTGCGCATGAATCCCGTGCTGCTCAAACCCACGAGCGATCGCCGCAGTCAGGTAATTGTGGACGGCAAAGCCATCGGCACAATGACTGCGATGGAGTATCACCGCTACAAGCCTGCCCTGCGCGAACGCATCAAGGCGACGTATGAAGCGCTGGAATCCACCGTGGACTGCGTAGTCATTGAGGGTGCAGGCAGTCCGGCGGAAATCAACTTGCGCGCCGGGGACATCGTGAATATGTCAATGGCGGAATCCGCCGATGCGCCGGTGCTGCTGGTGGGCGACATCAACTTGGGCGGCGTGTTCGCGTCGCTGCTGGGCACGGTGATGCTGCTGACGGACGAGGAACGTGCCCGCGTGAAGGGCGTCATCATCAACAAATTCCGCGGCGATGTGAAGATTCTTGAACCGGGACTCAAGATGCTGGAGGAGCGCATTCACATTCCCGTATTAGGCGTTGTGCCGTGGATGGACGTGGGGCTGGAGGATGAGGACAGCGTAACCGAACGTTTCAGCCGTATGATGGGTCAGGGTGATTTGGACGTTGCCGTGGTGAAGCTGAAGCGCATCTCCAACTTCACGGATTTCCAGTCTCTATCGCTTCAGCCCGGCGTGAAGGTGCGCTATGCCCAGACCTCGAAGGAGGTCGAAAATGCCGACCTAATTGTCCTTCCCGGCACGAAAAACACCATCGAGGATTTGATTGACCTGCGCAACCGCGGCTTGGATGCCGCCATCATCCGCCACGCGCGCAAGGGCGGCATGGTCATCGGCGTGTGCGGCGGATACCAGATGCTGGGTAGAAAGCTGCACGACCCCGACCATGTGGAATCGCGCGTGCCAGAGCTGGCGGGTCTGGACTTGCTGGACATGGAGGTCACCTTCGCAAGGGAGAAGGAAACCGCGCAGGCCAGCGGCGTCGTCGATGCGTCCGGCTGGCTGGCATCATCGAACGGCATTCTGGTGGACGGCTACGAGATTCACGCCGGGCAAAATCAGTTCGGCGAAAGGGCTCTGCCGTGGTTGCGCATCGGCAATCGCGTGGACGGCGTGATGAATGAGCGCGGCAACGTGCTGGGCAGCTATCTGCACGGCTTATTTGATGACGGGCAGCTGTTCGCCGCCATCGCCGCGCACATCCGCAAAGAAAAGGGCATCGACACCGAAACGCAGGCCCCGATGACCCTCAATGAATACCGCGAGCGCGAGTTCGACCGCATTGCTGATATTGTCCGCGCGAGCGTCGATATGGACGCCATCTACCGTATTGTACGGGGCGAGGTGTAAGCAATGAGCGATTGGATTTGGGCGCTGATAATCGGCTTCGTGCTGGATTTGCTGCTGGGCGACCCGGCATGGCTGTATCACCCGGTGTGCATCATCGGCAAATACATCGGCTGGATGGAAAAGAAGCTGCGGCGGCGCGGCGGCAATCTGCGGAAAAGCGCCGTGTTCCTGACCGCCTCCACCGTACTGCTGACAATGGCGGTCGTCGCGCTGATTTTGATGCTTTGCGGGCTGCTGGGGCGCATTCCCCTGCTGATTGCCATGGCTCTGCTGGACTGGATGGGCATTGCCATCACGAGCATGGCGAAGGAAGCGCGCGGCGTGGAAAAGGCGCTGGGGCAGGGCGTTGCCGCTGGGCGGACACAGGTGGCGCGGATTGTCGGGCGCGACACACAGGACTTAAGCGAGGAAGAAATCATCAAAGCAACCGTCGAAACAGTGTCGGAGAACACGACAGACGGCGTAATTTCTCCCCTGCTGTACGCTGCCATCGGCGGGCCAATCCTCCTGTGGGGATTCAAAGCCGCCAGCACGCTGGATTCAATGGTTGGATACTTGGACGAGAAATACCGCGACATTGGCTGGTCGAGCGCAAGGTTAGATGACGTGCTGAACTACATTCCGGCGCGTTTGACGGCGCTGCTGATGGTGATTGCTTCCTATTTAATAGGCTTGGACGGCAAAAACGCCTTCCGCATCGTCCGCCGCGACCACGCCAATCACAAAAGCCCCAACTGCGCGTGGAGCGAATCTGCGGCGGCGGGGGCGCTGCACATTCAACTCGGCGGGACGCACAATTACTTCGGCAAACCCGTCGAAAAACCAACCATCGGCGACGCGGATCGGCCTGCCGAACGCGCGGATATCCGCCGTGCAAACCGTTTGTTGTATACAAGCAGTCTGCTGATGATGGTTTTGATTGTACTGATTGCCATTGTACGATGAGGTGAGCATATGCCGGAGCAAAACAAACATTACAACTTCTTTCAGAACAAGGAATGTGAATATTTCCCCTGCCACAAGGGCGTAAAGGAAGAGGATTTCAACTGCCTTTTCTGTTACTGCCCGCTGTACACGCTGGGCAAGCACTGCGGCGGCCACTGCACCTACACGGAATCAGGCATCAAAAGCTGCCAGCACTGTACTTTTCCGCACCAGAAGAAGAATTATGATGCGATTATCGCGCGCTTTCGCGAAATTGCCGCCGTCGCCGCGCGCTCGGACAGGGAGGACAAATGAACGCACAGGAACAGGCGCAGTTTCGGTGGAATCACGTCGCGAAGCCGCTGAATTCGCTGGGAAAGCTGGAACAGCTTGTCGTGCAGATCGCGGGGATTCAGCAGACGGCGGACGTTTGCATCAACAAGCGTTGCGTGCTGATTTGCTGCGGCGACCACGGCATAGTGGCGGAGGGCGTGAGCCAATCCGGCAGCGAGGTAACGGCACTCGTGGCGCAGTCCATCGTCGCGGGCACGGCGAACATCAACCTGATGGCATCCGTCTCCGGAACGGACGTGTACGCGCTGGATTTCGGCATGGTGACGCCCGTCATGGGGACGGTAGACTGCCGCATCGCCGCCGGAACACGCAATATGGCGCGTGAACCCGCGATGACCCGCGCGCAGGCGGAACAGGCGGTTCAAGCGGGTATCGACGCAGTCGCCCGCATGAAAGCGCGTGGGTATCAGCTGATTGCCACGGGCGAAATGGGCATCGGGAACACGACCGCCTCCACCGCCATGGCGTGCGCGCTCATGCGCTGTTCGCCGGAGGACATCACCGGGCGCGGCGCGGGTTTATCGGACGCAGGCTTGCAGCGCAAAAAGGCTGCCATCCAGCGTGCCCTGAGCATCCATCGCCCGAATGCGGATGATGCGCTGGACGTGCTGGCGAAAGTCGGCGGATTCGAGATCGCCGGGATGGTCGGCATCTTTCTGGGCGGACTGCGCCATCATCTGCCGATTGTCATCGACGGTGTGATTTCGGCAGTCGCGGCACTCACGGCAGTGCGCATCGACCCGGCGTCAAAATCCGCCATGCTCCCCTCGCACATGAGCCACGAGCCAGCCGTGGTGCGCATCATGTCGGAATTGTGCATGTCCCCCATCATCCACGCCGATATGGCGCTGGGCGAAGGCACAGGCGCGGTGTCGCTGATTCCCCTGCTGGATATGGCGCTCAAGGTTTACCACGGGCCGCACACCTTCGACGAATTGGGCATTTCGGCCTACGAGCCGCAGGAGGGTAAAGCATGATTGTGCTGGTCACGGGCGGCAGCGGCTGCGGCAAATCCACATGGGCGGAGAAGCTGGTCAGCGCGCTTCCAGCGGAAAAGCGCGTGTATATCGCGACCATGCAGGTGTACGACGAAGAATCCGTGCAGCGAGTGGCGCGGCATCGGGCACAGCGCGCGGACAAGGGCTTCACGACCATCGAGTGCGAAAAGGACCTTGCGTCGGCGGATGTACCCGAAGGCAGCGTCGTTCTGCTGGAAGATTTGGTCAACCTGATGGCAAACGAGATGTTTGGCGGCGGCGATACATCCCGCATCCTCCCGGCGCTAAACGCCCTCGCGTGCAAGTGCCAGCACCTGATTCTGGTCACGAACGACGTTTTTTCCGACGGCATCCATTATCCCGACTCCACGCAGGATTATCTGCGGCAGTTGGCAAAAATCAACGCTGAAGCCGCAAAAATGGCGGACTGCGTGGTCGAAGTCGTCTATTCCATCCCCGTCTGTGTGAAAGGAGCGCTCCCATGCATGTAATCCGCTCGCTGTGCATCGCGTTTTCCACCTATTCGCGCATTCCTGTGCCGCAGGTGGCTTGGACAGACGAAAACCGCAAGTATTCGATGTGCTTTTTCCCGCTCATCGGCGCGGTAATTGGGCTGCTGCTGTGGGGCTGGCTGGCGCTGTGTGACGCGCTGGGCTTCGGAGCCTTGCTGCGCGGCGCGGTCGGGGCGCTGCTGCCGATTCTCGTCACCGGCGGCATCCACATGGACGGTTTCATGGACACCAGCGACGCACTGGCATCATGGCAATCGCCGGAAAAGCGGCTGGAAATCCTCAAGGACAGCCACGTCGGAGCATTCGCTGTGCTGGGCTGCGCAGGCTATCTGCTGCTGGACGCGGCGCTGCTCAGCGAACTGCCGACGACCCTTGCGCCGATGATGATTGGCTGCTTCATGCTGTCGCGGGCGTGCAGCGCGTGGGCAATGTCCGCGTTCAGGAGTGCCCGACCCAAGGGGATGCTCGATGCTTTTGCGCAGGCGGCACAGCGGCGGATGCTGACCATCAGCTGCGCAGTGTACACCGTTCTCTGCGCAGTGCTATGGGCGATTGTCGGCGGATGGCTGGCGATTCCGTGCCTGTTAGCCGCGATTCTGTGCGTATGGTACTATCGGCACATGTCGTACAAACAGTTCGGCGGCATCACCGGCGACCTTGCGGGCTGGTTTCTGCAAATCACAGAACTCACACTGACGGCAGTCATTGTCATCGGAGGAAAGCTATTATGAAGCTGTACATTGGCGGCGTTTATCAAGGTCAGGAAGAACTCGCCCGCGCGGAGAATCCCAGACTCCCCTGCTATCCTGATTTTCACGAGACCATCCGCCGCGCCGTTTTGGAGGCGCATCAAGACCCGCGCGAATTTGCCCGGCAGTTCTGCGCCGCGCACCCGGACGCCATCGTCGTCGCGAACGAAGTCGGCGCGGGCGTCGTGCCGATTGCAAAGGAAGAGCGCCTCTTCCGCGAGGCGGTCGGGCGCGCGCTGTGCATCGTCGCGCAGAAATCGGAAAGCGTCACGCGCTGCGTCTGCGGAATCGGGGTGCGCATCAAATGAAGTGGATTCTCATCCGCCACGGGCAGACGCAGGGCAACCGTGAGCGCCGCTACATCGGCTGCCGCACGGACGAGCCGCTGTGCCCCGAAGGAATTGCGCAATTGCAGAATCGGCACTATCCGCCCGTGTCGCGCGTGTTTGTCAGCCCCATGCGCCGCTGCGTGGAAACGGCGAATCTCCTCTACCCCGGCGTTCCGCAGACCATCATCGGCGGCTTCCGCGAGTGCGATTTCGGTGACTTTGAGAACAAGAATTACGCAGAATTGAACGGCCGCGCCGACTATCAGGCGTGGATTGACTCCGGCGGCGAGCTGCCCTTCCCGCATGGCGAAAGCAGGGCGCAGTTTGCCGCACGGTGTGTGACCGCATTCGAGCAGATTCGCCAGCAGGACGAGGACTGCGCGGTGGTGGCGCACGGCGGGACACTCATGGCGATTATGGAAAAGTTCGCTGTGCCAGAGGGCGGGTATTTTGACTTCCAAGCCGGGAATGGAGAAGGGTTTGTGATGGAGGAGGATGGGCGTTACGCGAGGATTGCAATCAAATAGAGGGGCAGTTCGCGCTCCCCTCTTTCGGCATCACAGGTCGGTTCGATTCTCTTCCGCTTCCCAATCCACTTGGAAGGTGAGCGTCCCCTTTTCGGTGTCAACCACCTTTTTCAGGATACGGCTGTTTCCGTCAGGACGGATGAACCCCGCATCCCGCGCTTCCTTGCTGCCGACCGTCGCAAAGTAAGCAGTAATGTGACCGCCGTTTCCTTTTCTCGGTGTCAGTCTCATTGCTTCTTGTAGAGCTTGTAGACCAGCACGACGAGAATCGCCGCGAGGACAACCTGAATTACATCCAGTACGATTTCCATGCCTGCTTTTCCTCCCCCCCTGCCTGATGGTTTCATCATAGCATAGTTTTGCACCCGCGTCAAATGTCTTTTGTGCTTTTTGCGGCAAAAATCACTTTTTCCTATTGTATCCCGCCATCCGTATGTTATAATAGAATTGTCAATAAACGCTATCAGAAAGGAGATGTCCACATGGACGAACATGGAGAATCCGGCTTGACGGATTATCAGCTGCGCTTTCTACTTCGCGAACTGCTTGCCTACGCAGAGCAAGCCCCGGATAAAAACGCGATTGTCAAGCATCTGGAAGAGCTTCTGCGTGACGGCGAGAATGACTGATATGCATTATTTTACAGAAAGGTGGCATTGAACATGACAAATCCGCGTTTCGATGAGCTTCTCAAGCAAATCAAGGATTACGCGGAGGAATGCAACGACGCGCAGAAGATTATTCAGTACCTCGACAAGCTGATGGAGGACGTGCGGAGCGGCAAAAAGGTTTGAGTTCCGCAGCAGTTTCTGCTGCTTTCCCGCCGAACTTCGCAAAAAATCATAAAAAAAGACATTTTCCCTCTTGACAGGGCGCTGGAAACATGCTATAATTAGTTCTGTTCGCAAGGTTGACCCCTTCGGCGAGAGCCGAAACCTTCGGAACATGACTGGGTGTAGCGCAGTTTGGTAGCGTGCTTGAATGGGGTTCAAGAGGCCGGAAGTTCGAATCTTCTCACCCAGACATCGAAGCGATTGAAAAATCGCTTCTTTTTTTGTACTTTGGGGCGGATTTTCGTCTATTATGGTTGAAATTCATGCCGTATAGCACATATTTTCGCAACTGATGCAGATTCGAGTGTATCCAGCTTCTTTCCCCTTTTCCTCCCCGAAAACCGCATTTTCGCCTATTTTCACGCCATTTCAGGGTGCAATGGGGTTATAACGGGGTTATAAAATTTGCCCGGAAACCCTTGAAATCAGCCGCTTTCAGGGACATGGTGCTGTACCGGCGGGGTTATAAAATTGCGGGAATTCGTCGGCGCGCTCTCATTCGGCGGCAGAATCCACTTCCAAGCGGGTCAGGTAATTGACCATCTTCGCGGCATCCGTCCGCTCCTGCTCCTTGTCCAGCTTCGTGTAGATGGCGAGAATCATGTCGGCATCGGCGTGTCCCATCCAGCTTTGCAGCGTTTTGAGCGGCACTTGCGCGTAGTAGGCTCTTGTGCAGAACTCCACGCGGAAATCGTGGCAGCGGATGTTGATTTCCTTCCACGGCGGCAGCTTGCCCTCCGCCAAGAGCTGCTTCTGCTCGTTGGTTTTGCCGTACCAGCGCTTGTGGGTGCCATTGAGCTTCGTCTCCAAGAAGGTGATGTACGACTCGTACTTGCACGCGAAGGCGGACTGCGACATGATGCCGCCGTTCTCCTTGTGGCAAACCAGCCCGTGCCGCCCTTTCAGCGCCTCTTCCAGCGGAGGAAGCAGCGGCACAGTGCGGATGGCGGAAGCGGTTTTGCCCTTCGTGAGCTTCGGGCGATTGCCTTCGCTGAACGACACAGCGCCGCGGACGGCAATCGTCTTTTTCTCGAAATCCACATCGCGGTCGATGTTCAGGTGGAGCATTTCTCCCCTGCGGAAGCCGGTGTAGAGCATCACCATCGCCGCCAGGCCGAAGTCGTGCTCCTGCCATGTACTGCGAATCAGTGCCCGTTCCCACGGCTCCAAGCAGCGGTGTCCGCCCGTTTTCTTGCATTTGGGACGCTGCACGCCCGCCATCGGATTGCGAATCAGCGCACCGTTGGACACTGCGTTGCGGAAGATGCCGTTCATGAGCGAGGCAAACTTGCTCACATAGGACGAGGAATAGCAGCTCAGCTTGTTGAAGATGGCCTGCAAGTCGTTCGCGTTGATGTCGCAGATGAACCGCTTCCGCGTGTGGTCGGCGGCAAAGCGAATCATGCTGGCGTACTGCTTCTGCAATGGCACGCTGCAATCGGAGCGGTAAATTTCCAGCCAGTTCAGCGCATAATCCAAAAAGGTAATTCCTTCGAGGTCGTGGCTGAGCCCCATTTGCTCTTTCTGCTTGTACGCATCGCGGGCTTTCATAGCTTCCGCCTGCGTTTTGCCGTAAAACTGCTTATCATGGTACTTCACCTTGAAGTAGCCGTCGGTACGTTGGGTTAATTTCTGACGAGGCATTGATGTTCCTCCTTATCAATCGCCCCGTGCTGTGTATGCTGATTCAATTGTCAAGGTGCTACGATGATCATAGCACACATCACAGCACGGGGCAAGTACATTTTGCGAAAAAATTCAGGTGACAGCAATCGGCGGCTGACCATCCAGCCAGCGCTGAAGGCCTTCCCGGTTGATGAGAATCCTGCTGCCGATGCTGAACGCGGGAAAGCCTGATTTTCGCACCAGTTTCCGCGCCGTGGGCAGGGAAATGTGCAGCTCGTCTGCCAGCTCCGCCATCGTCAGCGTCATTTTGGGGACTTTGTGCGCGGACTCCGCTTGATTTTCTTCCGGCTGTTCGTCCGCTGGAACGCGATTGAACATAGATTCACCTCCGAAATGGAGACGCAGGGCCATATCCGACATGCTGACACGCCGGATGCTAACCTTTTCTGCGTCTCTTCTTTATTGAAACAATTTGTTTTGCTGATTTGGATATGTCCGGCATGTCAAGCCGCGAAACACCTTGCCGCAGCGGGGATTCTGCGGCTATTCCCTGACATTCGGATGATAGGCAACATGTCAGAAGGGCGGTTCTTCGTCCACGACGGTGCAGCCGCCAAACGTCAGCTGTGCAGGCGGCGGGATTCGCTCCCAGCCATACTGCCGCCCATACTTGGCAAACTTGCGGGCATTGCGAAACTTCTGCCAGCCGCTGATTTCGCCGCTGGCTATCCCGCTGTCCACGATTTCGCGGATTTCGCGCGTCTCGTAATTCTTCGGCTCATCAAGCGGATGCGCCAGGCATTCCCGGTAAATCTGCAAGGAACAGACCTTGTCCTGCTCGAACGTCTCAAACCATGCGTAGATGCGCCCCGCCAGCGTATCCTCCTGACAATAATCCTGCTGCTGTTTGCGCAGGGCGTCTTCATCCTCCTTGGACAAGTGCGTGCTGTACGCGCCGGACTTGTACTGTACCATGATTTCCGCCCAAAGCTGCTCGAAATAGTGCCGGGACTCCGCCGGATTGTCAAGAATATGGCAGTCGGCTTTCGACGCATCCACCGTCACCGGGAGAAAGCGCCGATTGCCGCTTCTGTCCAAAGGCAGGAAATCCATGCGGTTGGTCGTGCCGGCGAACACGCTTTGCCGGGGATGATCGCCGCCGTATCGGTCATATGCCATCCGCAGAAAATCCTTGTCGCGGCTGAGAAAGGACTTGATCTCCTCGATGCTTTTGGCGTTCGCCGTCGCGACCATCTCCGAAAGTTCGCAAATCCAATGACCGTTGAGCCGATGGTAAATCTCCTTGTCGTCCAATTTGCTGACATCGTCCGTGAACCATTCCGGCTCCAGCGCAAGGAAGCGGATGAAGGTGGTTTTGCCAGCGCCCTGCCCGCCCACCAGCACCAGCATCAGCTCAAACTTGCAGCCGGGATGAAACACCCGGTTTACCGCGCCGAGCATGAACGTGCGCAGGTACTTTTCGTTCGCGTCGCTCACTTCCGCGCCAAGGAAATGGTGCAGCGCCATCCGGACGCGCGGTACACCATCCCAGACAAGGCTGTTCAGCCTGTCCCGCACCGGATGGAACGCCTGCGCGGTGGACACGATGTTCAGCGCCGGATAAATCAGCTTTTCCGACCGCAGCCCGTAGTGTTCTTCCAGATACAGCCGCAGGAACGCAACATCCATGTCGTCAATCATGTCGCTTTTCCGCGTCCACCAGACGGGGCAGGTCATCGACATGCGTTCCTTGAACAGATTTCTGCGGATGTTTCCGGCAAAAACCGGATCATGGGTCAGCGCCGTGACGAAGTTTTGCAGCGTATTGCGCACCTCGCCGCCAGCGGTGTGGGTCAACTTGGCTTGTACAGATTGGTAGGCGGCGGCCATCCGATCATCCAGCATCGGCGGCGACCAGTCGATTTTCGTTTCGTCGCTCATGTTCTCATCTCCTGCAATGGTTATCGCGCCCACGCATCGGGGCGCTTCTTCGGATAGGCATCATCCCGCAGTTTGGGGCGCAGCTTTTCCACCACGGCTGGGCGCGCCGTCTCCGCAATGCTGCATTTCATGATTTCGTTCATCGTGGGCGACAGCAGCCGTCGCCGCACGTCGTCCGCCATCGAAAGCAGCGCGCTGAACACATCCTCCCTCGCTTTGCCCAGCCACGTCTCCACCACGCCGATGAAGGGAGCGCCAAGCCCACTGCTGGGCGACTTTGCCGCTCGAATGGTGCGGTCAACGCCCGCCGCCGCTTTGTCCAGCGCCATTTTGCTCATGCTCTCGCTGACGGCGGTCACGGCTTTTTCGTAGCAAATGTCCGTGACCTGTTCAATCAGCAAATCCACATCGGACAGGCGGAACAGCTTCGTGTCCAGCTCGGCATCCTTCTCGGCAATCTGCGCGGTCAAGGTCTGAATCTGCTGATTCTGCGCAGTCAGCTGCTTCTGCTGATTCCGGATGGTTTCGAGCTGCTTGGCAATGATGTAATCCAGCTTTTCCAGATGATTCCTGCCGCCGTACTTTACCTGCTCCTCAATGTCCAGGCCGCACGCCTTCGCGATTTCAATCAGCATCAGCCGATTCATCGCGTCGAAGGTAATTTTGCGGTTGTTGTAGCGTCCCGGCGGCTTGTCCGGCTGCGGCAGCGGAATGCCCATGAGCGCCAGCGCCTTTTCCTGCTTCGGCTCGACCTCGCCGTATTTGTTCACATAGTCGAAGCAGTGGCGCTCCTGAATGTGCACTGTCGTCTCGTCGCAGTGCATCGCCCAGTCCAGCATGTGGACGTGTTTGCCGTAGCGCTCCTCGAACTGCTGCTTGAATGCCGTGAAAATGTCTAATAGCTGCTCCGGCGTTGCGCCGATTCCCTCTTTGCCGAACTGGAAGATGGTTTCTTCCGGGCAGGTGCGCTTATCGCGGCGAATCTGCTCTACGGTTCGGTTGCGCTCTGTGTGGCGGCGCTCGGCGTTGCGCGCACATTGCCCCGCGACATAATCGGAATAATGCCGCTCGTAAAAGATTCGCTCGACCTCCTCAAAGGAAGGAACGTCGGCGCTTCTTTCGCCTGTGCGCATTCCGTTCAGCCAGTCCCAATAGACGTTCTCCTGCGTTTTCGCCGAATGGATGTGCTCGGCGTGGGTTACGTCAAAATTGCGGTCATTGTGCTTGGTGGTGAACACGCCGTTCTTTCCGGCACGACCGTTATGCCGGGTTGCTCTGATTTTGCTCGTATAGTACCTCCTTGCTTGCGGGCGGCGGGAGCGCAGCGACCGGTTCCCTCTGATTGCGGCAGAGACTACCCACTACAAAGTGACGCACAGCATCACTTTTATCGGCCGGCGCGCCGCCCTGTGGGTCAAAGGCTTCGCCTCTGAACACTGACCAAAGCGCTCCGCCTCTGGACTCCGGCGGGTTTGCCGCCCGTTGGATGCTCATGCCCGTTGGTGCGCATTTGATGCCGTCTGATGCTATCCAAGTCTCTCCGTGCATCAGCAGAAAGATATTTGGTGCGCTTTCGCATCAGCTGCCCATCATGTCCAGCAGATTGTCGAGGTCGGTCTCGTCCGGCGCGTTCGCGTCCTCTAATGTCTCTGCCGGTGTTTGCTCAGCGCATCGAAGCAGCGATGCTGCCAGCTCCTCGCGGACAATGCCGCGGATTTCCTCCCGCTGCTGATGATCGAAGCAGCCTTGCCGCGCTTTCCCATAGTGCGCATTGACCGCCGCCACGATAGCATCCGCATAGCGCAAGTGCTGTTCCTCCCGCACTTGACGCAGCAGCCGCAGTGCCTCCCGGTCGGCGGGTTTCTCCGCATAGAGGCGAATCGTCGTGCGCAGAATCTCTTTCACCGCGCCCTCGCCTCACGCTGCAAACGCCGCTCCGCCAGATACTCGTAGCCCTTGGCGGAGGCGTGAATGTCACCGATGATGGTCACGCGATTGGGGTCATACTGCCCGAAGTTGCGAATCAGGCAACCGCCGCCGCCCACAATCCACAGCCGCATCGTCTTGGGGTCGTATTCATGCTCGCGCAGTTTGCGCATGATTTCCGCCGCATAGTCCGCCGCCGCTTCGCGGATGACCTGCACATATTCGGGCGCAACATCGGCCGTGCCCTCGCGCATCACCTGCTCGATGGTCACGTCCGGCACCGTTCGCCCGCAGAGCCGCGTCAAGGCCTCCCGCGCCTTCAGCACGCACTGGTAAGTGCCGTACTTCTCCGTGAAGCACTGCTCCAGCACCGGCTTGCGGTCGTTAATCGCCATGACAATCATGGTGCCGTTGCCGATGTCGCACAGCATGTTCGCCCCGGTGAATTTCCGCAGTTCGGGAATGACGGCGGAATAGCCCTGCGCGTACACGTCCACGCCAACCAAATCGACATGGTAGTCGATGCCGCGCCAGTTGAAATCTACATGCCGATTTTGCGACAGATAGGCGCGGAACCGCTCGCGCTGGTCGCCGACCCACGTCAGCGGCAGTCCGACCGCCAGATGAACAGCCGCCGTGGTCAGCTGATTGCACCAAAGCTCCTGCCCGATGCCCGCCAGCGTCAGCAGGTAATGATCCTGATTGCCGACCTTATCCAGCGTGAACTCCCGATGCCCCGCGCCGATGACGTAATACTTGCCATCGTACACCAGCACGTCCTGCGCGTGCGCCGGTTCAGCCTCGCAGCGAGTGACGCTCGCCGGGAAAATGCCGTTCGCCGTCTTGATGTTCCCGTAGCCGTTATCCAGCCCGATGATGTTGATTTTGCCGAATACTCTCATATGCTCCTCACTTTCTCCGCGTTTGCGGCAACAAAATAGACAGGCTGCGGGTGCAGTCTGCCTGCGAAAACCGTGGTCAGTCTGTGGCAGCCAAGGCGACCACCTCCTTTCAAAATGCACAGCAGGATGCAAAAAAGGCAGTCAGCATGACGCTGATTGCCTTGGTCGGTGACTGCGAACTTCCGACGATACTATCATAGCACAGGTTTATTTGCTAAAGCGTGCTATTTTGTGCTGTTTCGTCTTGTTTTGTGCTGTTCGCTGCTAATTTGTCCTGTTGGATGCTATGCGCTGCTGATTGTGGGCGCAGCGGGGGTGATGTGTTATCAAGTAGGTGGGCTGGTGGCGGGAGTGCTTGATAACACGATATAGTATAGCACAGATTTTTTTCTCAAACTTTCTCAAAGCTTCTCATTTCTTCTCAAACTTTCTCAAAGCTTCTCATTTCTTCTCAAACGTTCTCAAAGCTTCTCAACTTTTTGAGGGGGGTGGCGTTTTGAAGCTACGGATGACTGTTTCTGTAATTGTGGGGAACTTGGTTCATCATGTCTGGACAGTGCGTAATCGTTGAGATACTCAATTTTATGTTGCGGAAATAAAATATCTATGGTATACTGGAATAAGGTTTCAACCTTGTCATGGAGGTGTCTTTATGGCGATTTGCTATAAAAAGCTCTGGAAAATGCTGATTAACCGCGACATGCAGAAGAAAGACCTTCGCATGGCCGCTGGACTCAGCACCAATGGCATCGCCAAGCTCGGCAAGAATCAGAACGTTTTAACAGGAGTTCTCGGCAAAATCTGCAAAGCTCTGAACTGTGGCATCACAGATATTATGGAATTTGTAGATGCAGAGCCAGAGCAAGAAGCACATCACGCATAAGAAAGCAGGTACCGCTTATGGCAAGGCTTGAAGAACTATCAAACGGCAGTATCGTTGAAGGTTTGCTTTCGGGCGAAGCGGTGACGGTCGTGTCAACAAAGTGGTATGGTTCGTCCAGCATGGAGGTGTTCTACAAGACGAATCGAGGGTCAACGGGGTCGCAGATTCTTTATCGGGAGGATGAACCTTCCCTAACGGTTCTGGAAAAGAGCCTGCCGTGGAGTTTCGATGTTGGCGGCGATAAGCTGCGTCTCGTCTCAGAAGCCTATCGGATTCACCTCGCGCACCTGTTTGACCCATACCTTGCTGTGCATACATCAGCCATCGAGCCGCTGCCGCACCAGATTTCCGCTGTCTATGAAGAAATGCTGCCGCGGCTTCCGCTGCGGTATGTGCTGGCTGATGACCCTGGTGCTGGCAAAACCATCATGACAGGTTTGCTGCTGAAGGAACTGATTATCCGCGGGGATTTGAAGCGCTGCATGATTGTCTCGCCCGGAAATCTGGCAGAACAGTGGCAGGATGAGCTTTTTCAGAAGTTTCATCTGCGTTTTGAAATTCTCACGAATGATCGGCTGGAATCAGCAGTTACCGGGAATGTATTTACAGAAATGAACTTCTGTATTGCACGCCTTGACAAGCTGGCGCGAAATACGGAGTTACAGGAAAAGCTCAAAGTTACAGACTGGGACTTGATTGTCTGCGACGAGGCGCACAAGATGTCAGCCACCATGTGGGGCGGCGAAGTCAAGTACACCAAGCGCTACCAGTTGGGACGACTGCTTTCCAGCATCACGCGGCATTTTCTGCTGCTGACGGCGACGCCGCACAATGGCAAGGAAGAGGACTTCCAGCTGTTCATGTCGCTGGTTGACCCAGATCGCTTTGAGGGCGCTTGCCGGACAAGCAATCAGTCGATTGACGTCAACGATGTGATGCGCAGGCTGGTCAAGGAAGACCTGCTGAAATTCGACGGAACGCCGCTGTTCCCAGAGCGCATTGCGTACACAGTCAATTATGACCTATCCCCTATGGAGGCGCAGCTGTATACGAACGTAACAACTTACGTTCAGGAGGAGTTCAACCGCGCAGACCATCTGGACGGCACGCACAGAAGTTCCGTTGGCTTTGCCTTGACCATCTTGCAGCGCCGATTGGCTTCATCCCCGGAAGCCATCTACCAATCGCTGCATCGCAGACGTGAGCGACTTGAAACCCGATTGGCAGAGGAAAAGCTCGGAAAACGGGCGGCGGAGCTTCCTTGGCAGTTTGACTTGCCGGAAGATCCGGATGATCTGGACGAAATCCCTGCTGCTGACCTTGAAGCGGAGGAAGAACAGATTGCGGATCAGGCTTCCGCTTCCAAGACAATTACGGAACTGGAAGCCGAAATTACCACGCTGAAACGGCTGGAAGCAATGGCGAATGCCGTGCGCACGAGCGGAGCCGACAGGAAGTGGGATGAACTTTCTGCCATTCTGCAAGATGATGCGCTCATGTTTGACGGCAACGGTCAGCGGGAAAAGCTGATTATCTTCACCGAGCATCGCGACACGCTGAACTACCTCTGCTCGAAGATTCGGACGCTGCTGGGCAGAGAAGAAGCAGTCGTAACGATTCATGGCGGAATGCTGCGGGATGAGCGTCGAAAGGTGGAAACGCTGTTCAAGCAGGACAAGGATGTCCGCATCCTGATTGCGACAGACGCGGCGGGCGAAGGCATCAACCTCCAGCGTGCGCACCTGATGGTCAACTACGACCTGCCTTGGAATCCCAATCGGCTGGAACAGCGATTCGGGCGCATCCACCGCATCGGGCAGACCGAGGTGTGTCACCTGTGGAATCTTGTTTCCAAGGAGACACGCGAGGGCGCTGTTTTCCAGCGGCTGTTTGAAAAGCTGGAAGAGGAACGCGCTGCGCTGGGTGGCAAGGTGTTCGACATTCTGGGCAAGACGAATTTCGACAACCGCTCACTTCGGGAACTGCTGATTGAGGCCATCCGCTACGGCAATGCGCCGGAAACCCGCGCAAAGCTGTATCAGGTGGTGGACAAGGCGCTGGACAAGGATGCGCTGCGGAAGCTGCTGGAAGAACGCGCATTGACCGAGGACACGATGGACGTCCACAAGGTAATGGCGATTCGCGAAGAAATGGAGCGCATGGAAGCGCACAAGCTGCAGCCGCACTTCATCGAAGCGTTCTTTATCGAAGCATTCACCGTCTTGGGCGGCATCATCCGCAAGCGCGAACCCGGCCGCTACGAAATCATCAGCGTCCCTTACAGGATTCGCTCCCGCGACCAGCTGATTGGCTTCGGCGTGCCGGTGGCATCCAAGTACGAGCGTGTCTGCTTTGACAAGCAATACTGCAACATGCAGGGGCTGCCCATTGCCGACCAGATTTGTCCGGGGCATCCGCTGCTGGAAGCGGTGATTGACCTCATCCGCGAACAGAATGCCGATGTGCTGAAACGCGGTGCGGTGCTGGTGGATGAAAACGACCCCAGCGAGAAAATCCGCCTGCTGTTCTACATTGAGGATGCCATCCAGGATGGACACGTCCTGCCCGACGGCAGCCGCCGGGTCATCAGCAAAACACTGCAATTTGTGGAAATGGACGAATCAGGGCAGGCGCGGAATGCAGGCTACGCACCGTATCTGGATTACTGCCCGGTGACGGAAGAAGAACAAGACGCGGTGCTGGCGTATGCGCACAAGCAGCCGTGGCTGGCGCAGAATCTCGAAGACATGGCGGTAGGCTATGCGGTGGCGAACATTGTGCCGAAGCATTACAGCGAGGTCAAGGCGCACCGCGTGAAGATGGCAGACAGAACTGCCCGCGCCGTCAAGGATCGTTTGACCTGCGAGATTCAGTATTGGGATTTGCGGGCAGCTGACTTGAAGGAAAAGGAAGCCGCCGGCAAAGGAAACGCCAAGCTGAACTCGACCAACGCCCAGCGCCGCGCGGATGACTTGCAGGCGCGAATGCAGCGCCGCTTGGCGGAGCTTGCACAGGAGAAGATGGTGTCGCCCTGTCCGCCGGTCATCGTTGGCGGCGCATTGATTGTGCCGATTGGACTGCTGAACCGGCTGATGGGCAGACCGAACGAGGGCAGCCTGTTCAGCGCGAACCGGGATGCCATCGAACGCGCCGCCATGCAAGCGGTGATGCAGCGGGAAACGCAGCGCGGATATGCGCCGCAAGATGTGTCTGCGGAGAATGTCGGGTATGACATTGAATCCGTGATTCCGGAGAACCAGCGCCACGGCGGGCCTTGCCTACGCTTTCTGGAAGTCAAGGGCAGGCAGAAGGGCGCAACGACTGTCACCGTGACCCGCAACGAAATTCTGACGGCGCTCAACAAGCCGGATGAGTTCATTCTGGCGCTGGTCGAAGTGGACGGCGCGCAAACGACAACCACCTACATCCGCAAGCCCTTCCGCAATCCGCCCGATTTGGGCGCTTGCAGCGTGAATTATGAAATTGCCGATTTGATGCGAAACGGCGAAATAGAAAAGTGAGGAAGCACATGATGCCCACGATAAAGAAACTCATCGAGGTTGCCCTTCCGTTGGAGGCTATCAACGCGGAATCTGCCCGCGAAAAATCCATTCGCCACGGCCATCCCAGCACGCTGCATCTATGGTGGGCACGGCGACCCCTGGCCACGGCTCGCGCGGTCATTTGGTCGTCGCTGGTGGATGACCCGTCCAGCCATCCGGAGCAGTTCCCCACCGAGGAAGCCCAGCAGCAGGAGCGCGAGCGGCTGTTTGGCATTCTGACGCGGCTGGTGAAATGGGAAAACAGCAATGACGAGGGCATTCTGGCGGAAGCCAAGGCGGAGATTATGAAGTCCACAAACGGCAATCCGCCCGCGCTGCTGGATCCTTTCGCAGGCGGCGGCGCGATTCCGCTGGAGGCCCAGCGCCTGGGTCTGGAAGCACACGCACACGACCTGAACCCCGTGGCGGTGATGATTAACAAGGCGATGATTGAGATTCCGCCGAAGTTTGCCGGACGTTCGCCCGTGAACCCGGAAGCACAGCGGCAGGGCGCTGCCAATCAGGGCTGGAAGGGCGCGACCGGGCTGGCGGAGGATGTGCGCTATTACGGCGAATGGATGAAGCAGGAAGCCTACAAGCGCATCGGGCATTTGTACCCCAAAGCAAAGCTGGAAGATGGCAGCGAAGCCACTGTGATTGCGTGGATTTGGGCGCGAACGGTCAAATGCCCGAACCCGGCGTGCGGGTGCGAAATGCCGCTGGCAAGCAGTTTTATTCTATCGAAGAAAAAAGGTAAAGAAGCATATATCGAACCCAATGTAAGCGGTTCTGAAATCACTTATCGCGTTCGCTATGGAAAGGGCGGCGACAATTGCCCGAAAATTGCACAAGGAAAGTTTAAGTGCATTCGTTGCGATGAGGGTATTCCGAAGGATTATCCCAAAGTGGAAAGCAAAGCAGGTCGTATGGGGAAAAAGCTCCTTGCAATTGTCGCCGAAGGCAAAAACGGCAGAGTTTATCTTTCACCAGATGCAGAACAGATTCATGCAGCCGACTGCCCAATGCCCGAAGATTATCCAACAGGTGCGCTTGCACCACATTTCACAGGCGGTTCTTGCGTTCCGTATGGATTAGACGAGTTCCACAAACTTTTCACCAACCGCCAGCTTACCGCCCTAACCACCTTCTCTTCCCTCGTTTCCGAAGCCCAGCAGAAAGCCGAAGCGGATGCCGTGGCGGCGGGCGTGTTTAACGACCACATTGCGCTGTCCGAAGGCGGAAGCGGTGCAAGGGCGTATGGCGAGGCGGTGGGGGTGTATTTGGCGTTTGTGGTGGATAAGATGGCGGATTATCATTCGTCGATTTGTTCGTGGCATAGTTCAAAAGAACTGATTCGTAACACTTTTGGTCGGCAAGCGATTCCAATGGTGTGGGATTTTGCCGAAGCAAATCCGTTTTCGGACTCCGCAGGTTGCTGCGACAATATGCTTGAATGGGTTACAAAAGCCACACTTCTTTTTCCAGCAACAATTCAAGGAAGCGCTAAACAGCATGATGCTCAAAGTGACAATGGATTACGAAATATTGCAGTTTCCACCGACCCGCCGTACTATGATAATATTGGTTACGCGGATTTGTCGGACTATTTTTATGTTTGGATGCGGCAGGCACTCAAAGGAACCTATCCGAAACTCTTCCGCACGATGCTTGTACCCAAAGCAGAGGAACTGGTTGCAACGCCCTATCGTTTTGATGGCAGCGTGGAAAAAGCAAGAGATTTCTTTGAAGATGGTATGTTCAACACCTGCTGCCGTCTCCATGATTATTCGCGGGATGATATTCCTGTAACCATCTACTATGCGTTCAAGCAAAGCGAAACGGACACAGAAGATACAACTTCTTCAACAGGCTGGGAAACCATGCTGTCCGCCATCATCCGCGCAGGTTTCTCTATTACCGGCACATGGCCTATGCGCACAGAAATGGCGAATCGCTCAATTGCCAGCGGCACGAATGCCCTCGCATCCAGCATCGTCCTCGTTTGCCGCAAGCGCGACGAAACCACGGGCAGCGCCACCCGCCGCGAGTTCATCAATGCCCTCCACCGGGAAATGCGCCCGGCGCTGGAAAAGCTGCAATCCGCCAACATTGCCCCTGTGGACTTGGCGCAGTCCGCCATCGGCCCCGGCATTGGCGTGTTCAGCCGCTACAAGAGCGTGCTGGAAGCGGACGGCAAGCCCATGAGCGTGCGCGCTGCATTGCAAATCATCAATCAGGAGCTGGATGCCTTCTACAACGAGCAGGAAGGCGAACTCGACCGCGAAAGCCGCTTCTGCGTGGAGCTGTTCAGCCAGTATGCGTTCAACAACATCAAGTTCGGCGATGCGGACATTCTCGCCCGCGCCAAGAACACCAGTGTGCAGGCGCTGGCGGAACACGGCGTGCTGATGGCAGCGAAGGGACAAGTGCGCCTGAAAACCCGCGACGAACTGCCTGAAAGCGTTGATACGCACGAATCCTGCACTTGGCTGCTGACCCAGCAGCTCGCCCGCGCGATGGAAGTCGGCGGCGTGAAGGCGTGCGCTGCCATTGTGCTGAACATTTTCGGCAGCAACGCCGAGGAAGCCAAGGCGCTGGCGTATCGCCTGTACACCATCTGCGAGCGCAAGAACTGGGCGCAGGAGGGCTACGCCTACAACAATCTGGTCGTAGCGTGGCCGGACATCCAGTCCGCGGCGGCGCAGATGCAGGCGGAAATCCCCGTGCAGATAAAGATGGAGTTACTGTAAGGATACGGAGGAGTAAAGTATGTCGAATCACGAAATCATCAGTCAGGCGCTGGGCATCATGCGCGAAACGCTGTCTGGCTATGTTTTACAGCAATTGCAGAGCATCCCGGAATACCGAATCAATGACGCATGGTGGAAATCAGGCGTCTTGTCATATATCCGCGATTCCCGCGATTATGAGCGTCTTGCCTATTTGGCAGACTATGCTGATCGTCAGGATGCGCTGGATGTGTCCAACTGCCTGAGCTTGATTATCAGTCATTGGCAAAACCTGTTCAAATATCGTCTGCCGAACACGGCGCGCTCTTGGGTCAGCGAGATTCTGGATGTTCGGAACAAATGGGCGCATTTCACCGGTACGGACTTCACGGACAAGGAAACTGCCCGCGCACTGGACACCATGTCGCTGTTGATGGGCAGCATTGATCAGGAGTCGCAGCAGAAATTGCAAGAGCTGTATCGCATGGTGGCATATGGCTCTGCGCAGGGGTCGATGGCATCCACCTCCAATGGTATGGATGCCGGCGCTGGCAAAAAGTCACTGGGTGTCATGCAGACTACGCCGATGGCTGGTCTCCCCTGCTGGCGCGATGTGATTGAGCCGCACCCCGACGTGGCGCAGGGGCGATACAAGAATGCCGAATTTGCCGCTGATTTGGCGCAAGTGGCTCGCGGAGAGGGCGCTTATGAGTACCGCGACCCGGTGGAGTTCTTCTCCCGCACCTATCTAACCGAAGGCATGAAAGGGCTGCTGGTGCAAGCTATTCGCCGCGTCACCGGGAAGGACGGCGAGCCTGTCATTCAGCTGAAAACGGCGTTTGGCGGCGGCAAAACGCACAGTATGCTGGCGCTGTATCACTTGCTGCGCGGGCGTGCGTCTATCGTCAAGCTGCCTAACTTAAAACCCGTGCTGGAAGAAGCAGAAGTGGACAGTCTGCCGATTTGCCGTGTTGCCGTGCTGGTTGGTACAGCCCTTGAACCTGCCAAGAGCAAGCGTCCGGCGGATTTGCCTGGCGGCACCGTCAACACGCTCTGGGGCGAAATGGCGTATCAGCTTGCCAAAGAAGCCGGCAACATGAAGCTCTACGATTATGTGAAGGAATCCGACAAAAAGGGCGTATCTCCCGGCAGCGAAACGCTCAAGAATCTGTTCGATAAATGCGGCCCCTGCGTCGTGCTGATTGATGAGCTTGTGGCATATGCGCGAAAGATTCGCGATCGGACGGATTTGCCCGCTGGTACTTTCGATGACTTGGTTGTCTTCGTGCAGGAAATCACGGAAGCAGCACGCGCATCCCAAAATACGCTTGTTGTTGCGTCTATTCCCGAATCCGATTATGAAATCACAGGCGAGGAAAGCCGCGAAGCCAGTTTTGGACAGCGAGCCTTGGCTGCCATTGAACATACGTTTGGGCGCATGGAATCCATCTGGAAGCCTGTTGCGGCAAACGAAGGCTTCGAGATTGTTCGCCGCCGTCTGTTCCTCAACTGCAAGGACGAAACAGCACGCGACAACGTCTGCCGTGAATTTAGCCGGATGTATCAGGAGAATGCCGCTGATTTCCCGACTGAAGCCAAGGAAGTGGACTACTATGAACGGATGCGTTCCTGCTATCCGATTCACCCGGAAATCTTCGACCGTCTCTATGAAGACTGGGCAACCATTGAGAAATTCCAGAAAACGCGCGGCGTTTTGCGCCTGATGGCCGCGGTCGTCCATGAACTTTGGATGCACCAAGACGGCGGACTTCTCATCATGCCCAGCTCGATTCCGCTGGATGTACCCAACATTCGTGACGAGCTAACCCGCCATGTGGGCGACAACTGGAATGCCATCGTTGACCATGAAGTGGACGGCAAAAACTCCATTCCATATCAAAAGGATGTGGAAGTTCCGCGCTTTTCCAAGGATATGGTTGCCCGCCGTGTTGCGCGTACCATTATGTTGGGCAGTGCCCCCAGCACTCGCAGCGACAGCATTCGCGGTCTGGAAACCTCTCGCATTCGCCTTGGTGCTGTGCAGCCGGGACAGAACATCGCTATCTTCAACGATGCCCTGAACACGCTTCAATCCTCTCTGACGTACCTTTACAGCAATCCTTCCAACGACCGCTTCTGGTTTGATACTCGTCCGACCTTGCGCAAGACGGTTGAAGACCGCGCCAGTCAGCGCTCCAACGAAGAAGTGGAAATGGAGATTGAACGTCGCCTCAAAACGATTCGCAAGGAGCGTCCGTTCGGTCGCTTGCACATTTGCCCGGAAACCTCCATGGATGTCAGCGACGAACAAGATGTGGGGCTTGTCATTCTGAAATACAACCAGACCTACAAGAGCAACAATCCCGCAGATTTAGCCATTCAGGCCGCCGAGAACATTCTGAATACGCGTGGTACATCTCCGCGCATCTATCGGAATATGCTGGCGTTCATCGCTCCTGACCAAAACACAATGAGTGCGCTTCGCGAAGAGGTCAAGCGCTTCCTCGCGTGGAAGTCCATTAAGGAAGACAGTATTGACTTGAACCTTGATGCAGCACAGAATCGAGAAACGGAAAACAACCTGAATCGAAGCAATCAGACGGTTGAATCTCGCATTATGGAAACGTACTGCCATCTGCTTGTTCCTTATATTGACCGAGCAATCGACTTGAAGACCATCATCTGGGATGAAATCAGCATTCGCGGCGGCAGTGACAGCATTGTTTCAAAGGCCGTCAGGAAGATGCAGCAGAATGAGCAGCTTATTACCCAATGGGCGCCTGCTTTGCTGAACATGCAGATGGAGAATCTTCTGTGGCAAAACCGCAATGAAATCAATGTTGGTGATCTGTGGAAGCTGCTCTGCACCTATTGCTATCTGCCGCGCCTTGCTTCCTTTGAGGTACTTCAGAATGCAATTCAGGCAGGTGTCAACTCCGAAGAATACTTTGCCTATGCGGACAGTGTGAGTGATGGCAAATACACTGCGTTGAAATACAACCAGTATGTAGGCTTTGTGGATCGCTCCGGCTATTTGGTAAAGCAGCTTGCTGCACTCAAACAAAAGGCGTCGGAGACACATGCTGCACAGCCGGTTTTATCGCAGTCATCGGTCATTGCTGACAATTTCGCCAACAGTGATGATGGGCAAAGCACACCTGCAAGCACCACGCAGACAGCAACAGCTGCGCCCGTTCAGCCGCCAAAGCCGCAGAATTGCCATTTCGAAATGCTGACGACACTTGATGCAACCCGTGTTGTCAAGAATGTAGGAAGCCTCATGGATGAGGTAATCAACCATCTGCTGCAAGTCGATGGGGCCACCGTTGAAATCAAGCTGTTAGTCGATGCTACCATGCCGGATGGAACACCCGTCACGACCGTTAGAACAGTCAATGAAAACTGCAAAACGCTTAAGGTTGAGAAATTTGGGTTTAATGATTGAGAAAATATCCGTTGAAATTGACGTCTGATAGAGTTTCGCTGCTGTTTGTTTAGTAAATAGCTATACATTTTGCAGATTATTATGGAAAGTAGGTGATTTCTATGGCAAGTGCAGCTGATATTCGAAAGATTAGTTGTTATGCAGTCCTAAGAAGTGGGCTATCAACGTATGACTATCTTGAGGCACACATGAGGCTTGTTTTACTTTTGATCTACAGAAAACAATACAGAACGATAGAGATACCTGATTTAGTCGATGATTTTGAATCCGAATTTGGATACAAAATTAATTATTATGCAATGCGTAGCATACTTGGCATTGCCCTATCAAAAGAGTACTTAACAAAAAAGAATTATTTCGGACGTTATCGCCCAACCAGCAAAATTCATGAATTCGCAAGCATGGAAGAAGAGATAATTGGCAGCGAGTCCAAGTATGCGCAGCTTGTTAGTGCATTTAAAGAATTTGTTCAAAGGAAAGGAGTCAATTATGATGATAAGAAAGCAAGTTCTATAATCATTGCTTATGTGGACGCTCAAAAGCTGGAGCATTTTTCTGGGCATATTGAAGCGCAGAATGCAGACGGAAAAATCGATTATTTATTCGGTTCATTTATCTTGTCTCTCAAGGAAAGCAAATCTCCACTTCTTGAGTATGTCACAGCTATTGTAACTGGCAGTATCCTTGCTGATTGTTTGACATTTCATGAAAACGAATTAACAACACTTCACTCTTTGGAAGAGGTCACTATTGTTTTTGATGCTCCACCGGTTTTTCTGATGCTCGGTATTGACACGGCAGGTAGAACGCAATATTACCAATCGCTTCTTGAAAGTACAAAACAAAAAGGTGCAAAATGTGCAATTTTCAAACATACATACGATGAAATGGCACATATTATTTCAAGTGCTGCCAAATGGATGGAAAATCCAGAATATGATCGTGCGAAGTCGTCAGAAACAATAGAATATTTCAGGAACCAGGGTGCAAGCCGGGATGATGTTGAAGAATATGGATACAACTTGAAGCAAAAAATAACCAATCTCGGTATTGATATTATTGACGCTGAATACTCTAAGGATAACTTTCGTTTCGTCATTGATGAAGGTGCAGTATATGATGCCATTACTAAATATTATCGCGAAACAAATCCATATTTTGATGAGGTGCTTCAACGAGCTACTATTGAAATTGATGTGAAGTCAATTTCTAAGATACACATATTACGTGCAGGGCAGCGTCCTGTTTATATTCCGGATTGCAATTACATTTTTGTGTCATCTAATTGTGCACTGTGCAAAATTGCGAATGAATACTATTCAAAGATAGACTATAAGAATACAACAATTCCATGCTTAATGACCGATGCTTTTTTCGGAACGTACTTGTGGCTCAGTGATCCGATACAAATTGTAAAAATGAATCAGGAGCAGATTATTTCAAATGCTATGCTTGCTTTTCAACCTAATACAAAGGTGTTGCACAAACTTAGCGCTACAATAAACAAACTAAGGGAAAGCGGAGAAATAACAAGTGAACAATGCTATGCTCTAAAGGGAAGTCGTCTTGTATCGGAAAAACTAATGGAAAAAACATTAGGGGATCCCGAGGCAATCTCTGATGCTACGCCATTAGAAATCCTTCAAGCAATACGCAATGATGGTAAGACTGAAGGCATCGCTGAGGGCGAGTCTCGGTTAGCAGATTTTAAGTTGAAAGCCGAGGCTGAAGCTGTATTATACAGAGAACAATATGAGCGAGAGAAGGCGACTATTAAGCAGAATGCAATAGAAGAGAAAATAAGGTTAATTAATATTACTTTGCCGGACAAAGTACGCCGAAGAGATGAACTATTGTTCAAACGGACTAAAGCAGAGCAAAGTCAAATACATGTTAGAAACTTGATAGTAATGTTAATGATTGGAATTACCGTAGTGTTTTTAGGCGGACTTTTGAGTCAAATTTTCGGACGCGACAATTCTACAGTTAGTCTATTTGCGAATGTATGCACCATTGTTCCTATTGTAATCTTTTTAATCAACCTTGCATTATCAATGATTACAACTCATTCATTTGATTTAAGCAGCTGGTTAAAATCTTTTCCTGAAAAATATTATAAGCACAAATGTACCAAGTTGGGTTTTACTAATGATGAATTGGTGAAACTAAATTCTGAAATTGAACAGTTAGAAGATGAGCTGAATAAGTATACAGAGCTATAAACGAGCAAATCTGAATAAATGCACAAAAACCGCGATTCTGCTGTAGCCTTTGGGTTATAAAAAAACGTGATAAATTGCGATTCGTGACCGAACAATTTTCTTATTTCGATGTGCCTTGTGCAGTTTTCACTATTTGCTCATTTATAGTACAGAGCAAAAGGCGGAATAGTGATTAGACCATAAATGCTTTTTAGTAGATCTCTATGCATATTATTCTATTATACTATTTCCGGATGAAAAGGCGCAAGCAGATGGCTCAGGTCAATCCGAAAATAGTATTAAACTATAAGCGAGCAGATTCCAAAAGGCAACCCAAAAAATAGAGGAATTTCCTCATGGCGGTAATAGAATGAAGATACTAACACCACTCAATTCTCCCCCACGAAAGGAGATGTCACATGAGTACATTGTAAAACGATTGGAAAAAATTTGTAATAGCCTCAACCAGCTTCGATTCAGAAAAATTCTTTCCGATGTTTACTTGGAGCACATAACGGCAACCATCCATTCGGTTTTCATGCCCGGCTATCATGGAAAGTTTTGGCACAGAAAGGTTCCGAGACTATTGGTGCACTGCACACCTACCGCATCATCTATCCCAACCAGATTCGACAGCAGGCAAAAGCATTTGCCACTGTCATCCGCAAAGGTGATCCGAATGTCAGCCTCGCGACTGTTGGTCATCGCGTTTCTATGCGTATCGCCATGAGGGCAAAGTGAGCAACTGCGAAAAAGCGGTTGTTTTGCTGTGCTATTCGAAAAAGCCCTTTGGAAATCCCGATACACGGCGAGTATTCATCTCGACGCAGACGAATTTTTCCAAGCAGGAAATTCTTGAAATGTATGCAAAGCACTGGAGTATTGAGGCGTTTTTCAGAAGCTGCAAGCAGAAACTTGCCTTTGATAAATGCTAGCTTCAGAAACAGCGAGACATCGAACAAATGTGGCTGATTCTTTCTGTTGTGCATTTCCTTTGCTACACTCTTCCGGATTACAGGGGCACTTTTGAAAAAGGCTTTTTCTATTTTGGAGAGCGCTTGCTGCGAGGGTAGGTGCCTGTGGCGGTGTTCAAAGAAAATCTTTGGACGAGTTCTGGAATTTGCTCATTCATAACATAGAACAAAATCAGCGTGTGCCGCCCAAATGCGCATGAAGACAAGTGCCAATGTCTCTACCGTGCCAACAGTGGCAGATATGGTCATAAGCACTTTTGCCTTTGGCAGATGTTCTGATTTTTTTCGGGTGAGCTATGCGCTACAACCGCAGAGCCTGTTCTGCATTAGCGGGGCTTGGGGCATTAGGGGCAAAATAATTCTGCTCGCCAATGCAACTTGCACGGATGATGCTATGCTACTATCATCCGCTGAATCTCTTCCAGCACTCAGAAAGAAGTCCATTGTGGCAAAAACGTTAGTTTCTTTCCTTTTCCTATAACAATCGTGCACTCTGTTTGCAAGGTGCAATAATTCCCAAATTCCTGAGATCTACCGCCTTTGTAACATTACCTATCGAATCTTCGATTATAGAAGATTCGAGATTAAGTCAAGGAAGCGTCGGAATGAGCACGTTTTTCAGATAGTCCAGAAAACGTTCGCCACTTGTTCCGCCGGGATACATGGTGTAGGTGATTTGACCGTTCAATCGGACAGGTGCCAGAACAGTTTGACTTGTCGGCACATTCAGCGGTGCGCTACCATGCACGTGCGCTTTCCCGATGGCTCGTCCGTACCTACATGTCATCCCGATGTTCACGCCACTTTCGTCCAGAAACACAAGTCTCCAATGTTCAATCATCAATTTTAACTCTTTCCACCTGATACGTTTTGCCTGCACATCGGGGATGCTCCCGTTCTGTCGCCGAATGGCCGACTTTTTTCACGCGAAATCCCAATGCACAAACCACTCGACTCATAGTCGAAATGCTGACTTTCAATCCCAACTGCGCGCAGTTCTTCTAAACTGATGGTGCGATTTTTCGTAATGCATTGCGCAAGGCGTGCTTTATCCGCACTATTCAGCAGAGCTTTTCGACCGCGCTGCCACGTTTGCAGGTTAACGCTTCCTGTACTCTGTTTCTGTTCTTCCAAATAGTAAACTGTGTACTTGTTGACGTGGAATATCTTCGCAATTGCTTCCGCGTTGTGTGTCGCTTCGTAACCTTCTACCAACAGTTTCCGTGCTTCATTGTGCAGCATTGTTTATCATCTCCCACGACTATTATATACTCGATGTAAAGAAGTGACGGTTTTCGAAGGAATTTCCATATATGAAATGATTTAAAAAATACCGTGTGAACTCCTGAAGTTCAGTTTGTCCACACGGTCAATGTACTTACTGTAGCTTTTCCGAAGTCTCATCCGCGCTCATTCCGCAGTCGGTAGTGTTTTGCCACCTTTCGTTCTGAACATTGTAGATGGTTTCCTAGAAGTTTATGTTCGTATAACACTGTGAGCTCTTATGGTAATTACAGCTTAGATATCCTGAACTGCTTCCAAACTTTCTGGCCAATAATCATTTAATTCTGGAATCTGTTTTTCAGCTGCCAAAATCATCTGTAACGCCAAGCACTCGATAAGTGTGTACCCACCATTGCCCGATCTGTTAAAAATAGGTATAAGTATGGAAGAACCTACATCAATATGAGCTCCTCTTTTATCTGACAAGTGCTTTATAAAATTATAAAGATTTAAGGAATTATATCCTGCTTTCTCCATTAAAGCATAAACATTACTTTTTTCAGTGTCACATGAAACAACATATCCCTGATAGACATTTCCATTATCTGTCCTATTGCTTTGTTGCATTTGATTTACAAAATATTTTTTCTCGTCTCCCCTTAAAGCATTACATACAGCATCATACACATGAATCGACATCCAGCCAGAGAATTCCTCTTCAGTCCTGTCGAAATACGCAACCGTTTGAGTTTTCCATTCTTCTATGGAAAGCCATTTTTCTCGAGGCATAAAACCCAAGGGCGGCAGAACAGCATGCATTCCATCGTTCAACACTGTATCCTGCCCAACAAGAGGAAACATCTTAAAGTCAGGACAAACCTTTAGCAAAACAGAATTTTTCTCACACAGCAGCTTTCTGAGAGGCATAATAATTATACGATCAAGCATCTCGCGAGCCAATAGCTTATGTTCATTCATATTGCCAAAGCAAAATCTAATAATATCGAACTCTGTTTTGATTTCACGGATCATGCCATTCCGTGACAAATCGACTTCCTCTATAAAATTCAGTTCAATTTCTACTGCATTGTCAGACATATAATATTCCTTCCTTTCAAAAAAAGACTTCGTTATAATTTACATTCTTAGCCGATCACAAATCGTTGCCTACCGCTTAGCACGAAGAGGTGTGCAACGTTCCGAGCAGCGTAAGGAGCAATTACTCCCACAACTCTCAGGTGCTTTCCTCTATGCTATACACATGGAGGCGTAACTCTCATGAAAAATGAATTATAGCAGCTTTCGAAAATCTGGTCAATAACTGTCAGCAGCAAATCAACCTATGCAGTCATTAAGGGATACGAGACCAAGCACCTTAACGACCATATGCGGCGAAAGTGCGGTAATTGGCAGCCCAGATTCCTCAAAATAGCATTCATCTTCGAGCACATCATTTCATCGGGTTCAAATCCGGGTTGTATGGCGGCAGGTATAGCAGAATCACACCTACGCGCATAGCGCTTCTTTTACGCCCTTGACATGATTTAACCGCATGTTGTCCACGATAACAATGTTGCTCCGATGAAGCGTCGGAGTCAGCACGTTTTTCAGATAGTCGAGGAAACGAACCATGGTTGTACCATCTGAATACATGGTGTATGTTGCTTAAACGGTCAAGTGGATGGAAGCCAGAATGGTCTGGGTTGGCGGTGTGTTCAGCGGTGTTCTGCCCTGCACCCGCACCTTACCAATCGCACGCCCGTATCTGCGGGTCATGTCAATGTTCACGCCGCTTTCATCCAGCAACACAAGGCTACTGTACTCAACTTTCCAGTTTAATTATTCCACTTAACTGTGTGCGGAGTTCTTCCAAGCTAATCGTGAGATTTTCCGTAATGCACTTAGCCGCTGCTCAGCAAGGTTTTCCGCCCGCACTGCCACGTTTGGAGGTTTACACTCCCTGTCTTCTGTTGCATTTCTTCAAATGGTAAACGGTATACTTGGTGACGTGGAAAGTCTTCGCAATTTTTTTCGCGTCATGCGTCGCTTCGTACTCCTCTATCAACAGTTTCCACACTTTATCGAGCAGTATTTTATCATCTCCCAAGGCTATTATACCCCTTTTTTTGATGTAAAGAAATGATGATCTTGGTGAAAATTGCTATAAATCGAAAATGTCCTCAAGATACAGCTTTTCTTCCGGATCATAACGAGCAATGTCGCGCTTGTAGAGGGTGATGATGGAACGCTGAATACGCAGCACTTCCTGCAAATTGTTTGTTTCCAGATAGCGCATCACGGCAGCCGGCATACCGCCAACAATGAGATACAGGCGGAACCTCTCCATCATTTTCTCGTGAATTACAGCATCGACGGGTGTTTTGTCCTGAAAAGATTTGCGGAGTGCGTCGATAATCTTCGGAGAAATCTTGTTGGCACACGCAAATTCCTCAAAATCGAGCGGATACATTTCAAGCACATCCATGTACCCAACCGGAACAGAGCGCGCGTCCTTCAAGTCTACGCCCAGCAGGGAACCGCTAAGAATATACTAATAGCCGCCTTCCTCAACCAGAAATTTGATAGCCGTTACAATCTCTTTGCATTCCTGCACTTCGTCCAGAAAAGCCAGTGTTTTACCGGGAATCAGCAGTGCATTGGCGACTGGGACAGGCGCAGCAGGAAGTCGCTGCTGCTCTGCGCATTCTCAAACAGCGACTGTGCAGCTTTGTTTTCATAAAAGTTGATTTCAACAAAAGACTCATATTGCTTGCCAAATTCGCAAATGATAAAGGTTTTGCCAACCTGACGTGCGCCAGTAATCGGCAGTGCCTTTTTTCGTGAGCATCATGGAAGTGCTGCAATTCCTTTTCGATCTTTCTTGCAATCATCTGAAAGCCTCCTTGCCCTGTTTTCCATGATGATTATATCATAGATTGTCCGACTTTTCAATGGCTTATCTGCATCACTTGTCCGATTTTCCAATGGACGATTGCTGGATATGACCCCTTTCTCATGGTAACGATTCTGCTGCAAAAAAGCGGTTTATAGTTCGTGATTTACCTGCTGTTCCAGCATAAGGAAACAGTCAAAATCACTTTCGTACAGCCTATCCTGAATAATCCGATACTTTTTATATTCCGTCTCCGCATGGAGCTTGGCCTGCTCCGCGCTAATCTTGCCTGGGCCTGTCAGCAGCTCGTTTCCGTTAAACTCCAAAAAGCCGTCCAGACGTTTCGCCCAGTCCTCCATGCTCATGGGAATCTTGCGCTCCGCCTGCAATTCCGCATAGTCCAGATAAAGGGAGACAATGCGCTCCAGATAGTGCATTTCCTGTTCGCTTAAATAGTTCTTGGCCACCGTCACGTCTGTTTTCAGGATCTTGCCATCCGGCGCATTCTCCCATGTGGTCAATCCCATATGCTCCTTGTTGGCATCCGAGCGCTCCACGATGAGCTCCGCAACCGTGTGCCTGTGGACGGCAAAGTGCATCTTATTCTGCACTGTCTGAAAGAACAGGCTTGTCGTCTTTGCATCCTTATCGTAATCAAACGCCGTTGCGTATAGATCTGTGACCTTCTGATAGAACTTTCGCTTACTCAAGCGTATTTCCCGAATCTGCTCAAGCTGGCGCTTGAAGTATTTGTCCGTGAACATATGCCCCTTTTTCAGGCGCTCTACATCCATTGTCCAGCCCTGAATCGTATGGTCTTTCACGATTTGACCCGCCCATTTGCGGAACTGCACGGCACGCTGATTATTGACCTTGAAGCCGACGGCAATGATCATTTGCAGATTAAAGTGAGCCACCTCGCGGCTGACCTGCCGCGAACCCTCTGTTTGAACTATTCGGAATTTCCGGATAGTTGCCGCTTCGGTCAATTCTCCGTCCGCATATATCTTTTTGATATGCTCATTGATGGTGGAAAGCCCTGCGTCATACAATGTTGCCATCATCTTCTGTGTCAACCATATGTTTTCATCCTCATAGCGCATCTCGAAGCTGACGTCGCTCTCGCCGGTGGCGGCGACAAAGGTCAGATATTCTGCAGCAGAACTGCGCAGGGCAAGCTCCTTTTTCTTCTGCACCGCCATATCACAGCACCTTCCTTACGGTCGAAGGCGAATAAGTCTCGAAAATCTGGTCAAAGCTGTCGTCCGCTTCATGGAAGCACCGAAATTGCTTTTCAATCTTTCTTGCAAGCATCCGAAATCCTCCTTGCCCCGTTTTCCATGATGATTGTATCATATTTCATCCGTTTTTTCAATATTTCTTCTGCATCGGCTGTCCGTTTCTCCAATGAGTGAGTGCCGAATATATACGTTTTTCCACAACAGCAATTATAATCCACCCCAAACGGCAGCAGGAACTCCCACGTCCCTGCTGCCGTTCCTTTCTTCTTCTATTATCCCATCAATTCCCCTCGCACAATCTCCTCCGCCCTTCCGCAAATCATCTCCATCCTCCGCACCCACTCCATCTGCTCATTTTCCTTCATCTCCTCATCCACGCCTTCCACCTCCGCCATCTCCCGAACAAGCACCTCCACCCGCTCTTCGCACTCCTTCTGCACGGATTCCAGCAGCGCCGCCAGTTCATCCGCCCAAATCAGCCTGACATACTCGTGTGGATGCTTCTCCTGCAAATAGCGCTCATACAGGGATGCCCACTTGCCATTGGGCGACCTGTCCGCCAGCATACAAGTAGGAAAGTAGTAGTCGCCCACAAGGGTGTAGTGAATGCCGTTCTCCATGATTTCGGCAGGCAGTTCGTTCGTCATCATCATTTTCATCAAGCAAACCTCCTGTGCTTATTGTCGCCTTGACATTGAACCGCATACACAGCACAGGGGCTAAAATCGTTCCGTTCATGAGTTCGGGGTTATTTCGGGGTTATTAGGCACTTGTGAAAGTGCCGCAAAGCCTTGTGGTGCAAGGGTTTGCGGCTCGTCGAATGCTTTTCATGGGGTTCAAGAGGTGAAGGTGCTAATCTCCTCAACAGGTTTCCACCTTTTGTGTATCAAAATATCAAATTCGCACTTTTTAGAGGACGAAATGAGGATATAGAAATGCCCTCCGCGGTTGTGAGTAACCGGCGGAGGGCATTTTTTACACTTTTCTGCCAACCATTTCGTTGAATTGCGCCTCGGTGATGCGCGAAATTCCCAGCGATTCGGCCTCCCGATTCTTCGCCGTGCCCGAATCCGGCGTGTTCGTGATGAGGTAATTCACGTCGCGCGAAAGCCTCTCCGTCAGCGTTGCACCGCACGCTTCCAAGCAGGCTTGCAGCTCGTTGCGGTTGGCGAACGTCTTGAGCCTGCCTGTGACAGCGAACGTTATCCCGCTGATTTGCTCAATTTGTTCCGCATCAAACAGGAAATTCGTCACATTCGTGTCGAGCTTTTCTTTCTTCTGCTGAACTTTTGCCTTGTCCTTTTCGGAAACGCTGCTGTTGGCATAGTCCAGCACTGCCGCAATCAGCTCCGTATTGCCGCTGTCCTGCACGGCTTTTGTGAATGCGTCCAAATCCTTGGCGAAAATCAGCTTTTCGCGAAGCATCAGGTAGAACAACGCGGGATGTTCAATTGCCAAACCAGCCAGCTTGGCGGCGTTGGCTTTGATGTATTTCACATATGCTTTGCCGTTTTCGTCGGTGCAATCGCGGTTGTCTTCCGCAAAACCGACTGCTGCGCCGGGGCGGAATTTGGCGCTGATGTCGGAAATATCGGGGATGTGAAGGATGATGAGCGTTTTCGTTTGCGGCAGTATGGTTTGCAGCTGCTTCGCGAAAGAAGAAGGGCAGGTGAAGTCTTGCAGATTTTCACATTCCGTGAATGCTGGTGCTTCGATGGAAGTAACGGAATCAGGAACGCTTATGCTCGTCAGTCTGCTGCAGCCACTGAACGCCTCTTCCCCGATGGACGTGACGCTGTCCGGAATGCTTATGCTCGTCGGGCTGCTGCAGTTACTGAACACCTCTTTCCCGATGGACGTAACGCTGTCCGGAATGCTTATACTCGTCAGTCTGTGGCAATCATAGAACGCCCTATCCCCGATGGATGTAACCGAATCCGGGATCACCACATCCCCACCCTTCCCGTATACTCCACCAGCTCACCATTTTCAATCTGAAAGTCGCTCATTTTCCTTTACGCTCCTTTTCTTTTCGCGCCTTCTCCATCCAATCGTAAAATTGATGAATGTTGGCGTAATAATCGTGTCCAAAACGGTTCTTCTTCTCAATCATCGGCTCAATTCGGCTCTTTATCGTGCCGTCCAAGTAGCCCTGCGCCAGTTCGTAAACCACGTTTCGATCATAAATCTTCTGGTTTACACCGACACAGAAATGCTCGATTCGCGCAACATAGGCGCTTATCTGCTTGTACTCTTCGGAACGTGTGTTCTTCGCAATCTCTGCAATTTGCTTGGGCATGTACACGTTCAAATGATCCAGCACCTGCTCTTGCAGCCGATTGTATGCTTCCAGTGTCGCCTGCTTTCGGTCTCGGACTTTCGTCCAGATGAACGTATACAGCGTGAACCCCGCCGAAAACAAGGATACTACAAGCGCGGCAACGGATAAGACTGTATCCATCTGCTTTTCCTCCGCGTCATTTATTGGTGCTTTCAGCCATCTTCTCCACCTCTTCCCTCGTCAGCACCAGCTTCATCGCCCACACCGGCACTTCGGGAATCTCGCAGCCATCCTCCACAAACACAAACGCGGTCTTATAGGCGGGCATCCGCTCCGGGAATAAGCCGTAGCCATCCGTGAAGTAAATCAGCCCCTTCAGGTTGGCAAACTCCCCGTCCCGAATCATCTCATCCACCCGCTGGAATACCGGGCGGAAGTCCGTTCCGCCAATCCCCTTGATGGCCATCGTTTGCAGATAGTGGTCAAACTCCTCCCGCGAGGTGATTTTGATGTCCTCCTGAATGTCCTCGTCGCACTGGATGATGTGGACGTTGATGCGGCTGAAAAAGCTCTCCGTGCTTTGCAGGATGTTGTACGTCTTCTGCAAAAACGCCTGCACCTGTTCGCCCATCACCGACCCGGACGTGTCAATCGCGATGACGAACTCGCGGATGCGCTTCACGTCCTTGTATTCCAGCGGCTCAATGAGCGGCATCCGCTTTTCGGGGAAAAGCTGCATCCCGTAGCTGTAAAACACATAGTCGAACTCATCGTCATTGATGCGCATGGCCTCGCCCATCACGGCGAATTTCTTCAGGAACGCCGTGTAGTCGTACTTTTCCCGGTTGACGGCGCGGAGATTCTGCATCATGCCGCCTGCCTCGTCGCCGCGCTGCTTGTGGAACGTCTCCAAGTCGGTCTGCATCTGCTCGGCAATGTGCTTCCAGTCCTGCAAGAGGGCGGATAGCGCCGCTTGTGCCTGCGTCGTGCTGGCATCCTCCGGCTGATCGTCGTCCGGCTGATCGTCGTCCGGCTGACCGCGCTGTGATGTACCTGATGTACCCCTCATAATTGAGTCCAACCCAGCTGCGTCATCCCTGCCGGGCAAAAATTCCGAGAAAAAGTGCAATTCAAGCGCATTGTTTGCACGAGAAATAAGCCTCGTTACAGCAAGCTGTTTCTTTCTGCTTCCGCAATCATCTCGTCGGGCGATAGTCCTTCGATGCGCTTTAAGTCCGCATCTGCCTCCGGAAGAATGCGGCACGCTTCCGTGTAGTAATCTTGCAGCTGACTGCGTGCATACTGGGCGAGTTCTGCCTTGTCGGAATCAGCGGAGGCTTTCGGATTGCAGATCAAATCGCGGTCGTTTATCTGCAAATACGGTGACTGTGCCGCTTCCTGTACGAAGCATGACACCGGCTGCGTTGCCGATACATAGGACATGTACAGGTTTTGTTTTGCGCGGGTGACAGCAACATAGAAGAGTTTCCGCTCATCATCAAGCGTACTTTGATATTTGTCTTTGTTTTCCGCAAATGTGCCGCCCAGCACATGATAGTATTGCTTCCCGCCCAGCGTACGCGCGGGAAACTCATTTTTCGTAAGTTCAGGCAGAAAAACCGTGTGAAATTCCAGCCCTTTTGCCTTGTGAACCATCATGATTTGCACGGCATCATTGTCAGGGGACTTCTCTTGAAAGCTGATGTACCGATATTCCTGTGCCGCTCGTTTCGCAAGAAATTTCAGCAGCATATCGACGCGCGATGACAGCTGATAATCGCCATAGATTTCATCAAAGTCATCTAAAATTCTTTTGATTCCATCCAAACTCATTCTGCGCGCATCAAGGTCTTCCGCCGCATCATCCAAGAAGTTGATTTTCTCGCAAAATTCACACAGAATCCTGCTGAATGGCTGAAAGCCATCCCCTATTCCTCGCAGAAACTTAAACCCGTTTTGATTGCGGACGCATCCGCAAAATCCTTCCAGCCTTCGTTGAGTTTCAGCTTATCGCCGTCCTTCAAAAAACGCAGGGTATCCACAAAGCGCTGAAAGTAGTCGCCGATGAAGAAATTTTCCGCACTATCGGCTTCAAATAGGATTCCCGCACGATTCAGTGGAAAAGGCGCAAGCCAATGGCGCAGTATTATGCCGGGCGCACCAAAAATCCTCCCATGCGATTCTTCTACTCGCATAGGAGGTGGTTGGGTCAACTAAAAGACATTTCCTCTTTTGCCGTGTTCGTCGTCTTGGTGCTATGTTATTCCAAATAATTCTACTACGCGACGCAAGTGCGCGGGAGATGCTCGTGAATCCGTCCACTGCGTCCTCGCCGGAGAGGAGCGGAGACGTTGCTAACTCGTAGGAGCTTTCCATCGGGAACGCCTGTCGTTCATGTGTGGGCATCCGAAATATATCATTAAATAGAGGGGTCACACAGGCAGATTGGATGCCTTCATCATTGACACGCCGCCCATCCCCAGCGTCGTCTTGACACCAATCCCGGCATAAGGGGCAAAGCTGTACAGCGTTGTCCACAGCGCCATCATGGGCGCAGGCAAGCGCGTTTCGATGCTAATCCGCCCCTGAAATGCAGGAAGCCGCACTTGCTTCATTGGATAGCGGGTGGTGTGCAAATTGTAATCCACAATGTGAATGCCGCGCAGAAGTGCCTGAAAAGCATCTTCGTCATCCATCGGAGCTTCAGGAAAGCTGACATTCCAGCGGGAGATCAGGGACTGTAAAATCAACGATTCCTGCGGGAAAATCACATAACGCTTATCCTGCTTGAACGTTGTGGGCGTTAGAAAGTGGATTGGAAAAAGCTGAACGTTTGACAGCGATTCGCCGCACTTCAACAAATGCTGGAAATTTGGGACTTTCACGGTGCTTCCTGCGGTAGCAAGCAATGTGCCGCTTCGCAGAGCAATGACGGAAAGTGCATTCAAGACAGGCGAAAATATTTCGACCATCTCGTCGGTCATGAGGTTAACCACCCATTCGCCGCGATTGGCAGCAGCATTCCAAAGAATATACTGATTGATTGGACGGGTGGCTTGCTCGTGAAGCGCCGTACCAACTTCCGTCGGCACTTGTGACAACAGCCATGCGTAAAGCGGATAGGCAATCGACGCATTGAGCCCAGCTTGCTTGCTTTCCAAGCTGATTCGGTATTGTTTTATCATAGAATATCCACCTTGCATGGACCGAACGGGAATAACTCCTGATGATACAGTCCATATTTCATAGTATGCGGGGAGATGCCCAGTGCAGGGTCTTTTTCATGATGATGCGCACGGAAAGACTTGCACATGAACGCAGAAACATGCTGCAAAGCAAGCTGCTTTCCCTCACAGGGGTACGACAGCGTTTTGCTGAAAAAGCCGGCGCCGCCGCCAAGAAAGAGCGTTGACGCTGCAAGCTGATAATGCGCATGGTCAGGCACGGTAAAATGTTCAGCGTACGTTTTTTGATGGTATGCGGCAAAGGTTTGGATGGCACGCAGCAAGGATTCCTTGGTAATTCTGCCGCGCAGGATGGACTGGTCCAACGTCAGCGTAGTATGAATCAGCTGCCCCGGCGCAATGCACTCACGGCAGAGGGGCAGTTTGCGGACAGCGCCGCTGACGCTGGCATCGCACTTGCAGCTTAAACACATGGCACTGTCTGCGATGACTTGACTGTCGGAAACAGAAAGTCCGCGTAGAATGTCTTTCTGCGGTGTATCGCGCTCAATCTGCGGATACAATTGATGGAGATAACGTGCTTCAAAAGCGCCCCTTGGCTTCTGCCAATCAAGAGGGGCTTTTTTGCTGCCATCCTGCTGAATCATGGAAAAAAGCAGGGCTGTGCGCAGCGCGCCTTTGATACTGCTGCCGGGAACGTAAACCTGATTGGCCGTGTTGCGGATAAACGGACGAATTTCCTTGCACGAATGGTTTTCATCAAGTGCATCGGCACTGCGGAAGGTGCAGCGCACAAGCGCATGCTGCTCAGCGGGAGAAAGCGCAATGCTCTTGAAGAAGCGTCCTAAATCTGTGTCCGCACCAAGGCAATAGGCTTCAAAACGCTCCAACTGATTTCGGCGGAGAAGGATGGCAAACAGCCGTTCTTCATCAATGTAGGAGATGGTATTGCCGTTCAGCATGTAAAATTTTTTCGGGATGACTTTACCGTCCCCAACGTGGAGCAGCCCTTGCGTTGTCAGCGTCAAGTCAAAGCATTGGAGCGTTCCTGATTCAATCATGCCTTCACCCCCAGAAACATCGGCTTGGAATAGCGGTAAACGGGGTGATTGCCCGATTCGGCAACGGTGTACAAATCCCCGTGATAACGCTGCGTACAAGTTGCGCCGGCGGCAAGGTAATACTGCGTTTGCTTTTTGAATGGCTCTGCATTAAATGTGTTTGATTGGATGAAACCACTCCGGCGAATCAGCCGATACTGCGCGTGCTGCATGGTTTGTTCCAGCTCATCATCGCGCGGCAAACTGGTTGTCAGCAGCAATTGATAGGGCGCAGATGCGTCCGCCAGTGCATGTTGGAGGAATACCAGCTGGGAATCATCAGAATCGTCCAAACGAATCTGCTCTTCGACGGTAAAACGCCCGTAGCCGACGCTGGTTTTTCCGCCAATGCCGGACAAACCAAGCACCGTAAACAATTCGGCGCAATAATCCAGCTGACGCTGCTCCTTGCAGCCAATCAGCACATACAAACCGCAATCGGGAAAGAAGCGATATGCGCCCACCTGATAGGGAACGGCATCCGTTTCGTCGGACACGGCGGCCTGCGTTCTGCCTGCAAGTGTCCCGAAAGCATCCGGCTGCGGCTGATAAGAGGCTTCTCCGGCAATAGAACGCCAGAAATCAGAAAAGCTGCGAACGGGAATCCATGCAAGCTTTTTCATTGCTTTGCGGCTGCCCTGCGGCATTTCGTGTTTCTGCGGGAGACGAGAAAAAGTCCTGCAAGGCTTGGGCAGGTAGTAATCAACACCGTGCGCGGTACGATGCCACGGCATACTGTCACTGAGCAGCAATGAACCATCCGCAGCCTGCTGAAGGAGCGAATGGAGTCCATCAATGCCGTGGAGAGACAATGCAGTGTGGCAAAGTGCGGAAAAGAGCGTATCGGCATAGAAATGATCTTCTGATGTGAATAAGGAAAGCGCAGAATCGGAAGTGCCGAAGTGAGCAAGGCCATCAAATCGCAGACGAATTAGGGAATAATTCATAGTTCTCGGCCTCCTTGAAAATGTCCATCAACGTTTGGTCGGAGGTTTCATCCTGAAAATGCTGGAAAGAAAAATCGGAAAAGCCGACCCGCCCGCTGCCGCGCGAACCATGACCGCCCAGATAGTCCATCTGAAGCAGCTTCATGCCAAGCGCCAGCAGCTGCAAATCGGGGGTCAGCTCACTGGAATTTTCAATATCGTACACAATGGTGCAGCCAAACTGAACGCCTGCTGTAACGCGTTCAATTTGCCGCGGATTAGCTTGGCTGGTTTGACGGTTAATGGTGTTTTCCGCCTTTACTTCCGTCAAACCAATGCTTGCAAAATCGCTGGCATTGGATACAAAGCAGTCAGCAAACTGAAGCCGGGAACGTTTGACAGGCGCAGCGGAACCGAAAAGCCGCAGAATGGCGGAGTCGTCCTCCTTGTGGTCGGGCATATGCTCAATATCCTTGCATTTGCTGCGAACAAGCAGTGTGCGGATTTTTCCCTTCAAACTGCTGCCGGGAATAATGGGCCGATTGGTGTAAGGGTCGCGAACAACCGGGCTGTCCACTGCGCCAATGGCAGAAAAGGCAGAGGAATCCCCAATATGCAATCCTGTTTTGACGGTCAAAACGCAGTGGATGATAATTTTTCCGTACATTGTTATGCTTCCCTCCCGCCGAAGTATTTATGATAAGCAACCAAAGCTTCCATGTACTGCGCAAAACGAATCATCTGCTCGCGGCTGCTGCCGATGCCTTTGATATACGAAAGCAAATTCGCGCTGGTGACAAAATCCTTAATCTTGGAATCCTTGCCGGCATCGTAGACAATGCGCACGCGCAAATTCAGCAGTTTTGTGCAGCTTTCCGGCTTCAGGCCGATTTCGCTGCTGCGGCTTTCTACATTATAGATATCGTTGGCAATGCTGAACCAGTTGCGCAGCTTGGATGTTGTGATGCTTTTTGAATTTGCGCTCATCAGCGTTTCTGCAAGATCAACATAGTTTGCCGGGATTGCCTTGGGTTCAACCGGAGCGGCAGGGGCAGGTGTGAATCCGCCTCTGGATGGCTGCCGCTGATTGTTATAGCTATTGTAGTTATTGTTGTTAGCCATTTGAATCTTCCACCTTTCTGTTCAAGTAGACATATAGGTAGATGGCAGTGATGAGCTGGTCGCGCTCTTGCGGAATGGCTGCCCAGCGGTACACCGCCTTGGAGAATGCGTCGTACTGCGCGCTTTTTTCATTATCAAAGCTGCTTGGCTTCAGGCGTGCCAGCAGATAGGCTAACCGTGCCAGATTCAGCTTGTCTGTGGATGCGAGACGAAGCAGATGCGTGATGTTGTACAGGAAAGCCATCCTGCGCTCATCCTGCCCATCGAAAAAGGTTTTCAGCGCCTGATATTTTTCGCCCAAGACGGCGCTGGTAAAGACAGACCACGAATAGGTGTGATGTTCCTGCGGATCAAACAAGGCAATCGCATTTTTGCCGGGCTCGTTTTTGGCGTGCTGCTCCAAGGCGGCCGTTTCTTCAGCAGCCATGCGGATGGGATATTTCGCATCGTACATCCCAATGCCTGCGCTGATGGTCAATGCGCCGGATGTATAAGCATGGAAAGCATCCGCAATCCGCGTTGCCGCGGTGATGACGTCATTCCACGCGCCCAGCAGAAACACATCGTCACCGCCGGAATAAATGACGGCAATTTGCAGCGGCTTTTGTTCATTCTGCGTTAGCACAAGGTTCATATAGCGCTTGAAGAAGAGCGACATTTGCCGAGAAAACGCGGTCGTTCGGGAGAGTGTGACGAAATGATACCGTTTCTTCGGCAGCGGCTTGTCCTTCTGCTCAAAGCCGGAAACGAACGCTTCGCCCAGATTGTCCACATCCATGCGGCAGATGGCAAGGCGGCGAATCCCCTCGGACTGCGCCGCTAACGATGTGTTCAGATTGCTGGCATAATAATCGCACAAGTCGAGCCGTGTGCAGATCTGCGCGCCGAGAATGGTGCGATTTTTGCCATACAAGCGAATCAGCTGTCGGTCTTGCGCAATTTGCTTGGCGGCTTCGTCCTCCGTCAGCAAAAGCAGGGAAACATCCTGACCATCGCGGTCAGGCAGGGTCAAGTCGTATGCGGATGAATCGCGGGTGATGCAGAAAGCGGTATACTGCGGATTCTGCAATTTCCGCGAAATGTTCTCGAATGCGCGGCACCACGGGCAGCGATTCTCCTGCAAATTGTCCACGCGCCCGCAGACGGTGCATTCGCGCCCGGAAAGCGCATCGGCAAACTGATTCAAGCGCTTGATTTGCGCAACGGAATAACGCTGCAGCTTATGCTGACTGAGGACAGCGGAAGCCTTGGTGAAAATCTCCTTGTAGGGGGATTCTTCCGCGGGGCGATTGCACAGCGCATCAGCACTGCACGGACACCATCCGTTGGCAAGGAAAAGCTGGATACCGAACTGCGCAATCAGCCAGTCATTTGTCTTTCGGTTGACTTCACGCACTGTGGCTCTGACGGCATCCGCTCAAGGCAATCGAACATGCGAAATCCTCGGTTCGTTCCAAAGTGGAACATGTGTTTTGCGTGATAAAGAGAATCTTTCATTACCGAGGACGGGAAAAACTGCATCAGCATTGCTGCACGCTGTTTGCACTTGCGAATTTATACCTTGCTCGCAATCGAATGAAGGTTGCGTAACGAGGTTTATTTCGCGTGCAAACAGTGCGCTTGAATTGCGCTCTTTCTCGAAATTTGGGTCGGCGGGGATGATGTGGATGGTTTGGGCGCAATTATAAGGGGGAGCCTTAAAGCAGCGGATTCGTCAGTTTTGCGGCTCTTCTGGATAATTGCATCGACATAGATATGCTGGAGCAAATCATACATAGCGTTTATATGCAGCAAATTATAAGATTTCTGCCCGTTCGCTCCCGGATAGAAAGAGTCGGCATCTTGAGGATTAGCGGCGATTTGCAAGTCGGAACCATCGACTGCAAAAAGGCGATAGCCGTTATATGTTTTTTGTTCGCAAATACGGTCAGTAAAATGATGAAACAGCGATTCAAAAGCCGCAGGGAGAATTTTAGCCCTTTGCTGAACAAAAGCAGAAGTTGTAGGGCTTGCTGAATTCAAGTCAAAAAAATCCATCAGCTCACGATTGAGCGTTCCGCCCTGAAAGGACAAAATGGCAGCAACTACCTTTTCAAAAGGGAGCTTTCGGTTTCGAGTATTGTCTTTTCCCGGATTTCGGGAAAACAGCTGCTTTTCCGCAGCAAGTGTCTTAATTGAATCCGCCAATGTGCGCTTGACGCGCTTGATAGTCACACATCTCACTCCTTGTAGTTTTGTGTCACAGTGGACACTTCCTAACTACAAGGGCCTCTTTGCTTACTTTGGTAAGTAAAGAGGCCGCACATTTTTATCCTTTTGTCAAGTGCTTTGCAAAAAAAAATCCTCCTATGCGATTCTTCTACCCGCATAGGAGGTGGGTGGGTTAACTAAATGACATTGGGCGGCGGAGGGAGAAATCCTCTGCGGCTGTCCCGGCTCTTTTTCTGTGAATCACATCAATTCATACGAGGAAAGCGGCTGCTCGAACAGACCGCACATCGGCGAAGCTGGTCGAAACTGTCGCACCGCCGCGCAGCCACTCAAAAACGAAATTGGCTTCCAAGGTCAAGGGTTGATTGCCCCGGTTGTATCTGAGGGCGTAGTCGCGCTTTTCGGGCGTATCCGCGAAGGAAAAGCTGAATGCACGCCGTCCTTTTCCAGCTGATAGGGGAGAATTGCCTGACCGAGCTTCAAATCGTCGCACAGTCCAGCGAAGGACATGTCCCGCGCATGGGCGCGAAGCCAGTCGGCGGTTTCTTCCTGTTTCAGATGCTCCGGCGTCTGGGCGGCATCCATGCGCCCACGGTGTTGACCGTGTTCACGATGACTTGCGCGGGACTGCTGAAAATGTTCCCCTCGATGTATGTTACCATTTTCTTCGCTCCTTCTGATGAAAGTCAGCACAGCCCTGCGCGCCGCTGTCTTGATGATACCATACGCGGCGGGGAATCGCAAGCATTTGCAGAAATTCCGCTGATTTTTTTGCTGTCGTGTATACGTCATCCACGCTGCGTACACTTCCAGCACCTTCGCCTGACTACCATCCTGACTACCGTCCTCGCGCAATTTCGGTAGTCAGCCCCCCATTCTAATGGCAAAAATCCGTCTGTTTTCATCATCAAAAATCCAATCAAAAATCCCCGGAAGCCTTGCACTTCCGGGGGATTTTCTCCTGTACGCCCGGCAGGAGTCGAACCTGTGACCTTCAGAGTCGGAGTCTGACGCTCTATCCAACTGAGCTACGGGCGCTCATCAGCCTAACTATTTTACCACAGCAGGGGAGGATTGTCAAGCGGAAATGCGGAAAAATCGCGGGAAGGGGATCGAAAGGAAAGCGGAAAGGTATCCGCAAGGGCGCGAAGCGGGGGAAAATCAGCTATCGAAAAATATCCGCCACATTTTCTGCGCATTGGGGGGAGATTTTTTAAAGAAATGCCGCTTGCCCTCTTTTCAAACGGGCAAAAAACTGTTACAATAATACAAGAGCAGAAGATGCTCAAATCACGAGAGGAGAATGAATCCATGAAGAAGCTCGTTTCTCTCATCCTGGCGCTGGCGATGGTGCTGTGCGTGGTTTCCTTCGCGTCTGCGGATGAAACCTACCGCGTGGCGATGATTACCGACTCCGGCGACATCACCGACCAGTCCTTCAACCAGACGACCTACGAGGCCTGCAAGGCGTTCTGTGAGGCCAACGGCGTCGACTTCAACTACTTCAAGCCCACCGGTGACTCCGACGCGGAGCGCATCGCGCAGGTCGAAGCGGCCATCGACGAAGGCTACAACGTCATCGTCATGCCCGGCTACCTGTTCGCGGCGACGATTGGCGAGTGCCAGCCGACGTACCCGGACGTGAAGTTCATCGCGCTGGACGTGAGCGAGTATGACCTCACCTCCAACGGCGTTGACCTGAGCAAGGCGTCCAACCTGTTCTCTGCTGTGTATCAGGAAGAACTTTCCGGCTACATGGCGGGCTATGCGGCAGTGAAGATGGGCTACAAGAAGCTCGGCTTCCTCGGCGGCATGGAGGTTCCGGCGGTGCAGCGCTTCGGCTACGGCTTCGTGCAGGGCGCGAATGACGCGGCGGTGGAACTGGGCATCGCGGCGGACGTCTCCTGCGAGTACGTCTACGGCGGCAAGTTCATGGGCGATGCTGACATCACGGCGTACATGGACAACTGGTACGCCACCAAGGGCGTGGAAGTCGTGTTCGCTTGCGGCGGCGGCATCTACACCTCTGCGGCGGAAGCGGCTGCGAAGGTCGGCGGCAAGATGATCGGCGTTGACTCCGACCAGTCTCCCATCATCAACCAGTATGCGGACGGCATGACGGTTACTTCCGCCATGAAGGGTCTGGCGGCGACGGTTAAGACGCTGCTGACCGATACCGTTGCGGGCAACTTCGACCTGCACGCGGGCAAGGTGGAGAACCTCGGCCTCGTGTCCGGCGACGACCTGACCCTGAACTACGTCGGCCTGCCCGTGGAGACCACGGAATGGAACGACACCTTCACCGTGGATGACTACACCGCGCTGGTGAAGGCGATGGTGGATGGCAAAGTGACCGTTTCCAGCGACATTACCGTGCGTCCGGAAACGACCATTGTGGTCAACTACAACGGCAACATCAAGTAATCTCACCTTCCGGGGGATGGCAACGTCCCCCGGATTCTGACAAGAGCTTCCGCCGGGGGAGTCCTCTGCCGCGCGGAAGTTTTTGTCAGAATCAAACGCATTTTCGGCGCACACGGGGAATCATCCGCCGCAAAATCGGCGAAATCAATGGGGAAAACAGAACATCAAGGAGGAAATGCTTCATGGAGAAACAGCGCGTTCAAACGCCGGACGAAAGCACGCCTTATGCCATCGAAATGCTGCATATCACCAAGCGCTTTCCCGGCATCATTGCCAATGACGACATCACCCTCCAGCTGCGCCACGGCGAAATCCACGCGCTGCTGGGTGAGAACGGCGCGGGCAAATCGACGCTGATGAGCGTCCTTTTCGGCTTGTATCAGCCTGAAAAAGGCGAAATCAGGAAGGATGGCGAAACGGTGTCCATCCGCAACCCCAATGACGCCACCGCACTGGGCATTGGCATGGTACACCAGCACTTCAAGCTGGTGGAGTGCTTCACCGTGTTGGACAACATCATTCTGGGCGTTGAACCGACGAAATTCGGCTTCCTGCAAAAGAAAGAGGCGCGGCAGAAGGTGCTGGCGCTGTCCGAGCGTTACGGGCTGCACGTTGACCCCGACGCAAAGGTGGAGGATATCACCGTTGGGATGCAGCAGCGCACGGAAATCCTCAAAATGCTCTACCGCGACAACGAGATCCTGATTTTCGACGAGCCGAAGAACCTGGCCGCCGAGGGCAAGAGCATCCTCTTCATCTCCCACAAGCTCGCCGAGATCATGGCGGTCGCGGACCGCTGCTCGGTGCTGCGCAAGGGCAAGTACATCGGCACGGTGAACACGAAGGATACCACGCCGGAGGAACTGTCCGCGATGATGGTCGGGCGCAACGTCAACTTCCACGTCGAGAAGAAACCGGCGCAGCCCGGCGAGGTCGTGCTGAAGGTAGAAAACATGACCGTCGCGTCCCATGTGCACAAGAACAACGCGGTCAAAAATGTGTCGCTGGAGGTGCGCGCGGGCGAAATCGTCTGCCTTGCGGGCATTGATGGCAACGGTCAGACGGAGTTCGTGTACGGTCTGACGGGCTTGGAACCGCTCGTCAGCGGCAAAATCTACCTGGATGGGCAGAATATCACCCGCGCGTCGATTCGCCGGCGCTCGCTGGACGGCATGAGCCACATCCCGGAGGATCGCCACAAGCACGGCTTGGTGCTGGATTACTCGCTGGAAGACAACATCGTTTTGCAGCGCTATTTCGACCCAGAATTCACGCGCGCGGGCTTCCTGCGCCGCAAGAACATCCGCGCCTATGCCAATCGGCTGATTGACCAGTACGACATCCGCTCCGGGCAGGGCGCAACCACCATCGCCCGCAGCATGTCCGGCGGCAACCAGCAGAAGGCGATTGTCGCGCGCGAAATCGACCGCTCGCCGCACCTGCTGATTGCCATGCAGCCCACGCGCGGTTTGGACGTGGGTGCGATTGAGTACATCCACAAGCAGATTATCGCCGCGCGCGACGAGGGCAAGGCGGTGCTGCTGGTTTCGCTGGAGATGGACGAGGTGCTGGACGTGTCCGACCGTATTCTCGTGATGTACGAAGGCGAAATCGTCGGCGAGCTTGACCCGAAAACGACGACGGCGGAAGAAATCGGCCTGTATATGGCGGGCGCGAAACGGGAGGTGCGGTAAAGATGGCAAACGAACCTAAGAAAGTCCGGCAGCGCAGGTCGATGCTGCAAATTCCCGGCGTGCAAACGATTCTCTCGTCGCTGCTGTGTATCGTGCTGGGGCTGCTGGTCGGCTTCGTCGTGCTGCTGCTGATTGACCACGGCGTGAGCGAAAAGACGGGCAATCTCAACGCCATTGATGCGATTCTGGTTATCATCAAGAACTTCTGGAAGTATGGCAGCAGCACCGCGCAGATGAAGTATCTGGGCAACACGCTGGTCAAGACTGCGCCGCTGCTCATGTGCGGCTTGTCGGTGCTGTTCGCCTACAAGGTGGGCTTGTTCAACATTGGCGCGGCGGGTCAGTACGTCGTGGGCGCGGGTGCGGCGCTGTACTGTGCACTGGCGTGGAACATGCCGTGGTATGTGTGCCTGCTGGCGGCGGCGCTCGCGGGTGCGCTGCTGGCGTGCATC
>OMDM01000019.1_pt1 | contig 89583 bp, 63 predicted proteins | sample 1673801 | NCBI WGS metagenome assembly OMDM01 (sample SAMEA103958127, study PRJEB25191) | human gut metagenome | biome: human-associated habitat [ENVO:00009003]; feature: intestine environment [ENVO:2100002]; material: feces | place: Germany | collected 2013/2015 | reverse complement strand
ACTTCAGCCGCCTAGATGTTCAATCACTCAAATACAGCGGCAATACTTCGGCGTGTCGCTCACTGTTCGCCGAAAATCTCACATTTTCACGAACATACGAAGTCCGCGAATGTACCATGGTGTTTTGTTGTGCGTCGGGCAATCCGCATGGCCGCAATCATCCAAACCATCTCCCGCGCAGAGCTCAACGCCCGCCGCACGGAAACGGCAGCGCGGATCGGCACCGCGAAACGGGCCCATCCGTGGACATATTCCGAATTCTTTCGTGAACTCAGTGATTTTTCAGCCCGCTCGTTCTAAAGTAGAACCATGTCACAGATTTTCAACGCACCATCGAAGGCGATTTTGCGCAGCCAGATTGCCGAACACATCGCTGAAACGGACAAAAGCGACAAGCGGGAGAACATGGAGGGCGAGCTCCCGCTGCCACCCGACCGCTTCTTCGACCGCGAGCTCAGCTGGCTCAAATTCAACAAACGCGTGCTCGAACTTGCGCAGGACGAGACGATCCCGATCATCGAACGCGCGAGCTTCGCGGCGATCTTCGCCAGCAATCTCGACGAGTTCTTCATGGTCCGCGTCGCCGGTCTCAAGCGCCGCATCGACACCGGCATCGCCGTGACGGCCGCTTCCGGACTGAGCCCGAGGCAGCAGCTGCGCGCCATCAGCGAGCAGGCCCACCGCCTGCAGGACGAGCACGCGCATTACATCATCGATCACATCCTCCCCGACCTGGCGAAGGAACAGATCGTGCTGCTGAGCTGGGACAAGCTCACCGCGGCCGAGCAGGAGCGCCTGTCGCGCTACTACCGTCAGCAGGTGTTCCCGGTTCTGACGCCGCTTGCCGTGGATCCGGCCCACCCGTTCCCGTACATTTCCGGCGGTTCCCTCAACCTCGCCGTGCTGGTGGAGAATCCGGCATCCGGCAAGTCGCACTTCGCCCGCGTGAAGGTTCCTGGCAACCTGAACCGACTCGTGCCGGTCGACGATCTGACCGAAGACGAGAGCACCAACGTGCGCTATGGCTTCATCACCATGGAGAACCTGATCATCGCCCACCTGGAATCCCTGTTCCCGGGCATGATCATCAAGGAGGCCCGCTCCTTCCGCGTCACCCGTAACGAGGACATCGACGTGGAAGAGGATGATGCCGAGAACCTGCTCAACGCCATGGAGAAGGAACTGCTGCGCCGTCGTTTCGGACCGCCGATCCGTTTGGAGATCTCCGACGAGACCAGCCCGTTCCTGTCCCAGCTGCTCGCCGACCAGCTGCGCGTGAGCGCCGACGAGGTCTACCGCCTGCCGGCGCCGCTTGACGCGACCGTGCTGTTCGAGCTCGGAGGCATCGACCGTCCGGATCTCAAGTACCGTCCGTTCATTCCGACCACCAATCGTCAGATCGCCGAAGTCGAATCGTCCCGTGCGCAGGACATTTTCGCCGCCATCCGCGAGCGCGACATCCTGCTGCACCACCCGTACGATTCCTTCTCGACGTCCGTGCAGGCGTTCCTGGCGCAGGCCGCGGCCGATCCGAAGGTGCTGGCCATCAAGCAGACGCTGTACCGTACGTCCAGCAATTCGCCGATCATCGACGCGCTGATCGACGCCGCGCATGCCGGCAAGCAGGTGCTGGCGCTGGTCGAGATCAAGGCGCGTTTCGACGAGGACGCCAACATCGCGTGGGCCCGCAAGCTGGAACGCGCGGGCGTGCACGTGGTGTACGGCATCGTCGGCCTGAAGACCCACTGCAAGCTGAGCCTTGTGGTGCGTCAGGAAGCCGACGGCCTGCGCCGCTACTGCCACGTGGGCACCGGCAACTACAATCCGAAGACCGCCCGCATCTACACCGACCTGGGCCTGCTGACCTGCGATCCGGTGGTCGGCCAGGATATGACCCGCCTGTTCAACCAGCTGTCCGGCTACGCGCCGAAGTCGAGCTTCCACCGTCTGCTGGTGGCGCCGCGCACCGTGCGTTCCGGACTGATTCAGCGCATCCGCCGCGAGGAGGACGCCGCACGCGCCGGCAAGGAAGCGTGGATCAAGATCAAGGTCAATTCCATCGTCGACGAGAAGACCATCGACGCGCTGTACCGTGCAAGCCAGGCCGGCGTGAAGATCGACATCGTCGAACGTGGCATCTGCGCGCTCAAGCCGGGCGTTCCGGGACTTTCCGAGAACATCCGCGTGCGTTCGATCCTCGGCCGTTTCCTTGAGCACAGCCGTATTTACGCGTTCGCCAACTCCGATGGCCCGCAGATCGGCGAAGGCCCTGCGGCCGGTCCGGAAGTGTGGATTGGTTCCGCCGATCTGATGCACCGCAACCTCGACCGTCGAGTCGAGGCGCTGGTCCGCATCGTGGCTCCGGAGCAGATCGACGAGCTCATCAAGTACGTCGATCTGCAGATGGCCGATTCCACCGCGTCTTGGCATATGCAGGCCGATGGCACCTATGTGCGCCATTGCAAGGATGAGGAAGGTCGACCGCTGGTCGACAGCCAGGAATACCTCATCAAGAAACACACGCGTCGACCGGTAAGGCACTGATCGATCGAGGCGAATGGCCGGTTCCGCACCTTGCGGGCCCGGCCATTTTCTGTATGTTCGGACGTCACGCGCCGCCGCCAGCCCGGCCCAGCCTAGAATAGGACAATATGAGCGAAAAGATGAGACGCATCGTGGAAGCCGCCGGCGGCATCGTATGGCGATGGAAGGCGGGCAGCGATATCGCGAACGATCCTGCGATCGCCAGTAGCAAATCTGCGCAGGAACAGCTCGACAGCATTGAAGTATGTATCGTGCACCGTCCGAAGTATGACGATTGGAGCTGGCCGAAAGGCAAGCTCGAGCAGAACGAGACGCATCGGCATGCGGCGGTGCGTGAAATCGGCGAAGAGACGGGGTCGCCGGTCAAACTCGGACCGTATCTGTGCGAAGTCGAATACCCGTTGTCCGAAGAGGGCAAGAAGACCCGGCATTCGCACGATTGCACGGCCGACACCAAGCACACGTTGTATTGGATGGCGCAGCCGATTTCCGCCGACGATGCCGAACATCTGCTGGACGCGTTCGGCCCGGTGCACCGCGCGGACGTGGGCGAGATCAACGATATCGTCTGGGTTTCCGTGCGTGAGGCGCGCAAAATACTGTCTCATTCGACCGATAAGGACACGTTGGCAGTGTTCGTGGACCGCGTGCAGGAGGGTGCCGCGACCGCGCAGAATCTGCTGATCGTACGCCATGCGAAGGCTGAATCGCGCAAGTCGTGGAAGGGCACCGACGCGAACCGTCCAATCACGCCGAAAGGCGCGGCGATGGCGTTTGCCCTCAACCGCGAGCTCGCCTGTTTCAACCCGACGCGACTGGCCACCTCGCCGTGGCTGCGCTGCCAGGAGACGTTGCAGGTGCTGAGCTGGCAGACCGAACGGCCGATGGAACACATCAACGCGTTGACGGAGGACGCGTTCGCCGAGCATCCGGCGGTCTCATGGCTGGCGTTCCGCGAGCAGATCACGCAGACGCTCAACAGCCGCGAAACCACGGCCATCTGCATGCACCGGCCGGTCATCGGCGGCATGTACGACCATTTGCGCGGCCTGTGCGCGCGTAAGCAGCTTGCCAAGCAGCTCATCGCAAAATCGCCATACATGCCTACCGGCACCGCCATGTCGCTGTTCATCATCGACACACCGCAAGGCCCCAGCATCATCGACATTCAGAAGGTCTCCCCCATTGTCTACTAACATGCACTACGGTTCCGGTTCAGTCGTTCCCAGCCGTTCCGCCGGTTTCACGAACACCGGTTCGCCGCGTCCGGCACGCCCCGGCCAGCTCGACCAGATGATGGCCGACAATATCGCCGGCGGCGCCGATCCGGCGGAAATCAACGAAATGTGCCATGCGTCGGCCGCGGCGCTGCTTGACCGCGTGCACCACACGCAGGACGCCGAACTGGTGGAACGCGTGCTGACGCTGGTGGACCGCGAAGGCGTGGACGTGATCGCCGAACTGTGGAGCCATGCCGACCCCGACTCGCTGCCGGGCATTCTGTGGCGACTGTATCTGCTGCGTACGTGGATGCGGAAGAACCGCGAATCGATCGCGCGACTGTGGCGCGTCGGCGAGCCCGTCGCCACCACCGCTTCCGCGATTGCCGGCGTGGACCAGGCACCGACGGAAAACGACATCGCACGTACCGCCGATTCGATTTTGGCCGGCGCGTTTACAGGCGATTTCGCCGTGGCACTTGAGCGGGCCGCCGCCTTCACCGACGTGGTTGCGTTGGGATTGCGTATCGAAGCGCGCAAACTGGCTTCGCTGGGCGGTTCCAGCGAGGCCGGATCATCTGATGTTTCCGACGGTTCCGCTACGTCTGCTGCGGCCGGCAGCCGCCCGTCGGCCGTTGAGAAGCGGGCGCGCGCGAAGGCTGCGAAACTGATGCACACAGCCGGCAACCTGTTCGCCACGGCCAAGGATTTCCGCCACGGGGCGAATCTGTGGCGGCGTGGACGATTGGAATAGGCCGTTCCGCTGTCGTTTTCCACTACTGCTTTCCACCGCCGCTTTCCGTAATTTTCCCCCGTTTCATACCCCACGCGACACGGCGCTGCGAAGCGTCGAGCGCGACTGTACAATAGGAATTCGCGCCGGGCCATGCATAGCCCCGGGCTCCATTTTTTGCCGCTGCGAGCGGCCTTTGCGCCGACAGGCGCTTTCGTGGTTCGGCGCTTTTCTCCTCTTTTGATGTTTTCCTGATTTTTCTCTGGCTTTCTTGCGATTTTCGATTGCCATCCAATCGGCGCTCATCTGGGTTTCATTTGACCGACCTACCGGCACGTTGCCGAACAGCCGATACATGGACTACGCTTAGAAACCATGGATATTCATGTTTTGAACCACCCGCTGGTGGATCACAAGCTCACCGTTCTTCGCGACAAGAACACTCCGTCCTCCACGTTCCGCGAGCTCGTTTCCGAACTCGTGATGCTCGAGGCCTACGAAGCCACCCGCGACATCGAAGTCGTGGACAAGCCCATCGAAACCCCGGTGGCTCCGATGATCGGCAAGCACATCGCCGCCCCGGCTCCGATTATCGTGCCGGTGCTGCGCGCGGGTCTGGGCATGCTGGACGGCATGACCAAGATGATTCCGTCCGCTGAAGTCGGCTTCCTCGGCATGAAGCGCGACGAGGAGAACCCGACCCAGCAGATCACGTACGCGAACCGTCTGCCGGAGGATCTCACCGGCCGTCAGTGCTTCCTGATCGACCCGATGCTCGCCACCGGCGGCACGCTCGTTGCGGCCACCCACTATCTGGCCGAGCGCGGTGCGAAGGACATCACCGCAGTGTGCATTCTGGGCGCTCCGGAAGGTCTGAAGTTCGTTGAGGAAAACCTCGACCCGTCCATCAAGTTCAAGCTGGTGCTGTGCGCCGTCGATGAGAAGCTCAACGACAAGTGCTACATCGTGCCGGGCTTGGGCGACGCCGGCGACCGTCTGTACGGCGTGATCGACTGAGCTGCCAATCGGAATAAATCAATCGAATAAAAATTCGGCCTGCTACCGCACCAATCATGCGATGGCAGGCCGAAACCATATAAAACCGGCTGTCGCCTGTCGATCATAGTCCGTCGACTAGCGCCCGGCTGCTGTCGCTCGCCGGGCAACTATCAGTCGGCTACTGTTCGTCGGGCACGAACGCTTCGAAGATGTGGCGGTCGAACTGGTCGCAGCACTGCGCGTATTCGTCGCGGCTGCGCACGGTCCACGACACCGGCACCGCACCCATGAATCGGGCCAGCTTCACCTGCGGGCTGTTGCCGCCCTTCCAATCGTAGGCGACGAAATCAGGACGGGAAATCCAGTCGAACAACAGCGCGCCGGCCGCGTATTCCTTGCCGAGCGCCACCGGATCGGTGGGCTTGTCCTCGCCGTACGGCCACCAAGACAGCTGGCCGCGGCACACTTCCGGACGGTTTTCCTTGTACCAGTTCACGGCGGCCGGGTTGAACGATTCGATTACGTACTTGCCGGAGTATGCCTGCAGCAACGCGTCGCCCTTCTCCATAAGCTCCACGTCGCGCGGAGCCCACTTGGAGTTGTCATCGAACTTATATTCCACAATCAGCGGCACACGACCAGCCACCACTTTGAGCACGTCGGCGAATAGCGGCACATGCTGATAGTAGCCTTCCGGCGCGTTGTCCGGCGTGGTGACCAGCGGCGGTTCCTCCAATGCCAACGGCAGCGGCGCGGCCTTGCATGCGCCCGGAGCGTCGGTCGGGAACAGCGGAATACGAGTCAGCTCGTCATACGTGAGATCGGCGATACGGCGCGAATCTCCGGCGACGCGCATCAGATCGCCGTCATGCACCACCACGACCTCGCCATCGCGCGTCATCTGCAGGTCCAGTTCGATGCCGTAACCCGCCTCGCAGGCCGCGGCAAACGCCGCAAGCGAGTTCTCCGGAGCGATCGCACCAGTCACGCTGGGACTGCCATAGCCCGCCTTCATGGCCATACGTCGGGCGAGCGCCACGTATTCGCCGCTTTCATTGGCATACTGCGCAGTCAGGCCGGAACCTGCGTCGTGCAGGCCGCGGTGCGCGTACCACACGTCCGGAACGGCCGGCACATAATGACGGCGCTTGTCGGAGAAGGAACGCGGGGCGATCGCCCACACCGCGGCTCCCGCCGCCACCGCACCGCCGAGCAGCGCTTTCTTGAGAAACGACTTTGACATGGGCATCCTCCCTTGCGATTGACCCTGCTCACCGCATTTGCGCGCGCAATGAGCCACTTGTTACGAGCGTAACCCAGTTTGCCGGTTTTCGCTCACGATTTCACCGATTATTCAGTTTCGTCGTTGCATATGGCGATTCCCACGCTCTAACGGCACCCACGTCGGCCTCGAAAGGCTTTCGCGGGCAAAATATGGAAGGGCGATTGCCGAGCCGGTGGTGGAGCCTGGCAGGTGCGCCCTGTTGCTCACGACTTGCGATTTAGGCCGGTTTGGCACAGTCGTGAGCGAAAGAGGGTGCCACAAAGCATGGTAGGGGGTATAAATCGCCTGTTTTTCCGTCTTTTTTGACGCACATCCCGCCAAAGATACGCAAAATCGTAAGTCGTGAGCAAAAGGGGGTATCGCCGATCGTTCCCCTTCCGCATTTTGTTACCAGGAACGGACTTTCGCGGGACAAAATACGGAAGGGCGATTACCAAGCCGGTAAGACTGGCTAATCGCCTTTTATTAGCGGACTGAGACGGTGAGGCTATGCGGCCAATCGGCGGCGTGATGCGGGGTGCGGGCCGCTGCGTTGCGGCGTTGGCTGGAGCGTTGGCGGAGCCCGTTTCGCCGTCCTTGGTAAGCGATGGCGATTCGAAACCGCCGTTGGTCACGAGGTTGCCGCCGTCGCCGCAACGGACACGTCGTCCACGAGATTGCCGTATGCGAGGTTGCCGTTGAGCGTGTTGTAGACGCCAGCGCGAATACGGTGTCGTCGCCGTCCGCCGCGAATTCTCCTTCGTATTCGTTCCATCCGTTGCGCGTGTACTGGCTGAAGACGTCGCTGTCGGGGAAGGTCCAGCCGGGGCTGCCCCAACCGTTGCCGAACATCCACTCGAACATGTTGTGGAACAGGTCGGTGCCGCCACCCCATGAGAACGATGGCGGTTCGGCGCCATGCGTGTCCGCGGTGACGACCGCGAGTGTATCGAAACCGCTCTTCGAACCGGACGGACGCGCCCTGTGCTTCAGGGACCATCGGTATTTCGCGCCTTGTGTGGTGGCGAGCCGCTGGTAGATCGAATAGTTGCCGTTCGACGTGGCCGGCTTGCCGAATTGGCTGCCTTCGGCCGCGGCCACTTTCTCGCCGGTGCGCATGTGCAGGGAGTCATTGTCTCCGTTGCCGTTTTTGAAGACACTGCCGATTTCGATGTTGCCTGAAGTCGTGGTGGATTTCCAATACGGAACATCGCTGGTTTCACAGTACTGGTACACGTCCGGCTGTTCGAAACTGCCGTTCTGCAGGCTGTTTTCGGCGGAGACGGTGGCAACGTCAGAAGCGGCGGAGACCTCCGTCCCTTCGGCGGAATCCACTCCGACAAGGGGAATAAGGGGTATACCAAATCCAAGAATCAGGGCACAGGTGATCACGAGCGCGAGCACGCTTCGCTGGGATTTCCCAGCCTGCATGTCCTCTCCTCCATGGGAACCGGGTGGTGATGTCATCGTCGACATTGAGCATTATGCCACCAAAACGGTACCCCGTCAATGGGTCCATATTAGGGGGGTGAAATCATTGACAACTTGTCTGATTATTCAGCAAAAAGCCGTGTCCTATCGAATAATCCGGGAACGCAAATGCAATCGCAAACGCAGATATGAACGCAATCACCAACACGAATGCGAGCGCGCCGCAACACAAGCCACCCGCAACGCAAGACGCCCGGCTACCGCTTCTTCGAATCGCGTCCCTTGAAGTAGATGTCGAACACAATCCAGACGGACAGGATGAAGGCGATCACGTAGCCGAGGAAGCCAACGATCGGAATGCCGAAAATCACCGGTTTGATGCCCGCATAGTACACGATCGACGAGCCGATGAACAGGCCGACCACGATAAGCGCCATCGTAAGCCTGTTCACCATGTTGGCGAGCAGGTGGATCGGCTCCTGCGAACCGACCATCTCCATATTGACGCGCAGCTGGCCGCGCGTGAGCATGCGGGACGCCACTTTCAGCTCGTTGGCGGCGGCAAGCAGACTGTGCAGCGCCCGATGGCTTTCGAGAGCCAGCGATTTCGTCTCGTCCTTGGCGAAATCCTTCTTCGACGTGCTCGACGCGATGTGGTCGGAGATGATCTGGATCATGTTCACGTCGGGAATGAATTCGTCAAGCAATCCCTCCAACGTGACCAGCGCGCGGCCGACCGTGGTGACGGTGCTCGGCACTTCGATGCCGTGGCGTTGCGCCATCTGCGTCAGGGCCGTCAGCATGGCGGCGATGTCCAGTTCGGCCAGGTCCACTGTGCCGAATTCCTTGACGATCACGTCCAGATCGGCCAGCAATGCCGGATAATCCTCCGGATCGGCCTCAGCTCCGGCGAAACGCAGCAGACCGTCGGCAAGCTTGGGGGAATCCTGCTCGGCCACGGCGAAGATCATGTCCTTCAGCACGGAACGGGTTTTGGCGTTGAGCCGGCCAGTCATGCCCAGGTCGAGCAGCACGATTTGCCCACCGCGCACCATGATGTTGCCGGGGTGCGGGTCCGCGTGGAAGAAGCCTTCGTCGAGTACCTGCGTGGCGTAGTTGTCCACGAGTTTGGTGCCGATTTCCTTCAGGTCGTAGCCGGCTGCAAGCAGCTCGTCCGGATGGGAGACGGAGATGCCTTCCACGTAGTCCATGACCACCACGTGTTCGGTGCATAGTTCCGGGTACGGCTTCGGGCAGTCCATGTATTTGTAGCGTTCGCAGAATCGTTTGAATTCCGCCAGATTGCGCGTTTCGATGAGGAAGTCGGTTTCCGATTCGAAGGTGTCCCACAGTTCCTCGACCACGCCGGACAGGTCCACCACCTGCGCGCTGCGCATGGTTTTGGTGGCGATTCCCGCGATGGTGCGCATGATGGACACGTCCTGCGCCATGGTTTCGCGCACGCCCGGACGTTGCACTTTGATGGCCACGTCCTCGCCGGTGAGCAGTTTCGCACGATGCACCTGCGCAAGGCTGGCCGAGCCGAGCGGGGTGGGGTCGATATGGTCGAAGATCTCGTCCACGGGCCGGCCGTATTCGTCCTCAAGCACCTGCAGCACCGTGCTGTATGGCATGGGGTCGGCGTCGGCGCGCAGTTTGGACAGTTCGTCGCAGAACGATTGCGGCAGGATTTCGGAGCGCATGGACAGGATCTGTCCGACCTTGACGAACGTGGGGCCGAGCGCTTCGAGCATGAGACGCATTTTGACGGGCGTGAGTCCGTGAACCACGTCGAATTTGTTGGCGATCTGCGCGATTTGCGCAAGACGCCGGAGTTTGCCGCGGCGGGTCAGATGGTAGCGCGCGGAGAACGTGTCTTTGCGCGCTCCGAAGATGCCGATGGTTTCGGACGATTGCGCGTTGGCACCGGCCGCTTTGCCGGTATCGTCCGTTTCGCCGGCATCGTCCGCGGATTCGTGGGCAAGCTCATCCGTCAGTCCGTTTGCTTGGGAGGCGGCGTCCGGCGAAGGGTCGGCCGTGGGGTCGATGACCGCGTTGACCCTGTCGGACAGCGTGACGGGCTCCACGCTTTCGGGGCGTGCCGCGTCCGGCTTGTCGGATGGGTGTTTCAAAGACATGTCACTGCTCGCAAACGGTTGGGAAATCGGCTGGAAAGCCCACGATGCCAGACGAACGTTTCGCCGGCGTCGCGCGGGCATAGCAAATCGCCGTCCGGGCGCTCACATGCGCGGCAGACGGCGATACGAAAGACTGGAGCTACTCGGCCTTGTCTTCGGTTTCGGTCGGGGCTGCATCCTTGGCCTCAGGGGCTTCCTTAGCCTCTTCGACCTTGTGCTTGAGTTCGGCGTTGAGGGCCTTGCCCTGCTCGACGGTCAGCTCGCCCTTCTTGACGAGGTCGTCGACGATTTCCTGGCTCTTCTCAACAGTGGTCGCCAAGGCACCGACGCCGGCGAGAAAGACCTTGCGCAGGCCGTCACCAAAATTAAAATCAGCCATGATGTCCTCCTTTAGGTGATGGTGGTACCACTCTATCGCATTTTCTTCACATCTGCGCCGAGCGAAACCGGTCAATCGCATAAAAAGTGGCGGATATCCGGCGTTCAGCGCAGGCGGTGCGATTGCCGGCGAACCGGCATGGCAGCCGTCAGCGCGGACGGGACATGGCCACGCGGCGAGCACGGTCGGCGATTTCGTCGATGCGATGCAGGGCGGCCCGTTGCGCGTCCGTCTGTCCGGCGGCGGCCGGATCGAACGTGCCGTAACGGCGTTCGACGGCGGTGCGGATCAGGAAATCGGCGATCGCGGGATTCTTCGGCAGCAGCGAGCCGTGCATGTACGTGCCGATCACGTTGTGGACGCGCGCGCCTTCCGTATGGTCCTCGCCGTTGTTGCCGGTGCCGTCCTGTTCGACGGCGCCGAGCGGCTGAACGCCGTCACGCAGGAACGTCTGTCCGGAATGGTTTTCGTAGCCGATGATCTTGCCGAAATCGGCGGAGGTTTCCGTAAGATTGCCGATCATGCGTGTTTCCTGGCCGACCGTGTACGCGCCAATCACGCCGATGCCGTCAAGTCGGGAGCCGTCGACCGTTTCGAAATACTCGCCGAACAGCTGGTACAGGCCGCAGATCATCAGCATCGGCACGCCGTCCGCCGCGAGCGAACGCAGCAGGTCGGCGCGTTGGAAGAAGTCGTCGATGATCTTCTTCTGGCCGGTGTCCTGGCCGCCGCCACCCAGAATCATGTCCACGTGCTTGGGCCAGTCGCAGCCCTGGTTGTAGGCGTGTACGCGCGGCTCGTAGCCGTACAGCGCGAGCCGGCGCTGGATGGTGAGCACGTTGCCGGAATCGCCGTAGATGTTCATATCCTTCGGATACAGCGACACGATGTCGATGACCTGGCTCATATCGTCTCCTCGTCTTCCTTCCGCTGTTTTGCTTTGCGATTGCGCGGTTTCGTTTCGCGCGGCGCTCACTTGCCCACGCCGGCGTCGGCCACGTCGGCGATTTTGGCGAGCGCGGCACGCGTTTTCAGCATGGCCGTGTACGTGCAGTAGATGTGTTTGGGGGTGCCAGAATTCGCGTTCACGAAGTCCACGACCGATTCCTCCAGGTCGGTGCTGACCGATTCGACCGGCACCTGATCGTATTCGAGGCGCAGGGCCATGTCCCACGCGCGTACGCCGGACACGGCTTTGACGCCGGTGCCGCGCAGCGAGGTGAAGTCCACGTCCCACAGCCAGCTCATGTCGCGGCCGTCGGCGTATTCGTCGTTGATGCAGATCATGGTGTCGCAGCCTTCGGGCTTGAACGAGGCCAGCGACAGGCGGAAGCCCATGGGGTTTTTGACGAGCAGCAGTTCCACGGGAGTGCCGTTCACGGTGATGACCTCGCCTCGGCCGAATGCCGGTGTGACCTCGCCGGCGGTGTCGATCATGGCCTGCGTGGTGGCGTGCGCGAAGGCGATCATACGGGGTGAGACGCCTGCCGCGCGCAGAATCTCGTCCGCAGCGGCCTGGTCGATGGCGTCATGCGAGCCGTTGCCGTCCGTTTCGGTACCGGTATCGGCACCGTCCGCGTCGACACTGTCGGCGAGCGCGTCTTCGAACGGCAGGAACATCGCCTGCGCGTCCGCTGCGACGGCGCGCACCACGGCGAGCGCGGCGGCCGCGTTGTACAGGTTGTATACGCCTTCCAGTTTCACGGCCGTCTCATACGTTTCGCCGTCGATCGCGAAGGTGGCGCGGTGGTCGCCCACGGCGCGCAACGTCACGTCGGCGGGCAGCGCGTCGGGACCGTCCTGCGGTTGCGATGTGGCCGGCGCGGCAGCCGCAACGGCATCGGCAGTATCGCCGGCATTGCCCGAATCGCCAATATTTCCGCCATGTTCCGCACTGTCGTGCGCTTCCGCGTCAACAGTGGTGCTCATGTCGTCATCCGACGGGAAGAAGCCGCGCAACGATTCGTCAAGGCCGAAGTAGCGTACTTCCACGCCGTCTTCCGTATGCGCCACGTCAGCAAGACGGGCGATGCGCGGGTCCTCACGGTTGAGCACGACGGTACCGGTGGTGGCTTCCGCAGCTTTGGACAGCAGTCGCGCGGTGTTGTCGATCTCGCCGAAACGGTCAAGCTGGTCGCGCATCACGTTGAGCAGCAGGCAGTAGTCGGGCGGCACCTGCTTGACGAAATGCACGGCGTACGCCTCGTCGAGTTCCAGCACCGCGATGTCGGCGTCGAGTTTGCCGGAAAGCGAGACTTCCGCAAGCAGCGACGAAACCACGCCACGGGTGAAGTTCGAGCCGGTCGGGTTGGTGAACACCTTCAATCCGAGCGATTGCAGCATGCTGGCCACCATGCGTGTGGTGGTGGTTTTGCCGTTCGTGCCGGAGACGAGCACCACGCCGAGCGGCAGTTGCGCCAATGTGCGCGACAGGAATTGCGGGTCGATGCGTTCCACGATTTTGCCGGGGAACGCGCTGCCACCGCCGTGCGCCAAACGGGAGGCCGCGCGCACGGCCTTGCCGATCAACGGGGTCGCGAAGGAATTCCAAGCCATATCACACCGCCTCCTGCTGGGACTGGTAATCCTGGGGCATGTCCTTGAACTTCGAATACGCGCCAAGGAACGCAAGATTGAACGTGTCGGTCGGACCGTTACGATGCTTCGCCATGATGATGTCGGCCTCGCCCGGGCGGTCCTCCTTGTCGTAGGCGTCCGGACGGTGCACGAGGAACACCACGTCGGCGTCCTGTTCGATAGAGCCGGATTCACGCAGGTCGGACAGCTGCGGCTTCTTGTCCTGACGCATTTCGGGGCCACGGTTCAGCTGGCTCAGTGCCACCACCGGCACTTCCAGCTCCTTGGCGAGCAGCTTCAGCGCACGGGAGAAGTCGGACACTTCCTGCTGGCGGCTTTCCACGGCCTTGCCGGAGGTCATGAGCTGCAGGTAGTCGATGACGACGAGTTTCAAATCGTTCGTCTGCTTCAGTCGGCGGCATTTCGCGCGGATTTCCATCAGGCTCATGTTCGGGCTGTCGTCGATGAACAGGGGCGCGTTCTGCAGCTTGCCTTGCAACTCGTTCAGGATGGCCCAACGTTCCGGCGTGATGTCGTCCGCGCGGCGCATGGCGGCGAGCGGAATGTTGGATTCAGCGGAGATGATACGTTGCGCCAACTCGTTTTTGCTCATTTCCAAGCTGAAGATGATGGTCGTCAATCCGTGATGCAGTGCCGCGGAACGGGCGAAATCCACACCGAGTGTGGACTTGCCCATGGCCGGCCTGCCTGCCACGACGATCATCTGGCCGGGCTGCAGGCCCTGCGTCACGTCGTCGATGTCGCGGAAGCCCGTCGGCACGCCTCGGGACACTTCGCCGCTTTGCAGACGGTCGAGCTGGTCAAGCGTATCGGCGATGACGGTGCCGATCGGCGCGTAGTCCTGCCGCACTTTGCCGGTGGACATCTCATATACTTCGGCCTGCGCCAGGTTGACGACGTCTTCGGCCTGCGAGCCTTCTGCGGTGTAGCCGAGCTGTGCGATTTTGGTGCCGGCCGCGATCACATTACGCAGGATGGCGCGCTGATGCACGATGTCGGCGTAATACGTGGCGTTTGCGGCGGTCGGAACCGATGCGACCAGGCTGTGCAGATAGTCGGAGCCACCCACTTTTTCCAGATTGCCTTCGGCGAGCAGCTCGTTGGCCACCAGCACAGCGTCGACCGGCTGGGAGGCCGAGAACAGTTTGATGACCGCTTCGTACACGGTTTGGTTGCGTGGCTGGTAGAAGTCGGACACGTCGATCATCTGCGATACTTCGCCGATGGCGTCCTTGCTCATCAGCATGCCGCCCAACACCGCCATTTCGGCGGCGTCGTCATGCGGCGGCACGCGGTCGAACAGGGCGTCGCGCACGGCTTGGCCGGATCGGCCGTTCATGCCGTTCGCACCGTTTCCAGCGTTCGAAAATCCGCGGTTCTGCGCCGAACCGTTGTTCCAAGAGTCGTTCTCCGCCATGTCCCTCCAACCGCAGCAGTCAATCGAATGTGTTCAATACCGAGGAAAACCATAATACGTGCGTGCCGTCACGACCGGTGTTGCATTGAGATTATGGATGAATCTCCGCATCCACCGAACGACACGCGCGAATGGCTTTGGTGTGGATAAGAAAGTCGAAAAAAGCCGAGTTATCCACATATTGGGGATAACCATGTGGAAAACGTTTCGACTTATCCACAGAGTGGGGATAACTGAGTGGACAACTTGGGGACATCCTAAAGCATGTACCCCGATTCCCTTATTTCGATTTGCCGAAGTGAACGGAAGGTGATATGCACCCCGCTTTTCCGTAAACGACGAGAAATACGGGGGCATATCGGCTTGGCGCATGCGAGAAACCGGCGCTCACATGTGGTATCGGGTGGCGTTGTACATGGTGCGCACCAACGTTTCACGCCATTTGCTCCACCCGTACTGTTTGGAGATGGTCTCGCCGGACGTGGCCCCCAACGAGGAGCCGTCGGCGCGGGTCAGGTCGAACAGCATGTCGAGCAGCACGGGATTATGGTCGAGCCGGCCGGCCAGATCATCGCCGACGTTGGGATCATTGGGATTGCGGCCTGTGGCGAACTCCGACAATGTCAGATGCTCGCGTACCAGCAGCGTGACCCAGCGGACGATGTCGCGGTCGAATCCCATGCGTTCCACGACCACGGTCGCATGCCGAGCGCCTTCCGCCGCATGGTTGGCCACCCCCGGTCGTTTGCCGATGTCATGCAGGATGCCGGCGAGCAGCAGCGCCTCGTAATGCCGGTCGTCGTACCGCCCACCGCTGGGTGTTTCACGGCCGAGCCGCGTGACGACCTCCACCATGTGCCGGTCGATCGTATAGCGGTGCGCGGCGGACGCGCTTGGCCGGTTGCGCACGCCCAACCATTCGGGGATGAGCTTGCCGGGCACGTCGATGAAATCGATGTCTTCCCACACGTTGAGCAGCGCGGGGCCGGAAGCCAGCAATCGTATGAACAGTTCACGCGATTCGTCCGTCCAGTTGCGGTCGCCGATAGGGCACTTTTTGAGGTTTCGCAACGTTCCCGGGGCGATTGGTAGGCCGAATTCCGCGGCTGCGACGGCCACGCGCAGCACGAGGTTCGGGTCGGCGGCCGGTTCCGCGCCCGGAGCGAGCACTATTTCCTCTTCATGCTTGGCCACGCCGGGGGCGATCACATCGAAGGTCGGTGCCTGACGTTTGCCGCCACCGCGCGGCTGGAACACTTGGAAGAAGGCGAATCGCGGCTTGTCGTGCGTCAGCGAATGCTCGGCGCGCGACGCGGTGGAATCAAGGGAGAACGCGATCTGACGGCCGACGCGTGCCAGCAACGTTTGCAGATCGTCGATCGACTTCGCCTCACGTTCGCCGTCTGGCAGCGTCGGATCGGCCAGACCGAGCATCGCCGCGACTTTGGCTTGGTAGGGCGATAGCAGCATGTTCGTATCTTTGCCGGCGACCAGATGGATGCAGTCGCGCACGTCCAGCAACCGTTCGACGGCGTCGTCATACGTGCCGTGCGGACGGTCGGCAAGCCAGGATGCGGCGAGCGCGGACACCAATACGGAGTCGCGCAGGCCACCGCGTGCCTCTTTGATGTCCGGCTGGTTGATGTAGGCCATGCGGCCGAATTCGTCGAGGCGCGATTTGGCGGAGCCGAGCAGTTCCGGCAGACGTTTGCGTGCGGCCTTGCGCCATCGTTCCAATATGGATACGGCTGTGCTTTCGATAAGTCCAGTGTCCCCCGCGATCGGCACCACGTCCAGCCATCCCATGGCTGCGGGCAGGTCGCGGTCGGTGACGGCCTCGCATTGCGCGACGGTACGTACCGACTGGTCGAGGTCGAGGCCGGAATCCCAAATCGGATACCACAGTTTGTTGGCGAGCTCGTTGAGCTGCTGGTCGGTCAGCGCGTGCGGCTCGTAGATGACCGCCAGATCAAGGTCGGAGCTGGGGCCCACCTGTCCACGTGCCAGCGAACCGACCGCGCCGAGGCCGATGCCGGTTGCCGGAACATCGAAGGAAACCGCCTCGCAGGCTTCGTTCCACAACTGTGTGAGATTGCCCATGGCCAATTCCGTGCGGGCTTTGCGTTTCGCCGCGCCATTGCGGTAGACGCCGTCGGCGTCGGGCTGGCTCATGGCCATGAACCGTTGTTTGAGACCATCGACTGCTGAAGTCATAACGCACGTTCCTTATGAAACCTATGACGACTTATGACAATCCCCGCACGGCGCGAGGCACGTACGGGGATGTGTCGTAATTGATAACCCGAACTTCAAGCCCAGGGGGCTTTATTTCATCTTGTCCGAATCGGCCCGATCACAAGGCCGGACGGATCAGATGGCGGCGGAACCGGTTTCGCCGGTGCGCACGCGGGTCACCGAGTCAAGCGGAGCCACCCAGACCTTACCGTCGCCGATGGTGCCGGAGCCGGCGGACTTGACGATCACGCCAACCAGGGTTTCGGCATCGGCGTCGTCGGACAGCACCTCGATGCGGATCTTCGGAATGAGATCCACGGTGTATTCGGCGCCACGGTAGACCTCGGTGTGGCCGCGCTGACGGCCATAACCGTTTGCCTCGGACACGGTCAGGCCGTGCACGCCCGCGGCTGCGAGGGCTTCCTTGACATCGTCGAGTTTATGGGGCTGGATGATAGCGGTAATGAGCTTCATCTCACTTCACCTCCTTGAGGACGGAGCTGGCGGTACCAGCAAAATCGTAAGCACGTTCGCCCTGGTCGGCAAGATCGATGCCGCCGACTTCCTGGGCTTCGGTGACGCGCCAGCCGATCGTCTTCTCCAGAGCGAAGGCGATGATGCCGGTGATGACGGCGGACCAGACGATGGCCACGAGAGCGACGATGAGCTGGACGACCAGCTGCCTCCAGTCGCCGCCTGCGAACAGGCCGGTGCCTTCGCCGAAGAAGCCGATGAGCACGGTGCCGGTGAAGCCGCCAACGCCGTGGACGCCGACGACGTCGAGGGAATCGTCATAGCCGAGCTTGAACTTCAGACCGCAGGCCAGGCAGGTGAGCACACCGGCGATGGCGCCGAGGACGATGGCCCACAGCGGGGAGACCACATCGGCGGCCGGGGTGATGGCGACGAGGCCCGCGACGATGCCGGAAGCGGCACCCATTGCGGTGTAGTGGCCGGTGCGGATCTTCTCGGTGAAGCCCCAGGAGAGCATTGCCGCAGCGGTTGCGGCGGACGTGGAAACCCACGCGTAGCCGGCGGTGCCGTTGGCTGCGAAGGCGGAACCGGCGTTGAAGCCGAACCAGCCGAACCACAGCAGGAAGGCGCCGAGCATGACGAACGGAACATTGTGCGGGCGGAACGGCTGCGTGCCGAAGCCCTTACGCTTGCCGATGATCAGCACGATGACCAGAGCGGCGACTGCGGCGTTGATGTGGACGACCGTACCACCTGCGAAATCGTGGGCGGCTGCGCCGATCGCCTGGGAAATGGCGCCGTCAGCGGACAGCAGGCCGCCGTTCCACACCATGTGAGCGAGCGGAGCGTAATCGAACGTGATCCACAGCGCCACGAAAATCATCCACGTGGAGTACTTCACACGTTCGGCGATGGCGCCGCAGATCAACGCGACGGTGATCATGGCGAACGCGGACTGGAAGGCCACGTCGACGCTGACCGGGTAGTTGTTGCCGTTCAGTGCGGCCGATGTGAAGACGCCCTTATCGGAAACCATGGTGTCCTTCAGCAGGAAGCCGGTTGCCGGGTCGCCGAAGATGCCGCCGACCGAGGTGCCGGCGTAGGCGATCGACCAACCCCACAGCACCCACATGATCATCGTGACGGACAGTGCGGCCGCCTCCATGATCATCATATTCAGCACGGCCTTGGCGCGGACCATGCCACCATAGAAGAACGCCACACCAGGCGTCATGAGGAACACAAGGGACGCGGAAGTCAATATCCACGCGGCATTTCCAGAATCAAGCTGGCCCATGTCACCCTCCTCTTTCTTTCTCTATATTTGGTTCAACATTTCCGTCCCCATCGTGTGGGGCTGACAGAACGATATGGAACGCCGGCCGCGTTTTGAAAACGTTACGACGTGTTACGCCAACGTAACGCCATCCGCGCGAAACGTCAACCTACGCCGAAAAATAGCGGAATTCCAACGAAACTGGCGGTACGGAAATACGGAAGGCATAATCGCCCGGCAATCGCAATATGAAATTGCGACGGTGGACGGAAGCGGCGGGCAACGCTGCGGACGGAGTAAGTTGGGTAGCTGAAACTTACGGAACACGCGTGGCACGCGACGGGAGAACGCCGCGTACGGGCGAGCGCGTGGCATGTACACCGAACGCGCGGTGCGGCGAACGTATGGCGCGCGTAACGAAAGAGCGGCGAGGACCATGGCAACGTTCATCATTTCACTGTGCGCCATTTTGATGCTGACCACGGTTTCCGGGCTGATCTGCCGCAAAGCGCAGCTGCCGGAAGTGATCGGGCAGATCCTCGTCGGCATTCTCGTGGGCCCTTCGCTGCTGGGCGTGATGCACATGAGCGATTCGCTGTCATTGTTCAGCGACCTCGGCATCATCATCCTCATGTTTTTGGGCGGTGTCGGCTGCGACCTGCAGTTGCTGAAGAAATATTCGAAGGCGGCGGTCATCATCGCGTGCATGGGCGTGGTGTTCCCCGTGGCGGTGATGGGTGGAGTGAGCCTGCTGTTTGGCTTCAAGCCGATTCCGGCTGCGTTCATCGGCGTGGTGTTCTCCGCCACGTCCGTGTCGATTTCCGTGGCGGTGCTGAAGGAAGCCGGACTGCTTGATTCGAAGGAAGGCGTGTCGATTCTCGGCGCGGCCGTGGCTGACGATGTGATCGGCGTGATCCTGCTGTCCGTGATGTGCACGCTCGTCAACACCGGCAGCGTGGACGTGGCAGGGCTGGGTTTGATTCTGCTCAAGCAGGTACTGTTCTTTGTGGCGGCCGCCGTGGCGGTGGTTTGGGTGGCGCCGGCGCTGATGACGCTGGCTGGCGTGCTGAAGGCGCCGTCCGGCATCGCGGTGATGGCCGTGATCATCTGCCTGGCGATGGCGTGGGCGTCGAATCTGGCCGGGTTGAGCTACGCGGTGGGCGCGTTTTTCGCCGGCATCGCGGTAAGCAACAGCGATTACGCGGAGGACGCGGACCGGTATATCGAGCCGGTTGGAGACACGTTGTTCGTGCCGGTGTTCTTCGTGGGCATCGGCCTGCAGACCACAGGCGTGGATGATACGAAGATGATTGTGTTCATTGCGATCATGACGGTTCTCGGCGTGATCACGAAGGTCGTCGGCTGCGGTTTGGGTGGCCGCATGGCCGGTTTTGGCGGCGCTTCGGCGCTGATGATCGGCGCGGGCATGGTACCGCGTGGCGAGATGGCGTTGATTACCGCGCAAATCGGCTTCAACGAGCATGTGCTCGGCAGCGAATACTATTCAACGATCATCTTCATCATTTCGCTGGTGACGCTGGTCGCGCCGCTGCTGCTGAAGCTGACGATCCGGAAGGTGCCGGGAGTGGGGGCTGCGGTTGCCGGTACGGCTGGCGCTGAGCAGTAATCGCAATACGAAAACCTCCCGCCACGTACGGAACGTGACGGGAGGTTTTCGCTACGGAAATCGCAGATCCGGAAAATATGGGAACGTCAGGCGAGGATGCCGTCGACGAAGCCTTCCGGATCGAACGGGGCGAGGTCGTCCGGGCCTTCGCCGAGGCCGACGAGCTTGACGGGCACGCCAAGCTCCTTCTGCACGGAGATGACGATGCCGCCCTTGGCGGAGCCGTCGAGCTTGGACAGGACCACGCCGGTGATGCCGATCGCTTCGGCGAACACCTTGGCCTGCGTCATGCCGTTCTGGCCGGTGGTGGCGTCGAGCACGAGCAGCACTTCGTCCACAGGCAGGTTCTTTTCGGTGACGCGGCGGATCTTGCCGAGCTCGTCCATGAGGTTGGACTTGTTCTGCAGGCGGCCGGCGGTGTCGATGATGAGCACGTCGGCGTTCTCTTCCTTGGCTTTGGCGCTGGCTTCGAACGCGACGGACGCCGGGTCGGCGCCGTCCTTGTCGGAACGCACGACCGGCACGCCCACCTTCGCGCCCCAAGTCTCCAGCTGGTCGGCCGCGGCCGCGCGGAACGTATCGGCGGCGCCCAGCATGACCTGCTTGCCTTCGGAGACGAGCAGTCGTGACAGCTTGCCCGCGGTGGTGGTCTTGCCGGTGCCGTTCACGCCGACCATGATGATGACGCTCGGCTTGTTGGCACCTTCCTTATTGGCATTGAGACGGCGATCCGTGTCAATGCCTACAAGCTTCAGCAGCTTGTCCTTCAGCGCGGCACGCACTTCGGCCGGGTCGGATTGGCCGGCGATGCGGGCGTCGTTGCGCAGTTCCTCAACGAGCTGTTCGCTGGCTTCCGCGCCCACGTCGGCAAGCAGGAGGGTGTCTTCAACGTCTTCCCAGTCGGCTTCGGAAAGCTGATCCTTGGCGAGGATGTTGAACAGGGCCTTGCCGAACGGATTGCCGGATTTCGACAGGCGCGCCTTAAGACGCTGCATGCGAGAGCCGGCGGATTCGGGGGTTTCATGAGCCGGTTCGGGCCTGGCTTCGGTGGCTGGTGCAGGAGCCGCCGTTTCAGAAGAGGAAGCTTGAGCTGAGGACTTCTGCTGACTTTCAGCCGGAGCTTTTTCAGCTGCATCAACATTGGAATCAACGGACGGCTTCACCGTGGAAGAATCAGCCGCAGCCGACTTTGCTTCCGCAGCAAGACGGGCGTCAGCCTTGGCTTTCGCATCCTCCGTGGACTTATCGACGGCGTTCTTGCGGGTCTTACCGAGCCACCAACCGCCAATCACCAGAATTGCCGCGATAACGACAACGGCGACAATCGCAATAATCACATTCGTATCCATGACTCCAGCCTAAAAAGCGCAACGGACACGCTGCCTCCGCCCCGCGGACGCACCACGAATGTCCGATTCACCAAAGGAATAAGGTGCTCTACCATGCAAGGCATTGAAGTGAGTACCTAATTATTACGCATTTTTACCTCGTTGTAGCTATGCGTGCAGGTGATATGCCTGGTAACGATCTTTACAAATCGTGAAGAGTGATTTTTTTGTCTTCTGCTGCCTGCTTTGAAGAACTGTCTCCTTTCTTTAGGGAATTTGCGTAGCGAATCAGGCTCCTCGCGATGAGGAAGACCAGAACGAATACGGCGATTATGCCTAGGATCTCGATCAATAATGCGATCCATGTCCAGCTCATGATTCATCCCTTCTCTTTCTGTACTCGTCTATGAGTATTCGAGCCGTGTCGACGTCGTATCTATCGTCGATGGCGAGACTCTTCACCAAAAGGATGAATGGATCCTCCGTCTCGTTGTCGTTCAACCGTATTTTTTCGATAAGCCTGTCAAGCCGGAGCCTCATGGTCGGGTAGGAGACTTGATACAGCTGAGACATTTGCTTCAGAGATCCTGACGATAGCACGAAGTTCTTAATGAAGGCCAAATCCTCCTCCGCAAGGTTGGCCAACCATTCTGGCAGATGGTCCACATCACCCCCTTTAATAAAATTTATTATTTATTAAATATATTAAAGCCGCAATGGAACATTGTCAATACGACACACATGTCCGATTCTGCGGAATCGGACACATAGACCCTCAAATCGGTACTCCACATGTCCGATTCACCAGAAACAGACATTCAGAGACCGGATTTCACACTCCACGTGTCCGATTCCGCGGAATCGGACGATAATGGGACCGGATGGTCAAGGGGCTATCCACGGGGCGTGAAAAACTGGGCAGTATGGCCAATACATCCAGAATGACGTCGTATCAGCGGCGCGAACAGCTCATCGAAATCGGTCGATCGCTGTTCGCGGCCAAGGGATTCGAAGCAGTGAGCGTGGAAGAGATCGCCTCGACCGCAAAAGTGTCGAAACCCATCGTCTACGAACATTTCGGAGGAAAGGAAGGCCTGTACGCCGTGGTGGTGGACCGCGAAATGCGCGCGCTCACCGACGTTCTCATCAACGCGCTGTCCGACCCGCAGGCGCATCCGCGCCAAATCGTGGAACGCACCGCGCTTGCGCTGCTCACCTACGTGGAGGAAAACGCCGAAGGCTTCCGCGTGCTCACGCGCGATTCGCCGAAAACCGACCCGTCCAACTCGTTCAATTCGCTGCTTGGAGACATCGCCGTACGCGTCGAGGACATTCTCACCGACGCGTTCAAACGCCAGCATCTGCCGGCCAAAAGCGTGCCGTATTACGCGCAGATGCTCATCGGCATGACCGTGTACACCTGCCAATACTGGGCCGACCAACGCAAGCTCAGCAAGGAGCAGCTCGCCGCGCACATCGTGAACCTGGCATGGTATGGGCTGAGCCGCATGGAAGCCAAGCCGGAACTGCGCTACGAAAGCGAAAAGGCCGCCCGCGAGGCGGAAAAGCAGGCCGCGCGGGAAGCGAAGGCGATCGCCAAGCAGGAGAAGCAGGGCAAGGAGGCCGCGAAATCGCAGGAGAAGGCGGTTGCTGCGGGAGATGACGCGACGGACGGGACGACCGTGACGGACGGATCGCAAGCAGTAGGCAAATCGCAAGCGGCAGACGAATCAAACGAATCAGACGAGACGAACGAATCGCAAAAACCGCAAAACCCGCACGAATCGCAAAAACAATCAACAATTGACGAAAACTGACATACCGTCACCCGAAATGACCCTAGGGGAAATTTCAGGTGCAGATTGCGTATTTCAGGGTGCCGTTTGTATGCAAAACCGCGCCCCGGAACCGCACATGGTGCTACGTTAGTTTCGTTATGCTTTTGGCCGGAGCGGTCGGCCAGCCGCACGGCCCGACACGAGCCCGATCCGAGGAAGAATATGCAGGAGAAGAAGACGCTCACCTTCGTGGTGCCCGCGTACAACATGACGGAATACCTGGAACGGTGCGTCGAATCGTTGATCGCGTCGAAGCGCAACGACGACATCGAAGTGCTGATCGTGGATGACGGCTCGTCCGACGGCACGCTGGAGATGGCGAAGACGTTCGAGGCGCGCAATCCGGGAATCGTGCGCGCGATCCATCAGGAGAACAAGGGCCACGGCGGCGCGGTCAACACCGGCATCGCGGCGGCGAGCGGCATGTACGTGAAGGTCGTGGACGCGGACGATTGGGTAGGCCCGGAATCGCTCGAACAGGTCATGGCCGTGCTGCGCGGCGAGGTCGGCAAGGACGAGCCGCTCGACATGCTCGTCACCAACTATGTGTATGACAAGGTTGGCAAACGCAACAAGCACGTCGTGAACTTCCGTCACGCCATGGAGCCCGGCAAGCGGCTCACTTGGGACGATCTGGGACATTTCGGCCTGACCGAATACATTCTCATGCACGCGCTGATCTACCGTACGGCCGTGGTGCGCGAATCGAAAATGCAGCTGCCGGAGCACACGTTCTACGTGGACTTCATCTACGCGTACCAGCCGTTCCCGTGGGTCAAGTCGCTGCAATACGTGGATACGCCGTTCTACCACTATTTCATCGGCCGCGACGGGCAGAGCGTGCAGACGGACGTGATGATCCGACGCGTGGACCAGCTGCGGCTCGTCAACCAATGCATGGTGCGTGCCACCCCCGAACGTGGTACGGTGCCGGACGGCCTATACCGCTACATGATTCATTTTCTGGCGATTCAGAGTTCCGTCGCGAGCGTTTTCATGATTTTGTCGCGCGATCCGGAGAATTACGAGAAGAAGAAGGCCATGTGGGCGGATATCGAGGCGTATTCGCCGACGATTTACAAGGACGTGCGTAAGAAGGCGATGTCGCGCGCGCTGAACCTGCGCGGTTCGGCCGGCCGATTCGTGATTCGCAAGGGGTATTTCCTGGCCGAGCACGTGGTCGGGTTCAACTGATCTTCGTGCGCGAGTTTCGAAGTTCTCGCAGGTTTTGATTCCCGTATAACGTTGAGGGGCCATCGGCACGAGTCGATAGCCCCTCAACGTTTACCGAACGCGCGTTGAACGCTTATCGAACGCTTCAGCGCGCGGAATCACGCTCAGTTCCAGCGGTCGGACATGGCGAAACTGTTGTGCATAAGGTTGCTGGACGTGTATAGCACGTCGCCGAGCAGCTTCGTATTGCGCTTCCGCAGGTAGTCCGCCATCTCGTCATTGGCCGCCGCAAGACGAGCAGTGACGGACGGGGCGTCCGTTGCGCCGGCAGTCGCAAGCGCATCATCCGTACGTTCCACCAGACAGTGGCCGAAGGAACGGACGTCTTCCGAGAAGCCCTCGACCGCGTTGCTGGTCTCATAGAAGTGCGCGTCGGCGAGCGTTGCAATCAGGCGGTTCGTCCAATACAGGCAGTCCGTGGAGACTTCCGGCGTGGTGTCGCGCAGGTAGGCGGGGGTGTCGTCGACGTTCGCATAGAACGGGGCGGACGTGGTGAATGCGCCGGAACCGTACGAAACCCACATGATCGAACGGCTTTCGGCTGGCGCATACGGGCGGATCTGCATCGCCACCATGTGCCCGGTGCGGTTGATGCCGATCGGACGGTAGCGATGGCGGCTTTCCTCAGTTCCCTGCGTGCCGTACGGGTCATACGGGGTGCCTTCGAAGTGCGAACCGAGCAGGAAGTCGACATCCTCGACGGTCACGGCATTCTCCGGTTCGAGACACCATGGAATATCGTCCGATTCAGGGGTAAGGTTTTCCGCGTCGGCCGGATCGAGATAGCGGTACATGTACCAGGCGCGTGGCGTGTTGTAGATGTGGTCCTTCGCGGTGGCGGTGCCGAATACGATACGCGGGTTGCAGTGGCCGCCGTTCATGCCGCCCTGCGTACCCGCCGCGCGCCCAAGATGGTGCGTTTCGATGAATTCCTGCAGATCGGCGCTACACATGAATTCACGTGCGTCGCTGAAGGCGTCATCAAAATCGAAATAGTCGATGCCAAGCTGGTTGGGGATGATCGCGCATTTGTCGTCCGGCACGCGGCGGGCGATCCAGTGGTGGCCGCCGATGGTTTCGACGTACCAGATTTCGTCCACGTCGGAAATGATGATGCCGTTCGATTCGTACGTTCCGTACGTTTCGAGCAGTTCGGCCAGACGTTTCACGCCTTCGCGCGCGGTGTTGACGTACGGCAGCACGAGGGTGATGATGTCTTCTTCGCCGATGCCGCCTGGGGTTTCCGGCTTACCATTGGCTTCGTCGGCCGGCTGCAGTGCGACCAGCGGGTCGGCGCCGAGCACGCGCTCGTTGACGGCGATGGTTTCGGTGGCGCTCATGGCCACGTTGCGTTCGTTGACGCCAGCTTCCGCAAGGATTCCACGATTTGGAAGCACGTTCGGTACGATGCTGTACCGGCATGGATTGTCGGGAAGATCGATTTCGACGTGGCTGAGCACGCTGCGATAGTGGCGCGGCTGCTCTTGCGGCGCGATAGCGACGAATTTCTTCGGATCGTAACGGCCGGAACCAGAGTCGTCATCTCGGGCGATGATGGTCGAACCGTCGTAACTTGCTTTTTTGCCTACAAGAATTGTGGTACATGACATGGTTTCGATTGTAGGCACACCAACACTCCGAAGGCCATTTCGACGCCCGTCCGACGCCCGTGGTGGCGATTGGTCCGAATATGCTGTATACTGTGTTGCTGTTGCCCCTCTAGCTCAACGGTTAGAGCAGCGTCCTTTTAAGTCGTGGGTTGTGGGTTCGAATCCCACGGGGGGCACAGGTTCGAAGTCCTGGAAGCCGATGGTTCTCAGGACTTTTTCATTTGTTTCGGGATGAGGTCTCAGCACTTCAATACGGAACGCACCATATCGCGCACCCTCTTTCGCTCACGAATCGCAATTTCGGTCGATTATTTCGCGACGTGCGCCGAAAAGTATGGAAAATAAGGCGATTTATACCCCCTACCGCACTATGCGGCACCACCTTTCGCTCACAATCGTAAGAAAACGAGCGAAATCGCAATATGTGTTCCGAAATGAATAGCGAACAGCCCGCGGGCGATTCGCGGACGGACCATACGCATGCAACCGGCGTGGCGCAATCGACGATAATGATAGACTCGAATATATCGAACATTTGTTCGCATAGATTCGGTATTACGGGAAATTCCCCACTATATACAGTGGGCGAACGCACGAAACGCCACTACGGGTAGTGTATACTGATGAACGGCCTGCTCAGCCGGGCAAAATCAAAAAACGTGGCCGACAAGATCTTCCACACCAAAGGAAGCCGATTGCATAGGGAGGAAAAGTAATGACCGTGACCGTCTTCACCAATCCGAACAATCCTCAATGCGAGGCCACCGAACAAGAGCTTTCCAAACTGGGAGTGCGGTACGTGGCGGTCGATTTGACGCAGAATCCGTCCACATTCGAACAGATCAAGGACGCCGGCTTCAAGCAAATTCCGGTCGTCATCTCACCGAATTCCTCATGGAGCGGACATCGCCCCGACCTCATCCGCCAGCTGGCGCAAAGCATCGCGGCGTAGGCGCGGCAACAGCAGTCAAGCATCCAGACAGCCGGAAGGCACGAATCCCAAACGGCAATAATCCGGAAGAATCAAATCCCCCGCGGCAAAACCCGCAACAAAACCCCACTGCAATCGTCCGAAATCGTTCAAAATCAGCCACCCAAAGCAAAGCGGCCAGCCGGAACATCGCCCGACCAGCCGCTTAGCAAAACCCGCAAAACGCAAAAACCAGCCTACATACGACCGGCAGTGGACGGGTCGATCTTCATGGTCTGGAATCGGTGGGCCATGAAATCGTCATTGAAATACGTGGCGAAGAACTGCGAAACGGGCGAATTCTGCGCAACCCCAGCCATGCGGGAATACCAAGCGTCAAGCGCCATCAGCGTCATCACGCCATCGACGAAAATGAGTATGAAACAGACCAGCGTCAGCGAATAGCGAATCTTCCACGGAATACGCTGGATCAATCGCAATAATCGCGGCAGAATCAGCTTGACCCAGACCAAACCGAGGACGCCCCAGAAGAACATGTATTTGCCGGATGTACGCCCGTCGATCGAAAGCCATTGCCCCGTGTAATCCCATGCGCGAATACCGAACGCGGCCTGCATGAACCAGCTGGTGAAATATTCGAACGCGCCACCGATCACCGCGCTTGAGCAGAAAATCAGCAACCAATTCGACTGCCACAAATGGTTGAGCAACACGGTGACGATCACCACGCCGAAACCATAGATGGGCGAGAACGGCCCCCACAGGAAGCCCGCACGGTCCTGGTATTCGCCAAACAGGATGAAATGGTAGATGGTTTCGATCACCAAACCGAACACACAACCAATGGTGAACAGCCAGAACAGATTGAAGAAATCCAGCGAAATATAGCCTTTGCCGGTCAGGTCGCGGCCGGCCATGCCTTGGGAGGCGGCGTTCTCATACGCGCTGCGGGCGTCCATGCGCCGCAACGCGAACTGCAGCCGGCGCTCCTCCCGCAGCGATGGGTCGGCGGTGATGTGCAGGGCGATCAGCACGACAAGCTGGACAGCCGGGCTGACAAGGTTCAGGCCAAGCCCCTTCAACGCCAGCGACAGCAGGCCTTCGGCGAGCGTAAGCGGAATCAGCAGGTACGTCCATTGCGCGATGTGCCGGCGTTTGTTCCTGAAAAGCAGCACGCCGAACACCGTCAGGCACGCGGTGGTGACCATCAGCACGACCGCGTGAATCGCCGACAGAATCGTGGTGAGGCTCAGCGCGTCGAACGTCATATCGCCGGAAAGCACGGCCTGCACGACGTACAGGCACGCCAACACAATGAACGGCAGCGTCACCACGCCTTCAATAAGCATGACGATGCCGTAAATGCGAACGATTAACGGCAGACGACGGTCAGCGGGATTGCCGACTTCGCCAGTGCCCTGCTTTCCGCCTTCTTCGATAGCCGCGATTTCGGTTTCGGCGGCAATCGCCTTGATTTCTCCATCCGTCTTGCCCGCGGCGGAATCCTCGGATCGTGATTCAGATTGTGCGGTTTCGCTCATATGCCGCTCCTTCCTTCAGCCCACGCTACCAAACGTAGGCAATATCCGCCGCAAGAAAAGCGGTTCAGGTGCGATTATTGGCGGACGCGAGCAAAAGAGGGGGACGTCAGCTGGCTGCAATCGCCATTCGCACACCACCTTTCGCTCACGTCCGCAAGAAATGGCGATGTATAGCGCATCGTGAGCGAATGGGGGTATAAATACGGACGGAAAATAGCGATTTATTACCACCTTTCGCTCACGGACATACAGAAATGGCGATTTGTCACGGACGTGAGCGGAAGGGGCTACGTCAGCCGGCGATGGTTTTGCCGAGGCTTTGCCGCAGTACTCGACCCGATTTCCGTCATCCATGAAACGCGATGGCGATTGTCCCGGAGCGCGTTATACGATACGTACCGCGTAGCGCTACGAAATACGTATCGCTATGAGAGGAATGATTCGCCAAACCGGAGAGACAATGCACAACGTACTGCAGATCCTGCGCCGTGACTTCAAACGATTGGTCACCGTACCCGCCGCGTGGGTGATTATGATCGGCCTGATTCTCATTCCCCCGCTATACGCATGGTTCAACATCTACGGGTTCTGGAATCCCTATGGCAACACGGACAGCATCAAAGTGGCCGTGGCCAACATGGACGAAGGCACAGACAACGCGCTGCTCGGCAAAGTTAATCTCGGCGATCAAATCGAAGGCACGCTGAAGAGCAACGACCAGCTCGGCTGGGAGTTCATGGGCAAAGCCAACGCGATGGAAGCGGTGGAGTCGGGCGACTGCTACGCCGCAATCGTCATCCCTTCCGACTTCAGCGAAGATCTGGCCAACGTCGTCACCAACAGCAAGCATCGCCCCACGCTCGAATATTACGTGAACGAGAAGGCGAGTCCGATTTCACCGAAAATCACCGACCAAGGCGCGACCGTGGTCGACCGCACCGTCAACAACACCTTCGTCTCCACCGTCAGCGACGTGCTCGTCAAAGCCGTCAACTCGGCCAACGGCACCATCAGCGGCAACACCAACGCCATTGCCAACGAAACCATCGGCGAACTCGACAACACCAAGCGGAACGTAGGCACGATCCGCTCCGCAATCGCGGATCTCGACACCCAGTTAGCCAATGTGCCACAGCAGACAAAAGCAGCACGCAATGCCCTGAACGACGTGCAGCTGGCCGCGGCGAGCGCAGGCAGAGGACTAGCAGGCGCATCCACCGCCATCGGCACAGCGCAAACCCAGCTCAACACGCTTTCGTCCAACGCCAACAGCGCGCTGGAAACCGGATCCGGACTTGTTTCCCAAGCGACGGCGCAATCCACAGCCAGCATCAACCAGATCTCGTCGGCGGTATCCGCGGCAAGTGGATCGGCACAGCAGGCGGTGACCGGCATGCAAAACATCACCGACAGCAATGCGAAACTGCTCGAGAAGCTCAAATCCGCCAGCGACAACGCGCAATACCAGCAAATCATCAGCAAACTGGAGAATACCAACAACACGGCAGCCGGAACACTCGCCGACCTCAAAACCCTGAGCGAGAACACACAGGCCACAGCCGGCAGCGTATCCAAACTGTCCACCGATTTCAACATAGGCACGCAGAACTCGCTCAAAAGCGCAGGCACGGCGCGCAACGCCATCAATTCAGGCGCACTGCCGCGACTGAATTCCGCGCTGGGCTCGCTGGCTGGGACGGCCGGAACACTTGCCGGCACCGTGACCAGCCAGGACAGCGTGGTCAGGCAAACCAACATCGTGCTCGACCAACTCGACCAAGTGGCGTCAGACACCCGCATCGGCCTTGAGCAAACCGACCAGCAGCTGGCGAAGATGGAGACGAAGCTCACCACCGTCAGCACCGACCTGAAGGCGCTGGGCACTGCGGATCTGCTCGCATCGTTGACCGGCAGCAGTTCGCTTGACGCGGATAAGATCGCCTCGTTCATGGAGTCCCCGACCGTAATCGACACGAAGAACGTGTATCCCGTCAACTCCTACGGCTCCGGCATGGCTCCGCTGATGACCAATCTGGCACTGTGGGTGGGCGCGTTCGCCTTTGTGGTGATCTACAAAGTGGAGGTGGACGACGAGGGGCTTGAGGGTCTCGATCCGACCGCAACCGAAAAGTATCTGGCCCGATACCTGTTGCTCGGCACGATGGGCGTCATTCAAGGCGCGATCTGCACCGTTGGCGATCTGATACTCGGCGTGCAGACGGCTTGCGCGCCACTGTTCATACTGACCGGCATGATCACATCGCTGGTATATCTGAGCATCACGTACGCGCTGTCCACCACGTTCATGCACATCGGCAAGGGCCTGTGCGTGGCGTTGGTGATCGTGCAGATTCCAGGCGCTTCCGGCCTGTATCCGATCGAGATGATGCCGAAGTTCTTCCGCATGGTCTATCCGTTCGTGCCATTCAGCTATTCGATAGACGCATTCCGCGAGACCATCGCCGGCTTCTACGACGGCCATTGGATCAAGGCGATCGGCACGCTGCTGCTGTTTGCCGCCATGGCGTTCGTCATCGGTCTGGTGGTCCGTCCTCTGTTGGTCAACCTCAACCGACTCTTCGCCCGCGAAATCAAGGAAAGCGACATGATTATCGGCGAGGAAGTGGAGCTTCCGGAACGCGGATACAACATGTCCCAAGCCATTCAGGTGCTGGCCGACAAAGGCGGCTACCGCGAGGTGATCGAGGAACGCGCAAGTCGGTTCGCGGAACTGTACCCGAAACTCAAGCGCGGAGCTCTGGTGATCGGATTCGTCGTGCCGGTCACTCTGGCGGCGGTGTTCTCGTTCACCAACGGAGAGAAAGTGGTAGTACTGGCCACGTGGGTCGTCTGGATTCTGCTCATCATGGGCTTCCTCATGGTCATCGAATACATGCGCGATAATCTGAACCGTCAAGTGGAGCTCGGCCATTTGAGCGATGAATCGATCCGATCCATGCTGGTGGAGCGCCAAGCGGCACGCATCCGTCGCAAAAAGCGGGCGCAACAGGAACGGCGGAACAGACTGCTGCGCAAAACGCGGAGACGCACCAGCGGCAAACGCACGACATCCGATAATCGCAATACCAGCGTCATCAAAGAAACGACGGAAAACGTGACGGGCGTCAACCACAATGAAGATGACGGAATCGCCATACTGGTGCAGAAAATGCAGAAAATGCAGACGACCGGTCCAAGCGCCGCCGCGAACGATGCCGCCACGGACACCACCGAGACTACCGAGACCGCCGAGACAACCGAGACAACCGAAAACACCGAGGAAAGGAGCAACGCATGAAAACCATCTGGAAACTGTTCGTCGGCGACATCCGGCGAATCACCAGCAACGTCGTCTCCATCATCATCGTCATCGGACTCGTTGTGATCCCCGGCATCTTCACATGGTTCAACGTGGCCGCCAGCTGGGACCCGTTCGCCAATACCGGCAATCTGAAATTCGCCGTAGCCAATGAGGACGACGGATACCGGTCCGACCTCATTCCAGTGAAGATCAACATCGGCGACCAAGTGGTTAACACGCTGCGTTCCAACGATCAGCTCGACTGGACCTTCACCACCAAAAAAGAAGCCATCAACGGCACCAAATCCGGCAAATATTACGCAGCTGTGGTGATTCCAAAGAACTTCAGCACCCGTATGATGACGTTCTTCGCATCCGATGGCAACCACGCCGAAATCGCCTACTACAACAATGAAAAGAAGAACGCCTTGGCTCCGAAGATCACAGGCCAAGGCGCCGATACGGTCAGCGCGCAGGTCAACGAGACGTTCTCCGAAACACTGACCAGCACCGCGCTGAGTGTGGCATCGCAGCTCGCCAACCAACTCGACAAGCCAGCCGCGCAGGAACAACTCACGCAGTTCAACGGCAATATCAGCGACTTCGCGGAAACGCTCACCGACGCTTCCGGAACGCTCCGCACGTTCAGCACGCTGACCCAAAGCGCACGGCATCTGCTTGAGTCCTCCGACGGTCTGATCGCCAATGTCAGCGGCAATGCGAAAAGCGTAGGAACAACACTCAAGCAAGCCGGCAGCGGCGTGGAGGATCTGACGGGCGCGTTGAAGACCGGCACCACCGCGCTGGGCACGGCTCTGACTGATTCCGCCAACAGCTTCACAGCCATGGAAGCAGATGTGGACAGCCTATTCGGCAATGCGGGCACGCAGGCCGGCAACACCGCCAACGCATTACGCAACCAGGCCACGAACATCAGCAAGCAGGCGCAAAGCTACCAGCAGATCTATGATTCGCTCGACGCGCTCAGCGCAAACGAAAAGCTGCCGGAAGCGGTGAGGAACGCCATCGACCATCTCAAAACCAACGTCGGCACCACCATCACACAGCTCAACGACCTAGCATCGGCGCTGAATGGCAGCGCCGACAACATCGACGCCAAAGTAAGCGATACCACGGCCGAACGTGCGGAGATCAAGAAACTGGCGCAGCAGGCGGCAACGTCCGTCAGTGGCATCAAAACCGACTATGAGAGCCAACTGAAACCGCAACTTGACGATATCGCCACGTCCATTACCAGCACCACCACCGCGCTCAATGCCACAGCGGCCGATCTGAAAGGCGCGCTGGGCAATCTGAACGGCACCACCAAGACCGCGGATAAGAATCTGACCGCCATCAGCAGCGTGTTGGATTCCACCGCCGATAGTCTGGCCGGCGCGGGCAAAAAACTGGGCGCATTCACAGGAACATTGACCGATGCGCTGAACAGCGGCGATATGAGCGCCGTCAAAGATGTGCTCAGCGATAATACCGACTCGTTGGCCGCCGCGCTTGCAGCCCCTGTAAAAGTGAAACGCAACGCGGTGTTCCCAGTCAAGAACTTCGGTTCGCAGATGGCACCGTTCTACACGATCCTGCCGCTGTGGGTCGGTTCGCTGCTCATGGCAGTGACGCTCAAGACCACCGTCTCGCGTAAGGTGCGCAAGGAACTCGGCGACCCGAAACCGCATCAGCTGTTTCTCGGACATTACGGTGTGTTCGGCGTGATCGGACTATTGCAGAGCACGTTCTCCTTGGGAGGCAGTCTGCTGTTCCTCCATGTCCAGGCGGTGCATCCGCTGCTGTTCATGCTGTCCGGCTGGGTGAGCAGCCTAGTGTTCTCGTTCTTCACCTACACGCTCGTGGCCAGCTTCGGCAACGTCGGCAAAGCCATCGGCGTGCTGTTTCTCGTCATGCAGATCTCCGGAGCGAACGGCGCATATCCGCTGGCCGTGCTGCCGAAAATCATCAGCGGCATCAGCCCGTTCCTGCCTGCGACGCATTCAATCACAGCAATGCGCGCGGCGATCGGCGGAATCTACAGTAACGATTACTGGTTTGCGATTGGCGCGCTACTGCTGTTCATTCCGCCGCTGCTGCTGATAGGCCTGCTACTGCGCATTCCACTGGTCAAGTTCAACCATTGGTACGTAAGCAAGCTGGAAAGCACGAAAGTGATCGCGGCATGATGAGCGGAACCACGCAAGAGGTCACGCGGAAGACGGTGCAAAAAACCACGCAGGAAGACGTCGGCACAGTACGTGGCCGACGTGAGCGATTACGGGAGCAAACCGACCGCAAAATCATGAAAGCCACATTGGGGATAGTGATTTCCGATGGTATCGGAGCGGTGACCATCGAAGAGGTCGCACGACGTTCAGGGGTAGCAAAGACCACAATCTACCGACGCTACCGAAACGCCGACGATTTATTGCAACGCATCCAACCGGAAGTTGCCGGACTACCGAATTTCAACGATTTGAAGCCGTCGCGGAGCGGACTGGCCACCATGCTGCGACGCATCCAGGACTGCTTCGACAGCGAACTCGGATTGAAAGCCGTGGGCGTGGTGCTGTCTTCCGACAACGCCACGCTGAAGGCGATCGCAGCACAAGTGCTGGCGCCGGCCGAAGAACGGTTCATGGGGTTCATGGAACGTGGCATCGCCGACGGAGTGTTTCAAAACCGTTTGGACTACACGTTCCTGTTCAGCACGGTGCTGGGTTCCATGCTGGCTTGCAAAGCGTTGGCGGGACAGGAAGCCGGAGGGGAACGGCAATCCGGCAAGGAACGCAAGTCTGATTCCTGGGCCGAGAACATGGCCACGTTGCTCTGGCCGAACGTATGCGCCGAATCCGCACGGTAACCACAGGAAAACCGTCCGCACCGACGCAAGACGGGCATGCCGTGTCGGTTTCAGAAGGAATGGGCTATTGGATTGACGCTTCCTGACGCGCCACTTCCAACGCCTTGTTGAAGGCTTCGGAGGTCCAGCTGGCACCGGCGAGCTTGTCGACTTTAAGGTCCTTCAACGGCTTGCCGACCACCGCGTCCGGCACGGCTTTGGCAAAGTCGTTCTGATGCTTTTTGGAGATGGACGTGAACGGATGGCCGACGATCTTCACGGCCGTCACGTTCTGGTCCTTAACGGTCAGATGCACGTCGATGGTGTCCTCGCCGACCGGCCCGTACTGGCCGTTGATCGAATAGTCGCCATCCGCGTAGTTGCCGGTGTCCTGCTTGTCGGATGTTGCGGAATTCGCGTCGGCACGGTTTTTGGTGGCGTCGCCGTCGTCTGCCGTGTCGCCGGACGCCTTGCCGTCAGTTTTCGACTTCTCTTCCTGCGATTGCACGCTTTCGCCGGAATTGCCGGCGTATTCGTCGTCCATCGGCGTGGCTTTCGGCTCGCCGCATGCCGATAGCAGCGCGATGCTCGCCGCGGACAGTGCGATGACTTTGACTGCGTTCGATTGTGCGGTGCTCATGCCTGCTCCCCTTTCGTGACGTCGGGCTCTACGTCCGTATCGTCGGCAACGCCAGCCGCAACGGCAACGTTGGCCGCGTCCGTATCGCCGGTTTTCGCGGCTTTCGTGGGGTCGGCGAACGAAATCGCAATACCCCCGTTCTGCGCGCCTTCCGCGGCGGAACCGGTGAATGCGGGCTTGCCGCCGGCCGCTTCGTACGCGCGTTTCGCCTCCTCGTCGTTCCACTGCTCGCCGACGAGCACACCGTGGTTGAGCATGATTTCGCGTTGTGCGCAGGAGGCGACGAGCGCATCGTGCGTCACGACGATGATCGTAGTGCCCTGCTCGTGCAGCTGACGGAACAGGTCGAGCACGATCTTCTCATTCCTCTCATCGAGATTGCCGGTCGGCTCGTCGGCGAGAATCAGCTTCGGGCAGTTGATGAGCGCTCGGGCGATGCACACGCGCTGCTGCTCACCGCCGGACAGCTGGCCGGGCAGGTGATGCGCACGCTCCTTCAATCCCACTCGTTCCAGCGCTTCCATCGCCTGCTTCTCATCGACTACAGAATGGTAGTATTGCGCCACCATCACGTTCTCCACCGCCGTCAGATGCGGCACGAGGTAAAACTTTTGGAACACTAGTCCTATCATGTTCTTACGCACATCGGCGAGCTGGCGGGCGTTCAAATCCTCCAATCGCCGGCCTTCAAGCATGACGGAACCCTTCGACGGCGTATCCATGCAGCCGATCATGTTCATCAGCGTGGTTTTGCCGGAACCGGACGAGCCGACAATCGCCAGCCATTGCCCTTGCGGAACGGTCAGACTCAGGTCGTCGACGGCGTGCAGATCGCCGTAAATCTTGGAAATGTGGTCGAGTTCCAGCAGCATATGTTCGTTGTCCATGATTATTCCTCCCTCAAAACGATGGCGGGGTCGATACGGGTGGCGCGGCGGACCGGCGGAATGGAGGCGATGACGGCGATCGCCACGGAAAGCAACAGCGACCCAACGCAAAGCAGCCAGTTGAGGCCGAGCGCACGGCCGAAGACGGTGGCGCACAGCACACGCGCCAGCACATAGCCGATAGCAGTGCCGAGCAGACCGCCGATCAAGCCGTAGATGCCGGATTCCACGTAGAATTCGACGCCGATGGCGCGTGAATCGGCGCCGAGGGCCTTGCGCAGGCCGATTTCGTTGCGACGCTGGCTCACGATGGAGCTGATGGTGGTGCCCACGCCGACAAGCGTCAGCACGAGCACGACGAGCGAGACAATCCAGAACAGGGTCTGCAGCATGGCGATGATGCGGGTGTCGGACGAGGTGATTCTGGTGACGGTCTGCGCTTTGACGGCGCTGTTCGGGTTTTTGTCGGCACTGCGATTGATGTTGTTGACGATGTCGTTGAGCTCGTCGCCCATGGCGTTCACGGAGTATTCGACCACGTCGGCGCCGCGCTCGTGGCCCGCAAGTTTGGACACGTCCGCGGTAGTGGCGTAGATGATGGAATCCTCGTTGCCGCCGGTATCGACGATGCCAGCGATACGGAATTCGGTGCCGTTGTTATCCATGATGTCGGACGAGACGCGGCCGTTTTCCGTGGCTTGCGTGGTCTGTTCGCCTTGCGTAGTTTGTGTACTCTGCGTGCCTTGCGCGGACGATTCTGCCGTTTCAGTTGATTCGTCCGAATCGGATTTTGCGGACGCGGAAGAAGACGCTGAAGCAGACGCGTCGGCGGCGCGGTAGCCGATAGTGACGCGGCTGCCGACCTTCACGCCGAGCGCGTCGGCGACGTCGCGGCCGACCATCACGTTGCCCGAGCCGGGCCAATCGCCCGTCACGTTCCAATGGCGATTGAGCGCGCGGACGGCTTTCACGTCCACGCCGGCGATGGTGTACGGCGCGGAATTGATGCGCACGCTCTCATACCGGTATGCGGCTGATTTCACGCTGTGTCCGGCGCCGATGAGCGCCGTCACGTTGCGTACGGTTACAGTATCGATGCCTTGCGATTTGCCCGTTGCGGACGCGGGCGTGACGATCAGGTTCGCGCCGTACGCGCGCATTTCCTCGTTCATCTGCTGCGGCACCGCGACGCACACGGATGCAAGGCAGAACAGCGTGGCCGCGCCGACGAGCGACGCGATCACGGCCATCATCGCACGGGAGCGACGGCGGAACACCGCGCCCCACAGCATAGTGAAGAACATCTTGCGATTCGTCATCGCACACCCCCTACGAAAGCCAAGCACAACTCACCTACCATGCAGCACCTCCGCCGGACGCAAGCCCAGAATCGCCCGAATCGACGAAAGCGAGGCCACGAGCACAGTGACCGCCAGCAACACGAAAACCAACACGAACACCATCGGACGCATGGTGATGCCCGAGCCGAACACCACGTGCCCCACGATCTGTGCAACGCCCGAGCCAAGCAGCGCACCGGCAATCGCACCAACCAGCGAAATCACCGCCGTTTCGGCGAGCATAAGGCGCGAAACCGCACCGTCCGTGGCGCCGATCGCCTTCAACAGCGCCAATTCCGAACCGCGTTCGCCAATCGACGCGGCCATCAGGTTCGCCACGGCGATCGCGGCGGCAACCAGCGACAGCACGGTCATCAGCACCATCACCGCCTGCGTCTTGTTCAGCACATCGCCCTGCAGCGCGGCCACCTGGCGCACCTGCTTGGCCACCGCGCCCGGCAGCACCTCTTCGATCTGGTACGCGATCGACGACGGATACGCGGTGCAATACCACGTCTCCCACTCGTCCTGCGTGAGCGCGTTCGGATTCTTCGACGCCTTGCGCGCGAGGTCGTTGTCGGGCGTGGTGAGCGCCTTGACTTCAATCTTGTCGATGGAATTCGGCAGATTCGCAAGCGTTTGCGCGGCAATGGACGGCATATAAATGGCGCTGTTGTCGGAATCGCCCGAATCGAAGATGCCGACGATTTTCACTTTCACGCGATTGCGTTCGGTGGAGGATTTGCCGGTTTTCCCGGTACCTCCGTTCGTATTGTCGTCCGCACCGACGGCGATCGTCTTGTCGAGCGTAACGCTGTCACCGACGTTCACGCCCAGTTTCGCGGCGAGCGCGCTGCCGACCATCGCCTGCTCGCTGTCGTCTTTCGGCCAGGTTCCGTTGATTTTCCACCATGAGCGCATGCCGTTCATGCCGGCCACGGTGGACTCGCCGGAGTCCATGTGCAGGGTTTTCGCGAACCACGTGCCCACGATCGGCACGTTGGTCGCCTTGCATTTCGCCGCGGAAGCAGCCGCACCTGACGCACCAGCCGTTCCAGCAGAGCCAGCCGAACCAGCCGAACCAGCCCCCGAACCGACACACCCCGCATCCGCGTGGATGTTCAATTCCGGCGCGAAATTGGTGATGTTGAACGCCCAGAAGATGGTCTTGATCTTCTGCGCGTCCGACTCCTTCAGAAACGCGGTCGGGTCGGCGCTGTCCGCCGCAGCCGAGCCGTCGGAAGTGGAACCCCCGTCCGAACCGGACGAACTACCCGAAGCCGAGCCAGCAGAATCGCCGGTATTGTACAAATCGCTCACCACAGCGTCGGACTTCGGCTGCACGACGATATTCGAACCGTACGTGCTCAGCTCCGCGTTGAGCTTGTCGCCCACGTCGAACACCACGCCGAGCATGGCCACGCTGACGGTGGCGGACAGGCACACGGTGACGGCGATGAGCAGACGGCGTTTGAACTGCCGGCTGAACGAGCGAGAGATCATTTTCAGGAAGAACATGGCACCCCCTTACCTTTCTCGGCGCTCACTGGAAATGGCTCGACAGCGCGTCGAGCGTGGACGTTTGGATGACGATTTTGCCCGGCTTGACCTGGTAGTCGAACGGTATCGGGTTGCAGCCGCCTTTGAAGCCGATGGTGGCGAGGTTGATGGCCACATCGCACTTCTTGCAGATGATTTTGCCGTCCTTCTCGTAGTAGCCGGCGTCGCCGCAGTTATCGCACGCGTCGAGGCCGACGCCGTACGCGCCGCCGTTCTTCTTGATGATGATGAATCGCATGGAGGTGCCGTCCTTCGCGCGGTATTCGAAGCGGTGCAGGTGGCCGTCGGAAATCTGGCTGAATTTGATGGTGGCCACGCCGTCGGCGAGCGAGTAGTCTTCCGGCGGCGACAGCGTGACGACTTTCTGCGTTTGCGCGACGCCGTACGTCAGGGCCACGGTGACGCAGATCATGGCGACCAGGCTGAACGCGCCGGCCGCTTTCGCGCGGCGGCGGAACGCGATATGCGTGCGCGCGATCGCCTCGTTGGCGCCGGTCGGCTTGACTTTGAAGCCCATGACGATGCTGGCGATTGCCGGAATGGCGAAGACGAGCGCCATTGCGATGGTCAGGCTGCGCTGATGGTTGATGCCCCACACGAGCGCGAGGAAGGCGGCGGTCGGGAAGCTGACGATGCGTTTGGATTGGAGGATCTGCGCAAGGTCGGTGAAATGCTGTGCGAACAACAGCGCGACCAACAGCAGCACCGCCGTCGTGAACGACCAGCGGACGGCGGTGGAACGCATCGTGCGGAAGATAAGCGCGGCGATGATTGCGACGGCCGCGCCCAAAGCGAAGCCGAGCGCGCGCAACAGCATGTCGGAAGTGAAGATGGGATCGCCCGGCTCGACGAAGATCGTCAGTCGCAGAATCACGTCGGGCAGCGCACGAAAGGTGGTGGCCGCGATCGCAAGCGCCGCAACGAGATTCGCGATGTCGAGCAGCGCGCGGTGGTTGTGCCAGTCGGCGGTGATGCGGCGGGCGAACAGGACGATGACGAACACGGCCACGTCGAGGATCACGCAGCACCACAGGGTCGGATAGTTGACGAACGTGCGTTGCGTGATGACGGCGGTGGCGCGCAGCGCGGCGAATACGACTGCGCCGGCGAATCCAACAACGAAACCGGCCAGCCGCCAGTACGCGCTCAGAGGCTTGTCACGCCCCTCACCGACGGTGAGCATGACGCTCAACGCCATGACGAGCAGCGCCGGCGCCAACACCCCCTGCAACACCGTCACAAACTGCAGCAGCATCCCAAAATCCTTTCATCCAAAAACCCAACTCAAAGAGCCCAACGATTCCCATTCCGCCCCATCCCAAAGAGTCCCACCCCTCTCATCCCTCCCCTAAAATGCGAGGATTTCCCGGACCCCCTCCACAATCGCAGAGGTGAATCCATCCCCCTAAACGCGAGAGAGCGGTTTCGGTATGCATTGCCCGACCGTAAGCTTGGCCGAACGGCCTTGAGTGTGTCGGGTAATGCATACCGAAACCGCGAACGGGCTACGCTAGGAGATCACCACTCCTGCGGCGTATAGTTCCAGTCCGGGAAGGTGACCTCGATCGGTTCCGTCCAGAAGCGTCCCTTCACACCCGTCTCCGGATCGACGTGCAGCATCCAGCCCTTCTTCTCCGGGGATTCGATCTTCAGCACGAGTTTGTACGCGCCGGCCTTGTCGAGCTTGACGTTGGCGCCGTAGTGCGGGCCGTCGGAGGCGTTCATCTGCATGAAGGTTCCGGAGGCGACGGACGCGTTGGAGGTCTTGTCGATGATGTCGTAGTTGACGGTCAGGTCCGGCACGAAATCGCCCTTGCCGTAGCCGAGTTCGGTGCCCTTCTGGTTGGCATGGATGTCGGCTTCGAGGTGGAAGCTCGCATCGGCGGCCTTGAGGCCCATGCCGGACGGTTCCATGTCGATCGGCTGGAAGTAGACGGCGTTGACGGTCAGCGGGCCGCATTCCTGGTCGGAGTGCTTCTCATCGACCTGGATCTCTTCGAAACCGGCGGAATCGCTGGAATCGTCCTTGCTGGAGTCGTCGGCCTTCGAAGCCGACGCGGAGGCGCTGGACTTGTCCGAAGCGGCGGAATCGTTGGAATTGCCGCATGCGGACAGGGAGAAGGCCATGGAGCCGGCCAGCAGGATGCCGAGCAGAGCGGCGATCTTCTTGTTCTTCATTTCTCTTTCCTTTGTTGTTGGATGTGGAAAAAATATCGGTAAATCTCGGAAAATTTGCGTATTACTTGCGATTGTCAGGCGTGCGCAACTTGCGTTTGCGTGCGAAGCCGACGGCGAACAGCGCGAGTACGGCAATCGCCGCGATCGCTTGTGCCGCAAGGCATTCGACGTACGGATACAGGCCGATCCAGTCGTTTGTGGGCACGCTGGACAGATAGTGGCCGTCGATCAGGTCACCTTCGATGAGCGCGTGGATGCCACCGCCGGCGAAGATGACGACCAGCACGGCCATCAGGATCGACGTAACGAGGAAGAACGGGCCAATCGGAATCCTCACGGACGTGAATCGCAGCACGAGGAAGATGACGAGCAGCACCACGCCCGCGGCGATTCCGCCAATCCACATGCCTTGCGCGTCGCGACTCATCGAGTAGATCGATTCGTAGAAGATGACGGTTTCGGCGCCTTCACGGAACACGGCTAGGAAGCTCAGCATGGCGAGCGAAACGACCATACCCAGGCCCACGCCTTCGTCGGCGGCGACTTTGTTTTGCGCGTCGGCCACGGCGGACTCGGTTTTGGTGCGGATGTAACGGTTCCACGCTTCCACGGAACTTTTGTTGAGCATCCAGTTGCTGGTCCACAGCAGCATGAGCATGGCGATCAGCGCGCACACGCCTTCGCTGATTTCCTGGACCGGGCCGGAGCCGCCGAACAGGAACGTGAAGAGCACGGCGACCAGACCGGAGCCGGCAAGGCCCGCGAGCACGCCGAGGTAAATCCACTTGGTGAAACGCTGGTTGCCGGATTTGACGAGGTAGGCCACCACGGCGGCCACCACCAGCAGCGCTTCGAGACCCTCGCGGATCAGGATGAGGAACGCCTGTCCGGCGGAGCTGGTGATGGCTTTGGTGAAGGCGTTGACGTTGCCGACCGCGCCACCGTCGAGGGTGGCCGCGTCTTCGACGAGCCAGCTTTTCAGGTCGTCGACAAGCTTTTTGATCTCCTTGTCGGAACCGCCGTCGCGCATGGTTTTGCGGGTCATCTTGAACTGGTATTCCACCTGCGAGACGCGGTCGCCGGAGATGGCGTTCATGACGTTCTTTTCGAAGCCGAGCTTTTCGTAGTACTGGTAGTACGCGTCGTTGACGAGGCTGGAGCCTTCCGCGCCCTTACCGGAGATGGCGGCCTTGTATGCCTTGTCGAGGATGACGTTCATTTCGCTGGCGACTTCGCTCCACGTGCGGTCGCCTTTGCCTTTGGAGGAATTCTTTTTGGCCGCGTCGAGCTTCTTACGTTCCGCGGCGGTCTGTTCGGCGCGCTGCTTCGCGTAGGTTTTGGGGTCGGCGAGGTTCGCGTTGCCGTCAAGCGTCTGCGCGGCCGTGTCAAGGTCCGCGTTCAGCGCGTTGATTCCGTTTGCGATCGCGCTCCCCTGGCCCTGCTGGTACGCGAGTCCTTCCAAATCGGTGAACTGTGTGAGCAGCGCCTGCTGCTTGTCGGCGGAAATGGTGTCGTTGACGGCCTTCGAGAAGTTGGATGCGTCGTAGCCGATCCAATGCGCGGTCTGGAAGCCGGTGCCGGCCTGGCCGTAATCGCCGTCATTGTAGTCTTTTTCGGCGGTGGCGAGCTGCTTGGCGATATTCTGCGCGACGGCAGTCCAGGAATCGAAATTCGTCTGGTTGCCGTCAGCGGCGGACGCCTGCCGCGGCATCGCGATGCCGACAAACAGCGTGACGAGCGCGATCATCAGCGCGGCGACGAGCGTGATGAGACGGCCGGAAGCCGAGACGCGCGAATCGCACGAATCGTAGGAACCGGCTGCGTGGCGCTGCGCGACGCGAGATGACATGGGTCGAACCTTCCTTCCGCAAATCTTTTCGGCGCGATTTCCCCGACGTACCCGACGTACGAAGCGCGCATCGGAAGCCAAGATAGAACGAAAGTTTTTTGAATAACAGTCTTGATTTTTAATTGGTCTTGTTGTATCGCGCATGAAAAAACGTTGGAATTCCGCCGTTTTTATTTTTCCCGTTTTCCGCGTGTCGTCTCACATTGTGACGCTCACCGCCGTTCCGCAACACCCCCGTCCGCCCGAAAACGTGAAGCGAACTCCATGCCAAAGCGTCAGTTTGTATAATCGCGACTTGCATAATCACGATTAGCATAATCGTAACCATACAAAGCTACGGGGGTATCAAAATAAGGCGATGCCTCATGCCACACCCACGAAAAAACATCTCGCTTATGAGTGGCGGATTTGGCGGGGTGACAGTTGGTATCTCGCTTATAGATGGCGGCCCCTTTGCAAAATACAAGGGTTAGAGGGGCGAAAAGATGCCCCCTAGGTTCGTTTCTCCGCCGAGACCCGCCATCTATAAGCGAGATAGCACCGGGCGAACCCCGGAATCCGCCATCTATAAGCGAGATACGCGTCTCAATTGGCTCAATCACCCAACAGCCAATCAATGGCGTTGACAATGCGTATACCATCCTCGGTGACGCCCGCGCCTCGACCGCACGCAAAATCCCGCGCGCCCGCCAGCCCCAGGCACGAACTACGCCAAGCCGGGCACGCGCTAGCATCGTGGTATGGACTCCATTGCACCGCTCGCACAGCGCATGCCGTATACCACCGCGTTTCCCAAGGCGCTCGGCACGGGGTTGTTGATTTCGACGCCTCACCCGATCACTGCGGAATTGCGCGGCGAGATGGAACGGTTCATCGATGAATACGAGCATGCGCTTTCGCGGTTTCGCGCTGATTCGCTGGTTGCGCACATCGGCAATGCGGAGCATGGCGGGCATTTCGATTTTCCCGATTGGGCCGGCCCGCTATTCGATTTGTACGACGCGCTGCACGCCGCCACGCGCGGTGCGATCGACCCGTGCGTGGGCGAGGACCTGATTCGTCTCGGTTACGATCCCGCGCTGAGTTTCACCGTTGAAGCCGACGCCGGCGAGCGCCTGGGCGCGCTGCACGGACGGGCCGTATGGGGTCGTGATGTGGTTCGTTCGAGTGGTACGACATTGGTTACACGCAGTCCGGTTCATGTGGATTTCGGCGCGTGCGGCAAGGGTTATCTGGTGGATTCGCTGGGCGGATTGCTCACCGATTCAGAACTTTCGCGCACATCGCATGTCAAGTCAGCCGAAACGACCAACCCGACATGCCAATCTTCCACCTCAGACAGCAAACGCGAAAGCGCTGCCCCGGAATTTGTGATTGATGCGGGCGGCGATCTGCTGGCGCGCACGAACAAGCCGATCCGTGTGGCGCTTGAGGATCCGGATGATCCGTCCTGCGCGGTCGGCGTCGCACTGATCGGCGATGGCGCGTTCTGTGCGAGCGCGCCCAGCCGTCGCCATTGGGAGGTGGCGGTGAACGAACAGACGCATCTGGCGATTCACCACCTGCTCAACGCCATCGACGGCCTGCCCGTGCAGCAGACGGAGGCCACCTGGGTTGCGGTGCGATCCGCGTCGTTTGGCGGCTATCCGACTGCGGTGGCGGACGGGTTGGCTACGGCGCTGTTCGTTGCGGATCCGAATGAACTGCGCAGCGTTTTTGTTTTCGATTGCGCCACGTTGGACGCCGACCGTCACGCCACCATCAGCGCCGGTTTCCCCGGCCGTTTCTTCTGATTGCCGACCGGTCACTGATTGCCAGGTTGGCCGGTTGGCGGCCCGCCAATCGCAGACCGCAAACCGGCCAATCGCAAGCAAAACTCACGGAATGAGGTTGCCGGCGGCCACGTACAGGTCCCACCAGTCCTGCTTGTCGAGGTCGATGTCCGCGCCGTCGAGCATTTCGCCCAGCCGGGTGGGGTTCATCGAGCCGAGCACGATCTGGATCTTCGCCGGATGCCTGAGCACCCATGCGGTGGCGATGGCGTTGGCGCTCACGCCGTACTTGGCGGCCTTTTCGTCCAGTGCCTTGTTCAGCTCCGAGAAGTGCTCGTTGCCTACGAACGGGCCGTATTCCGTGCCGGACTGGAACGGGCTCCACGCCTGGATAGTCATGTGGCGCAGTCGCGAGTAGGACAGCAGGCCGTCCGAATGGTTGGCCACGACCATGCCTTCGGCGCCGGAGTTGGTCATCAGCTCGTCGCTGACCATCTGCGCGTGCATCAGGCCGAACTGCAGCTGGTTCGCCTCGAGCCTCATGGCCGGGTCGTCGCCGAGCCAGGACTGCAGCAGTTCCGCCTGCCACGGGTTCACGTTGCTCACACCGAAGTGGCGCACTTTGCCCGCCTTGTGCAGGGTGGTGAACGCTTCGACGATTTCCTCGGCCTCCATCAGGGTGTCGGGCCTGTGCAGGAGCGCGAAGTCCACGTAGTCAGTGCCGAGCGCTTCCAGTTCCTCGTCGAGTCGCGTGATGAGGTGCTTCGCGGAGAAGTCGTAGCGGGTGGCGTGCACGTTGTTCGGGTCGCTGAAGTCGATGTTGATACCGAACTTCGTCTGCAGGAAGATGTCCTCGCGCTTGAGCCCGGCGTCCTTCCACGCGCGGCCGAGCACACGCGAGCTGGCATGGTCGTGGTTGACGTTGAATCCGTAGATGTCCGCCGTGTCGAAGAAGTTGACTCCATGCTCGGCGGCCGTACGCACGACTTCTGCCGCAGCGTCCGCATCCAGCGCGTCCATGCGCATCACGCCGAGCGCCGCCTGCGATGCGACCACTGCCGATTTGCCGATTTCGATGCTTTTCATGACTGCCCACTTTCTTTGTGATTTTCAAATACGTCAATCGATTGACGTCAGTCACCTCAATGGTAAATCCGCCGTCCCGTCAGCGCAACACAATAAAAATGCCGAAGCCAAAACGCAAAAATCCGGAGGGGTGGTCCCTCCGGATTTTTTAGCGAGTCAGCACACCAACCTCACTCGGCCAGCGTGAACTGGCTGTTGTAGATGTCGGCGTAGAAGCCGCCCTTGGCGAGCAGTTCCTCGTGCGTGCCGCGTTCCACGATGTCGCCGCCGTTCATCACCAGGATCATGTCGGCGTCGCGGATGGTGGACAGGCGGTGCGCGATCACGAAGCTCGTGCGGCCCACGGTCAGCGCGTCCATCGCCTTCTGGATCAGCTCCTCGGTGCGTGTATCGACCGAGGAGGTGGCCTCGTCGAGGATCAGGATCGGCGCGTCCTCCACCATCGCGCGGGCGATCGTCAGCAGCTGGCGCTGGCCCTGGGAAAGCGACGCCTTGTCGTCGAGCACGGTGTCGTAGCCGTTCGGCAACGACATGATGTAGTGGTGCAGGCCGACGGCCTTGCATGCGGCCACGATCTGCTCGTCGGTGACGTCCTTCTTCGAATACGCGATGTTTTCACGCACTGTTCCACGGAACACCCACGTGTCCTGCAGCACCATGGAGAACTGGTCGTGCACGTTCCAACGCGGTACGGACTTGGTGTCGATGCCGTCGATCGAAATCGTGCCACCGGAAATCTCGTAGAAGCGCATCAGCAGGTTGACCATGGTGGTCTTGCCGGCGCCGGTCGGGCCGACGATAGCCACCTTCTGGCCGGCCTTCACGGACGCGGAGAAGTCGTTGATGATGGTCTTGTCCGCGTCGTAGCCGAAGCGCACGTGGCTGAATTCCACGTCGCCGCGCACCGGCTGCGGCTTGCCGTCCGCACCGACGCCCAGCAGCGCCTGCTTGCCGGTTTCGTCGGACAGTTCCGGCTCCTCAAGGAAGCCGAAGACGCGTTCGGATGCGGCCGCGCAGCGCTGCAGGTTCTGGAACGCCTGCGCGAACTGGGACAGCGGCTGCGTGAACAGGCGGATGTACATCATGAACGCCACGATCACGCCGAATTCGATCTTGCCGTCCATGGCGAGCACCGCGCCGACCACGCACACCACCACGTAGCCGAAGTTGCCGACGAAGTTCATGATCGGCATCATCAGGCCGGACAGGAACTGGCTCTTCCAGCCGGACACGTACAGGTCTTTGTTGTACTTCTCGAACTGCTCGATGGAGCGTTCCTCGCCGCAGTATGCCTTGACCACGGTGTGGCCGGTGTACATTTCCTCGACGTGGCCGTTGACGTCGCCGAGCGCCACCTGCTGGCGGGTGAAGTACTTCTGCGACACCTTCATGATCACGCCCATGATGATCAGGCCGAGCAGCGCGGAGCCGATGGCGCACAGCGTCATGGTCACGTTGTTGTAGAACATCATGATGAGCGCGCCGAAGAACAGCGTGACCGATGTGATGAGCGAGCCGACCGACTGGCCGAGCGTCTGTCCGATCGCGTCGACGTCGTTGGTGATGCGGCTCAGCACGTCGCCGTAGCTGACTTTGTCGAAATATTTCAGCGGCAGGCGATTGATTTTCTGGCTGATCGCCTCACGTAGCTGCTGTGCCGTGCGTTGCGTGACGTTGGCCATCAGCCAGCTTTGCAGGTAGCTCAGCAGCGCGTACCCGACGTACAGCGCGACGAGCAGCCATGCGATGCGCGACACCGCGTCCATATCGATCGAATTCATGACGGGCTTGCCGTGCACCATGGCCGGCAGACCCTTCGTGATCTCGTTGGTCATGTCCTTGAGCTTGTCCGGGCCGATGATCTGGCACACCGTGCCGGCAGCGCCCAGAACCAGCGCGAAAATCATCACCGGAATGTACCGGCTGCAGAATTTCACGAGCTTCTTCATCACTCCGCCGAAGTCCTTCGGCTTTTCCACGGCCCCACGGCCGCGTCCCATTCCTCTTGGCATGTCTCCCCCTTTCAGCGCTTCAGTTCGTCTTCGCTCAACTGCGATTCGGCGATCTGCCGATACACTTCGCACGTGTCGAGCAGTTCCTCGTGCGTGCCCTGGCCGACCACTTTGCCGTCGTCGAGCACGATGATGCGGTCGGCATTCATGATGGTGCCGATGCGCTGCGCGACGATGAGTTTCGTGGAATCCTTCGCTTCCTTTTCGAGCGCGTCACGTACGGCACGGTCGGTTTTGAAGTCGAGCGCGGAGAAGGAATCGTCGAAGATCAGGATTTCCGGATGACGGTAGACGGCGCGTGCGATCGACAGACGCTGCTTCTGCCCGCCCGAAACGTTGGAACCGCCCTGCGAAATGCCGGAATCGTACTTCTTCTGCTTTTTGTCGATGAATTCCGTCGCCTGCGCGACGTCGCATGCGCGGCGCACGGTGTCGTCGTCGCGGTCCGTATCTCCGTACGCGACGTTGCTGGCGATCGTTCCCTTGAACAGGAACGATTGCTGCGGCACGTAGCCGATCTTGTCGCGCAACGCCTTCAGCTTGTAGTCGCGCACGTTGACGCCGTCGACGAGCACCTCGCCTTGCGTGGCGTCGTAGAAACGCGGCACGAGGTTGATGAGGGACGATTTGCCGGAGCCGGTCGAGCCGATGAACGCGACCGTCTGACCCTTCTTCGCCTTGAAATTGACGCCTTCGAGCATGGCGTGACGCGAGTCGGGGTAGGCGAAGCTCACATTGCGGAATTCGATTTCGCCTTCCTCGCCCGGCTTGCCCGCGTCCTGCGTGCCGTCGGTGACCATCGGCTCGGTGTCGATGACTTCGAGCACGCGCTGCGCGGACACGTCGGCTCGCGGCCAGAGCACGAACACCATGCTCAGCAGCAGGAAGCTCATGATGACCTGGATGGAGTAGCTGGAGAACACCACCATGTTGGAGAAGGTGGTGAGCTTGTCGACGGCGTCGGCAGCGTCGATGAGGTACGCGCCGATCCAGTAGACGGCGAGCATCAGGCCGTTCATGATGGTGTTCATCAACGGCATCATGATGGCCATGGCGCGGTTGGTGAACAGCTGGGTTTCGGTGAGTTCCTTGTTGGCCTTGGTGAACTTGGCTTCCTGGTAGTCCTCGGCGTTGTACGCGCGCACCACGCGCAGGCCGGTGAGGTTCTCGCGCGCCACGAGGTTGATGTTGTCGGTCAGGCGCTGCATGGCCTTGAACTTCGGCATGACGAAGTGCATGATCACGGCGATGACCACCAGCAGTACGACCACGGCGACGCCGGTGGCGAGCGTCCAATCGAAGCCCTTTCCTGCGATCTTGCACACGGCCCACACGGCCATGATCGGCGCCTTGACGATCATCATCAGACCCATGGTGATGAACATCTGGATCTGCGTGATGTCGTTCGTGGAGCGGGTGATCAGCGACGCGGTGGAGAAACGGTTCATTTCCGCCGGGCCGAAGCTTTCCACCTTCTTGAATTCGAGCGAACGCAGGCGCTGGCTGAACGAGGCACCCACGCGTGCGGCGATGAAGCCGGTGACGACAGCGCACGCCGCGGAGCCGAGCGAGACGAGCAGCATTTTGCCGCCGGCCACCCAGATGTCGCGCATTTCGCTGCCGGGGGTTTCGACGAGCTGCGTGATGTCGGCCATATAATCCGGCAGGGTCAGGTCAAGCCAGATCTGACCGACGATGCTGACCAGCGCGACGAGCATCTGACCGATCTCCGCTTTGGAGAGGTATCGCATGATGCGAAGCATGCTTGGTTCCTTCTCTTGTTTTGTGTTTTGCTTGTTTTCTTACGATTAGTTTTTGCGATTTTTCGCGGTTTTTGCGATTACTGGATTGCGATTACTTACACTGTGAATTATTTACAGCGTAAGATACTACGCGTCTTCCTGTGCGTTTCCTGAGAACGCGGCTTTGACCTCGTCCGCCGTGGGGCGCGGTTTGCCGGGCATGCACAGCGACATGTACGTGGTGAATTCCTCGGTGAGCTCAACGAATTCGCGCGCGCGGCGCTCCCCCATCTGCGAGAAGATCCAGCAGATCGCCTCGCGCATGCTTTCGCGCTGCCGTTCGGCGCGTTCCCTGCCGGCTTCGGTGAGGTTCACGTGCACCACACGGCGATCGTCGGGGTCGGATTCGCGTGTGATCTGGCCTTTTTTCTCCAACGCGGACAGCAGTGTGGACACGCGTCCGGTGGTGGTTTTCATTGAAGAGGCGAGCTGCGATGGCGTCAGCGGGCCTTTCCTATAGAGTTCCTGCACGGCGAAGGGCTCGCCCTTCGCGCCTTTCACCATCTCCTGCTGCATGCGCGAACGTTTGTCCCATGTGTTGGTCGCCAATTCGTGGAACAGTTCCTCTTCAAAGCCCACGAGGCACCTCCTTCCGTCGCAATCGCCGTCATAATATCTTACAGTGTAAACATTTTACAGTGTAAGTTATTCCCAGGGCGATTTTGCAGCGAGCAAGCTACAGAAGGCACGAAAAAGGCCGCGGCCCGAATCGCGATTATTGTGCGGAATCGGGCGCGGCCAATCGTACGTATTGCGCGGAATTCAGCCGCGACGGGCGTCGACGGAGGCGTTCAGCATCGCCAGTTCGTCCGGTGTAAGCGTCAATTCGGTGGCGGCGAAGGAATCGTTGATCTCCTGAGGATTGCGGGCGCTGGGAATGGTGAACAGGCGGCTGTAACGGCTCAGTTCCCAAGCGAGGACCACGCGCTGGTAGGAGCAGCCGTGGTTGCCGGCGACCGTGCGGAACGGGTCGTACGCGCGCTGGTCGAACGCGTCGAGGAAGCCGCCGAGGGGGCTCCAGCACACGAACGCGAGTCCAAGTTCCGCGCAGTGCTCCATCGTATGCTCAGGGTCGGAGTGCGAGGGCGAGAACTGGTTCTGCACGGCGATCAGCTTGTCGCCGAGAATCTCGCGGGCGATGTCGATCTGCGCGTTGTCCACGCGGGAAATGCCCGCGTACCGGATCACGCCCTCATCAAGCAGCTGCTTCAGCGCGCCGACCTGGTCCTCATAAGCCACTTCCGGGTCCGGTCCGTGCGAGTACAGCAGGTCCAGCGCCTCCACGCCGAGGTGCGCGGCCGACTCCTTTGCGTCGCAGATCATCGTTTCCGGACGCGAATCCGCCATCCACCCGTACTGGCTGCCCACAGCCTGCAAATGCTGGCGTTCCGGCTCGTTTTCGGCAACGTTCGGCGCCTCCATGGTGCGGCGATAGCCGGTTTTGGTTGCAATCAGCACTTCGTCGCGCGGACCGTCCCAGCTGGCGAGCGCGTCGCGCACCATTTTTTCGCCGTAGCCCAGGTCTTCGGCGGTGCCGGTGCCGGGTTGGCTTGGCAGGTAATACGACCAGGCGGTGTCCAGATATCGCACGCCCGCGTCCAAGCCGGCGTGAATCGTGCGGATCGCCGTATCGCGGTCCGGGCGGCCCTCAATCGCCAAAGCCATCGTGCCCATGCCGAGCCGTGGAATCGCAAATCCCGCCAATTCGCCCATGTTTCGTGCGGTCGTCATAACCGTCTCCCTTCCGTCGCCACATCCGTCGCTACAAAATCCGCCACCCATTCTCGCACAAAACAGCGCGGAGCGGGTTGTCGGGCGGGTGCGGGAAGATGAGGGCACAACCGAACGGGAGCCGAAAGGCTGAGAGGGAGCTCGACGAGCTTCGACCGAGGACTTGATGCGGGTAATGCCGCCGTAAGGAGACGGGTTGTTCGCGCCGCGAGGCGCATCTCATTTCCGTTCGCGATAACCGAATATCGCGTGATTAGGGTCACGGAGGGGCGCACCACCTCATAGGGTACGGTTCCTTCGGCGACCCTTTTTTCGTACCAACCGTGAATGTCCGATTCACCGGAAGCAGACGCTCGGAAGCCCACAAAGCAGTTCTGAACGTCCGTTTCGGCGGGAACGGCACTCGTGGAGCCTGACATACAGAAGGGAACCGAAATGATCATCAACGGCAAGGAAGAGGACGTCGCCACGCCGATCACCGTGGCCGAACTAGTGGAGCAGCGCGGTCTGCGCGCCGACCGCGTGGCCGTGGAGCTCAACGGCGAGATCGTGCCGCGCGCCCAGCGTGCGCAGACGCAGCTCAAGGGCACCGACACGTTGGAAATCGTCACGTTCGTGCAGGGCGGCTGAGCACAGCAGCGAAACAAACCATACGAACGGAAACGAGAATACGAGAACAACCATGACTTTTGAACCATCCGCATCGCAGGCGCAGATCGACGCCCGCCAGCACGCTTTCGACAACCAGCCCGACCCGGCCACCCTGGTCAGCCGCGAGGAGATCCGCGCGGCCCTGCTCGACCGTCACACGGCCGCCACGCAGGACAAGCTCGACGCGGCGCACGTGGCCATTTGCGGCTGCGGCGGCCTTGGCTCCACCATCGCGGTGGCGCTGACCCGCATCGGCGTCGGCCATCTGCACTTGATCGACTTCGACCGCGTGGATATGACGAACCTGAATCGCCAGCAGTATTTCCTGAAGGACCTCGGCCAGTACAAGACGGAGGCGCTGCGCAGCAATCTGCGCCAAATCAACCCGTTCACGGACATCACCATCGACACCGTCAAGGTGACCGACGAGAACGTGCCGACGCTGTTCGAAAACGAGGACATCATCTGCGAGGCGTTCGACGTGCCGGAAAACAAGACGATGCTCGTCAACGCGGTGCTGGAGAATCTGCCGGGCAAGAAGCTCGTCAGCGCGTCCGGCATGGCCGGCTTCCGCAGCTCCAACCTGGTGAGCACGCGTCGCGTTTCGAAGAACTTCTACTTCTGTGGCGATGGCGAGACGGCTCCGGTACCGGGTGCCGGCCTGATGGCGCCGCGCGTGGGCGTGGTCGCCTGCCACGAAGCGAACATGATCACGCGACTGATCCTCGGCGAGGAAGACGCCTGACGCACTGCTACGTTACTCCACTGCCGTAATCGAAATTTTTATTGCGATTACAAACGCACGTTGCACACAACACAACAGCAGCACAGCAATCACAACAACAGCAACACCAAACACCCCAACGAAAGGAACCGACGATGAGCACCGAAAACACCATCACCACCGCAGCCGCCGACGTCGCGGCCGCACCGAACGCCACGCTTGACGAGCTGGTCGGCACCACCACGAACACCGCGATCCTGCCGGAGCCGGACGCTCATGCGTACGACGAGATCGCCACCGGCGACGCCGACCCGCTGATCCTCGGCGGGCACAAGTTCACGAGCCGTTTCATCCTCGGTTCCGGTCGTTACGACCTGAACCTCATCAAGGCGACCATCGAGAACGCGGGCACGCAGATCGTCACCATGGCGCTGCGCCGCTGCCGCACCACCGAAAACAACCTGCTCGACTACATTCCGAAGGGCATCACCATGCTGCCGAACACGTCGGGCGCGCGCAACGCGGAGGAGGCGGTGCGCATCGCACGTCTCGCGCGCGAGGTGTGCCAGACGGACTTCGTGAAGGTGGAGATCGAGCACGAGTCGAAGTACCTGCTGCCTGACAACGAGGAGACCATCAAGGCCACGGAAAAGCTGGCCAAGGAGGGCTTTGTGGTCATGCCGTACATGTTCCCGGACCCGATCGCAGCGAAGCGTCTTGAGGACGCGGGCGCAGCTTGCGTGATGCCGCTCGGCGCGATGATCGGCTCGAACAAGGGCCTGCGCGCACGTGACTTCATCGAGGTGATCATCAAGAACTCCAACGTTCCGGTGATCATCGACGCGGGCATCGGCCGGCCGAGCCAGGCCGCGGAGGCCATGGAGATGGGTGCGGATGCGGTGATGGCATACACGGCGATCGCATCCGCCGGCAACATTCCGCTGATGGCGCGCGCCTTCAAGAACGCGATCGAGGCCGGCCGTGAAGCGTACCTGTCCGGCCTGGGCAAGGTGACGGAGGACCACGCCGTCCCGTCCAGCCCGACGAACGAGGCCGACTACATCGGCTGATTCGCGCCGATTTCGTACGATTCGTGCACTAACGTTTCGCACTGTTTTATTGCGATTACACGACGAGGGTCGGTGGAAACGCACATTTTCGCAAGGTTTCCACCGACCCTCTTTCGTCGGATGCGCGACACGTAGCGCAACACGCGCATGCCACGCATACCGCAGCGACAGGCAATACGTCTACTTCCCTAGAGCCGCCTTCAGGTCGCGGTTCTGGAATCGCTCGTGCAGCAGGCAGTAGCCGCCGAACACGACGAGCCACAGCAGGCCGGCGATGGCGGAACCGCGCGTATCTGCGGACAGGAACAGCGTGACGTACACGAACACGTAGAACGCAATCGCAATCCAGTCGCACACCTGCCAGGCCGGCATCACGAAGCCGTCCGGCAGGAAGTCGGCACTCTGGCGGTAGCGGCGGTGCGCAAGCATCGTCAGGATGTAGATGAAGATCACGACGGCGCTGGCGGCCGAAGCGAACAGCACGAACGCGCCGGAAACGCCCGGAATCGCGTTGATCAGCGGGGAGAACAGGATCATGCAGCCGGACACGATGATCGCCTTCGCCGGCACCTTGTGATCCGACACCTCACCGAGGCGCTGCATAGCGGGCGATTCGGAGTCCTGCGCAAGCTGGTACAGGTGGCGGCCCGCCGAGTAGATCAGCGAATTGAGTGCCGACGCGGCTGCGGTGATCACCACGAAGAACACGAGCGCGGCGGCCCAGTCGAGCCCAGCGTATTTGAACACCATGATGAACGGCGAACCGAACGAGCCGTCCGCGTTCTGATGGAAGTTGCGCCACGGCACGATGGCCATGATGGCCACGAGCGCGCCCACGTAGAAGATGAGGATGCGCATGATCAGCTCGTTGACGGCCTTCGGCAGCACTTTGCGTGGGTTCTGCGTTTCGGATACGGTCACACCTACGAATTCGATGAGCTGGTAGGCGAAGAACACCATCTGGAAGCTCATGAAGAAGTTCATCCAGCCGTTCGGCGCAAGCTGGAAGCCGTCGGTAATGTTCGTAAGGCTCACAGTGGCACCGGAGACCGTGCCGTCCACGCCTTCGATATGCGTGGCCGGGTAGCTGAAACCGAGGAACAGCATCACCACGGCGGTGACAATCAGACCCACAATCAGCGTGATTTTGATCATGGAGAACCAGAATTCCGCCTCGCCGAACACTTTCACGGCAATGAGATTGATGCCGGTGAGCGCCACAAGGAAGCACAGTTCGATAAGCCATTTCCACGCGTTGAGGTCTATGCCGAACGTGCCGAAGAATGTGACGAAATAGGTGCTGACGGCTGTGATTTCGGTCATGCCGGTCAGGATGAGCACGATCCAGTACGTCCAGCCGGCGAATTTGCCCCATGCACGTCCAAGATAACGGGTGATGAAGTTGATGAAGGTGTGCTGGCTCGGGTCGCTGTACATCATTTCGCCGATGGCTCGCATCAGCAGGAACATGATAAGGCCCACGCCGATGTATACGAAAATGATGCTCGGTCCGGTCAGCGCGATCGACTTGCCGGAGCCTAAGAACAGGCCGGTGCCGATGGTGCCGCCGATGGCGATGAACTGGACGTGGCGGTTTTTCAGGCCGCGTTCCATGTCGTTGTCTTTGTCGAGGCTTTCGATGGATTTGATATGCGCGGTTTCCGTCGCTTCGGACGTGCTTGTACCAGTTTTTCCGGTTTTCGTATTCCCAAAAGTCATAATGTTCACACCCTACCGCGCCAACCGCACAATCTCCGCCGTTGTTCGCACCGCGAAATGCGCTATATGTGGCAGATTCGCATCTTTTCCAAAAAACGCTTTGCGACGGGTGGAGTCAGCTTGCCAAGGTTTTCAGCTTGCCACGGAGCGATTCGTTTTCGCGTTCCAGCTCGTCGATGCGCCGAGCCTGTTGTTTGATGATGACAAGCGCCGTCTCGCTGTCAAGGCCGCTGCTCGCGCTGAGAGGTGCAGGCGGCACGGCGATGGCAGCCGCATCGGATGGGACGGGCACGTCAGCGGATATACACCCCCCGACACGTTCGCCCTGTCCAGCGGATGCGGAGCATTTCCAATGTTCGCCTTATCGGAATTGGCGATTCCTGCGATGCCGTCGAGTTTCTCCTTGCGCGTCACCGCATGAACATACAGGTTGACGAGCTCCGTAATGATTTCGCCGTTACTCATGTCACTGCTACCACTCACGGATTTGAGGACGGCAGCCTTCCAACGCGCCACACTTCGTTCTATACGTTTATACCCAATCAGTTCCGGCGGCAATCCCGCCTCGCGGAAGATTTTGGTCGGCGATTCCCCCGCAAGATACCGTATGACACACACCTGTTTGAAGGCGTTGGAGTACGTGATGCGGTCTTTCGACACGTTAGCCACCGCCGGCAGATCCCGCAACATTTGGAGCTCGTCCATGCTGAATGATCCTCCACCGCGCATCGTTTTACCCCCTTTGCTATACCCCGTGATGAAGCAAGTGTATATCCGACTTCTCACAAGCAGCTTTTCAAATATTGCTGACCGTATATTGCTTCAACCGATCGGCCACACGTCAATGCGGGCGATTATGGAATACCCACAACCGCCCGCATTGACTTTTATTGTGAGTGAGTCAATTCACAACTCACTCACACCGAACGCATGCGCTCAGTACGTGCGGCGACGACTCTTGACCGCCACAGCCACGCCAGCGCCACCCACCAGCAGCGCCACGACGGTGAACAACACGGTTCCCGCGGCACCGGTCAGCGGCAGCTGAGTGACAGACTTGACGTTCAGCACGGTAGCGGTGGCATTCGCAGTGGTGTTATTGACCGGTTGGACCTGACGAAGGGCATCCGGCTCGAAGGTGATGAGACCTTCATCTGTGATCTCCACATTGAAAGTGACCCTGAAGTTCTGGGCGTAATCGGTCGGAGCCTGAGTCTCCACAACCGTGTAGGTTCCTGCCGCAAGACCCGCGACCTTCACCAAACCATCATTCTCAGTAGTGAACGTCTTGGCATCATTCTGATCGGAAACAAACGACCACGCACCGTCCTCAGCCTGCTTAAGGAACTTGCCCTCCGCATTCTTGACAACGAACTTGGCGCCGGCTAGAGGCTTGGCCTCATTCCCTTCCTTGCCAATCTTCGTGAACTGGAAACCGTAGGTCTTAAGGACAGTCTTGCCTTCACCGCTGGTACCATCCTTGGTGGTGATTGTGGCCTTGTTGTCCACACTGCCGCTCAAGCCATCCAACGCATCCTTGGTGACGGTGCCCTGGTACGACACGACGATCGTCCTACCGGCCAGCGTTGTGGCATCGGCAAAATAGATGGTCGTGGTGGTGCCGGATTGAGCATTGCCTTCCTGCGTTATCATGTACAGATCGGGATTCACAGTAGTATGATCTCCGAACTGGACCGTGAAGGCACTCTTTGCCGCAATCTGCAAACCTTTGGACGCAGTATCGGTAATGGTAAAGGGGTACGCATCCCAGCCAGCCGCAGCATGAGGAACGTCCGCGGCCACAGTGAAGTCCACGGTGTCGCCCACCTTTACGCTCTTACCGTTCACATCCACGTCATTCATCCGGGCGAACTTGAGCGGCTCGTCGGTCGGATTCGCGTTCTTCGCGTTGAACTGGCCTTCAGTCGTGATGTTGCCCTGACCGGTCGTCGTATCGGCCGCAATCCTCAGATTGGACAGTCCATTGACGGTGGTGGCCACCACAGCCGGAGTTCCCGACGTCACAGTCGTTTCGCCAGCCTTGGTGAACGTATCCTTCACCAGATACCAGCCTTCTCCGTTCACATTGACCGCCTGGCTCGTATTTGCCTGCTCCGTAGTTACGGTCAGGCCAGTACCATCAGGTCCTGCCGGCGGAGTAATTCCAGCCAAGGTCTTGGCGAAGACACGGAGCTGATCCGCAGTGAACGTCGCCACATAGGCGGCTGGATTATCCTTGTACTCTGTCGGGATGCCGTTGTGGCTTCCATCAGCCACATCAGCAGCGGTGGTCACAGCTCCCTTCCATGCGTCAACCGTTTTCACTTCGACCGAGCCATCGCCAGGATTCTCAAACATGGCAAACTTGTATGGCGTGTACGTATGGCCTTCCTGTGCGTGGTTAACTTGCAGCAATGGAGCATCATCAGCCTGTGCGGCGGCGACGCCGATGGCCATGCCGCTCAGCAACGTTGCCGCGGCGGCCAGCCCTGCGAAAAGCTTCCTCATCTTCATGAGAATCTCCTCTTCCTTGATTGTTGGTTACTGTTTTCTGCAATCGCGGGAGGCGGGAACCCAACGCGCCCCCGCGATCCGCAAATCCTGTGTTATTCAGCTGAGCCGCTTCTTACGTCTCCACTGGTCGGCCGCAGCGACGGCGAGCAATGCCAGCACGCCAACTCCGCCGGCCGCAATCTGCCACCATCGTTCCGCACCCATGCGGCCCGTCAATGGCAGTGACGATGCCGAAATGTATTGGTTGGTGAACAGCATTGGCTGGGTCTCGTCCCAATTCGAACCAGCGGCACCATAATCGGTTTTCAGCTGGGTCACGGATTCGACAACGGCCTTCCATTCACCGGACGTTCCGTCTTTCATCACGGACACGACCACCCGGTATTCCGCCTGCGAGTAATACATTGCGGAAGCATTACCAGCGTTCTCCGTCACAAGATATGTGTACTCGGCTTCACCTGCGTCATACGTGATGTCGCCGAAGTAAGCAACGTGATCGTCAGACGAATCGCGTTTCACCGTCACCGTGCACGCCGACTGGTTCTTGCAGGAAGCTGGCATCGGCGCGTCTGGATTGGAATCGTCTGCCTTCAGCTTGAAAGTGAACTCGTCGGAATCCTTCCAATCGCGGCCGACCAGCTCCTTCTTCACGCCAATTGCGTTCTTCAACGTGGCCGTCTTCAACGTGTTGGTGATGACTACTGTGGCGTTCTGCGATGCCGTGGATTCCGGCACCGTCACCGCATTGCCGTCAGCGAGAGCACCATTGCCGACTTTGTGCTGGTAGGAGGCCTTCCACTGATGGTTCTCCGGTTCGGTTTCCGTCACCGTGTACGTTTTCGCGGCACCGGCCGGAATGATCACATCCGTGGACCAGTTTCCGTTCGCATCCGGCTTCAACGTGACTGTCTTGTAGCTATTGCCACCTTGCTTGATATCCACCGTGATGCTTTCCGGCTTGTCACCGTCTCCACTCCACTGCTTTTCGATATGCAGCGTCGAGGAAACCACCTGGATCACCGGATGCGGATACGGATTGCCGCCGCATGCATGATCCACGCCATCGGCCGAGTACGCCAGGCACGCGGAATCGTTCGCATGGAAACCCGGCTGGTTCGAGGACGTGGCGTTTCCCGGCAGATCGGTGTTCGCGTCACCCTTTACGCCGTCATATCCATCCTTACCGGCGTTCAGGTTGGCGGCATACTCGTCATACGCTTTCTGCGTGGGTTTCACGTTGTATTCCAGCGTGTATGTCACGTTGTTGACCAGAGGCTTCAGGAATGCGACCGTGAATTTCTTCGTGCTCGCGTCATACGTCAAGGTGTAATCGACATTCTTAGTCAAGGAGACCACCTTGCCGGAAGCATCCTTGGCAACGACCTTGTAGTTGCTATCCGCAAGCTCGACATAGTCGGAGAGCGTATCCTCCATGACCACATTGGTGTATGCGGACGTGGTGGTCTCACTTTTTTCAATCTCGTCGAAGATGGTATTCAGCTCCGAAGCGTTCGTCGCGCTTTTATAATAGCCGGCTTCGATATTCCCTTTACCGAGCTGGTTGTATTTCGTTGCCTTTGGGAAATTGCTGGACACCGCATGCATGAACTGGTTCTCGTTGCTGGAGAGCGAGGACGGGTTGGCACTGGCGAAGATGCCGATGGAATACACCGTGGCGCCACCATCTTTCAATTCCTTGGCAGCTTCGACGGCCTTATTTGCCACTGTACCCTCGAAGCCACTAGACGATGTAGGCGAACCATCCGTGAAAAAGATAACGACCTTCTTCGCATCGGTTCGAGCACTGCCCATCATCTTGGCCGCAAGATTGAATCCATTGTCGGCTCGGGTGGCGCCAGCGGCTTTGAGTTTGCTGACTTTGTTCTTCAGACCGTTCATATCCGCAGTCAGATCGCTAACGATTTGGGAGTAGTTGTAGGTGTACCCACCACTTCGGTACGTGTCATCCCCGATTTTGTCCTTTTCGTTGCCGGCGAACTTCACCAGTCCAACGTGAACCAGTTCGGAACCGGCCTCCGTATTAGTGTTCGCAGCTTCATCAAGAAATGCTTTAACCGCTTCTTTCAGTGCGTCTAACCGCCTGGTCCGATCCGTCTTACTCATCGGATCGTCCATCGAACCGGACACATCCAGCACCAGCGTGAAGTCGATCGGCTGGGTGGTGGTGACCGTGGTGCTGTTGACGGCGCCCTTCACATCCACGTTCACGGTGTAATTGCCATCATCGTTCTTCTTGATGCGCTTATGCTTCTCCGGAGCGCCCAACTGAGAACCGGTCTCGTTCTGCGCAACCGACTGCGCCCGATTTGCTCGCGCAATCGGTTGAGCGGACAACGTAACTGGCTGCTCATCAGGTTGTTCAGATTGTTGTTCAGATTGTTGTTCAGATTGTTGTCCAACCTCCTGCTCAGCCCACTGCTCAGTCTCTTCTTTCGTTTCTTGTTCCGTTTCTTGTTCGACTTGCTGGTAAGCCTCTTGATCTGACGGCTGCTCTTGCTCTGACGGCTGCTCTTCTCCCACCATCAAATTTTGTTCCACCGGCTGTGAATCCTCTTGCCCAGATTCTTGCAATACCGGCTGCTCGATTTGTTGTTCCAAGGCTCCCGTGGCATCTTCCGCCGCCGCTGACGAAGCAGTGACGCACCCCACGCCGGCGAGCATTGCGACCGTCGCGACGGCCGCAATGACACGACGCGTGAACAGACCTGTGCCCCTTGCCCTGTTTCGCTCAAAGACGTGTCTCATACGCCTACCCCCTTGTACCGTTAAGCAATCGGGAAATACCTTCCTCCTTCGACCGGTATATTTGATGCGTCTTCGCTTCACATACCGTCCGACAATCGCTTCGTTGCCTAAACCTTAAGGAGAAAAACAGAGGGATACATACCCTCCCAACGAGGTAATCAAGGGGATATACTTTCCTTGAAATCGCACATATCATCGCGATTCTAGAGTATTCTTACCCCCGTAAATCGCGATGCAAAAACTATAAGCAAACGTTGTCATGTCTCTTTCAGAATTTTCCCCGACAAAAAAGCATCTGTCAAGTGCAACATTAACGCCATCAACCCCTAGTTGCGCTTTGGCCACCAAGCGGCATGCCTACGGACATACCACGGACAGCGGAGCAGCCAAACCAACAACAAACCGACCAGCAACGTGGCAGCTGACACCACGCCCGCAATCACACGCACATCTTTTGCCGCATCATCCTCCGCGGGAATCTCTTCGGGAATGGCGGAACGTAATGCCGAAACCAACAGACGATGCGTATTCACACCGTACGGAGTGCATGTCATCAACGTGACCCGATCCTCGCCAGAGGTAATCTTCAATTGCGATGTGTCGTTAGGTTCGATTTCGGTAATACGATCCACCATATAGCCAAGCGTATGGCCCATCACATCGATATAGAAGTAATCGCCAACCCGCATCTCATCCAAACGCGTAAACATTGAGGCTTCAACCAAACCCCGATGTCCGGTAATCACCGCATGCGTATCCTTGCCACCCACCGGCAGACTACTGCCATACAAATGCCCCGCACCGGACGCAAGCGTCTGCTCCGACGTGCCATGGTAGATCGGCAAATCCACAGAAATCTTTGGAATGCGGATGGAACCCATCACGCCATCGCCAGTATCCAGCAAACGCTGGTATTCCGCGTCTTTGGAGCTAGCGGAATCCTTGTTACCATCGCCAGTGGCGCCTGCGCCCGTCGAGCTGGAACCGGAACCGTCGCTGGAGTCGGACTGATTGTTGTTGTACAACTCGGCGAGCGGATCCTCAGCCTCGCCAATCACCGGCTGTCCCGATTCGGCGAGACGCTTGTTGTACGCCCCAGCTGCGGCGAATGCCTCGTCGGCCTGCGGATACGGCCAGCCCGCGACGCTCTGCTCGGAACGGGCGGACGTGCTCGCCAGCTTTTGCGCGGACTGGTATTGCAGCACTTTCGGGAAAAGACCAATGCCGATTGCGGAGAAAATCAGCACCGCCGCAAGCACACGCATGGCAATGGACTTGTTGCGATCCGCGCGACGCTCGCGCATCGCTTCGGACGCGTCGGTCGCCTCCGCGAAAGTCGGGAGGGTGTAGGTGCGGGTGTTGCGCGTGGTGTCGTGCGAACCGCGCGAGCCGTCGTTGCCATCGTGCGAATCGCCATAAAAATCGTCGGCGCGTAAGTCCTTAATTTGCTGCGGACCGTCGCTTCTCGACCCGCCGCGCGCGCTCCCATGCGGAAAAACTGCCATCAGTCTTGCCCCCTTGAACTGCCAGCCATAGGGAACATTATATTGCACTCCGCCCGCGTGCCTTCTTCCCTGACGATTCCGATAATGTCGGTCGAACTTGGACGGTCTCCGGCCACAGCTCTGAGCGAACCACGTTTTACGCAAATCATGGGTTAGGACTTACGCAAATCGTGGGTTAGCCCCAGCAAAACCCTTGCAGGAGGCCGAAATTAGCATTTTTACCAAGAGCATCTCTAACCGAGTCTGCCCATGGTCAAACCGATGGGCCTATCTGGCTTATAGATGGCGGATTTGGGGCTTTGCGGAAAGGTATTTCGCTTATAGATGGCGGGTGCTAGACGAGAATAGGCGGTTCGGGGGTATGATTTATACCCCCGAGCTGGCAAATGGGGCGAACCACCCGCCATCTATAAGCTAGATAGCATTTGGCGGGCGGGCGGTGCGCGCGCGGCGGACGAGAACCGGGGGTTAGCCTCCTCGCAAACGCGACCGATCCCCTTAATGTCGTGAAACGTGCTATATGTGGCAGATTCGCCCTTCACAAGAAAACGATTTGCGTTATGTGTGGCAGGTTCCTTGAGCAAATCCAGACCTAGGGGGTAGGAATCATGCCCCCTAGGTCGGTTTCCCCGAAGAAACCTGCCACAGATAGCGGAAATCACATTCTTCAACCTCCGGTCACAATGGCTCACTAGGCTCGACGGTATGACGCAAGAGCTTGTTTCCTTGACCATCATCATGGCGGTGGCGGCCGTCAGCCCGATTGTGGCGCAGCTGATTCCCGGCAAGTTCATTCCGCAGACCGTGCTGCTGCTCGCCGCCGGAGCCGTACTCGGTCCCTACGGATTCGGCGTGATTGAAGTGAACGACGCCGTGAAACTCCTAAGCGAGCTTGGTATGGCGTTCCTATTCCTGCTCGCCGGCTATGAAATCGACCCGAAACGACTCGCCGGGCATCAAGGCAAAGTCGGACTGCTTACATGGGGAATCACGCTAGGCCTCGCCTGGCTGGTTGTGACATTCCTTCCGTTCTTCACCAAGCAAGGCATCAACGGCGTGGCCACGGTAATCGCACTCACCACCACCGCGCTCGGCACGCTCATGCCGATTCTCAAGGAACGCAACCTCGAAGGCACCCCCATCGGCGACGCCATCATCTCGTACGGAACGTGGGGCGAACTCGGCCCAATCCTTGCCATGGCTATCCTGCTATCCACCCGAACCGGCTGGCAGACCATGCTCGTGCTCGGCGCGTTCCTCGCCATCTGCCTGCTGTGCGCCACACTGCCGACGAAAGCGCTGAAAACCGGCCATCGCCTGTACCGTTTCCTTACGGACAATGCGAACACGTCATCGCAAACGCTCATGCGACTGACCACATTCCTGCTCATCTTCCTTGTCACCATTTCCGCGCTGTTCGAACTTGATGCGGTGCTCGGCGCGTTCGCCGCAGGCTTTATCCTGCGTTACATCATCCCCGACGGCAGCAAGTCGCTGGAAATGAAGTTGGAGGGTGTCGGCTACGGCTTCCTCATTCCTGTATTTTTTGTGGTGTCAGGCGCCGCGATCAACGTGCGCGCCGTGGCAGGCCGGCCCGCACTGCTCGTCGCGTTCATCGTCATGCTCATGCTGATTCGCGCGGTGCCCGTATATGTTGCGTTGTCGCTCGACAAACGCAAGAATCCGCTGTCATCGCATCACCGCGTCACCGTAGCCCTGTATTGCACGACCGCGCTGCCGATCATCGTCGCCGTCACGTCGCTGGCGGTGAAGGTCGGCACCATGCAAAGCGACACCGCGTCAACACTGGTCGCAGCCGGCGCGATTACAGTGTTCCTGATGCCGCTGCTTGGCTCGATCACATATCAGGTGGCCGACGTGCATCCGGTCACCGCGGTTCGGGAGATCGCGCACACGCCATCCGATTGGCGGACGATCGTACGCGAACATGCGCAGGTACGTGCGCTGCTGCACCATCAGGACCGGCTCAAGCGTATGGCGGAGACGTTGGAATCGCTGGAAAAGCAGGAGGGGCTGAACGGTTTGGACAGCCGTCGCGCCGAACTTGTGGAACGTGCGCGCCTCGAAATCGACCGCCAACTCAAGGAACTCGGCCTGGACCCGCAGCTCACCACCCAACTCCCCCACAACTACCGCTACCCGAAGAACTGAGAGGGCTTCGGAGGGGCGCTACTCCACGGACTTGAGGGAGCTGATGGGGTCGATGCGGTCGAGGACGGGGTTGACGAACAGCTGCACGAGCAGCGCGAAGGCCATGGTCGCCACGGCCGCGATCACGTAGCTCAGCGGCTTGACCTCCACCTCGAAATACAACGAGGGCATGTTGAGCGCCATCGTCAGCATGCCGCCGACGAGTCGGCCAAGCGGCAGGCCCAGTATCACGCCCATGACGGTGAGGATCATCATCTCACGGTTCACGTAATGGTGCACTTCGCGGTCGAAGAAGCCAAGCACCTTGAGCGTGGCCATCTCGCGCACGCGTTCTGACACGTTCGTATTGGCGAGCGTGAACAGCACCACAAGCGCCAGACCGCCGGCGAGCGCCACGATCAGCGCCACTACCGCGCCCATGAGGTCGAATTTGAAGCTGTCGGCCATGTGCGCGCAGCTTACGGCCTTCATCACCGAACTGTCCTCTTCGAGCGATTCCGCATAGTCGGTTTGCGAAGTGTCGGAGCCGGAAAGCTTGGCGAGCATGGCGTTCCACGTCAGAGCCTCGGAATCCTCGGAACTCTTGGAATTCTTGGTGTTCTTCGCGTCTTTCGAGTCGAAAAGCTTGGCGTAGTAGGTTTCGCTTACATACACATCCGAGCCGATGAGGTTGCGATTCACCGCGCTCACCTTCGCCGTCGCCTGCACGCCGTCGCCGTTGGTCAGTCGCACCTTGGAACCGGCCTTGACGCCCAGCGCGCTTGCCGCCGACTGCGCGACGATCACGCCATCGTCATCGAGTTTCAGCGAACCGGTTTTGCCGACGCCGGACGTGCCCAGTATGCCGGACGAGACCGGCTGCAACGTGACCATTTCGCCCAAATCGGACAGATGCTTTTCCGGCACCGCGACCAGCTGGATGCTTTCGCTGCCGCTGCTGCCGGCCTTGCCGCTGTCACCGTCGCCACTGCCCGCAACCGTCAAATCGCCCGACTCTATGCGCACGTCAAGCGATGACGTGACGCGCCCGTCTGACGCGACTTTCGTGCGCATCGCCGACGCGTCCGAATCGTCGGAAACCACCATCAGGTCGTACTGGTAGATGTCGCGGTATTGCTTGATGCCGAGGTCTGCGACGGTGTCGTTGATGGCCAGGCCGCAGACGATCAGCGCGGTGCAGCCGGCCACACCGCCGACCGTCATGATGAGGCGCGATTTGAAGCGGAAGATGTTGCGCGCGGTCACTTTGCCGAGGAAGCCGATGCGATTCCAAACCGGCTGAATCCGTTCCAACAGAATGCGCGAGCCGGCGCGCGGCGCTTTCGGACGCATCAGCGCGGCGGGCGTCTGCCTCATTTCCTGCACACACGCGTAGATGGTGGCGGCGAGCACGCCGACCACGAACAGCGCGATGCCGAGCGAGCCGTACAGCCAGTCGTATTCCAGTCGCAGGCCGGGCATCACATACATGCCTTGCAATACGACCAGCAGGAACGCAGGAATGCCAAGGAAGCCGGCGATCAGGCCGAGGCCGCCGCCGATGAGGCAGGCGAGCAACGCGAACAGCAGGTAGCGCGACGCGACCGCCAGCCGCCCGTAGCCGAGCCCCACGTACGTGCCGATGAGCGAGCGGTCCTCTTCGACCATGCGCGCCATGGCGGTCAGGCTCATCATCACGGCCACCAGCAGGAACACAATCGGGAACGCGTTGCCGAGCGACTGGATGGAGTCGAGGTCGGATTTGAGCGCGCTGAACCCCCCGAGCGACTGCCGGTCCTGCACATACCAGCGCACTTGCGGAATGCTGGTTTTCAGCTCGTTTTCCTTGGTTTTCAGCGTATGTTCGGTACTTGCCTTCTGCTCGTTCAATTGCGATTGCGCCTGGTCGAGCTGCTGCTTGGCTTGCGTCAGTTCGGGACTAGCGGCGATGATGGTTTCACGCATTGTTTCACGCGTGGTTTCGTCAAGTTGGGGGGTAGTTGCACCTGCGGCCGCCGCCGCACCTGCGTTCGCGCCGTTTGCCGCAGCTCCCGCAGCTGCCGCGCCCGCCTGCATGCTGACAATCTGGTCGACCTGCTGGTTGAATTGCTGCCGATTCGCGTCGATTTGCGACTGCGCGTCCGCGAACTTCTTGTCGGCTTCCGCACGCGCGTCGGCGATCTTCTTGTTGCCCGCGTCGAGCAGTTCCTGCCGACGGGCCTTCTGGCGGTCGGTTTTCACGGTGCCGTCGATGCGGTCGGTCACCTGCTTGACGGTGCTTTCGTACGATTCGTCGAACGTGCTTTCGGCGGCCGCACCCTTGACGAGCAGCGTGGCGGACGTGTAGAGGGTGCCGGTCACGCCATCGGACGGCGCGAAGAACGTGTAGTCGGTGGTGGCGGTGGAACGGAACGAGGTCATGGCGGAGTAGCCGTCCGGGTTGCTCAGGTTCCGCGGATCGAGCACCACGCCCACGATGGTGAGCTTGGTCGGGAAGCTCGGCGCCTCGTCCGTGCCGTTCGTTTCATTCGTGCCGTCCGCACCGTTCGTATCGTTCGTATCGGAAGTATCGGAGGAAGCCGATTCGGGGGTTACGGTGAGGCGGCTGCCGATACGCTTGCCCGAATCGCGAATAAATTTCCTGGTTACCGCGATTTCGCCGGCTTTCTTCGGCATGCGCCCTTCCTGCAAGTATGGCTGGTCAATGCCGTCCGTGCCGATTTCCTGCATGGTCGCCGACTTGCGGCCGTCCAAATCGAACGTCACTTCCTGCGACCGTTCCGCCTGCACTTTCGCAACACCGTTCACCTTGCGCAACGCGGCGATATCGCCGTTCGACAGGCCCGCAGTGGACAGCACCTGGACGTCGTGCAGGCCCTGCGCGTCGAAAAAGCGGTCGGTGCTGCGGAACGCGTCACGGCAGCCCGCGTAAATGCCGGTGAGCACGGCCACACCGAGCAACGTGATCATGGCGATGGAAATGAATCTTTTCCACGAATGCGCCCACATTCGCAGCATGTCCTTGACGAATGCCATGTCGACCTCCGTTCGTAGCCCCTCATTCCATTGAACACCATGAAGCTTGGAAAGACGCGCCAAACCGCACATCCGCAACACGTGTCCAAATCGCGCGTTCGAATCGCACAGCAATCGCGCGAATCGAACTTCTAAACCAAACAACCCGTTAAGCAAACCAGACATTCCGGAACGAACAAACCAACACTTTGCCCGCCGCTTCCCGCTACAATCGGAAACGTTCCCTCACAAAGGGCGAATCGCAAAAAAGCAAGCAAAACAAGCACATGCAAGCGTGCAACAGCACGCAACGCAAGCAGCGAGCGCAACGCACAACGCGCAATCGCAAGGAAACAGAGAAGAGGAAATCTCCATGAGCGACGTCACCGCCGCAAAGAAGCCGCGTGGAACCGACGACGTGCCGGTTCCGCCGACGCTCCGTAAATCGTTGAAAAACCGCCATATCCAGCTCATCGCGCTGGGTGGCGCCATCGGCACCGGCCTGTTCTACGGCTCCAGCGAATCCATTCAGCTGGCCGGCCCGTCCATTCTGCTCGCCTACCTAGTCGGCGGTCTCGCGATCTTCATGATCGTGCGCGCGCTGAGCGAGATGGCGGTCGAGGATCCGAAGGCTGGCGCGTTCAGCTACTACGCGACGCGCTACTGGTCACGGCGAGCGGGCTTCATTTCCGGCTGGAACTACTGGTTCAACTACGTGCTGGTGGCCATGGTGGAGCTTGCCGTGGTCGGCTCGTTCGTGAACTACTGGTTCCCGGACATTCCGAAGTGGGTGTCGGCGGCGGTGTTCCTCGTGGCCATCGCGGCGCTGAATCTCATGGGCGTGAACAAGTTCGGCGAATTCGAATTCTGGTTCGCCATCATCAAGATCGTGGCCGTGCTGGCCATGATTCTCGGCGGCCTGTATGTCGTGATCGCCAACGTGCCGACCGCGTCGGGCATTCGCGCGAGCTTCGCCAACTGGTTCACCGTGGACGGCGGATTCCTGCCGCACGGCCTGATGACCCGCAACGCCGACGGCACGTGGACCGGCCTGCTGATGGCGCTTGTCGTGGTGATGTTCAGCTTCGGTGGCACCGAACTCATCGGCATCACCGCCGGCGAAACCGAGAATCCGCGCACCACCATTCCGAAGGCCACGAACGGCATCATCTGGCGTATTCTCGTCTTCTACATCTGCGCGCTCGGCGTGATTATGGCGGTGATTCCGTGGAGCAAAATCGACGGCGATTCCAGCCCGTTCGTGCAGATTTTCGATTCCGTCGGCGTGCACGCGGCCGCCGGCATCCTCAATTTCGTGTGCCTGACCGCCGTGATGAGCGTCTACAATTCCGGCCTGTACGCCAACTCCCGCATGCTGTATTCACTGGCGAAGCAGGGCAACGCGCCGGCTTACCTGGGTAAGCTCAGCAAGAAGGGCGTGCCGGTCGGGGGCGTTATCACTTCCGCGATAATTATTGCGATTGCGGTGGTGGTCGTGTTCGTATGGCCGGAATTCGCGTTCAATTATCTGATGTCGATCGCCACGATCGCGGCTGCGATCAACTGGATCATGATCATGATTACGGAGATCAAGTTCCGCCGCGTCGTGGCCTCTGGCGATGGCCCGGCCGAGCTGAAGGGATTGAAGGGAAAGGAAGCGCTCGACAAGATCGCGTTCAAGCTGCCGTTCGCCAACGTGACGCCATACGTGGTGATCGCGTTCATGCTGCTGGTCGTGGTGCTCATGTGCTTCTCCGCAAGCTACCGCATCGCCGTGATCGCCGGCGTCATCTGGCTGGCGGTGCTGTTCGTCGCCGCCCAGCTTGCGCTTGGCAAGTCCGGCAGCGAACGGGGTGAAGAAGCGGCAGTGATCGTTGACGCGGCTGCCGCAACCGCTGAGTAATCGCAAGAAACACAAAACGGCTTGCCCTTCCGGCTTTTGTTACCCGAACAGGCCACCTGCGGTAACAAAAGCCGGAAGGGCAAGCCAAAACCATTCGCGCACAACACAAAACGGCCTTCCCGTCCGTATGGAAATCACCGGATCAATCGATCCGCGGTGACAACATACGGACGGGAAGGCCGTTTTTTACGCCGGCTGATGGAGGCTCAGCCCTGCTTCTTGGCCGCCGGTGCGATGGACAGACTCGGGTCGCGCAGCGGAATCATCATGGACTGCGTCGCGTGGTACAGGTCGGACTTGCCCGGCCACACGGTGCCGATCGGCTGGTTGGTGCGGTCGAGCTGGTGGAACCAGGATCCGTTGACGTGATCCATCACCGTGCTGTCCGCGTACTCGAGGAACGTCGCATACCACTTGGCGTACGATTCCTTGCCGGTCACGCGGGCGAGCGTGGAGGACGTGTTGATGCCCTCGGCCAGCGTCCAATGCATACGGTCGTGCACGACGGGCTTGCCGTCCCAGTCGGTGGTGTATACGAGGCCGGGCGCACCGTCCGCGTTCCACGCATCCTCGACCGCACGGTTGAACAGATGCTCCGCGGCGTCGATGTACGGGGCCGCGGCCGCCGGATCGGACGGATAGGTGCTGGTGGCCCACTGGGTGATCAGGCGGGCCCATTCGATGCCGTGGCCCGGAGTCGCGCCGTACGGCTTGAACTGGTCGTCCGGCTTCTCGCGGTTGCATTCGAGGTCGAGCGACCAGTCGGAATGGAAGTGTTCGGGGATGCGCCAGTTGTTGGCCTTCGCCCAGCCGAGCACGTGCTCGATGATGCGGCCCGCGCGCTTGCGCCAGGTCTCGTCGCCGGTCACGTCGGCCACGGCGAGGAACGCCTCGACGGAATGCATGTTGGCGTTGAGGCCGCGGTACGGGTCAAGTTCGGTGAATTCGGTGTTCCACGTGTCGACGGACAGGCCGGTCTCGTCGTCCCAGAACTTGTCGAGGAAGACCTTTTCGGCATGGTCGAGCAGTTCGGCGGCACCGGGGCGACCGAGCAGGGTCGCGGACGATGAGGCCAGCAGCACGAAAGCGTGCGCATAGCACTGCTTGGTGGGCGTGTAGCCGCCTTCGGGGGTGATTTCCGGATACCAGCCATCGTTGACGTCGTCATGCAGCGCGCCCTTGAGACCCTTCAGACCGGCGTCGACCAGCTCCTCGGCACCCGGGAAACCGACGAATGCGCCCAGGCAGTACACGTGGGTCATGCGGCAGGTGATCCAAGTGGCGCGATTGCGGTCCTTCCATGGGGTGCCGTCGTCGCCCAGCCAGTAGGAGCTGCCGTCGGGAGCCGGGAACTTCGTGCCGAAGTTCAGCAGATTGTCGCGGGCCGCGTCGAGGAACGCCTTGTTTTCCGCCGTTCCCAGCTGATATTTTTTGTCTTCGACAGCCATGTCAAATCCTTTCCTGATTTCCTGCGATCGCGCACTTGGTTTTCACGCAACGCACGTTCCGGCGCGCCGATGAGCGACGCGCCGCATGTGCATGCGCCCCTTGCGTTCGCACCTTGTTCGGTTATGCGCTCGGGAAACTTCGTCATATTCCCTCGCCGCTGTGCCCTACTGTAGTGATTAAGCGCTTAAGCCGCAAGTGGGACACGCCATCCGCGCCGTCAAGTCCTTCATCCGCGCCTCCGGCATCGACGACGATTGCCGTCTCAACCGGCGCGGATGGCCGCGGGAATCCGGGAATCAGTACAGCGGCGGAAGGGTATTGGCCATACGGATGAAAGGATGCTTGGTGAAACGGCGGAAATCAGCCGCATAACGCGACCCCTCCACCGGAGTGCCGTATGCGCCGGTTCCAGCGGCGCCCGGATCATTGCGCCACGGCATGTACCACAGCACCCGACGCGTATCGCTGTTGGCGAGCGCGGCGGTGAGCAGGTAGCGCGTCCACGGCGAATCGGATTCGGACGGCGCAGCTGTCTGGGCTGTTCCGGAGCCGACAGCATTCGATTCGCCATGGGCAGCGCAACCATCATCCGCGGCACTGGCACAAGCGCCGGCGCCGGCCAGCGCGGCTTCGTCTTCCGCGCTCATCACGTACCGCGACGCGAATTCGCCAGGCGAGCCCACTTCGGTGGCGGCGGCGATCTTGCCGCGTTCACGGGCGAGCCGCCCGACCACCGTCAGCATGGTGATCAGATCGTCGTGCCGTTCACGCGGCCGCTCTGCCTCGACGTCGGCGGGCGCGATGTCCCAGTAGTCGTCGAATCCGAGTACGTCCACATAGTCATCGCCCGGGTAGGCGTAGAGATACCCGGCCTCGCATGTGCTTTCCGAGCTCATGTCGATACGGCTACGGTCGGGCGAGTAGGCGTAGAGCACGTTGTGTAGGCCGCACGAGTCGCGCAGGTAGTCCACGGTCATGCGCCACAGGGCGACGAATTGTTCCGGCGTGGTGTCGGTGGGTTGCGCGGGTGACCCGGTGCACCACCAGAACCAGTCGCCGGTGTGCTCGTGGAACGGGCGGAATACGATCGGCACGGATTCGCCGCTGACGCCGTCCACCACCGAGTCCAGGAACGAGGCCACGCGGTCCAGCCATTCGAGGAACTGCCCGTGCCGTGCGCCGCCGGGCAGCACAGCCGCCACGGAACCGGGCGCCATATTGTGCCCGTACCCGCCGAAGGTGATCGGATTGGCGGAATGCCAGCTCATGGTCGTCACCGCGCCCATGGTGTAGGCGCGCAGCAGTTCGTCGCGGACGTCGCCCATGGCGAAGCCGTCGATATTGGTGGTTTCGTCGCGTTCCACGCCGCTCAGGTCGCTGCCCCACAGCGCGGGGTAGGTGCCGGTGACCGCGTGTACGTCGGAATCGGTGTTCGGACCGATCACGTTGCTGGTTTCGTTCTGGTGGCCGAACATGGCGAATTTGCCGCTTGCCTGGTGCAAGGATCGGAACAACGTACGGGTCAGCGTGTTCAGGTGCGGGTCGACCGGCTGCGGATCGACGGACCGCAAGTTTTCCCCGCCCATCGTTTCCCCGCTCATCACAGCGCCTCGAATTCAAGGATCACGGTCTGCATAGGACGCAGCGGCGTGACCTTCAGCGTCATCGCATCCAGCTGGGCCAGACTGGTCTCATCGCCGGAAATGCCGAAATCACGGCCCCAATATTCGACTTGCGGCATCTCGTTTTCCGGCGTCTTCAGCACGACGCAGACGCCATCGCGGCGCAGCACGACATGTGGTCCCTGATCAAACATCATTGTCTCCTTGGGCTGTTTCAAGCGGTTACCACGGCAAAGGACTCGACCTCGCCATGAGCGCAATTGACTTTTACGGAAAACCAGTATATATTAAGCGCTTAAGTGGAGCAAATGGCGGCAAGCCATCACAGGCACCGCAGCAACGAGGCATCGCAGCGACGCAGGGAGGCGGAAGCAGGCATGGAATCGTCCACACCATACAAAGGCGGCGAAATCGACAGCCGGCAGGCCGAAGCCATCGACACACTCTCCTCGGCCAACGAATACCAAGGCCAATCACACATCCAAACACTGCGGAAACTGCCATGGAACCGCAAATGGAAGTACTTCCGCGACCAGTTGCTGGCACGCACCGTGGTTATCGCGGCCATCGTCTGCGTGGTCGTATACATCGCCGTGCAGATCCTCGCACCCGCACCAGGGCCGAAACTGTACGTGGCGGTGTTCGACGATGCCGTCGGCCAGCAGGAGGCAGCAAGCCTGCAGTCGCAGGTCGCGAAACGGCTGGACCTGCCGGAAGGCCGCAAGGGCGGAGTGCTCGTCGACACCTATTTTTCCAACGACGAGAACGGCATCAGCAAGCTGCAGACCATGATCGCCAATCATGAGATAGACGCGATCGTGGCCACGCCGAAGACCTTCAAGCAGCTGTCCGGCTACGGCTATCTGACCAATCTCGATTCGTCGCTGACCAAGCGGCAGCGCACGTTGCTTTCCGGCGATTTCGTCACGATGAAGGGCTTCAAGGATTCCGACGATCCCGATTTCGAAGGCGGCGGCAAAGGCAAGGCCGAGCCGTTCGGTCTTTCGATGACCGACTTCCGGCAGTGGAACCGGCTGAAATCAGCCAAGTCCAACGCACTCATCGGCATCGTGCGGGAATCGCCGAATCCCACAACCGCGCAACGGCTCATCGACTATCTCAGCGCATAGCGGTTCCGGCAACCGCCTGCACAGCACCACAAAAACCACCCACGGAGGAGACCATGGCCAGCATTTTCAGTCAGGACAATCCATTCAACGACTTCATGAGCACCGTCGGCGATATGGCGATGATCAGCATCGCCTGGACCATCTGCTCCATTCCCGTTGTGACGGTCGGCGCTTCGACCGCGGCGGCCTGCGAAGTGGCGCGCGAACTGCAAAGCGGCTCCTGCAAGGGCATCTTCCGCAGCTTCTGGGCGGCTTTCAAGCGCCGCTTCCCGACCACGCTTGCCCTGACGGCGGCAATCGCCGCGTTCTGCGGATTGGCGCTGTTCGACCTGTGGTACCTGTCGAGACAATCCACCGACACCGTAGCCGTCCTTTATGGCGTAACCATCGTGGTCATCGCGGTCGTCGGCTCGGCGCTGGCTTTCGTGCTGCCTTTGACCGGCCGCAGCAAGCTGAGCGTCGGCGAGCAGCTCACGCAATCCGCCCGGCTCGCCCTGGGCAAGCCACATATCGCCTTCGCCGCGCTTCTGCTGAACATCTGGCCGATCATCGTGGTGCTGATCGCGCCGGAGCAGACGCTGATGCTGGTGCCGCTGCTGTGGATATTCGTCGGCGCCGGAGCCAGCTTCTGGGTGCAGATGAATCTGATCCGCAAGACCTTCTCGCTCGACTAGATTCCGTCCGAATCCCGCGAATCCGCCCAAAATCCTTCACGCAACGCGAAAACACACGAAAACGCCGCACGGCCATATGGCCATGCGGCGTTTTCGCTTCATGGTTCCACGCCATCGCGCGATCAACGCGCAATCACCACGCGTTCATCGCCCAGCGGGAGCGGGACCAGTGGATTCGCGCGCACGCAGCTCGTACGGCTCCTCCATGATATGGCCGACCTTCTCACCGTCGATGAGCCTGAGCATCAGCCGTGCGGCCGTCTTGCCGGTGTCCACCACGTTGCGGCCCATGGCCGTCAGATTCGGATAGGCCGCGGTGCACATGAAGGAATCGTCCCAAGACATGAGCGACAATTCGTCAGGCACGGCGATGCCTTTCACGTTGGCCACGCCAAGACCGGCCAACGCCATCACGTCATTGTCGTAGATGATGGCGGTCGGACGCTCTCCGAAACCCAGCAGGCGATTGGTGGCCTCACGTCCGGATTCAGGCGTGTAGTCGGTATGCAGGCAGCGGTACCGTATGCCCAATTCGGCGGCCACGTCGGAGAACGCGGCGTCACGGATATACGAGTGGGCCAACGCCTCAGGACCGCCCACACGCGCGATATGCCGATGGCCGAGGTCATACAGATATTGCACCGCCTGACGCACAGCGTCGGCGTCGGCGCTGGACAGGCTCGGCAGGTTGCCGGCCACGGAAGCGTCGGAAATCGCAAGGACCGGCACATCCGTGTTCTTCTCAAGCAGGGAGACGCACGGGTCGCCAAGCTCCACGTTGACCAGCAGCAGTCCATCGACGTTGCCGGTGGCGATCCAATCCTTGATGATCGCCAGTTTGGCGTCCTCGCCGACGGCCATACGGACCAGAATGGAATAATCATGCTTTTCCAGCTCGGCACCCAAGCCGGAGATCAGCTCCATCATGAAAGATTCGACGGACAGCAGCTCGGGATCGTAATCCAGCACCAAGCCGATGCGCTGCGTCTTCGCCTTGGCCAGCGCCTGGGCCGCGCCGTTCGGCTTCCAGCCCAATTCATGGGCCACCTGCAGCACCTTGGCACGGGTTCCCTCGGAGACTCCGGGTTTGCCGTTGAGGGCATACGAGACGGCGCTGCTGGAAACGCCTGACGCCTTGGCGACATCGAAAATCGTCACCTTGCTTTTTTGAACTGGCATACCCGCACCTTCTCTTTGCTGAAATCGAACTTAAACGGTTCACCTACATCATACAGCAAAGGCGCCACCAACCCCCGCAGGAAGCCAGTGCTTACGGCACTTTGCTTCGTAGGGTCGGCGGCGCCTTCACTTAATTTTTCACTTAAGCGGAACCGTCATGCTGAAATGTTCAGCGGAATGCCCTCCTCATCCATCGTTCCGGAGGGCATTCCCCGGACAGCGGCCAAGACGTCACCACTCGCGTTTGAGATCGTTGGCACTGCGCAGCACGTTGGCCGCTGCGAACGCGGCCGGATCGGAGACCGCGTCGGTGGCGATGTGCAGCGTGACGCTCTCGCCGGCCAGCAGGGAGACCATGCCTTCGGTGACGGACGCCTTGGCATCGACCTTGTCGACCATGCAGAACAGGTCGCGCACGTAGCTTCTGGCGGTAACCGTAAGCTCCACGCCGCCTTCAACGGCCTTGGCGGAGGTTTCGAACGCGTCGGCGGGAGCGGCGAGCTTCTGGTCGATGATCTCGGCCGGGTTGAAGACCACGCGGGCGAAGGCGTTGTCGGACGGGGTGGCCACGACCAGCTCATTGCCGGCGTCCCCATAGGAGACGATGTCCTCGTTGAGCGGCAGTCCGATATGGGAAACCGCGCCTAGCTCGACGTCATCGAAGCTTTGGGAAGCGAGCACCTCGCCGGACAGGTTCACGCGCTCGACCTTCCAGGAGCCCTTCCACGCCTTGCGGGTGTCGTTGAGCACGATCAGCTCGAAGTGGTCGTTGGCGGTCTTCACGCCTTCCCAGCTGTGGGTCTCACGGTATTCCTCGGAGACGCGCGGCTGGATGGTGGCCAGGTGCGGCGCGAAGAAGTCGCGGGACGCATACCAGACCGGCTTGCGGTGTCCGTTGAAATCGACCGCGGCCCAGGAGACGACCGGCCAGTCGTCGTTCAGCTGCCAAATCAGCGCGCCGGCGTTCACCGGCTCGAGGGAGCGCATGTGCTCCACGCCGAAGCGCATGGCCTGCGCCTGCTGCAGCTGGCATGCCCAGTGCCAGTCCTCGATATCGGCCCAGTTGTCGGTGGGGATCAGCCAGCTGTGCTCGCCGTCGGACGGCTTGCCGTTGACCACGCCGCCGAAGCTCACGTCGTCGAGATGGCCTGGGGTGATGTGCGAGCGCATGCCGCGGGCCAGCTTGTAGTTGCCGCCCATGGCCTTCTGGTGCACCAGCATCTGCTTGCCGAACGGTTCGAGGACTTCGTCGTGCACGGCGTTGGTGAGCGTGCTCCATGCCGGCGGCGCTTGGTAGCCGAATTCGTCGGCGAAGCGCGGGGTGTACTGTGCGTACACGGTGTAGTCCGCGCGGTTCCAAGCATCCCAGATGTGCATGGTGCCGTCGGTGTCGAGGTTGGCGCCCGTGAATTTGGTGAAGCTCATCGGAGAGCTTGGCAGATAGACGGAACGTGCCGGATCGAGCTCTGCGAGCAGGGCCGGGAACAGTTCGGAATAGTAGTAGTCGCCCCACGGTTTCTCTCCGTAGCCGAACTCGTTGGCCTTGCGGTCGTCGTCGCGCAGGGCCTGCTTGTAGCCGCCCCATTCCGCATAGGCCACATAGTTTTCGTTGGATCCGTTCCACACGATCAGGCTGGCATGTTCGCTCAAACGGGTGATGTGCTCGCGGGCTTCGGCTTCGACTTCGGCCTTGGTTTCGGCGTCTTCCGGGTAGGCCGCGCAGGCCAGCATGAAGTCCTGCCACACCATGATGCCGTACTTGTCGCATAGATCGTAGAATTCGTCGGCTTCGTAGATGCCGCCGCCCCATGCACGCACCATGTTGGAGTTGGATTCCACCAGGTCGCGGATGCCGCGCTCGTAATCGCGGTTGGAAACGCGTGCGATGAACGCATCGTCCGGAATCCAGTTGTAGCCGTGCGCGTGCACCGGCACATCGTTGACGTAAATCTGGAATGGACGGCCGACTTCATCGGCGCGGGTGTCGACATGCACGGTACGGAAACCGACATGGCCGTTCCAGGCGGCGGCTTCTGCGGTAGCGGCCTCACCGGCGGTGACGGCAACGTCGTATAACGGCTGATCGCCGTAGCCAATCGGCCACCACAACTTCGCTTCCGGCACTGCAATCGTAATCACCGCGCTATCGCGGCCTTCCCCAACAATGCCGTCGGCAGCCAAAGCAACACCGAAACCGGAAATCTCCGCATGCACCGGCACCGCCTGACGCACAGGACGGGAATCATATGGGGACATGATGCGGCCCTTGCCGGCACGTTCGATCTCGACATGCACGTTCAACAGACCGGTACCGTCAGCAGCGACGTCCACAAGTGGGCGCACGGAAACCAAACGCACGTCAGACCAGGAATCGATGCCGATCTCACGCCAGATGCCGGCGTTTGCCACATCGATGCCCCAATCCCAGCCGAAGGAATAGCTCGGCTTGCGGATCTGGTTGAACGCGTGATGCTCGGTGTGCGGGTAGTAGCCGCGGACCTGCTCCATGCGGTCGGATTCACGCACCGGAGAAGTGAAGGTGACGGTCAGTTCGTTGGTACCCTCTCGCAGCAGTTCGCGCACGTCCCAACGGTAGGAGCGGTGGAAGTTCTTGGTGGAGGCCACCGGGCGTCCGTTCAGCACAATGTCGGCGATGGTATCGAGGCCGTAGGCCACCAAGTCGTGGCGGTCGGCACCGTTGTCGCGCCAGTCGAAACGGCAAGTGAAACGCCAGTCGACGTCTCCGATCCACTGCTGTTCATTCTCGTTGGCGCCGTCGAACGGATCGGCGATCAGTCCTGCGTTCAGCAGGTCCAAGGTCGCCTCTCCCGGCACGGTTGCCGGAATGCCGGCGGTAAGCGTTTCACGCAGCGATTCTGGGGCGGCTTCTGGGTTGACGGCCGTCAACGTCCATCCTTCGCTCAGCGAAGTGAATGTGCTGGGAATGTGAGACATGGAAAGTTCCTTTGTACGAAGAAGAGGGGCCACGCCGCGATGACTGTCTCGACGCGGCCCTTGATTATGGAAAAGGTTCAGTTCTCTCGGGTTTATTCCTTGACGGAGCCGGCTGCGATACCGCTGTAGATCTGCTTCTGGAAGATCAGGAACAGGATTAGCATTGGCAGCAGCGTTATGATCACGCCCGCGCAGATCAGGTTGTACTTGCTGCCCATTGGACCGGTGAAGGAGTACAGCGCGATGGCGATGGTCTTCAGATTCGCGTCCTGCAGGTACAGGTTGGCGGCATAGTACTCGTTGTACACGCCGACGCCTTTCAGGATGGCGCAGGTCACGATGGCGGGCTTCAGCAGCGGCAGCAGGATCTTGTGGTAGATGGTGAAGTAGGAGGCGCCGTCCATGATCGCGGCTTCGTCCAAGGAGATCGAGATGTTCTCGAAGAACTGGATGAACACGTAGATGGAGATGACGTCGGTACCGCACATCATCAGGATGTAACCCCACATGGTGTTAACGGCATGGAAGTTGACCATCATCTTGTACAGTGCGACCTGCATGGCGATGCCTGGGAGCAAAGCCGCAAGGGTGAACATGCCTCGGATGAAGCCGTTGCCGGGGAAGCGGAAACGGCTCAGTACGTAGGCAAGCATGGTGCCGATAATCGTGGTGACGACCAGGACAACAACAACCACGATGATGGAGTTGCGGAATGCGACCGCCATATTCGATGTGACGAAGGCCTGCACGTAGTTGTCGAAGTTGAACCAGTTCTTCGGCATGTCCATGACGGACGTGCTGTGGTATTCCTTATCTGTCTTGGCTGCGGTCACGAAGCAGCTGACCAACGGCAGCAGCATCATGAATGCCACGAATATCAACGAGAAATACTTGAGAAATACAGCCAGGCCGATTTTGAACTTGTACCAGAAACCCGCGGTCTTGGCTGCGGAACGTTCCTTCGCGAGTGCAACTGCATCAGTCATCATGCCACCGCCTTTTCTTTGTTGCTCGGTCCGTTTTTGAAGACCGAAGCGTTCTTTTTAGCCATGCGGGCGCGCTGGCGCTCGATCTTCGCGGCCTTCTTCCGGGCCTTTTCCACGCCGTCATCGGCATCCCTGAACACGTACTTGAAGAACAACTGCTGCAACAGCGCGCAAATCAGGATGATGATCAGCAGAACGATCGCCATGGCGGACGCCAAGCCGACCTTTTGGCTGGTGTGGGCGAGACGGTCCATACGTACGAAGTAGGTGGCGGTACCGTTTGCGCCGGAGGTGATGACGTACGGACCCTCGAAGGCGGACAGCGAACCGGTGATGGACAGGATGACGTTCAGCACCAGGATGGTCTTGATGCCTGGCAGAATGATGTGTTTGAACTGCTGCCATCTGTTCGCACCGTCAATTTCGGCCGCCTCGTACAGCGTCGAATCGATCGACATCATGGCGCCGATGAACAGAATCACGTTCTGACCGAGGTACCGCCAGACAGAGGCACCCACCAAGGACCAGTTGTTCACGCTTTGATCCTTCAACCAGTAAGGCAGGTTGTCGAGTTGGAAGCCACACCATTGAAGCACGGTATCGAATACGTAACCGCGGGTGTAGAAGAACTTGAAGATGAAGCCGACTGCAATGCCGTTGATCAGATACGGGAAGAAGTAGATGGCCTTGAAGGCGCTGCCGCCACGGACCTTGAACGCCAGCATGGTGGACAGGTACAGTGCCAGTGCCACCTGGATCAGCGCGCCGGCCATGTAGTAAAGGCTCAACTTCAGGGAGGAGAGCGTGTCGGGACGGGTGAAGACGTCGATGTAGTTTTTGAGGCCGACGAATTCACGCGGGCCGATGTACTTCATCTTGTAGAACGAGTAGCCGATCATGGATCCGAACGGCCAGTAGGTGAAGATTACGAGTAATGCGACCGGGATTGCGGAAAAGGCGACGATAACGCCCATCTTGCGCCAATCTCGGGGCTGCTTGTTGAATGGAACTTCAACCTTCTCGGTCGGCTCCACTGCTGTTGCAGTCATGATATCCCCCTCTTTGGGTGGCTTCTCTGCCTTGTGATGTTGTGAATTGCTGAAAAAGTTGTTGAAAGACGGGGACTTCGGCCTGATTATGCCAAGAGCAGGCCGAAGTCCTCAGTGATGGATATCGGGAACCGTCACGCCTTCACGTTTGATCACGTTTGGCGAACGATCGGTTCACTTGATGTCGACGCCTTCGGAATCAAGGGCGTCGTTCCACTTCTGGTTCCATTCCTGGACGAGATCGTCGTAGGACTGGTCCTTGTTGGCAGCGTGCTCGACGATGCCCTGGACGCGGGCGTCGCCGCCGCTGTTGATGTTGAGTTCAGAATCGGAGTTGAGGTTGTTGAACAGATCCTCCTCGCCGTCAGGCGACGGGTTGTCCGGGATGAGCTTGACGTTCTTGAAGTCGTTGTAGAGGTCGGGGAGTCTGTCGTCGTCGGCCGCAATCGAGATACCGCCCTCGTTGTATGCGAAATTGGACTTCTCGGTCATCCACTTGACGAAGATCATGGCCGCTTCCTGGTCGGTAGTGGAGGAGTTCTTGTTGATGCCGTAGGCATAGTCCGGAGCGGAAGTGGCGTACTGCTTGCCCTTGACGGAAATCGGGAACGGCATGTAGCCGACGTCCTCGGCGTTGTCGCCGGAAGCCTGAATCTGGGAGACGGCCCAGGAGCCGAGCACCATGGTGGCGATCTCGCCGTTGTTCATCTTGCCCTTGGAAGATTCCCAATCGGTGGTGGAGTAATCGTCCTCAGTCAGACCATCGGCAACAGCGTCGTACAGAATCTTGTAGACGTTGTAGGCGTGGGTGCCGTCGCCCGGATCCTTGAACGGATTCTTGGAATGGGTGAGGACGTTGTTCATGTAATCGGGGTCACCGGTCGCAGTGCCGCCAATATAGGCGTCCCAAGCGCCCATGGTCCAACCGGCCGCGTAGTTGGTGTACAACGGGATGGCTTGGGTCTTATTCTTGACTGCTTTCAGGTCGGAGATGAACTCATCCGGAGTGGTCGGCAGGCTGTCGATGCCGGCATCCTTGAAGACCTTCTTGTTGTAGACGATGCCGGAGGCATTGCCCACCGAAGCCACACCATAGACCTTCTTCTGGTAAGACTGGTTGACGGCGTACTTGACTTCCTTGTCCATGTCACCCAAGGAACCGTAGGAGATGAAGTAGTTCTGCAGTTCGGCTCTGTCGACCGCCGGAATCATCATGATGTCGCCCCAGTCGCCACCCTGCAGGCGGGTCATCGCGCTGTTGGCGTAATCAGTGCCGCCTTCGATGGAGATCTTGATGTTCGGATACATCTTGTTGAATTCAGCGATGTACTGATCCCAAGTGGTTCCCGGATAGTCTTTCTTAAGCATATCGGTACGATGGCTGAACAGCTTCAGATTGGCCTTGATGTCCTTGCCGGTCTCGCCAAGCTTGATGTCCTTGTACTGCATATCGGTAACCTTGGAGGAGTCGCCGCTGCCACCGCAAGCCGCCATGCTCACCGCGCATACGGCTGCGATGCCGGCTGCGACGATTTTCTTGAGATTCATCTTCTGATCCTTCCTTATGAATCACTGTTCATCACTTTGGGAGACTCGGCACCGATTCTCCGTTGGTGATGCCTTTCATCTCAGGCCTCTCTGCCCGCCCTTGATGAGTTAGTGATTATTACTATAGCTGAACCCCTTAAGCTTGTCAAGCGCTTAAGTACCGTTTTGACACCCCTCACCGCCGCCCCGTTTGATGCTTTCGCAGTTTTTCGACCTTTTCTCAAGATTAGAAAACCGTTGAAAAATAAGGGATTATTGGACTTGCCTCGTAATCTAACAAGTATTCAGTAAGTTAACATTAAGAGAGTTAACGTAAATTTCTTTACCAGAGTGTCGTTAAGCGCTTAAGCTTCATCGGGAAGTCCATAGAACCGTTGGAATACCAACAAAAAACGGCATGTCACGCCACTGCAGAGCGCGCAACATGCCGATGAAATTTCAGTTTGATTTCAGGAACGCGAGGCAATGAAATCGCGATACCACAGGAAGCTATCCTTCGGAATGCGCTCCTGCGTGGCGTAATCGACATACGTGATACCGAATCGCTTGGCATAGCCGAAATACCATTCGAAATTGTCAAGCAACGACCACACGAAATAGCCAGTCAGCGGCACACCCTCGCTCATCGCGCGACGAGCCGCGGCAAGATGACGCTGCAGGTAGTCGATGCGGTCAGCGTCATGCACCGACTTGCTGCCATCGTCGTTAACCACCAACTGATCCTTGCAGGCCATGCCGTTTTCCGTGACCATCAGCGGCACTTCGGGGTAATTATCGTGCACACGCACCAACAGATCATGCAGGCCATCAGGATCGATATTCCAACCCATATCGGTGTGCGGCCCCTCCGTCGGCAACCAGTCGACGTCGGACGCGCCAGGAGCCGTGGAAGCCTCCGTGGACTGCGGGAACTGCGGGCGGTCGCTCATGGCCAGCAGATTCGTGGAGTAATAGTTGATGCCGAGCACGTCGATCGGCTGATGAATCTGCTCAAGATCGCCCGGCTGCACGAAACTCCAATCGCAGATGCCCTTGGTGATGGCGAACAGCTCGTCGGGGTAACGGCCGCGCAGCATCGGGTCAAGGAACGCGCGGTTGGAGATCAGATCGAGACGATGGCAGGCGTCGGCGTCCCCGCGGTTCAGCGCAAGATTCAGCGTGACCGAACACTTGGCACGCTCCCCCAGTTCGGCGCGCACGGCCTGGACCATCAAACCATGCGCAAGGTTCAAGTGATGCACCGCGGGAAATGCACCTGGGCCGAGACCCAAGCCCGGCGCATGCTCCTTTGCACCATAGCTCAAATACGAGGAGCACCACGGTTCGTTCAACGTGGTCCACGTGTCGACGCGGTCGCCGAGGCGCTTGGCCACCACAGACGTGTAGTCGGCCAGCGCGTATGCGGTTCTGCGGTTCAGCCAGCCGCCCTCGTCGCCGAGGTATTGCGGCAAATCCCAGTGGTACAGCGTCACGACCGGCTTGATGCCGGCCTCCAGCAGGGCGTCCACGACGCCTTCGTAGAAGTCGAGGCCTTTTTCGTTGGGCACGCCATCAGGCGTCGATATGATGCGGGGCACGGCGATCGAGAAGCGGTAGGCGTCCACGCCGAGGTCCTTGAGCAGCGCGAGGTCCTCGCGCCAACGATGGTAGGAATCGGTGGCCACATCGCCGGTGTCGCCGGCGATGGTGGCTCCCGGCGTATGGCTGAAGGTGTCCCAGATGGAGGGGCAACGGCCATCCTCGGTCACCGCGCCTTCGATCTGATAGGCCGCTGTGGCCGTGCCGAATGTGAAATCTTGTGGAAAAGTTAGCGTCATTGCGTGTCCTTTACTGAAGCGGTTAAGATATTGATGAGGTTAACCGATGTCATAGATTGTTTGCAAACGACACGCCCCGTTCCGCGGAGCGGGAGACACCATCGATTCGTTCCAAGGAAGGGCCATGAACACCACCACCCAAGCATCGCGATTCATTCCAATCACCAATCCGGACCTTCGGTTCATGGGGCGCATCGACCGCACCCCCGCCGACCATCAGACCTGGGCGTTCCCCTACACGCAGGTATCGTTCCGTTGCACCGGCACCAGCATCGGCGTGCGCCTCGTCAACCATTGGGGGTACGGCGACGCGTATCTCGGCGCCATCATCGACGGCATGCAGGTCAAGGCGCGCGTGCCCATCGACGGCGCGCATGACGGCATCAGCATGGAAAACGGCTATCCAAGCCGCGTGGAACCGACCGGACAGCAGGACGACGGACCGCGCCATCCGGTCGACGTGGCAATCGCCGCCGATCTGCCGAACATCGAACATGAAGTGACGATCTTTAAACGGCAGGACGAGGGCAACAATCGTTTTGACGTGTATGGCATTCTGCTGGACGAGGGAGCGAAGCTCATGCCGACGGCGACGCCGCTGCCGGAGCGCCGCATCGAAGTGTACGGCGATTCCGTAACGTGCGGCGAGCGCTGCGAAGCGGCCTGCTACGTGGGACAGGCCGATCCGGAGGTGGATCTGAGCCCGTACAGCAACGCTTGGTATTCGTACGCCGCCATCACCGCACGCAATCTCGGCGCGCAGGCGCACTTGGTCTCGCAGGGCGGCACGACCCTGCTGGACGGCATCGGCTGGTTCCACGCGCCGGACTACATCGGCATGGAAAGCATCTGGGACAAATCCGTCTACAACACGCAGCTGGGCGGCACGTCCCCTTGGGATTTCGCGCAATACACGCCGCATGTCGTCGTGGTCGCGCTGGGTCAGAACGATGCGCATCCCCGCGATTTCATGGCGGACGACTATGACGGCGAGGAAGCCACGCATTGGCGGGCCCGGTACGTCGATTTCGTGCACGCGCTGCGCGGAAAATATCCGCATGCGCTGATCGTGCTCGCCACCACCGTGCTCATCCACGACCCGTCCTGGGATCGCGCGATCGACGAGGTGTGCCATACGGTCAACGACGAAGGCGACGACCGCGTACAGCACTTCCTGTACTCGCGCAACGCGGCGGCCACACCCGGCCATCCGCGCGTGGCGGAACAGCAGGCAATGGCCGACGAGCTGACCGCGTATCTGGAGTCCTTCGGCCCCGATCTGTGGAAGTGACCTCGAGGCGGCCCTCATAGCGGCCTCGGAACGACTCCAACAACCACAACAACCCCATAGCGAAACCGGCCGCCCCTCGAATCGAAGGGACGGCCGGTTTTCCATATCGTCACTCGGTTATCATCACCTGGTGGCGTCACGCCACGGCATCACTCACCGTCGTCATTCGACGCCGTGTGATCCGTCAGATTAAGCCGGAACGGCTGGGCGGGCAATCCATCGCTGTTGAACAGCGGAGCCGGCCCCCAGCTGCGCCATGCGTACCGCATCGACATCGGTTCCGGCACATCCGGACATGCCAGCGTGATCGTGCCGATGCTGCGGCTGTTGACGGGAATGCCGAATTCGGTGGCGTTGTAATCGACCACGTTCACCTTGGAATTGACGAGGTCGTCGATATCGCAATCCACGAAAATCGCCGCGGTGGCCGGATGGAACACGCCGTCCGCGCCCGCAAGCTCGAAACCGGAGCTCTCCGGCGAACGCACCAGCGAAGGCGGCTCCGCATCGGAGCCCTGATTCCTGCTGCCGGGCGTGGTGCCGTCGAAATGCAGGCCGTGCGCGTAACGGAAGAACAGCCGTACGCGGCCGTTCGGATCGCAACGGAAGCCCAACACCGTCGGCCCGTACACGGGAATGCGGGACATGCCGTAAACCTGCCTCAACGCGCAATCGGCGAGCCGTTCGCCCGGAGTGCGCTTGTCGACGGGATGGATGTTGTCGTACTCGCCACAATCGATGGTGCAGATGACGTACACGTTGTCGATGGACTGCGCCGCGTCCCATTGGGCCTCGCGCAGCACCGGCCACAGCATCGGATCGCCTTCGGTCTCGTCCACCTTCTTGTCGATCCATTGCGGAAGCTGCACGATGAGGAACGGCAGGTTCTCGCTCCAGATGGCGCGCCACTCGCCGATCAGCATGCCCAGCAGCTCACGGTAGGACCCACAATACGGTTCGTCCTCCTCGCCTTGGTACCACAGGAAACCAGCCAGCGAGTATGGCGCGATGCGTTCCAGCATGGCGCGGAACGGTCCGGTCGGACGGTACTGCGACGTCGGCGTGACCGGCGGCGGCCACGGGCATGCGCCGTACTGTTCGTTCAGCGTATCCCACGTCACGTCGGGATCGGCTTCCTTGGCGGCCGCGATATTCGCGTTCCAAGCATCGAATCTCGTCTGCCATTCGTCGGTTTCCAGCTTGAACTGCTCCTGCGTCTTGCCGGCGATCGCACGCTCGTACCGGGTGAGATAGCCACGTCCTGCCTCGCTGGAATTCAACGCGTCCTCGCTCATCCAGCACGTGATCGACGTGCCGCCGATATAGCAGTCCACGATGCCGATCGGCAGATCGGGGTCGAGTTCGGAGCGCAGCTTGTGCGCGAAATAATAGGCGACGGCGCTCATCACACCGCTGTTTTCCGGCGATGATTCCTGCCAGCTCGCCGCGTTCTCCGCATTGCGGTTGATGACGCCGGTTTTCGGCACGTTGTAGAAACGCAGCAGCGGATCGGCGCAATTCTCAAGGGCCGCTTCGGCGTTCTCGCTGTTGCGCAGCTCAAGTTCCATATTGCTTTGGCCGCCGGCAAGCCACACCTCGCCGATCAGCACGTCCTCGAATTCGAGGAAATCGTTGCCCGCGGTGACGCGGAGCGTGTACGGACCGCCCTCCGGCTGCGCGGGAAGCATCACGCGCCACGGCGAAAGACCGTCCTTGAGATCCTTCGAAGCGTACGCGTGGGCCTGCGCGACCATCGACCCGTCGAAATCGCGAATCTGCGCGACGACTTCCATACCTGCGCAATCGGCATCCAACGCACCGAACACGGCGTTGGGCTTGTTGCGCTGCAATACCATATGCGAGGCGAAAATCGCCGCCACATGCAACACACCGGCCGAGCTACGTTCCTCGACCTCATCGGCTTCCGCAGTCAGTTCAGATCCCGGCGCGGGACCAGTCACAGCAACCATGGCATCTCTTCCTACTAGAAATACGACATGCCTATCCTATGCCATTCCCGGCCGAGGATACGCGAATCCATCATCCAGTGAGCAGTGGATTTTTTACGGTTTCTCGGCTCACTTTGTGGACTGGATACGTGTCAAGGCACCGCCTCCGGTAGGATGGACCCCAGTTTGCAGGACAAAATCCATGCACGAAACCACGAATTTCATCTGCGAATGGTAGAAACCCGAACGCTTTCCAAGCGTTCACCCCACTACACAAAAGGAGTGCCAAGTACAATGGCTGCACAAATCTGGTATGAGAACGACGGCGATCTCTCGGTCCTCGAAGGCAAGAAGGTTGCCATCATCGGTTACGGTTCCCAGGGCCACGCCCATGCGCTGAACCTGCGCGATTCCGGCGTCGACGTCGTCGTCGGCCTGCGTCCTACCTCCAAGTCCGTGGAGTATGCCAAGGAGCAGGGCCTCGAGGTCAAGTCCGTCGCTGACGCCGTTGCCGAAGCCGACGTGGTGATGATCCTGCTGCCTGACCAGTACCAGGCCGCCGTGTACAAGAAGGACGTTGAGCCGAACCTGAAGCCGGGCGCTGCTCTGGCCTTCGCTCACGGCTTCAACATCCACTATGGCTACATCAAGCCGTCCGAGGACCATCCGGTCTTCATGGTCGCCCCGAAGGGCCCGGGCCACATCGTGCGTCGTGAGTACGCCGCTGGCCGTGGCGTCCCGGTCGTCGTGGCCGTCGAGCAGGATCCGGATGGCAAGACCTGGCCGCTGTGCCTGGCTTACGCCAAGGCTCTGGGCGCCCTGCGCGCAGGTGCCATCAAGACCACCTTCACCGAAGAGACCGAGACCGATCTGTTCGGCGAGCAGAACGTGCTCATGGGCGGCGTGAACAAGCTCGTTGAAATGGGCTTCGAGGTCCTCACTGACGCTGGCTACCAGCCGGAGATCGCCTACTTCGAGGTCTGCCACGAGCTGAAGATGCTCGTCGACCTCATGAACGAGGGTGGCCTGAACAAGGCCCGTTGGTCCTGCTCCGACACCGCCCAGTACGGCGACTACACCAACACCTGCATCGACGAGCACGTGCGTGAGCGCATGGAATACCACCTGAAGCGCATCCAGGACGGCTCCTTCGCCAAGGAGTTCATCGACGATCAGGACGCTGGCGCTCCGAAGTTCAAGCAGCTGCAGGAAGAGTACGGCAACGTGCGCATCGAGAGCGTCGGTCCGAAGCTGCGCGCCATGTTCTCCTGGAACAACGGCAAGGATGACGACGCTGACATGGCCACTTTCACCGGCAAGATCGCCCGTGGCTGAGTAACGTCTCGCATTCATTGCGATTAATCGCATTAACTGCGATTGAAGGCCGCCGCCCAAGTTGGGTGGCGGCCTTTCGTTATGCCGGAACGTAAGCAACCGTCGCACGCACGACGATATGCAAAAAGCGCCGTCCGCATGAAGCGGGCGACGCTTTCTAATTCGCTAAATAGCTTATGCAGCTAGCGAAGCAATCTCACTGAACCTGGGTACGAGCGATCTTGCCGTTGAAGGACTCGGCTTCGTTATCCCCGTCAATAACGCAAAGTCGGTAGCTGAGCAGCTTATCGAATACGGATATGTCCGCGGCAGACCCGCACTCGGAATTACGGTTTACGATGCCGATATGTACACCGCGTGGAGATACTACAATTCCACACAGCCCGGCGCATATGTCGAATCCGCCGATGAGTCCACCGGACTCAACCGCGGCGACCGCATTATAAGCATTGACGAGACCGAGATAGGCAGCGCAAGCGATATTTCCAACTATATCAACACAAAATCCGTCGGCGATACGGTGAATGTGATCGTAATGCGCCGCGGCAAGACGGTAACGGTGAGCATTACTCTTAAGGAGAAGGTCCCCGATACGTCATCCAATCAGACTAACTGACCGAAAAAAGGCTCAGCTCCGGAAATACAACGTCCGGGGCTGAGCCAAAGCGGCTTTGCAAAAGCGGCTTGGCAAAGTGGGTTTACAAACATATCACCACGGAGGACTGCAATGTACAATATATTGGTCGTTGACGATGAGTCGCG
>OMDM01000006.1_pt1 | contig 128898 bp, 122 predicted proteins | sample 1673801 | NCBI WGS metagenome assembly OMDM01 (sample SAMEA103958127, study PRJEB25191) | human gut metagenome | biome: human-associated habitat [ENVO:00009003]; feature: intestine environment [ENVO:2100002]; material: feces | place: Germany | collected 2013/2015 | reverse complement strand
TTGGAGCTGGTGGACGGACTCGAACCCCCGACCTGCTGATTACAAATCAGCTGCTCTACCAACTGAGCTACACCAGCACGATACCGGCTCAAATATAATAGCAAACAGTGCAGGGTTTGTCAACAAAAATTTTAATTATTTTATTCTTTGCGATATCAGGGAGGAAACGAATGAAAATCAGCGAACTTTCCGCGGAATACCGCGACAGCGCAATGCTGTGCCGGGGCAGAATAAAAGAGCTGAACCTTAAGCTCGAGTGCGAGCCGATGTGCGAGATCGACAGACTTCGCCTGCGCCGCCGGATCGCCATACTCACAAGCATGATGCGCGATACGATAGCCGTTTCGCGCTACCTTGAAAATTACTACGGAGATGATATGAATGCAGGAAAGAAAACTCAATATGTTTGCTAAGCAGGAGGAATACATGGCTCTGCGCCAGTACATAAAGCTCGTGTCCGATGCGTCCGGCGGCGCTGCCGGCGCACTTCGCCGCGCGATAAACTCGGAGCTTACAAAGCGCCAGAGGCAGCTGATCGGCATGTATTATATCGAGCAGATGCCCATGCAGGATATAGCCGACGAGCTGGGGCTTCACATATCAAGCGTCAGCCGCACGATAAAGCGCGGCCGCGAGCGTCTGAAAAGCGCGCTGAGCTACGGCGGAAGGAATCTTCTGGCGTCGTTAGAAGATTGTTAACTTTACAGTCGTTTAATGTCGTGATAAAATGGCGGCATGAAAAATACAAAGAGAAAAACAAAAAAACGCGGTGGGATAAGGCCGGTTTTCATAGTGATCCTCATAGCGGCACTGCTTTTGGCGTGTTATGCCGCCGTGCAGCTGCACAATCGGGCCGCGCGTGAGGCAGACCCGTACTACGGCATGGTCGAGGTGTTCAACGGTGACGACTATGTGTGGATAACTCCGCAGGACGGCGTCGCGCTCAATGATCTTGACAAGAGCGAGTTTATCAACGACGCAAGCGGAAACCTGACCTACACCGGACGCGAATACAAGGCCAGCCGCGGCGTTGATGTTTCGTCGTATCAGGGCAATATCGACTGGCAGCAGGTTTACGACAGCGGCGTGCGCTTTGCCATCGTTCGCGCAGGCGGCATGTACTACGGCAGCGGCGAGCTGTATACCGACGATAATTTCATTAAGAACATTGAAGGCGCAAAGGCGGCCGGACTTCGTGTGGGAGCGTATTTCTTCTCGCAGGCGATAAGCGAGGACGAGGCCGAAGCCGAGGCGAAATTCGTGCTCGACCTGCTCGGCGACCGTAAGCTCGATCTGCCGGTGTTCTTTGACTGGGAGCGCATATCGGGCGACACCGCGCGCACGGACGGGCTGGATAACGAAACGCTCACGGCCTGCGCCGTGAAGTTCTGCCAAACGATAGAGTCGGCTGGCTTCGACGCCGGAGTGTACATATATAATGATACCGGCTACTACGGCTATGACCTTGCGCAGCTTGAGGACTACACCTTCTGGTGCGTCGGCATAAGCACCTATCCGTGCTTTTACTACGCCCATGAGTTCTGGCAGTACAGCTTCAAGGGCACGGTCCCCGGCATAAATGCCGACTGCGACCTGAACATGATGTTTGAAAAATAAGAGGAAACCGCAGACCGGATATCCGGCCTGCGGTTTTTGCGGCAAAGCGCAGTTATTCGCTTTAAAATTTTTAAAAGCGAATAAGCAATACGATTAAAGCGAATAAAACTTGACAATAAAGTTGATATTCTCGAGTTACAGCAGTTTTGGCTAAGTTGTCACAAAACACTAAAAATTTTTCCCGGTGTATATTGACTGTCATCCGCCCGACTATGCAGCATCTCACTCCAATTTTCGGGAAAACCTATTGAGGAGAGTGATACATAGGCTCCATATTTATCGATAATGCTTTGCATTTCAGCCAATATGTAATTATCCCATTCTTCCCTGTCTGCATACATATAAGCCATCACTTGTATTTGGTCGAAAATCATGTTTGGCACAGGCGATTCAGGCTGCCCCTTTTTCTTTTTTGGCGTTCGGCCAAAGTTGAAATTATAGATCCTCATATAGTGTGCAAGATGATTTCTTGTATAAGTTAGGTTCTTTATCCAGCTTGATAAAATCTTTTCATTTAAGTCGAACGACTTGGCGATGGCCTTTCTGTACGGTGTTTGGAGATTGTCATACACTGCGTGTATGTTCCCCATGGTGAAAAGCTCAACGGCTACCCACATCGGTAGATTACCACCGTATTTATCATGGTGATGCTTTACAAACGGGAGTTCTCCATTGTTCCTTACCGCGTTGCTAAAGAGCCTTTTGAATTTTTCGAAATCATTCTGATCCCGATAGATATCCATGCTCAGATAGATCAGAGGATCATCCGGAAAACTCTCTGTTACCAAATATGCTAAACGAGCCTTGAGGGTTTCCTCAATAGACTCAAGCGCAAACATGAGTATGCTGGTAAAACGCCTGTCAAAGTCATATAATGCCTGTAAGCGCTCCCATGTTAAACCGTCTTCGTATTCATCGGCTCCGGGCTTTTTGAAATCGTGTAGATACCCGGAAATTCGATAATAATTCAGGTTTCGAAGAGCCTCAGCTACTATGGAATGATCACGGATGATTAGACCTCGCTTTTCCATGAGTTCAATTTGCTCCGCTATGGATGTGCGCTTTTTTAACTCCATCATCTCTTTATCTCCAAAAAAAACGACCCCGCCATGGTACGCATCAAAGAGAGGCGCGGCGGAGCCTGTATCATAGTATTATAGTATGATAATACTCGAAAAAATGCAACCGCTAAATGTACGATTATTAATCACTGAAAATCAATATGTTGTGCTTGAATGCAAGAAAAAGTGACGGAAACATTACTGTTTGTTGTCAACATAATATGCCAAACGCAAAAAGGACTGCACAAGCATAGCCATTTTTACATTATATGCCCCTGAATGCTAAAAATCAACATATTTGCATAATTTTTTGCGGTTGAATACTAGTATAACAATGAATTGAAAACCCGAGGTTTCAACGACTTGGGAGTTTTTTGGCGCGCCATAATGGATTAAGCTTTTGCTATGCAAAATCTTGCGGGTTTGCAGATAGCTGCTGCGCCCATCGGAGCTAAAAATATGCCACTGGCATATTTTCTTAACGCTCCTACCCTCTCGGGGCTCGAATCCCTTACGGGCAATATAAAAAGAAATAACAGCCTCCATCAATGATGAAAGCTGTTATTTTTGGCACGCCGTAAGGGATTCGAACCCCTGACCTTCTGGTCCGTAGCCAGACGCTCTATCCAGCTGAGCTAACGGCGCTTATTGCTTAGCGCTTTAGTATATTAGCACAGCCGGAGCGGAATTGCAAGCCTTTTTTAATTATTTTCGGCCATATAAGCCAAAATAATTACAGGCCGATGGAGCTTGACACTGCGTCAACTACCTCGCCCATCGTTTTGAGCGTCTTGCCGACGATGTTTTTCGGCGGTTTCTTGGCGCCGGAAACGGTCATTCCGGCAAGCGAGCCGACTGCCACGCCTATGCCCATGCCAACGAGAAAATTTGTCTTAGTCATTGTTTACACCTCCGAAATATATTATGGCCATTTTTGTTTTGCTACTGCACTGTAATTTGTGCTATACTACACTCATTACTCCAGGAGAGGAGAATTTTTTTATGAGTGTAAAAATTCTTGCCGTCGGCGACGTGTGCGGAGAACCGGGGCTGGATTATCTTACTAAAAATTTGCGCCGTCTGCGCAAGGAGCTTGAGCTTGATTTTGTCGTCGTAAACGGCGAAAACGCAAATGTTGTCGGCATAACTCCGCGCCAGGCGGACGCCATACTGCACGCCGGGGCGGATGTTATAACCCTCGGCAACCACACATGGACGCGCACCGAGCTGCGTCCGTATCTTGACGAGCGGCGCAAGATCCTGCGCCCGGCAAACTGTGCGCCGCAGTGCCCAGGACGCGGCATAGACGTTTATAAAACGAGCTTCGGCGACGTGTGCGTTATGAACCTTATGGGACATTTTACGCTCGATACGAACACGGATAACCCCTTCGTTATTGCCGACGGATACATGGAGGAGATACGCGAGAAGATCATCCTCGTCGATTTCCACGCCGAGGGCACGAGCGAAAAGCGTGCAATGGGCTTCCTGCTCGACGGAAAGGCGAGCGCCGTTTGGGGAACGCACACGCATGTGCAGACCTCCGACGCCTGCGTTCTGCCCAACGGCACAGGATATATAACAGACCTCGGCATGACGGGCGCAATAAATTCCGTTATCGGCATCGAGCCGGAGCAGTCGATCGGCAAATTCTTCGGCGATCCTCCGCGCAGATACGATTCGGCCAAAGGCCCGGCAAAGCTCGAGGGCTGCGTGTTCACCATCGACCCCGAAACCGGCAAATGCCTGAGCGCAGAGGGGGTAAGATTCACATGAGCGATCTGAAAATACTGCATGCGGCGGATCTGCACCTTGACTCGCCCTTTGAGGGACTGGGCGCTGCCAAGGCCGCGCAGCGCAGAGACGAGCAGCGCCGCCTGCTGCATCGCATTGCGCAGCTTGCCGAGGAAGAGAGCGTTGATATCGTGCTTCTGGCAGGTGACCTTCTCGATTCCGACAGCACCTATGCCGAAACGGCCGAGGCGCTTGCCTCGTCGCTCGGGAGCATATCCGCGCCCGTGTTCATATCTCCCGGCAACCACGATTTTTACTCGCCGCGCTCGCCGTATGCGCGCGTGAGATTTCCCGAAAACGTACATATATTTAAAAGCCCCACGCCGGAATGCGTGGCCTTGCCGCAGCTGAACGCAAATGTCTGGGGCGCGGCGTTCTGCGATAAATACAGTGCCGGTATGCTCGGCGGCTTCTCCGCCGCAGACGGTACGGGCGCAAAAAACATAATGTGCATCCACGGCGAGGTGGGCGGTGCTTCAAATTATGATCCCATAAGCGAGACTGAGATCGCAGCCTCCGGCATGGATTATATCGCCCTGGGGCATATCCATAAGGAAAGCGGCCTTAAAAAATGCGGCTCGACCTACTATGCATGGCCCGGCTGCCCGGAGGGACGCGGCTTTGACGAAACGGGCGAGAAGCACGTTTACATCGTTACCCTCGGAAACGGATGCAGCGTAAAGCCGGTGTGCATTGCGCAGCGAAAGTACGAGATATTAAACGTTGAGCTTAAAAGCGGCGACGTTGTGTCCGATGTTCTCGCGGCTCTGCCGGAGAATACACGCAGCGACGTCTACCGTATTATTCTGCGCGGCGAGGCGGCTGAGCCTCCTCAGCCGGATGCGATCATTTCGGCTGTCGGCGAGAGATTTTTCTCGCTTCAGGTGCGCGACGAAACGTGCCTAAAGCGCGATGTTTGGGAAAGCGCCGGCGAGGATAATCTGCGCGGCAGATTTCTCATGCGTCTGAAAACCGCGTTTGACGAAGCCAAAACCGACGCCGAGCGCGAGAAGATAACTCAGGCGGCCCGTTGGGGGCTTGCCGCACTGGATAATCGCGAGGAGGTGGTGCGTCATGATGATTAAAAAGCTGGACGCGACCTTCGGGAAGCTGGAGGACGAAAGCCTTGAGCTGCACGACGGACTCAACGTCATATCCGCGCCCAACGAGAGCGGCAAGAGCACATGGTGCGCGTTTGTCCGCGCAATGCTCTACGGCGTTGACAGCTCCGAGCGCCAGAAGGCAGGCTTTTTGCCGGATAAAATGCGCTTTGCGCCGTGGTCCGGCTCTGCGATGCAGGGCAGCATGCAGCTTGAAAGCGGCGGCAAAGATATAACCATAACGCGCACGACGAAAACGGCATCCGCGCCAATGCGCGAGTTTTCCGCCGTCTATACAGGCACGAGCGTGTCCGTCGAGGGCTTAAACGGAAATAACGCCGGCGAGATGCTCACAGGCGTCAGCCGCGATGTTTTCCGCCGCAGCGCTTTTGTCGAGCAGGGCAAGGTCGCCGTAACGCACAGCGCCGAGCTTGAAAAGCGCATAAGCGCCATTGTATCAAGCGGAGACGAGGACTGCTCGTTCACTGAGGCCGACGGCCGCCTGCGCCAGTGGCAGCGCAAGCGCCGCTTCAACCGCCATGGCCGCCTGCCGGAGCTTGAGGATGAGCTTTTGCATAAAAAGCAGCTTTTGGCCGAGCTTTCGGACGCGGCGCAGCAGCGCGAGAATATGTCCGCCGAGCTTGAAAGGGCAAAGCAGGAGTGCGAGCGCATCGAGGCCGAAGTCATCGAAAGCCGCAAGGTCGTCCGTAAGGAAGCTCTCAGCAGCCTTCAGGGTGTGCGCAATGAGGTCAATGCAGCGACCGAGCGCCACGATAAGGCCGCCGAACGTCGCGATAGCTGCCGGGCGGCGCTGTGCGCCTGCGCGATAGGCGAGCGTAAGCCCGAGGAGGCCAAGGCCGAGGTCAAGACAGACCTTGAAAATTCGATGAAATTAAAAGAGCGGTCCGAGCGCAAAAGCTCGCCGGTGCTCGCGATAATACTCATGATCCTGTGCGGCGCGCTCGTCGCGGCAGGCTTCCTGCTGCCGGATCTGATGATCCACGCGTTTATCGCGGCAGCAGTCGCTCTGGCGGCAGGCATTGCGCTGTTTATTCGCGCATCCCGCCGCAAAACGGAGAACTACGAGGCCGCAAAGCAGCGGCGCAAGATCCTTGCCAAGTATAAGGCCGAATCCGAGGCCGATATTGCCGCAAGCATCGACGAATATCTTGAGCTTTACAAAAACTATGCCGAGGCGCAGCGCGCCGAGAAGGAGAGCGCGGAGGCTCTTGCAGTGGTGCGCCGCCGTCAGGAGCAGGCCGAAAGCAAAACGCTCACTCAGCTTGACTTCACAGGCGGCGATAATCAGGCCGCCCAGCTCAGCCGCCGGCTGACCGAGGCACGCGCAAAATGCAGCCGCATTTCCGCGCAGATGGCAGAGCACAGCGGAAGACTTGCCGCAATGGGCGATCCTCTGGTACTCGGCTCGGAAATAAGCCGCATGGAGGCCGAGTATGCGGAGATAAGCGCGGAATACGACGCGATAGCGCTTGCGATCGACACCATGCGCAAGGCCGATGAGGATATCCAAAGCCGCTTCTCGCCGGCGCTCGGCAAGCTTGCGGCCGAGTATATGCAGTTTGTGACCGACGGAAAGTACGACGGGGTCATGCTCGACCGCGATTTTTCCGCCACGGTGCATGAAGCCGGCGGAAATGTTCCGCGCAATGCCGAATACCTGAGCGCCGGCACGCTTGACCTTATGTATCTTGCCGTGCGGCTTGCCGTGTGCTCGCTGGCTCTGCCCGAGAGTGCGAATTGTCCGCTTATAATCGACGATGCGCTCGTGAATTTCGACGCTGACCGCCGCCGTCAGGCAATGGCGCTGCTCGAAAAGATCGCGCAGGAGCGTCAGGTGATACTGTTTGCCTGCAATTAAATCAATAGTAAAGAAAAGACCGTTCTTCATTGAACGGTCTTTTCATTGAAAAATGTAATTTGCCGTGATATCATGAAAATATGGAACAGTTAAAGAAAAACGAAATATTCAAAGCCGAAATAGAGGCTTATAATTCCGAGGGAAGCGGCGTTGCACGCATTCTCGGCAGGGCGGTTTTCGTGCCGCGCACGATAGTCGGCGAAACGTGGCGCATCGTAATCGTCAAGGTCACGGCCTCGGCGGTGTACGGCCGCGCGCTCGAGCCGGTGAAAATTTCGCCCGAGCGCAGAGTGCCGGAATGCGAAAATTATCTTCGCTGCGGCGGATGCAGCCTGTGGCACATGAGCTATGACGAGGAGCTGCGCTTTAAAAAGCAGCGCGTGAACGATGCTCTGCGGCACATCGGCCGTCAGACCGTTCAGGCAGAGGCTATAATCGGCAGCGATGAGATAACGCATTATCGCAATAAGGGCATCTATGCCGTGCGCGAGCAGGGCGGCAAAGCCTGCAAGGGCTTTTTTGCGCCGCGCAGCCACGAGCTTGTGCCGGTGGAGCGCTGCCTTATACAAAGCGAGATCGCAGATAAAGCCGCCGATGCCGTGGTGCGGTTTCTGAACGAAACCGGCATGCGCGCATATGACGAAAAAACGCGGCGCGGCCTTGTTCGCCATGTCTACGTTCGCCGCGCGGTAAACACCACCGATGCCGTTGCGGTCATCGTCGCATCCGGCGGCTTCGGTGCGCGGACTCAGGCTTTTACCGAGTTTTTGCGCCGCGCCTGCCCGGAGCTGAGCGGCATAGTTTTGAACGTCAATAAGTCCGACGGGAACACCGTGCTCGCCGGGGATTTTCACACCCTGTGGGGGCGTGGGTTTATTCGCGACAGTCTCGGCGGCATAGTCTATGAGCTTGCGCCGCAGGCGTTTTATCAGATAAATCCGCCGCAGGCCGAGAAGCTCTACCGCAAGGCGGTCGAGTATGCCGCGCCCGAAGGGAAAACGGTGCTGGATATGTATTGCGGCGCCGGAACGATAAGCCTGTTTTTGGCCAAGGCCGCAAAGCAGGTGATCGGCGCGGAGATAATCCCCGAGGCGGTGGAGAATGCGCGCGAAAACACCCGGCGCAACGGAATAGAAAACGCAGACTTTATCTGCGCCGACGCATCCGAGGCGGCGGAAAAATTTCTGCACGACGGCGTGCGGCCGGAGGTCGTCGTTGTCGATCCGCCGCGAAAGGGCATGGACGAGACCGCCGTGCGCGCACTGTGCGGCATGGAGCCGGACAGAGTGGTTTACGTCTCCTGCAACCCGGCGACCCTTGCACGCGATGTAACCGTGTTCAATTCCTGCGGCTATGAGCTTAAATGCGCCGAAGCCGTGGACATGTTCCCAAGAACGAGCCATGTGGAGACGGTATGTTTGCTCTGCCATTGACAATGGGGATAATTGGATTGCGATATAGTACAGACCTTGTGTTAGCTGCAGCAACTGTGGCGGCTATTCAAGAGAAATACCATGTGATGAAAAAATTAATCGGAGGTGCGATATGAGCGAAAAGCTGAAGGTGCTGATAATAAACGGTTCGCCGCGAGTCGGCGGCAACACGTCGATCGCGCTGCACGAGATGGAGACGGTGTTTGAGCAAAACGGCGTTGAGTGCGAGTGTGTGCAGATAGGATTGAAGCCTGTGCGCGGCTGCATCGCCTGCAACTACTGTGTCGAACACGACAAGTGCGTATTTGACGACGAGGTGAACACTCTGGCAGAGAAATTCAAAGCCGCCGACGGACTTGTGCTTGCAAGCCCCGTGTATTTTGCAAGCGCAAACGCAACGCTCGTCGCCTGCCTGGACAGGCTGTTTTACAGCACGAGCTTCGACAAAACGATGAAGGTCGGCGCAAGCGTAGTGTGCGCGCGCCGCGGCGGCTGCTCGGCAACATTTGATGAGCTGAACAAGTACTTCACCATATCCGGAATGCCGATCGCATCCGGACAGTATTGGAACAGCATCCACGGCAGAGCGGCAGGCGAGGCGGAACTTGACGAGGAGGGCAGGCAGTCCATGCGCACGCTTGCGCGGAACATGACGTTTCTTATGAAAGGCATAGCCCTCGGCAAAGAAAAATTCGGCCTTCCGGATGAGGAAGAGCCGATAGCAACAAATTTTATAAGATAAAGAAATCCCGAATGGGAGGTTCTTTCTTGCAAATTGTGAATATTATGGTATAATTTTGACAAGCAAGGGGCGAGGCGGTCAGCTACACCACCCGAGAGGGGGTGAGCACATGCCGATAACACTAACGATACATATCTTCGGATACACGGTAACGATTAGAGTTAAAAAGCAAAACCGCCACCCGGCACGGTGACGATTTTGCTAAGTTTACTTATCAACTTCTAACCAAGGGCTGACCGTTGGTCATCGCTCCTTGTGATTTGATTATAGCCCAAAGATTTCAAATTGTCAACTGCGTCGGCTTAGCTCGGCGCAGTTATTTTTCGTCCATCTTCCGCAGGGCTTTTTGAAGTTTACGGCGAACATAACGGCTGTGAAGATCACGGCCAAAGAATCTGCTACAGGCTCAGCGGCGTAAACGGCGCTTACCTTGTCGGATAAAAGCTGCGGCATGATGTAGATAAGCGGAATGAGCAGCACAAATTTGCGCATAACGGCGACGATGATCGAGCACAGGGCATAGCCAATGGAAATGAAGGTCATCTGGCATGATATCTGTATGCCGAAGATGAACATTGCGCCGCAGTAGATCCTCAAAGCACGCGAGGCAAAGTCGATAAGCTGCGTATCCGAGGCGAACATTCCGACGAAAATGCGCGGAAACAGCATGACAAGCCCCCACAGTGCAACGGAATACACAAGGCACACCGTCAGCAGCAGGCGGAAGCTTTCGCGAACGCGCGCGGAGTTTCCTGCGCCGAAATTATAGCTGGTTATAGGCTGCGCGCCCTGCGCAACGCCCTGAAGCGGCAGCATTGCAAACTGCATGACGCTTGAAAGTATCGTCATTGCGCCGACTGCGATATCGCCGCCGTAGCGCAGTAGGGAGGTGTTGAAGCACATGGATATGACGCTCTCGCTTGCCTGCATGACAAAAACCGAAAGACCCAGCGCAATGCACGGAGGAGTAAGCCGCAGCCCGGACAGAAGATTTTCCTTTTTAAGCCGCAGAACCGTTTTGCTGCCGCAGAGGAACGAGATGACCCACGTGCAGGATACCGCTTGCGAGATGATCGTCGCGAGTGCCGCGCCCTTTACGCCCATGTCCAGCGCGAATATGAACACCGGGTCGAGCACTATGTTGAGCACCGCGCCTATTATCACCGTTTTCATGCCGATCTTTGCAAAGCCCTGCGCGGTTATAAAAGAGTTAAGGCCCAGCGTTATCTGCACGAAAATTGTGCCGAGGGCGTATATGCCCATGTAGTCGACGGCGTAGGAAATGGTGTTTTCGCTTGCGCCGAAAAGATAGAGAAGCTCGTCTTTCCGTATGAGCATGGCGGCGGTGAGCAGCAGTGAGATGATAACCTGCATCGTAAGGCAGCCGCCGAGCGTCTTTTCCGCCGAGTCGCCGTCGCCGCGCCCCATGAATATCGACGCTCGCGGAGCGCCGCCGGACGCAACGAAGGCCGAAAAGGCCGAAACGATGAGTATAAGCGGCATGCAAACGCCGATGCCGGTCAGCGCAAGACTGCCGACCTCGGGAATGTGTCCAATGTATATGCGGTCAACGATGTTGTACAGCATGTTGACAAGCTGCGCGATAACCGTCGGCACAGCGAGCTTCGGCAATAGCTTTTTTATCGGCTGCGTGCCGAGAAATGACTTGCCTTCCTGCATTTTGATACCCTTCTTTATAATTAATGAAAGAATATTAGCACCGTGCCGCGGCGAAGTCAAATCCCTTTCATTCAATCTGGAAGCTGAACGATTGTGCATTGTATGATGAAACTGATAAGAACCTGTTGGCGAAGCAAGCGGCAAGCCAACAGGTTCTGCTATTATTGCACTATTCGCGTTAGCTCGGGTTCGTCCTTTTCGGAGATATCGCTGCACCAGCTTCCCCAAAGCGATATTACCTCCATGCACCGCTGGATTTCCTGCGGCTGCATTTTGTCCAGCAGGGCAAAAAGATCTTTAAACCAGACATTATAGGCATATTTTGAATACTGCTCGTATTCGTCCATTCCTGTTTTGGATAGCCTGAGAATAACGTTTTTCTTGTTATCCGAAGAACGGTATTTTTCAACAATACCCTGAGATTCAAGTTTCTTTATTGTTTTTGAAAATGTGCTTGGCTGCATGCCGAGCTGTCTGGCGTACCAGGCCATATTTTTGTTCTGATCGCCATACTCAATTATATGCTCCATTATCTGTATTTCGCATGGGCCAAAGCTATGATTGTCACCTTTGACGGTTTGCTGCCTGATTATTTGCGAATATGCGTTGCCAGCTCTGAAGAGTGTTGCCACGAAATCTCGGTATTCACCCAACCATTCAAGTTTCATTTTGTGCTCCTTGAAATTTAATTAATATATTATACTACGAACGAATAACAATTGCAAACGGAAAATAAAATTAGCGAACAGTCAAGAAAAATGTTGCATAAGGAAATAAAATAATATATAATGGCAACATAAAGATGCAAAGAGAAATTAAAATAAGAAAAATATCCGCTCGGTTTGCGGATACAAAAATATAAAAATAAAAAAGAGGATGAAAGCATGAAGAAAACAGCAAAAATTTTTTTAGCCATTTCGCTGGCGCTTTGCTTGCTGAGCGGCATTTTTGCATCGGTTTATCAATCGTCGTTCAATACGGTCGAAGTCGAAGATTTCAATGTAATCGTAGAGAACGGCAGCTATGTCAACGGTCAGCTCTATATTCCGAAAGACGCATCGGAGGATAATAAGCTGCCGTTTCTGGTTTTTCTGCATGGCAATTTCAATAACTACAGTATGCAGGATCAGAACGCGATCGAGCTGTCCCGAAGAGGGTTCGTGGTAATGATCACGGATAATTTTAATATGGGTAACTCGAGCATAACTGAGCCTGGTGCTTGGGATATGTCGCAGATCCGCCTCATGATAGAATACGCGACCTCCTGCTATAATTTCATTGACACCGAAAAGATAGGCATTTACGGTCACTCTTTGGGAGGATATGTTGCGCATGATGCGGTGCAGTATTATCTTACGCAGCAAGCCGACGGCGGAGAGTGCAAAATATCTGCCATACTCGATGCAGGCAACGATCCTGTATACGAGCCGTATACAGATGAAAAGACAGGAAAGGAAATTGATCTTGCCATCAACTGGGGCGTGATCGCCGGTAAATGGGATGAATGGTGCTACACCGGCGAAACAGGCAATCCGTCCCTGTACCTAAGCAGTGACGCAGCAAAATCATTTGTTAATCAGTTAGATGGCGTGGAGCTGACCGGAGATGTGGAAAACGGGCACATCTATAAAGGAAACATTGACGGCAAGGAATACCGTAGAGTTGTTTATCAGATCTCGGGCATACATCCGATGAACCACTTCTCATCCGAAGGTGCGGCGGCGGCGATAGAGTTTTTCTATGACTGCTTCGGGGTGCCGAGTGGGCATGAATACATAGAGTCCTCGGATCAGATCTGGCAAATGAAAGAATTGTTTAACTGCGTTGGCCTTATCGGAATATTTCTGTTCCTGTTCCCGTTCGGCTCGATGCTGATAAACGGTACTTCATATTTTGCGGAGCTTAAATCGGGCGAGGTGCTTGCGGCACCCAGACTTACTACGAAAAAATCCAAAGCTGTTCACTGGATTGACTATGCAATAAACTGCGCACTTCCGGCACTGCTGTTTTTCCCGATAGCGTGGAAGCTGGTGGCGAAATCAAACTGGATCCCCGGAACGGATTGGGGCCCGTCATCAACGGTGCCGCACTGGTTTGGTCAGCCTAATACGAATGAGCTGGCTGCATGGAGCGCCATAGTTGGTGTGGTTCTGTTTATAATTTTTGTGGTCTGCCATAAGATAGCCGATAAGGATGCCGAAACCATACCGCAGTATTGGGGCCTGAGATGTTCGGCTCGGAAGGTCTGGAAGAGCTTTATTCTCGCCCTGGCGGTCGTTGCTGGCGCGTATGTAATACTCTATACCGTTGAATTTTTCTTCAATGTTGACTTTAGAATTTGGGTTCTGGCCATGCGTGTGTTCACGGTTCGCGCTGCTGTGTATGCACTTGCCTATGCACCGGCATTTATCGTGTTTTACCTTGTCAATTCCGTCCTCGTCAATGGAGGCAATAACGTTGAAGAACGCCCGGAATGGCAGATTCTCCTGCTCAGCTGCGTTGCTAATATTATTGGAATCGTTGTAATTATTGCTATCCAGTACATTACGTTTACATCAACCGGATCACTAGCATTTAACGCGATGAGAGTTGTTAATCTGTTCCCGCTGGTGGTACTGATCCCTGTCGGCACCATTGTTTCAAGGCAGTTTTACAAGGAAACCGGGAATGTTTATGCAGGCTCATTTGTAGTTGGAATCCTGTATACACTGATGACGGTTGCCAACACGTCATCTCTCGGCACGGTGCTTCACTATTGGGGCTGAATAATACGTCTGCATATTTAGAAATCGAACAATCAAATCGACATGCCATCCGAATTTCGGATGGCATGCTTGCTTACATTCACCGTGCCGCGGTGAAGTCAATTGCCGGGGCTTTAATTTGCGCCGCGGTTATGTTATTATAAATGTCATGCTCAACGATAAATTTCCCGAAAAGTTAATATCCGCGCTCGGCACAGCCACGCTTGCGGCGGTGTTTGCGCTCTGGTGCGCCGGCAGCAGCTACGGCACCGCCGGTTATGCCGCTGCCGTTATCAGTGCGCTGCTCATGCTTGCGCTGTGCCTGCGCTTTGTGCCCGAGTGGTGCGCGTTCTGGCGAGAAAAAGGCGAAGATCGCCTCGGCACGGCCGACGGCACGGTCTGCGCGCGCATTTTTGCGCTTATTATAATATGGGATGTTGTTATCCTCATACTCGGCTTTGTTCTGCGCAAAATTCTCGGCTATGACGAGACCGTTGGCGGCTATGTTCGCTTCTGGCTGTGCACCGACAGTCAGCACTATATGGACATAGCGCGCGACTGGTACCTGTCCGACGGCGAGTGGGACAGGCTCGTGCAGCTCGTTTTCCTGCCGGGCTACCCCGTTGTCGTGAGACTTTTTTCGTATCTCACGGGCGACTGCCTCGCAGCCGGGCTTTTCGTTTCGGCGCTTTGCTTTGCAGGCTCGGGCGTTATGCTGTATAAGCTAATGTGCCTTGACATGGAAAGCGCGGCGGCTCTGCGCGCGGTGAAATTTTTTGCGCTCTGCCCGGCGGCGTTTTTCTTTGCAGCACCCATGAGCGAGAGCCTTTTTGTCCTGTGCATGGTGTCGTGCCTGTATCTCGTCCGCACCGGCAGGATACGAACCGGCGGCCTTTTGGGCGCATATGCTGCGTTCACGCGCTCGCCGGGGTTGATCCTCGTCGTGCCGATCCTGTTTGAGCTTGTTCGTTCGAGGGCAAAGCCGCGCGAATATCTGGCTTTGTTTATGGTGCCGCTCGGCTTTGCGGCCTATTGCATGATAAACTACTCAGTGTCCGGCGATGCGTTTAAATTCATGGAATATCAGAGCATCCACTGGCACCAGCAGCTCGGATGGTTTTTCGGCACCGCCGCATACCAGACGGAAAACGCAGTTTCCGCCGCATCAAATTCTACGGCGCTTTTTTGGGGATTGTGGCTGCCGAACCTTTTGGCGCAGCTTTTGTCGCTTGCGGTGATGATACTTGCCGCGAAAAGGATGCGCGCATCGTATACGGCGTATTTTATCGCGTATTTTGTGGTGACGATGGGCGCGACATGGCTTCTGAGCGCGCCGCGATATCTTGCGGCGATGCTCTCGCTCCCGGCGGCAATGTCGGCGCTTACGGAAAATGCGCGCACCGAGCGTGTGCTTATCCTGCTGAGCGTGCTCATGTTTTTCGTGTATTTCATCTTTTTCCTGCTCCGATGGCAGGTATGGTAAAAAAATAGTGTAAATTTTTCTTGTATTCCGGAAATGCTTGTGGTATAGTAGATAGGCTAATATGTCAAAATCGAAAGGATTGAATATAAATGAACACTTTGAAACTCATTCTCACCATCCTTCAGCTCCTCTCCGGCCTTGCGGTAACGGTCGTTGTTCTTATGCAGAGCGGTAAAAGCGCGGGCCTGTCCGGCGCGATCGCCGGCGGCGCAGAGACCTTCCTGAGCAAGGGCAAGGCAAAGTCTCTGGATGCAAAGCTTGCAAAGGCAACCAAGTGGTTTGCGATTGCTTTCGTTATCCTCACCCTCGTGCTGAACCTTATCTGATAAGCGCGTAAATTTCAGAAAGCACTGCGCAGTCGTTTTCGGCTGCGCTTTTTTATTGCCATGAAAAGAAAAGTTGAGATAAAAGAAGTTTTCCGCGGCATGAAGGCCGCGTTCCCGTCCACGGTTCCGATCTTCTTCGGATGGATATTCGTTGCACTGACCTACGGCGTTTTGATGGAGGAGCTTGGCTACGGCCCCCTGTGGACGCTGCTGTTTTCAATGATATGCTTCTGCGGCGGAATGCAGATCGCGGCGGTGCCGATGATGGCGGCCGGCTTTGACCCTGTGCAGATGCTCATAATGAGCTATTTCGTGAATTTCCGACACACGTTTTACGGACTTGCGCTGCTTGAAAAATATAAGGACACGCAGCCGTTCAAGCCGTTTCTTATCTATGCTCTGGCCGATGAGCCTTTCTCGCTGGCGGTATCCTCCGCTGCTCCGGAGGGGATGGAGCCGCGGTATTTCTTCTTCGGGCAGACTCTGCTCTTGTATGTTTACTGGTGCGGCCTCACGGCGCTCGGCAGTGTGCTCGGCAAGATCATAACGTTTGACACAACGGGGCTTGATTTTGCGCTCAACGCGCTGTTTATCGTGTTCTTCCTCCAGCAGTGGAAGGACAAGGCCAAGCGCCCGGCGTGCATCATCGGCGTTGCCGTGACGCTGCTTGCGCGCATAGCCTTCGGGCCGACGATGTTCCTCATTCCGGCGCTTGCCGGCATGCTCTTAGTCTTTTGGTTGGGGAGGAATAAACTGTGAAGCTTACCGTTATTCAGACGCTTATCATCATCCTCGCCATAGCCGTCGGAACGCAGATCTCGCGCTGGCTGCCGTTTTTGGCCTTTTCCGGCAAGAAGGAAACTCCGGCGTTTGTAAAATACCTCGGGCGCGTGCTGCCGCCGGCGCTCATGGGTCTGCTCGTGGTCTATTGCTTTAAAAATACGCCGATATTCACAGGCTCGCACGGATTGCCGGAGCTTATCGCGGCTCTGCTTGTGGTTTTGAGCTACGAGTGGAAGGAAAACCTGCTTCTTTCCGTCGGAGGAGGCACCGTCGCGTACATGCTGCTCGTGCAGTTCGTTTTTTAAAAGTTTACAAAATCAAGAGGGCCGCCGGAGAGATTCGGCGGCCTTATTGATTGCAAATGTGAGAATAAACTGGTATAATGACAATCAATATTATCGAAGTATTTTTATCCGAAAGGAATTTTTGCTTATGTGCGGAATAGTTGGCTTTGCAGGAGGGGAGCAGGCAGCTCCCATACTGCTTGACGGACTGGAAAGACTGGAATACCGAGGCTATGACTCTGCCGGTATCGCCGTTATATCCGGCGATAAAAAGCTGCAGGTCAAAAAATCAAAGGGCCGCCTGAAGGTGCTCAGGGATATGATACAGGGCGGCAAAAGCGTAGAGGGCACCATCGGCATCGGCCACACACGCTGGGCAACGCACGGCGAGCCGAACGACGTCAATGCCCATCCCCATCTCAGCGGCGACGGCAAGATCGCCGTTGTTCACAACGGCATAATCGAAAACTATGTTGAGCTGCGCGATTTTCTTATATCCAACGGCTATAAATTCATCTCCGATACCGACACCGAGGTGGTAAGCCAGCTCGTTTCGTTCTACTATGCCGAGTGCGGCAATGCGCTTGAAGCGGTGTTCCGCGTTCTGCGCCGCATCGAGGGCGCTTACGCGCTGGGCATACTGTGCGTTGACGAGCCGGAGCATTTCATCGCCGCGCGCAAGGATGCGCCGCTGCTTATCGGCTACGGCGAGGGCAGCAACTACATAGCAAGCGACGTCACCGCGATAATAAAGCATACGCGCGACGTTTCGTATATGGAAGACGGCGAGGTAGCCGTCATCTCCGCCGACAAGGTGCAGTTTTACAACGCCATGGAGCAGACCATCGAAAAAGAGCACCACACGATCGACTGGGATGTCTCCGCGGCCGAAAAAGGCGGCTATGCCCACTTCATGCTCAAGGAGATCATGGAGCAGCCCGAAGCTATACGCAAAACGGCGTTCAGCCGCATCCGCGATAACCGCATCGTGTTCGAGGATATGAAATTCACCGCCGAGCAGATCAAGGATGTAAGCCGCATATTCATAATCGCCTGCGGCTCGTCATATCATGTTGGTGTGGTGGGCAAGTATAATCTTGAGCGGCTCATGCGCAAGCCGGTCGAGGTCTGCCTCGCTTCGGAATTCCGTTACAGTGACCCGCTTGTCGATGACAAGACGCTCGTTATCGTCATCAGCCAGTCGGGCGAAACGCTCGATACGATGGCGGCGCTGCGCGAAGCAAAGGCAAGGGGCGCGCACATACTTTCGATAGTAAATGTTGTCGGCAGCTCCATAGCCAGAGAATCCGACGATGTGCTCTATACCTGGGCAGGCCCCGAGATCGCCGTTGCAACGACTAAGGCATACAGCACGCAGCTTGTCCTGCTCGACATGCTGGGGCTTTACTTTGCCGATGCTCTCGGCACTGTAAGCGCCGCGCAGTACGACGAGATAATCGAGGAGCTTCTTCGTCTGCCGGGCAAGATGGAGCAGATGCTTGAGGATATCGAGGATATAAAGCATTTTGCCTCGAACTACTTCAACCACAATTCCGTGTTCTTCATCGGCCGCAACCTTGACTATGCCATGGGTCTTGAAGGCTCTCTAAAGCTTAAGGAGATATCCTATATCCACTCCGAGGCATACGCATCGGGCGAGCTTAAGCACGGAACCATTTCCCTCATCGAGGACGGTACCCTCGTCATAGCCCTCGGCACCTACGAGCCGCTGTTTGACAAAGCCATGAGCAACATCGTCGAGGTTCAGGCGCGCGGCGCGGATGTGCTTGCGCTCACGACCGAGAGCAATGTTGCCGAGATGAAAAAGACCGTGGAGAACGTCATTTCCGTTCCCGAGACACACACGATACTTCAGCCTTCTCTGGGCGTTGTGCCGCTTCAGCTTTTCGCGTACTATGTTGCGCTGCTGCGCGGCTGCGATATCGATAAGCCCAGAAATCTTGCAAAGTCGGTGACTGTCGAATAATTGAAAAATCTCATGATATTTTTTGCGTGCGTGGTCTGCAAGGCCACGCACTGCTTGTTGCGGCTGTTTAATTTCGGCGCAACCTCGCTCCCCGGAGCGCTGGCACTGAAGATATGCCCCGATATCCTCGGGTACGCTGCAAAAAATGTCGATATAATCGCCGTTACGGGGACAAACGGAAAAACCACATCCGCGCGTATAATAGAGCGCGCCCTGCAAAACGCCGGCAGAAGCGTGTGCGCAAACCGCTCGGGCGCAAACCTAATGCCGGGGATAACGGCAGAGCTTATTATGAACAAAAGCCTGTTCGGCTCTACAAGGTGCGAAAGCGCCGTGATCGAATGCGATGAGGCCGCGTGCAGGCTCGTTCTCGGCAAGCTCAGGCCGCGCATCCTGCTCATTACAAATCTTTTTCGCGATCAGCTCGACCGCTACGGTACGGTGGCGCATCCGCGCGACTGCATCGCAGCCGGATTGCGTGATACGCCCGATACGACAGCCGTCATAAACTCCGATTGCCCGATGGCAGCATCTATCCCATGCCTGTGCCCGAACAGGATCGTATATTTCGGGCTGGATGAACACAGAAAAAATTCCGTCGGCAGCGGCGAGGACGATACCTGCCCGGTCTGCGGAAAAAGGCTCGGCTACAAGGGGCTTAGCTACGCGAATCTCGGCGTATTCTCGTGCTCCTGCGGCTTTGCGCGAAGTGCGCCGGATGTGAGCGCGCAGGCGGTGCTGCCTGACGGAAGCTTCGTGCTGCGTGCCGGCAGCGATAAAACGGTCTGCACTCCGGCGCTGACGGGGCTTTATAACGTCTATAACTGCGTCGGAGCTGTTGCCGCAGCCGTCGCCTGCGGCGTGCCGTTAAAGCAGGCTGTCGACGCGGCGCAGGACTTTGACTGCGGCTTTGGCAGGATGGAGAGCTTTCCGCTCGGCAAGCGCGGAGCAAGGATGATACTTATCAAAAATGCCGCCGCTGCCGATCAGACGCTTGATGAGGTCTGCCGCGCGCCGGGAGAAAAAACTCTGGTGCTTGCCGTTAATGATCGCACAGCCGACGGAACGGATATATCCTGGCTTGACGAGGCCGATTTCGGGATGCTTGCGCGGCGCGGAAGAGTGGCTCGTGCCTATGTATGCGGCGACCGTGCCGAGGCCGCCGAAAAAAGGCTCAAGCGCGAAAATATACCCTGTCAATCGTGCGGAAACTATGATAAACTTATAGAGTATTTGCGGGATGAGGATAACTTCATTTTCATCCTGCCGACCTATACCGCCATGCTGGAATTGCGAGCAAAGCTCGTGCGCAGACTCGGTGGAAAGAACTTCTGGGAATAAACGAGGATAAACGAATGATACGTTTTTATAACGGCCGCGTGCTGACATTTGAGCCGGAGGCGAAGATAACACGGTGCGAAGTGTGGACAGACGGCGAGATAATATGCCACGTCGGTGCGGCGCCGGAGGCTGTGCCGGAGTTTGAGCGCGAGATAGACCTTAACGGCGACCTGCTCATTCCGGGCTTTAAGAATGCGCACACGCACTCGGGCATGACTTTCTTGCGCTCGCTTGCCGACGATATGCCGCTGGATAAGTGGCTCAGCGAGCAGGTCTGGCCGAAGGAGGCACGCCTCAGCCCCGACGGGCTTTACGTCATGACGCGCCTTGCGATAATGGAATACTTAACAAGCGGCATAACGAGCTGCTTTGATATGTATTTTCACAACGATGCGTTTGTCAAAGCGTGCATAGATTCCGGCTTCCGTGCGGTGCTGTGCGGCGATATGAATAACTTTGACAGCGACTATACGCTGCTTGAGGATAAATTTCTGCGCTATAACAAAACGCACGAGCTTATATCCTATCGCCTCGGCTTTCACGCGGAATACACAACGAGCATGGAGCGCATGCAGTTTGTTGCCGATCTCGTGCAGAAATACAAAGAGCCGATGTTTACCCACTCGTCGGAAACGCGCTCGGAGGTTGCAGGCTGCATCGAGCGCTACGGCGTAACGCCGACGGTGCTTTTTGATAAGCTCGGCATGTATGACTACGGCGGCGGCGCGTTCCACTGCGTCCACATGAGCGATGAGGATATCGCAATATTCAAAAACCGCGGCCTGACGGCGGTTTTGAACCCGGCCTCAAACCTCAAGCTTGCAAGCGGGATTGCGCCGGTAAAGCGGTTTCTTGACGAGGGCATAGCAATTGCCATCGGAACCGACGGCGCAGGCTCGAACAACGCGCTTGATATGTTCCGTGAAATGTACCTCGTGAGCGTGCTGGCAAAATACCGTGAAAATGACGCATCGGCGGTCGATGCATCGAAAGTGCTTGAGGCCGCCTGCGTGGGCGGTGCGCGCGTAATGGGCTTAAACGACTGCGATGCAATTGCTGTCGGCAAGAAGGCAGACCTTGCGGTTATAGACCTCAATAGGCCGAACATGCGCCCGATAAACAACATCGCAAAAAACATCGTCTATGCCGGAAGCAAGGAAAACGTGCGCCTTACTATGGTAAACGGCCGCGTTCTGTACGAAAACGGTGAGTTTTTCATTGGCGAGGACGCGCGGAAGATTTACGACGAAGCGGAAGAAATTATGGAGACGATAAAACAGTGAGAGAAATTGACCTTCACGTTCACACAAATATATCCGACGGCTCGGAAACGCCTACGGAAACGGTGAAATATGCCTGTTCGCTCGGCCTGCGCGCGATCGCCGTGACCGATCACGACAGCATAAACGGCGTTGCCGAGGCTCAGCGCGCCGGAAAAGAATGCGGCGTTGAAGTCGTTGCCGGAATGGAGCTCGGCTGCGGCTGGTATGGCCGAGAGGTTCATATGCTCGGCTATGATCTCGATATCCGCTCAAAAAAGCTCCCACCGGTGCTCGACTGGATAGTGCGCGACCGCGATGAGCGCAACAGAAAGATGGTGGACATGCTTGCGCGCGACGGGCTTTTCATCGACCTTGATGAGCTTCAGGCAAAGCACCCCGGCTCGACCATCGGCAGGCCGCATTTTGCTCTGTGCCTTGTCGAGGCAGGCGTTGCCGAAAGCGTGCAGGATGCGTTCGAGCGCTTTCTCGATCCCGGCTGCAAGTATTATATCCGCCGCCATTTTCTGAGCGTTGAGGACGCGGCGGAGCTTATACGCTCGGCAGGTGGTAAGCCCGTTATAGCGCACCCGAGGCAGTATAAGCTCACGCCCGAGCGCTTTACCGAGCTTATGGAACGCGCACGCGCCTGCGGCGTTGCCGGGCTTGAGTGCTACTACTCCGGCTACGGCCCCAAGGTCGTCGCGCAGTATCTCGCCGCCGCTGAACAATACGGTTTTTGTCCTACTGCCGGCAGCGACTGGCATGGCAAGAATAAGCCGCATATCCATCTCGGCAGCGGCATGAACGGCGAATTAGCCGCTCCTTATGAGATACTCGAAAAATTAAGAAATCATGAGTGAGGCAGACCGAAAACGCGAAAAATTCTAAAAATAAAATTTTTCAGAAAAAAAGTACAGCAAAAATGAAATATCCCTGCTTGTTCTCCGTCTTTATAAGTAACAGGCTATACGGCCTACACCCATTGAAAATCATTGAAAGGAGAACAAATATGGATAACAATATGGTGCCCGAAATCCCCTATGACAAGATCGGCAAGGCCGCTCTTATTTGGCTGCTCCTCAAGATCATATTCTGATCTTACGCACAAAAAAACTGCACCGCCAACAGACGGTGCAGTTTTTTGTTTATATTGGCCTTATTCGCCGAAGTCGAGGACGCGCAGCATGCGCACGAGGGTGAGCCTGTTGCGGATAGCGGCCGATATCGGCAGCATCTCCTGCTCAAGCGAGGGGTCAATGCCGATGTGCTCGGGCAGATACTTTGCGTTGCAGCCCTTATACAGAGCTTCCATCTCCTCAACGGAGGGGATCTCGTTTATCATGGCGCGGATCTCATCCCAGTGATCGACGATGTTCTGGGAAGCGAAGGTCGCAAGAACGTCGTTCTCATTCTCCTTGATAATTCCCGGTGCGAGCCTGTCGCCGAACTTTTCCCTTATCCACTCTTCGCTCAGCGGCTCGAAGGGCTTTGCCTTGGGCGTGGGCAGGGAGGCGAGGTGGTGATACTCCTTGATGCAGGCGAAGGTGCCGACGCCAACGCACTCGCCGTGGATGCCCTCTGCGTTCTCAAAACGCGGCGGCTGCATCTCAACAAGATGAGCCATCAGGTGCTCTGCGCCGGAAGCGGCTCTGGAGTGGTTGAGCAGCTGCATTGTAAGGCCGCTCTTCATCTGTGCCATGGTCATTGCCTCGTGGTCGGCAACGCCGGTGGCGGCGTATTTATCGGCAGCTTCGCGCATGATGTCCAAAGCTTCCTGGGCAAGGTCGGCTACCATCGGGCAGTAATATTCGCCGGCAACGAGGTGGGATACCTTCCAGTCGAACAGAGAAATGTATTTCGAAAGGATATCGTTTATGCCGCTTGCAACAAGGCGTGCCGGAGCGCCCTTTATAATGTCAAGGTCGGCAACGACGAGGACGGGAGCGCACATCGGGGTGGACTTCTTCTGACCGTTGAGAATGGCCGAGCAGATATTGGCCGTGAAGCCGTCGGAGGAAGCGAGCGTCGGGATGGCGACAAAGGGGATGCCGAGCTTGTATGCAGGGTAGCGGCCGAAGTCCATAATGGTTCCGGCGCCGTAGGCGACGATGACCTCGGGGTTATCGAGCTTTTTCATCATCTCTTCGATGACGGTGTCCTCGGCGCGCAGGCCGTTTGCCTCGAGCACGATCTCCTGATCGGCGGCGACGTGCTTGCCCTCGGTGAGCTTGTAGATGACCGTATCGTAGATAACGGCGCGTTTCTTGCCGGCAAGGCCGACATCGGCCATGTACTGCTCGAAATTATTTATCGCGCCGTATTCGACGACGACCTTTTTCGTTTCAAGCTCATGGTCTCTGCCGCAGACGCATTTGCCGACGTACTTTTCGCAATCCATGATCATGGTAAAACACCTCAATTACTAAAATTCTGAATTTATTATGCCTATTCTAAGTTAAATTCTAATCAAGCCATATAATTAAGTCAAGAGCGAATAATGACGAAAAAAACGGGCAAAGCCATAAGGCTCAGCCCGATTTTTGTTCAAATCATATATTTTTTGATCGCTTCGCCGACCGTATCGGGGTCAGTTGTGACACTTATTACAAATTCAATGTTTTCTTTCTCGGAAAAGGCCTCGAGCCAATCGAGAAATTCGCCGAACATAACGGGATCCTTATTGCTGACGATTTTATAGAAATTATCGACAAAAACATGGGTGATGTCATAGTTGCCGGAATGAAGGCCGCAGATAAAGCCCTTTATGAATTCATATGAGCCGATGTCATAAGAGCCGGCCTCGATAAGACGAGCCTGATAAGGAATATCGTAAGTAAGCTTCTTTTCCTTTTCGATGCAGACTACGTCGCCGTTTTCCATTGCGACAGCTTCGCGGACGAGCTCGACCAGACGCTTTGTCTTGCCGCTGCCCTTCAGACCCATGATCAACTTAACCATTTTGTCCACTCTCCTTTTCAGTTATAAGTTGAAGTTTTCCTTTGAGCTTAGATTAACATTTTTCCGCATACAAAGCAAGAGCAAAAGTGTGAATTAAAATAGAAATCAGGCGCGGAGTTACTCCGCGCCTGAATATATCATGTGCCGGGCTTGCCGAGCATCTTGAACATGTTTTTCTTGTAAGCCTCAACGCCGGGCTGGTCAAAGGGATTGACCCCGGACATGTAGCCGGATATCGCGCAGGCAAGCTCAAAGAAGCATACGAGGTCGGCAAAGCCGGCTTCGTCGCGCGCCGGAACGCTTATGCCGATGTTGGGAACTCCGCCGGATATGTGAGCAGCCTTGACTGCGTCGCGCGCCGTGCGGCATATATCTGCGTAGTCTCTGCCGGCAAGGTAGTTAAGCCCGTCCGGATCGCCCATTTCAAACGGAACGGCAACGCTGCTGCGCGGCTTATCAAAGCTGACAACGGTCTCCATCAGCGTCCTCGGGCCATCCTGAATGTACTGACCCATGGAGTGTAGGTCAGCGGTAAATTCAACGGAGGCAGGGAAGATGCCTATGCCGTTTTTGCCCTCGCTTTCGCCGTAGAGCTGCTTCCACCACTCCGCCATGAAGCGGAACGACGGCTCATAGCAGCCAAGGATCTCTATGCTGCGGCCGTGACCGTAAAGATATTGCCGCGCTGCGGCGTACTGCCATGCCGGATTCTCGGGCGAGCGCAGGTCAAGCTCCTTGAATGCGCATATGGCGGAGGTTATGACAGTCTTTATGTCGATGCCGGCAACCGCCATCGGCAGCAGACCGACTGCCGACAGAACGCTGTATCGTCCGCCGACATCGTCGGGAACGACGAAGCACTCCCAGCCCTCAGCATCCGCGAGGGACTTGAGCGCGCCGCGGTGCGCGTCCGTGGTAGCGAATATGTGTTTTTTGGCGGCCGAACCGTATTTTTCGCGCGCAAGCTTCCTGAAAACGCGGAAAGCAAGTGCCGGCTCAAGGGTCGTGCCGGATTTGGATATGACGTTTATATCGAAATCCATGTCGCCGAGCTGGGCGAGAGTATCGTTCAGAGCGTCGGGCGAAAGACCGTTGCCGATGAAGAATATCTTCGGGTCGTTTTCCGAGGGGATGGGGCGCAGAAGCTCGATCGCTCCGCGCGCGCCGAGATAAGAGCCGCCTATGCCGATGACGACAAGCGCCTTTGAGCGGCTGCGAATGCGCTGCGCCGCCGAGAGTATCGCCTTCAGCTCTCCGTCGCGTATGCGTTCGGGAAGCTCCAGCCAGCCTGTGAACTCGCTGCCTGCACCGGACTTGTCGCCGAGCATTCTGTGCGCCGCCGCGGCTGCCGCAAAATCAAGCTCCGCAGGATCGAAAAACGCGGAAGTTCCCGTTAAATCAACCTTGACCATGATTACCCCTCCGTGTGGTAAATTTATAATCTTATATTATACACCGGAGACATAAAAAAGCAAGGATAATGTGCCGAAGTGGGGTTCGTAGACTTGATTTTACGCGAATTTCGTGGATAAGTGGGGGAGATTAACCCAATCCGACGTAGCTTTTGACAAGCTCCAGCAGAGTCCGCCCGAACGAGGCCCGGGCAACGGAGGAGTCGGCAAGAAGCTTAACAGAGTAAAGCTCTTTTCCGTCGGATACGACGCGGAGAGTACCGATCTGCTGCCCCTTTTCAACCGGCGCCGGCAGCGTATCGGGCAGGTCAAGCTCATAGGATACCTCGCCTGCGCCGCTTTTGGGAACAAGCGCGGCCTCCGCGCCGTCATAAACAGGCTGGACGCTGTCGGCACTGCCGAGGGTTACGCGCACCGGCGGCAGAACATCGGGGCTGCGCAGCGGCATGAGCCGGTAGTTTGCAAAGCCGTAGCTCAACAGAGCCTTTGCGTCGTTATTGCGCTTATCTATCGTGTCCGCGTGCATGATCACGGCTATATATTCCACGCCCTCGCGCTCGGCGGTGGCCGAAAGGCAGTACATTGCCTTTTCCGTGAAGCCGGTTTTCAGCCCCGTGCAGCCGTCGTAGTAGTAAACGAGCTTGTTGGTGTTTGAAAGGCCGAACTCGCCGCCGCGTATCGTATCCATCCATATCGTCGTATAGTCCTTTATCATGTCGTGCCGGATAAGCTCGCGGCTCATGACGGCTATATCATATGCGCTGGTGTAGTGCTCATCGTCCTCAAAAAGGCCGGTGCAGTTTTTGAAATTGGTGTCCTTTAGTCCAAGCTCGCGGGCACGGTCGTTCATGCGCGCAACGAAGGCCTGCTCCGAGCCGCAAAGGTGCTCCGCCATCGCAACGGCGCAGTCGTTTGCCGAAACGACGCAGATGCACTTGAGCATTTCGTGAACGCTCATCTTTTCGCCCTCCTCGAGAAAAACGCAGCTTCCGCCGAAGGATGCGGCGCGCTCCGAGGCTATAACCGTGTCGTCAAGGCTTATATCGCCGCGCTCGACGGCCTCGACGATCAGCAGCATGGTCATGACCTTCGTAACGCTTGCCGGCGGCAGGCGCTCGTGAGAATTCTTCTCGTATATCACTTCGCCCGTGACCTTTTCCATGAGTATTGCAGACGGGGCGGAGATGCCGATATCATCGTCTGTAAGCGTATTTATCGCATACACCGGGCTTGTGAGCATAACAAGGCACAGCGCAGCGCACAGAAGTTTTTTCATAGCTCATCCCTCCGCTAAAAGCCTATGCACGCGCGCAAAAATAATGCGCAGGTTGCACGATTATGCTTTATTCGACAAAATGTGAATGCTCATCGGCACGTCTGAGATTGAAAAATGCATTGTATATCAAGGGTTTTGAACATTTTCAACATAGTTTTCAACATTTAAAACAGAGGTATATTCGGTAAAAAGGTTAACATAACGTAAAAATTCCGAGCAGATATTGACGCTGAGTAAAAGAGATAGTAATATTGAAAGAGAAATGAAAAAACACCGAACAGGGGGGTGGGGAATTGGACAGAAAAAATAAATATTCCCAATACATCGGCTGGGGAGTTACGGCTTTTGCGGTCATCGCTGCCGGAGTGCTGTTTTACTTCGGCATTGACTACATGGGCAAGCTTATAGACGCGCTGGGAAAGCTGCTGAGCATACTAAGCCCGTTTATATGGGGTCTTGTCATATCCTATCTTCTCATCCCGTCGATGACGCTTTATGAGCGCAAGCTTTTTAAGCCTCTTGTTTTGCGCATAAACAAAACAAAGCCGCGCCTTAAAACGGGAACAAAGCTTCCGCGCGTGCTTGCGCTCATCCTCGCCGAGATCGTCATGCTGCTGCTTATCACCGCGCTGTTTTACCTCATCGTTCCGCAGGTTTACGACAGCATATCGGCCATCATAACAAACAGCCCGTCGTATTTTGACTCGGCGTATTCGGCGATAGACAATCTCCTCAAGGACTATCCCGAGATAGAGCAGTACGCGACGAAGATTTTCGGAAACCTGACCGATGCGCTGACAAAATGGACGACGAACACGCTGCTGCCGAGCATGGAAAGTGTTGTAACGAACATAACAAGCGGCGTTTTCTACGTCCTTAAGGGACTTTATAATGTCGTTATCGGCATCATCGTTTCGATTTATATACTTTATAATAAAGAACCTTTTATAGCCCACTACAGAAAGATACTTTACAGCATCTTTTCCCCGGCGCGCGCAAAGCGCATCATGTCGGCCCTTCGCTTTGCCGATAAGACCTTCATGGGCTTTATAAGCGGCAAGCTGCTTGACAGCGCGATAATCGGCGTGCTGTGCTATATCGGCTGCGTGATACTGAAAATGCCGTATGCGCTGCTTATTTCGGTCATCGTCGGTGTTACGAACATCATTCCGTTCTTCGGCCCGTTTATCGGTGCGATCCCTTCGGCGCTGCTGATACTGCTGGTCGATCCTAAAATGTGCCTGTGGTTCGTTATCTTCGTGTTTATCCTCCAGCAGCTTGACGGCAATGTTATCGGCCCGAAGATACTCGGAACCTCCATCGGCATAAACGGATTCTGGGTGCTGTTTTCAATCGTTATCTTCGGCGGAATTTTCGACTTCTGGGGCATGCTGCTTGGCGTTCCGGCCTTTGTCATTATCTACACGGCGCTGGAAATGGTCGTAAACCGCAAGCTAAAAAAGCGCGATCTTCCGATAGATGCCGAGTCGTATATGAACCTTGATTATATCGACCCCGAAACTTTGGAGCTTGTTCCGAAGCGCAGAGCAAAGCCTGCCGAAAAAACCGAAGCAAAGCGGGAAAATGAGAAGTAAAAAAACAAGGCTGCACGGTTTAAGTGCAGCCTTGAAATTTTGAATTTATCTGTGCGCAAGAGTGTCGTGCGCGCGCTTCAGTGCCGAGCACAGGGCAAGAACGTCGTCCTCGGTGCTGTATCGCGAAAAGCTTATCCTGATCGCACCGTCGATTACCTGCGCCGGGAGGTGCATAGCTTCAAGCACATGACTGCGCCCACCCTTTTTGCATGCCGAGCTTCTTGAAACATAGATGCTTTCCGCCTCAAGGAAGTTCATGAGCACCTCGCTGCGCCAGCCGGGGAGCGATACGCTGAGAATGTGCGGAGCGCCGCCGCCGATGATAAGCGCCTCGGGAATATCGGCGCAGAGCCTGTCGGCCGCAATGGCACGCAGCCTCGCCATCTTTTCACAGTTGTCCTTCATGCCGGCAAAGGCGATCTCTGCCGCTTTGCCGAAGGCGGCTATCTGCGGCATGGCCTCGGTTCCGGCGCGCATTCCGCTCTCCTGGGCGCCGCCGCGAATGAGGGGCTTGATTTTGACCCCTGTTTTGATATACAATGCGCCTATGCCCTTCGGCGCGTGAATTTTGTGGCCGCTGATGCTTATCATGTCCGCGCCGAGCTTTTTTGCGGAAAACGGCACCTTCATAAAGCCCTGAACGGCATCGGTGTGCAAAAGCGCCTTTGAGCCTTCGGCCTTGAGCATTTTTGCAATGCCGGCAATGTCGGTAACGCCGCCGGTCTCGTTGTTTACCATCATGAGCGTCACGAGGATAGTGTCCTCTCGCAGCGCGTTTTTGACCGACTCGACCGAAATCGAGCCGTCCTTTTCCGGGGCAAGGTATGTCACATCAAAGCCGCGAGATTGAAGCTCCTCAAGCGTTTTGCGCACGGCGTCGTGCTCAACGGCGGAAGAAATTATGTGCTTTCCGCGCCGGGACATGCTCTCTGCGCCCTTTGTTATTGCCCAAACGTCGCTTTCCGAGCCGCAGGAGGTGAAGTAGACCTCCGCTGCCGCGCATCCGAGAGCGGCCGCTATCTGCGAGCGAGCATTGTCAAGATACGCCTTGGCCTCGCGCCCCTTTGTGTGCGTCGAGCTGGGGTTTCCGTAGCACTCGGTCATGACCTTGTATGCAATGTCTGCGGCCTCGGGGCAAACGCGCGTTGTTGCCGCATTATCAAGATAAACTTCCATATTATTGACTCCTCAGGAGATGATTTCATGAAATATATTATATACACTCTCGGCTGCAAGGTCAACCAGTATGAAACTCAGGCGATAGAGGCGCTGCTCGTTTCGCGCGGCCATAAGCCCTGCGTCGAGGGAGAGATAGCCGACGCCGTCATCGTCAATACATGCGCCGTCACGGCCGAGGCAGGGCGCAAGTCGCGTCAGGCCATCCACCGTCTGCGCGAGGAAAATCCCGGCGCTGTCGCCGCCGTGCTCGGCTGCTATTCGCAGCTGAGCCCCGATGCCGTGCAGAAGCTCGGTGCGGATATAGTTTACGGCACGGCCGACAGAATGAAGCTTGTTGACGCTGTTGAAAAAGCCGTGTCTACCGGCGAGGGCGAGAAAGCGCTCGATAAACCTTTTGAACGCCGCGTTTTTGAAGAGCTGCCGGCAGGAGCAGTGTCCGGCCACACGAGGGCGCTTTTGAAAATTCAGGACGGATGCGTGAATTTCTGCTCCTACTGCATAATTCCCTACACGCGCGGCAGAGTGCGCAGCCTGCCCATGGAGGCGGCGGTGCGCCAGGCGGCCGAGCTTGACAAAAAAGGCTATCGCGAGCTTGTCATAACCGGCATCGAAATCGCGTCCTACGGCGTAGATCTTCCCGGAAAGCCCGGCCTTGCCGATGTTGTGTGCGCGATAGCGGACGCCGCGCCGCATATGCGTCTGCGCTTGGGGTCTATTGAGCCGAGCGTCATAACCGAGGATTTCTGCAAAAAGATCGCCGCATGCGGCAGCGTGTGTCGGCATTTTCATCTTTCGCTGCAATCCGGCTGCGACGCAACGCTCAAGGCCATGAACCGCAAATACGACACCGCGCGGTTTTATGAGGCGATGCAGCTTCTGCGCCGCTATTTTCCCGACTGCGGCATGACGTGTGACGTCATAGTCGGCTTTCCCGGCGAGACCGAGGAGCATCAGCTCGAAACGCTTGAGTTTCTCAAAAAAGCGCAGTTTTCCGATGCGCACATATTTCCTTATTCGCGCCGCCCCGGCACTCCGGCGGATAAGATGGACTGCCAGATCGACCGCGCAACAAAGGCAAAGCGCTCAAAGCAGGCGCGCGCAGTCGTAGCCGAAACGCGCCGCAAGTTTCTTGAGAGCATGATAGGCAAAGCTTTGCCCGTCCTGTTTGAAACGCAGGAGGGCGAATGCTGGCAGGGACACAGCGATAACTACCTCGAAGTGCGTTCCGAAGGGGAAGATCTTCGCGGCACAGTACATAATGTCAGGATAAATGCCGTTTCCGAAGGAATTTTAGTCGGAAATGTCATTTGACACGGAAGACAAATATAACTATACTTTTAACAATGACTGAACAGGAGGTGCTCACAATGTCAAGAGAAAAGGTCTATAATTTTTCGGCAGGCCCGTCAATGATGCCGGAATCGGTGCTCAACAAGGCCGGAAGCGAAATCAGCGATTATAAGGGCAACGGTATGTCCGTTATGGAGATGAGCCACCGAAGTTCCCTGTTCGGCGAAATTTTTGCGGAAACAAAGCGCAAGCTTAAAGAAGCTCTGAACGTGCCCGACAGCCACGAGATCCTGTTTTTGCAGGGCGGCGCAACGCTCCAGTTTGCTGCGATCCCGCTCAATCTCATGGGCAGCGGAAAATGTGCCGACTATGCGGTGACGGGCAACTTCTCCGGACTTGCCGCAAAGGAAGCGGAAAAGTACGGCAGCGTTCACATAGCCTGCGACAGCTCCGACCGCGGACACAGCTATATCCCGTCAGAGCTTTCGCTCAGCGCGGATTCGAGCTATTTTTACTACTGCGCGAACAACACCATATACGGAACCGAGTGGCAGGCCGTGCCCGATACAAATGGCAAAACGATAGTCTGCGACATGTCCTCGGATATCCTGTCAAAGCCCGTTGACGTTTCAAAATTCGGCCTTATCTATGCCGGCGCTCAGAAAAACATGGCGCCTGCCGGACTGACGGTCGTCATCGTTGACAAGGCTCTTGCCGGCCGGCAGATGGATATATGCCCATCGGTCATGAGCTACGATACGCTTATAAAAAAAGACTCAATGCTCAACACTCCGCCCTGCTGGTGCATTTACATGCTCGGTCTCATGCTCGACTGGCTTGCAGGCATAGGCGGCGTTGCGGCAATGCAGGAGATAAAGCGCGAGCGCGCAAAAATCGTTTACGATGTGCTCGATAACAGCAAGCTCTACATTCCCCATGCCGAAAGGGATTCGCGCAGCGATATGAACGTGACCTTCCGCACAGGCTCGGACGAGCTGGATGCGCAATTTGTAAAGGGCGCGGCCGCGGAGGGACTTATCAATCTCAAGGGCCACAGACTCACCGGCGGTATCCGTGCGTCACTTTATAATGCCATGCCCATGGAGGGCGCGCAGGCTCTGGCCGATTATATGAAAAAATTCGAGGTAGAACACCATGTATAATATTAAAACAATAAACAAAATTTCGCCCGTCGGCCTTGATAAGCTCAAAGCAAAGGGCTGCAACGTCGGCGAGAATATCGCCGCTCCCGACGGAATAATCGTCCGCAGTGCGGATATGCATGATTACGAGGTAAATCCCGAGCTTCTCGGCGTTGCGCGCGCCGGAGCGGGCTATAATAACATTCCCATAGATGAGCTTGCCGAAAAGGGCATCGTCGTTTTCAACAGCCCCGGCGCAAATGCCGAGGCGGTAAAGGAGCAGACCGTGTGCTCGATGGTGCTTGCCTCGCGCGACGTTGTGGGCAGCATCGAGTGGGTAAAGAGCATCGCCGATCAGGGCGATAAGATACCCACGCTTGTCGAAAAGGGCAAGTCCAATTTCGCAGGCCCCGAGCTTATGGGAAAAACCGTCGGCGTTCTCGGCCTGGGAGCAACTGGCGCGCTGGTCGCAAATGCCTGCCTTGCACTGGATATGGATGTTATCGGCTATGACCCGTTTATGTCGGTCGAGGCCGCATGGAGACTTTCGCGTGACGCAAAGCGCGCCGACGATATCGGCGAGATATTCAGAAACTGCGATTATATAAGCATCAATATCCCCTATAATGAGGACACCCACCACATGCTCGACGCAAAGGCGTTTGCTGCAATGCGCGACGGCGTGAGGATAATAAACGAGTCGCGCGCCGAGGTCGTCGATGACGATGCGATGCTCGCCGCCCTTGAGTCCGGCAAGGTTGCAAAATATGTAACTGATTTCCCCAACGAGAAAATACTTGGCGGAAAGAACGTCATTGCCCTGCCGCACCTTGGCGCATGTACGCCCGAGAGCGAGGACAGATGCGCCGAGATGGCCGCAAAGCAGTTGTATGAGTACCTCAAAAACGGAAATATAGTAAATTCCGTGAACCTTCCGTCGGCAAAGCTCGAGCGTATGGGCGTGTGCCGCCTGTGCGTTATCCACCACAATATCCCCGGCATGATAAATCGTGTGCTCGATCTGATAACGAAGAAGAATATAAACGTCGAACACATGATAAATAAGCCCTACGGCAGATATGCCTATACCATCATCGACCTCAACGACGAGATATGGGACGACACGGCGAACACCATCCGCGAGATGGACGATGTCCTCCGCGTCCGCGTCCTGCACTGATTTGTAATAGCAAAAAAGCACCCGGATGGGTGCTTTTTCATTTCCCCCAATCGCCGGATATTCCGTCGGGGGCTTTGACGCGGCGCTCGTCCTTGACGTGCCCCTCGCGTCCTCGGAAGTCGTGCGGAGCGACGTTTTCGCCCGACGGCAGAGCGCCGTGCTTTTTGCTTTTCCTGCTCATAATTACCCTCCCAAAATGCAAAGTATCAGCCCATATATCACGCTGGCGGTGATGCCGTAGACTATAACGGGGCCTGAGATGATGAACATTTTTGCAGCCGTTCCGCTTATGAAGCCCTCGGTTTTGAACTCCAGCGCCGGTGCGACCATGGAGTTAGCAAAGCCCGTTATCGGAACGAGTGTGCCGCCGCCGGCAAAGCGCGCGATGCGGTCGTAAAGCCCAAGCCCCGTCAGCAGCGCTCCGAGGAAAACGAGCGTCGCCGAGGTCGCGCTTGAAGCTTCCGTTTTGCCGAGTCCGCAGTGGATGTACAGGCTCAGTATCGCCTCGCCGATGCAGCAGATAAGTCCGCCGACAAGGAAAGCTTTCAGGCAATTGCCGAGGCATTTTGAACGCGGCTGATGCGAGTCGGAATACTGCCGGTATTCGTCGTTGGTCATGTTCATAAGTAAAACCCCAAAAGAAAAAATGCATCGGTCGTTACCGATGCATTTATGTTCTCCGAAAAATTTTGAATTATGCGTCCAGTGTCAGATTTTCAACGCCGTTTGCCTCAAATTCGTCCATGTATTCGTCCATTCGCGAGGTGAGAGCCGCAAGATCGTCGCAATCCTCACCGAGATCGCGCCGGGCAAGCTCCTCGGCCAGAATATCGAAAAACACGGCATCCTCATAGTCGGCGATGGCCTCATGGATGCCGCCGTCCTCGTATGCGCGCGAGGGAAAAACATGCCCGTGCCACAGCTGGATGAGCGACTTCATGCCGTTTTTGGCACACAGCGAGAAAATCTTCTCCTGTACGATATCGTAGTCCTCGAAGCGGTCGGTTGTCCTCGTGGAGTTGAGTATCCAGTTGCCGATATACACAAGGTCGAGCAGTCTGCGGAATTCCTTTTCGGTCAGATCTATGTTCAAAGCGTGTGCCTCCGATCATGTTTGTAATTATATTATATCAGATAGACTGCCCCTTTGCCACAATAAAATCCTTGTAATTTTAGCTTACTTGTCATATTATATTATAGTTATAGTTTAATATGGAGATATTATCTGATGGACAACAGACCGATCGGAGTGTTTGATTCCGGCCTCGGCGGACTTACGGCTGTTCGCAGGCTCAGACAGATACTGCCGGATGAAAATATAATATACTTCGGCGACACCGGACGCATGCCCTACGGCGGCCGGCCGCGCGAGCAGATGCGCACCATTGCGCGGCAGAACATCACCTTTGCCGAGAGCTTTGATGTAAAGGTCATTCTTGCTGCGTGCGGAACGATATCGAGCAATGCGCCCGACATTATCGCCGCGAACGCGACGAAAACGATTGGCGTGCTCCTGCCGGGTGCGGAGAGACTTGCCGCGACGGGAAGAAAAGAGCTTGGCGTTATAGCAACCAAGACGAGCATCGAAAGCGGTGCGTTCCAACTCAGCATCAGCCGGTTTGCGCCCGATGCGAAGATAACGGCAGCCGCCTGCCCGGACTTCGTTCCGATGATCGAAAGCGGACACTATCTGCCGGATGACCCGATGGTGCAGCGCATCGTCGCGCAGTCACTCGAGCCGCTAAAGGACGTTGGCGCGCTGCTGCTCGGCTGCACCCACTACGGACTTATAGCCGATGCCATAAGCGCATATCTCGGACCGGATACGATCCTTGTCGGAGCGGCCGACGCTTCGGCACAGACGACTGCAAGCTATCTGCGCGACTGCGACATGCTCGCATCCGGCGGCGGCAGCGAGAGCTATTACACAAGCGGCAGCACGGCCGATTTTGAGGCTCTGGCTCCCATTATGCTCGGCTACGGGCTTAAAAGCGCCGTGAACTATGTCGAGCCGTTCGCGCTGGACTGATGAGGTGAGCAAAAATGGATGCAGTGATTAAGATAACCGGCGTGCAGAACTTTATGCAGCCCGATGCAGAAACGGTCGAATTTGTCACCGACGGCGTTTACTGCCGCACCGAGGACGGATATCAGATATTTTACCACGAAAGCGCACTGACCGGTCTTACCGGAACGAGCACCACGGTGGATATAACGTGTAACGCGATCACCGTTGAGCGCAAGGGTATGCTGAACACAAAAATGGTGTTCCGCGAGGGCGAGAAGGACAGATTCCTGTACGATACGCGCTTCGGAAGCGCGACGATGGGCATTGAAACGCGCAAGGTCGCCGCGAGTTTTGACGATTACGGCGGAGATCTGAGCATCGACTATGTGGTCAACATGGAGCACACCGTTGCAAGCAGAAATAAACTGAATATGAGCGTAAGGCTCAGAAGCTGAGAGGATAGATAATATGGCAAACATGATACAGAAGGCAAAACAGCAGGTCACGGAGCTTGTGACCGCGGCATACCTTGCCGCGGCGGAAAAGGGCGAGCTGCCTGCCGGACTTACGCTCAACGGCAGCGTCGAGATACCCAAGGATACCGCAAACGGCGACTACGCGGCAAACTACGCAATGGCAAGCGCAAAGCTTATGCGCATGCCGCCGCGCAAGGTCGCGGAAACGCTTATCGCAAACATGAAGCTTGACGGAAGCTGGTTTGAAAGCGTCGATGTCGCAGGCCCCGGATTCATGAATTTCCGCATGGGCAGCAAGTGGTATTCCGACGTTCTCAAAAACGTTGCCGAGGAGGGCGACAGCTTCTGCAACTGCAACATCGGCGAGGGCAAAAAGCTCATGGTCGAGTTCGTGTCCGCAAACCCCACCGGCCCCATGCACATGGGCAATGCGCGCGGCGGCGTTCTGGGTGATGCGCTTGCATCCGTCCTCTCTCGTGCAGGCTACGACGTCTGGCGCGAGTTCTATGTCAACGATGCCGGCAACCAGATCGAAAAGTTTGCAAGCAGCATCGAGGCGCGCAGCATCCAGCTCCTCAAGGGCGAGGACGCGATAGAATTCCCCGAGGACGGCTATCACGGCGACGATATCAAGGAGCTTGCAAAGCTCTTCTGCGAAAAGTACGGCGACGACTGGCTCAAGCTCGATACTCCCGAGCGCCACAAGATGATGGCCGAGTTCGGCCTGTCGATAAACCTGCCGAAGATGAAGCGCGATCTCGCCCGCTACGGCATCGAGTATGATCGGTGGTTCCTCGAATCAAGCCTGCACGAGAGCGGCTATGTCGCCGATTCCGTGCAGAAGCTCACAGACGCAGGCTTTACATATGAAAAGGACGGCGCACTGTGGCTGCACACATCGAAGATCCTTGCAGACAAGCTCCTTGCCGCCGGCAAGAAGCCCGAGGACATCGAAAAGCTCGAGCTCAAGGACGATGTTCTGCGCCGCGCAAACGGGTTCTACACCTATTTTGCCGCCGACATCGCCTATCACCGCAACAAGTTCGAGCAGCGCGGCTTCGACAAGGTCATAAACGTCTGGGGCGCCGATCACCACGGCCACGTCGCACGCCTGAAAGGCGCAATGGATGCCCTCGGTCTCGACGGCGAGCACAGGCTCGATATCGTCCTTATGCAGCTTGTAAAGCTTATGCGCGGCGGTGAGGTCGTGCGCATGTCAAAGCGCACCGGCAAGGCGATATCGCTCTCTGACCTTCTTGACGAGATCCCCGTCGATGCTGCACGCTATTTCTTCAACTCCCGTCCCGAGTCACCCGTCGAGTTCGATCTCGACCTTGCCGTGCGTCAGGACAGCGAGAACCCCGTTTACTACGTTCAGTATGCCCATGCGAGAATATGCACCATGCTTTCGGCGCTTGCCGCCGACGGACACGAGGTGCCGGATATAAACAGCGCCGATCTTTCGCTGCTTTCCACCGAGCAGGAGCGCGAGCTGATAAAGCAGGTCGCGCTGCTTCCCGAGGAGATCCGCCTTGCCGCGCGCGACTATGACCCCAGCCGCATCAACAAGTATGTCACCGAGCTTGCCGCGCGCTTCCACAGGTTCTACACCGCGTGCCGCATCAAGGGCGCGGAGGAGGGCGTTCTAAACGCGCGCCTGTGCCTTGCCGACACCGTGCGCCGCGTCATAGCTCTCTCCCTGTCCGTCATCGGCGTCTCCGCCCCCTCCAAAATGTGATTTTAGAGGCGCATTGGGGCACCTACGGATACGCTTATTGCCGGTGCCCGGTGTCGGGAGTGCCGACGAAACCGTGAAACTGCCGCTTCCCGTGGGTGCGGAGCGGATTTGTGCCGCACCTCATTGGCTCCCCTGTGTAAGGGGAGCTGGCTGCGAAGCTGCCTGAGGGGTTGTTCGCATAAGGCGATTGTTGGATATTGACGCAAAAAGAGAGTGCAGATCAAGTCTGCACTCTCTTTTCATTCAAATCCGTGCGCAAAGCGCACACATATGGCTGTCCACTATTGGCTATCAGCTACCTGCTAAAATTATTTTAATTTTCTTTTTATCTCGTTTGCGCTCAGCACGAGGTCGCCGAAGGCGGCGAGTCCGAGGCCGGAGAGATAGGAGAGCACTCCGCCGCCGATGAGGATGTAAAAGAACAGAACTAACTTAAAATCATCCCAAAAGCCGTCAGCCAATACAACGGAACAAACTGCCAAAATGACCGATGCTATCGTGCCAAATATGAAGATAAACTTTGCAATGACCTTGAGTGTCACTCCGGGATTGGCGTATAGACCGCCTCCGGAGCGCTCCCTGCCTTCGGAAGACGGCGGCGTGTCGGGGTCGTCATACGAATAATCGGTGGGGTCAAGCCCCTCTGCCGCGGCTCTTGCTTCGGCAAAGCTGCTCGTTGCAAAGAAGCGGCCGTTGGCGTGGCGAACCTGTCCGTTTGTGACAAGCGTGCCAAATTCCTGATTGGATACCTCCTTGAACCATGCGCTGCCGTCGAATAGTGGAAATTCCGCGGATTTTTCTCTTTTGAGTGAATAGATCCTCTTGCTCATACATAATCCTCCTAAAAAATTTTATGATATACCGAAATGGGATATTTGCAGTATACCATTTCGGTATATTTATGTCAAGAGGAGGGGTTGCAATGAGACTGAAAGCACTGCGCGAAAAGCGCGGAATATCGCAGCTCAAGCTTGCGATGGATCTTGACATGAATCAGAACAGCATCAGCCGGTACGAGACCGGAGCGCGTGAGGCCGACTACAAGTCGCTCATTAAATTTGCCGATTATTTCGATGTCTCCATCGACTATCTCCTCGAGCGAACAGACAATCCCAAAACGAATTTTTAGAGGCGAACGGACGCTGCTGCGGATACGCTTATTGCCGGTGCCCGGTGTCGTGAGTGCCGACGAAATCGTTACAGCGGGCGACCAATGGTCGCCCCTACGGGCGTGGTCGGAACATGAGCCAATAGCGTAGGGGCGAGCATTGCTCACCCGTTTTTTTATGGTTTCCTCCGTACTATCGACACCGGGCTACCGCAAAAAATGTATAAGTACAGCCTTAATTCGCCTCTAAAATACTTGTAATATGGGAACTTGCGTGGTAAAATACATTTTTGTGTTGAATTTTGATTAGGAGTTGGGTTTAAATGCAGAAACTCAGAAATATTGCGATAATTGCGCACGTTGACCACGGCAAGACAACACTTGTCGATGAGATGCTCAAGCAGAGCGGCGTTTACCGCGAAAATCAGGAGATCGTTGAGCGAGTCATGGACTCGAACGACCTTGAGCGCGAGCGCGGCATCACGATAATGGCAAAGAACACCGCCGTGCAGTACGGCGATACGAAAATAAACATAGTCGATACGCCGGGACACGCGGACTTCGGCGGCGAGGTCGAGCGTATACTCAAGATGGTAAACGGCGTTATCCTGCTCGTTGACGCAGCCGAGGGCCCGATGCCGCAGACGAGATTTGTCCTCTCGCGCGCACTGGAGCTTGGTCACAGAGTCATCGTTGTCGTCAACAAGATCGACCGCCCCGACCAGCGCATCCACGAGGTCATTGACGAGGTGCTTGAGCTTCTTATGGATCTTGACGCAACCGACGAGCAGCTCGACTCCCCGATGCTGTTCTGCTCCGGCCGCCAGGGCACCGCAAGCTACTCGCCCGATGTTCCGGGCACAGACCTCAAGCCCCTGTTTGATACCATATTGGAGTATATCCCCGAGCCCGAGCAGGATGTTGACAGCCCGTTCCAGATGCTCGTTTCCAGTATAGATTATAACGAATATGTCGGTCGCATTGCCATCGGCCGTATCGAGCGCGGCATAATAAAGCAGAATCAGGAGATCGAGGTCTGCAACTATCACAATCCCGACGCTGCACCGATGAAGGCCAAGGCCGTGTCGCTTTATGAGTTTGACGGCCTGAACAAGGTCCCCGTTACGGAGGCTGCCGCCGGCAATATTATTGCAATGAGCGGTATCGGCGACGTCACCATCGGCGATACTATCTGCGCGAAGGGCTTTGCCGAGCCTCTGCCGTTTGTCAAGATCTCGGCTCCCACGCTGGAGATGACCTTCTCGGTAAACGACAGCCCCTTTGCCGGCCGCGAGGGCAAGTTTGTCACCTCACGCCAGATCCACGACAGGCTTATCCGCGAAACGCTCAAGGACGTATCCCTGCGAGTGACCGATGTTGACGGCGCAACGGACTCCTTTAACGTTGCCGGCCGCGGCGAAATGAGCCTGAGCATACTCATCGAGACCATGCGCCGCGAGGGTTATGAGTTCCAGGTCTCGCCTCCGCGCGTGCTGTATAAGGAGATAGACGGTGCAACGTGTGAGCCTATCGAGCGCGTCGTTATCGACGTTCCCTCCGATTACATGGGCGCGGTTATGGAAAAGCTCGGCGCTCGCAAGGGCGAATTTGTCGAGATGACCCCGATCGGCAGCCGCGTCAAGCTCAGCTATCTCATTCCGTCGCGCGGATTGTTTGGCTATCGCAATGAATTTCTGACCGATACGAAGGGCGAGGGCATCATGGCCTCCGTCTTTGAAAAATACGAGCCATATAAGGGCGATATCGCGCGCCGCAACACGGGCTCGCTTATCGCGTTTGAAACCGGCGAGGCCGTTGCCTACGGCATTTGGAACGCACAGGAGCGCGGCGCGATGTTCATAACGCCGGGCACAAAGGTGTATGCCGGAATGATAGTCGGCGTTTGCCCGAAGGCCGATGACGTTGCCGTAAACGTTTGCCGCACAAAGCACCTGACCAACACCCGTGCTTCCGGCTCGGACGAGGCTCTGCGCCTCATTCCGCCCAGACAGATGAGCCTTGAGCAGTGCCTTGAGTTCCTTGCCGACGACGAGCTTCTTGAGGTAACGCCCAAGAACCTGCGTCTGCGCAAGAGCATCCTCGACCATGGTCAGCGCATGAAAACCGTCATGAGAAACAGATAAAACGGCATAAAAGCTCCCATTTTGGGAGCTTTTATGCTATAATTGCTATAATGATCTAAAAAACTGCGGAGGTAGAAAAAATGAAGCTTGCAATGGCGCAGATGCGCATGACAGACAGCATGGAGGAAAACCTCAGAGCCTCGCTTGAAATGTGCGCTCTTGCGCGCGGAAGCGACCTGCTGTTTTTTCCCGAGATCCAGCTCACGCCGTTTTTTCCGCAGTATGAAAAGCGCGACGTGTCGAAATATGTTCTGACGCCGGACAGCGATATGATATCCAGGCTTAAAGCCGCCGCGCGCGATAACGGCTATTACATGTCGCCGAACGTGTACCTTGAGCTTGACGGCAAAAGATACGACACCTCGCTGTGGATAGATCCGCAGGGTGAGGTGCTCGACAGCGCGAAAATGGTTCATATCGCGCAGGCCGAGCAGTTTTACGAGCAGGATTATTACACTCCGGCACCCGACGGCTTCAAGGTCTTTGACACGCCGTTCGGAAAGGTGGGCATAGTCATATGCTTTGACCGCCACCTGCCCGAGAGCATCCGTACCTGCACCATGATGGGCGCGGAGCTTATCATCATCCCGACGGCAAATACAGAGGCCGAGCCTATGGAGATGTTCGAGTGGGAGGTGCGCGTGCAGGCGATGCAGAATCAGGTGTTCGTTGCAATGTGCAACCGCGTGGGGCTTGAGGGAGATATGGACTTTGCAGGACAGTCGATCGTCGTGCATCCGAGCGGTGATGTCATAGTCAAGGCGGATAATGCTCAGCAGCTTGTGACCTGCGAGATAGACCTTGCCGAGTCACGCCTTTGGCGCGGCAAAAGGCCGTATATATCAACGCGCCGCCCGGATATGTATTTATGAAAAAGCTTATCGCAAAATTCGCCGACAAAACCTTTGTACGCTTTGTGCTCGTCGGCGTGATCAACACGCTCTTCGGTTCGGCGATAATGTTCGTTTTTTATAATATTTTTCATCTGAGCTATTGGCTCAGCTCGGCGTCAAACTACTTTTTCGGCAGCATACTGAGCTATTTTCTCAATAAATACTACACGTTTCAGTATAAAAAGCGCGATTGGAAAGTCGTCGTGCGATTTGCGGCGAATATTTGCCTGTGCTATCTTGTGTCCTACGGTGTTGCAAAGCCGATCGTGTCGGCGCTTTTGTCTGGCTTTTCCGTTGCCGTCCGCGAAAACGGCGCAATGCTCTGCGGCATGTGCATTTTCGTCGCGCTCAACTACCTCGGCCAGCGTTTTTTCGCATTTAAAAATGAAGACGGTAAATAAAAATTGCGTTCCATGTCGGAACGCAATTTTTCATCTTGGCATTATTGCCGTGTCGAACTCCGTCCAGGGGAAGGCTCTGGGCGGCTTGACCTTAAAGGTCATAAATCTGCCGGTGGCCGGATTTGTAAACCCGATGCTGTATGACCACAGGGCGATATCGCAGCCGTCGTCCCTGCCGCCGTACTTTCTGTCGCCGACGAGGGGGAGGCGGCGGTGGGTAAACTGTGCGCGTATCTGATGTGTGCGGCCGGTGACGAGGTTTATCTCCATCATGCTCAGCTCACCGTTTGAGCCGAGCAGCCTGTAATCGAGCACGGCCTCCTGCGAGCCGCGGCAGGGCTTGTTCACAACGAAGGTCTTGCGCTGCTCCTTCGAGCGCAGCAGTATATCCTCCATGCGGCCCTTGCGCTCCTGCGGAACGCCGCGCACAACGGCAAGATAGGTCTTTTTGAACTCTCCTGCGCGTATCTGACGGCTCAGCTCCGATGCCGTTTCGGGATTCTGCGCAAAGACCATCAGCCCCGACACGACCTGATCGAGCCGGTGCACCGTGCGGATATCCGCATTTTCGTTCCCGAGCGCCTGCCGCAGAAGCGATGGCATGCCGCCCGGCTCATCGGTCGATATAACGCCTGCCGGCTTTATCGCGACTATTATATTGTCATCATAATAAATAATGTCCATGTCTATACTTTAGCTCAGCGCGGCCGATTCGTCAAGTGGACGCATGGACTTATTGCAGCTTATCAGTAGTTTATAACTCTCAGCTCGAAATAGCTCTGGGGATGCGCGCAGGTCGGGCAGCTTTCGGGAGCCTCGGGACCCTCGTGGATGTGTCCGCAGTTGCGGCATATCCAGATGACCTTCTCGCGTTTTGCAAAAACGCTGCCGCTGCGCACATTGTCAAGCAGCTTGAGGTAGCGCGCCTCGTGCTCTTTTTCAATAGCACCGACGCTGCGGAAAAGCTGCGCGATATCCGTAAAGCCCTCGGCGTCCGCCTCCTCAGCCATACGCGCGTACATATCCGTCCACTCCTCGTTTTCGCCGGCTGCCGCCGCAGCAAGGTTTTCCTCCGTCGAGGGGATCGCGCCGCCGCACAGAAGCTTGAACCACAGCTTGGCGTGCTCTTTCTCGTTTGCCGCGGTCTCCTCAAAAATCGCCGCTATCTGCTGATAGCCGTCCTTCTTTGCCTTCGACGCAAAGAAGGTGTATTTGTTGCGTGCCATGCTCTCGCCTGCGAATGCTTCCATGAGATTTTTTTCGGTCTTTGTGCCCTTAAGCTCTGCCATAATATCCGCTCCTTTGTTTTTTCTTAATTATATCATTCGTGTACCGCGCAAGCTGTAGAAAACACTACAAAAATACGCCTTGATTTTCGCGCGGTATGCGGCTAAAATAGCGCTATCAACGAGGTGATGATATGAACATAAAACGAAGCTGCGGCGTGCTGCTGCCGCTGTTCTCGCTGCCGTCGGAGCACGGCATCGGAACGCTGGGCAAGGCCGCCTATGAATTTATAGATTTTCTCGCCGCCGCCGGGCAGTCCTGGTGGCAGCTGCTGCCCGTCGGGCCTGCCGGGAGCGGCGATTCGCCATACAACAGCTTTTCAAGCTTTGCCGGCAATGCGTATTTTATTGATCTCGATATGCTCGTGCAGGACGGGTTGCTTACCAAAGCAGAGCTTGCTGCTGTCGATTGGGGCAATGATGCGCAGTCGGTCGATTACGAAAAGCTGCGCGCTCACCGTATGCCGCTTCTGCGCAAGGCTGCGCGGCGCGGCCTTGAAAAGGACGCTGCGGAGTTTGACTCTTTCTGCCGCGATAACGCTTCGTGGCTTTCCGACTATGCGCTTTATATGGCGCTAAAGGAGCATTTCGGCGGCGCTTCGTGGACTGAGTGGCCGGAGGATATCCGCCTTCACCGAGCGGAGGCTGTGGAAAAATACAGTGCCGAGCTTGCGTCCGATGTGCGCTTTTATTCATATGTTCAGTACCTTTTCTATCGTCAGTGGAACGCCCTGCGCGAGTATGCGCGCAAAAACGGCGTCGGCATGATCGGGGATATGCCCATATACGTCGCGCTCGACTCGGCCGACGTGTGGTCAAGTCCGGAGTTTTTCCTGCTCGACGAGAAAAACGTTCCCATTGAGGTCGCCGGAGTGCCGCCGGACTATTTCAGCGCCGACGGTCAGCTCTGGGGCAATCCGCTGTACGATTGGGAAGCCATGCGCCGCGACGGCTACGGCTGGTGGATACGCCGCGTTGACGGTGCGTCAAAGCTGTATGACATGCTGCGCATAGATCACTTCCGCGCATTTGAAAGCTATTGGGCCGTGCCGCGCGATGCCGAAAGCGCAAAGGAAGGGCAGTGGCGGCCTGGACCGGGCATGGATCTTGTCGGCAGGCTCACCGCGTGGTTTAACAACGTCAGCTTCATTGCCGAGGATCTTGGCTCTCTCACGCCGCAGGTGCATAAAATGCTCGCCGACAGTGGCCTGCCGGGCATGAAGGTGCTCGAATTTGCGTTCGATCCAAATTCGCTCAGCGACTATCTGCCTCACAGGATAGGCGAAAACAGCATTTGCTACGCCGGAACGCACGACAACAACACTTTGCGCGGCTGGATAGATGAAGAAAATCCCGAGACGCTTGCCTTTGCGCGCGAGTACCTCGGGATAGACGATGACGCAGACCTTGCAGATGCAGTGCTGCGTGCCGGTATGCGCTCAAAGGCAGAGCTCTTCATTGCACAGATGCAGGACTGGCTCGGCCTCGGTGTGGATGCGCGCATGAACACCCCCGGCACCGTCGGCGGCAACTGGGCATGGCGCATGACACCCGGCAGTGAGACTAAAGCGCTCGCCGGTAAAATGCGCCGCATGGCTTATATCTACGGAAGGAGCGACAAGAAATGAATGATATAAAGCTGCGCGTTGCGCGCCCTTCTGATGCAGCTGAGCTATTGGCGCTCTATGCACCCTATGTCGAGGACACGGCCATAAGCTTCGAGACTGTCGTTCCGAGCCTTGAGGAGTTTACCGAGCGCATGGTGCATAAGCTGCCTCGGTATCCCTATATAGTCGCGGAGAAAGACGGCGAGCTTTTGGGCTATGCCTATCTGAGCCCATTTGTCGGGCGCGCTGCCTACGACTGGGCAGCGGAGACAACGATATACCTTCGGCTCGACTGCCGCCACATCGGTATCGGGAAAATGCTGTACACGGCGCTTGAGAGCATTGCTCGCGCACAGGGCATAATAAATTTAGAGGCCTGCATCGGCTGGACGGATACGCCCGACGAGCATCTGACCAATAACAGCGCCGAATATCACGAGCACCTCGGATACCGCATGGTCGGCAGGTTTTATAAGTGTGGCTATAAATTCGGAACATGGTACGACATGGTGTGGATGGAAAAGCTCCTCGGTGAGCATCCGGACACGCCGCGGGATATAATTCTGTTTTCCGAACTTAGTGCCGAAATGCTGCGCAAGGCAGGTATAGAAACATGAAAAAAGCACCCCCCACGGGGTGCTTTTTTCATCACCTTTCGGGGATCGTGCCGCCGGTGAGGTTCATGTATTCGTCGAAGGAGCACATGCGGTCGATTATGCCGTCGTCGGTGATCTCGATTATGCGGTTTGCGACCGTCTGCGTGAGCTGGTGGTCGTGGCTTGAGAAAATGATGTTGTACTTAAACGCCTCAAGGCCGTTGTTGAGCGCGGCAATGCTCTCAAGGTCGAGGTGGTTTGTCGGCTGATCGAGCACGAGGAAGTTTGCGCCCGAAAGCATCATCTTGCTTATCATGCATCTGACCTTTTCGCCGCCGGAGAGAACCTTCACGGGCTTGTACACATCGTCGCCGGAGAAGAGCATGCGGCCGAGGAAGGTGCGCAGATAGCTCTCGCGCTTATCCTCGGAAAACTGGCGCATCCAGTCCATGAGGTCATAATCGCAGTTTTCAAAGAAGCTGTTGTGATCCTTGGGGAAGTAGGCCTGCGTCGTCGATGCGCCCCACTTGACCGTGCCGGAGTCCGGCTCCTCCTCGCCCATGAGGATCTTGAACAGCATCGTAACGGCAAGCTCGTTTTTGCCGATGATGGCGATCTTGTCCTCCTTGCCGACGATGAAGCTTATGTTGTTTAAAAGCTTCACGCCGTCAACGGTCTTGCTGACCTCGGTGACGAACAGCCTGTCCTTGCCCGGCTCGCGGTCGGCCTTGAAGCCGACCCAGGGATATCGTCTGCCGGAGGCCGGCAGTTCTTCGACGGTGAGCTTATCAAGAAGCTTCCTGCGGCTGGTGGCCTGACGGGATTTTGATTTGTTCGCCGAGAACCTTGCGATAAAGCCCTGCAATTCGGCGATCTTCTGCTCTGCCTTCTTGTTCTGATCCTTTATGAGCTTCTGCATCAGCTGGCTGGATTCGTACCAGAAGTCGTAGTTGCCGACGTACATCTTGATCTTGCCGTAGTCGATATCGACGATGTGCGTGCAGACGTTGTTGAGGAAGTATCGGTCATGCGAAACGACGAGCACCGTACCCTCATAGTCCATGAGAAAATCTTCGAGCCAAACTACACTCGCGAGGTCGAGGTTGTTCGTAGGCTCGTCGAGCAGGATGATGTCGGGTGAGCCGAACAGTGCCTGTGCAAGCAGCACCTTGACCTTAAGGCGCGGATCCATATCGCGCATCATCGTTTCGTGGAAGTCCGGCGAAACGCCGAGCCCCTGAAGAATGCGGCTTGCGTCGGACTCGGCCTCCCAGCCGCCAAGCTCGGCAAACTCCTCCTCGAGCTCGGCCGCGCGTATGCCGTCGGCGTCATCAAAATCGGGCTTGTCGTAGATCGCGTCCTTTTCCTTGCCGCAGTCGTAAAGGCGCTGGTTGCCCATGATTACGGTGTCCATGACGGTGTAATCATCGTACATGTTCTGGTTCTGCTTGAGCACCGACATGCGCTTTTTCGCGGCTATGGTAACGCTGCCGGTGGACGGCTCAAGCTCGCCGGAGAGAATTTTAATAAACGTCGATTTTCCGGCTCCGTTTGCGCCGATTATGCCGTAGCAGTTGCCGGGCGTAAATTGCAGATCAACACGCGAAAACAAAACGTTTCCGCCGAAATTTATCGAAAGATCATTGACTGAAAGCATTCATTATACCTCTATATTAAAAAATCTTATTTATTCTATCATCATCGGACTGCGTTGGCAATAATTAATAGGATTTTTTGCGGCCGTTTATGCGCAGTATAAATACGAAGGGCGGCGAAAAAATGAAAATGATAATCGCGGCGGCGCTGCTGCCGATAGGGCTTGTGCTGGGCACATCGCTTCTCATATCGCTTGTGAGCCGGCTTGTTGCGCGCCTGCGCAAGACGGAGCATGGCGATGATAACAGCTTGTAACGGCGGAATATCTATGGTATGATTTTGTTATAAAAATTAAGGGGTGATACGGTGAGTATTACATACGAAAACGGAGTTTTTGCACTCGATACCCGGTGCACAAGCTACATATTCCGCGTAACGAAATTCAGGCACCTTGAGCACATCCATTACGGCGAGCATGTCGAAATAAGTGACGCGCAGCCGCTTGCTTCAAAGCACGATATCCAGCTTGGCAGCAGCGTAATGTACGACCCCTCCGACGATAACTACTGCCTTGATAATCTCTGCCTTGAGTGGTCGGGCGTCGGCAGGGGCGACTATCGCCAGACGCCTGTTGAGGCAAAAATGCCCGACGGCAGCTTTTCCTCGGACTTTCTGTATGAAAGCCACGAGATCGTTCCCGGCTGCGTTCCCATGCAGAGCCTGCCGACGGCTTATGACGACGAAAAAACGGCGCAGACGCTTATCATAAATCTGCGCGAGCGCGACAGAGATGCGGCATTGACGCTTTATTACACGGTGTTTCCCGAATCCGACGTTATATCGCGCCGCTGCGTTGTCAAAAACAACTGCACCGAAGATATCTCGATCAGGCGCATCATGAGCATGAGCCTTGATATGCCCGACCGCGGCTTTTTGATGCACAGCTTTGACGGCGGCTGGATAAAGGAAGCTCACCGGCATATCCGCCCCGTGGAGTACGGCATGTATGTAAATTCCTCGACCACCGGCGCATCGTCGAACCGGCACAATCCGGGCTTTCTGCTCTCGGAAAAACACACGGGCGAGGACTCGGGGCGCGCATGGGGCTTTAATCTTGTCTACAGCGGCAACCATTTCGGCGTCGTCGAAAAATCAAACCACGACCTTGTGCGCATCCAGCTCGGCATAAATCCGCATTGCTTTGACTGGACGCTGCACCCGGGCGAGAGCTTTGAAACACCCGAGGCGGTCATGACATTTTCCGAGCGCGGCTTCAACGGCCTGAGCGCAAATTTCCACGATTTTGTCAACAACAACATCGTGCGCGGCGATTGGAAAAACATTGAGCGTCCGGTGCTTATAAACGACTGGGAAGCCTGTTTTTTTAAATTCACCCGCGAAAAGCTCCTGAAACTGGCACGCAGAGCGAAAAAGCTCGGCGTGGAGCTTTTCGTCCTTGACGACGGCTGGTTCGGCGCACGAAACAGCGACACGGCAGGGCTGGGTGACTACGACGTTAATCTGAGGAAGCTGCCGGGCGGCCTCGGAGAGTTTGCCGACAGCATTGAAAAGCTGGGGATGAAGTTCGGCCTGTGGTTTGAGCCGGAGAGCGTGAACGTCGATTCCGAGCTTTACCGCGCGCACCCTGACTGGGCGATAAAGCCGCCCGTAGGCGAGCCGTGCTTCGGCAGAAACCAGCTTCTGCTGGATCTGACGCGCAAGGAGGTGCGCGATTACATCGTCGAAAATGTCGGAAAAACACTCGACAGTGCGAAGATAAGCTATGTCAAATGGGATATGAACCGGCATATGTCCGATGCGTATTCGCCGGCGCTGTCCAATCAGGGCGAGTTTGCCCACCTATATATCATCGGGCTTTACGAGGTGCTCGACCGCGTATTCACGCCGCGCAGGCATATTCTTTTTGAAAGCTGCTCCTCCGGCGGCAACCGCTTTGACCTCGGCATGCTGTGCTATTCGCCGCAGATATGGGCATCGGACGACACCGACCCTATAGAGCGGCTCGATATCCAAAGCGGCCTGTCGTATCTGTATCCGCAATCGACCATGGGCGCGCATGTATCGGCCGCACCGCACCAGCAGACGCTCAGGGATACGCCGCTGTCAACGCGCTTCAACGTTGCGGCCTTCGGCGTGCTCGGCTATGAGCTTGAGCTTAAATATATGACGCACGCCGAGCTAAAGGAGCTGCGCGGCCAGATAGAGTTTTACAAAGCCCATCGCAGAACGCTCCAGTTTGGCAGGTTTTATCGCTTTGACGAGCGCAAGGATAATAAGGTGCACTGGCAGGTCTCCTCGCGCGACGGAAAGAAGCACATTGTAGGCCATTTTCAGAAGCTGTGCACAGCCTCCGAAGGCCCGGACGCGCTTTGCGTACACGATCTTGAGCCCAAAGCGAAATATCATCTTTCCTGCAAGCGCCAGAGCCTTTTCATAAAGCGCCTCGGCGGCCTTGTAAAGCACGTTATGCCCATTGAGCTTGACCCTGACGGACTTATCCTGCGCACGGCGAACAAATTTTTCACCATGCCCGACGGCGCGGAGGACTTCACAGCATCCGGCGCTGCGCTCATGTCCGGCGTGGGACTTAACAACCAGTTCCTCGGCACGGGGTATAACGATAAAATACACATGTTCGGCGACTTCGGCAGCGCCGTGTATGTGATAGAAAAGAAGACCTGATACGAAATTATAGTCCAAATCGACACAAGAGCTTGCCTGTGTTGTTCTGTCTGCCGCGCTCCTTCAGTATAATAAAGCCATCAAACGAAGGAGGCAATAAGCCATGAATACAGATAAAATTTACGCAGAACAGCTTGCAAACGAGTATGCTCCCAAGGACACCTCCAAGGTCGTAGCTCTCAGAAAGCTCGATGCAAAAGCAAAGCGTCCGGCAAGTATCTTCACCTACACCTTCGGCATCATAGCCGCACTGCTCCTCGGCGTTGGCACGTGCCTTTGCATGGGGCAGATTGGCAGCGGCACGGCCGGCATGTTCGTGCTCGGCATCATCGTCGGCGTGATCGGCCTTGTTGGAGCGGGCGTAAACTACCCCATCTACAAAAAGCTGCTGGCAAAGGGCAAGCAGAAATACGCCTTTGAGATCATGGAGCTTGCAAAAGAGATCAGCGAAAAGTAAGGCATTCAAAAAAGAGGGCACAGAAGCGTGAACAGATCGGAAAGTAAATATTTTGCCACGGCTGCAAAAATGGACGAAGCATTTTTGCGGCTGCTCGAAAAAAAGGACTTTGCATATATAACGGTCAAGGAGATCTGCGAAACGGCAGGCGTCAATCGTTCGACCTTCTATCTGCACTATGAGACGATCGGCGATTTGTTCGCTGAAAGTGCCGAGCACATGATCGGGCAGTTTCTCTCTTATATGAACAAGGATGCGTCGGCCTTTATAACGAAGCTTCAGAGCTGCCCCGTTGACGAGCTGTATCTCATCACGCCCGAGTATTTAACGCCGTATTTAAATTACGTCAAAGAAAACCGCAGACTTTTCAGAACGGCAATTGAAAACGCGGTGGTGCTCGGGGCAGACGGCATCTACGAAAAAATGCTCCGCCATGTGTTCGTGCCGATCCTGGAGCGATGCGGCGTGCCGGAATGCGACAGAGCGTATATGATGACGTTTTATCTCCATGGCCTCATGGCTATCATAACGCAGTGGCTGAAAACCGACTGCGCGGATACGGTTGAGCACATAATTTCCCTCATGCAGACCTGCGTTCGCAGTGTTGAAGAGAGCAGTTATTCCAAATAGGGAAATGTTTGAATAGTGCCTTTTTCATAAACTCCGAGCAGCTTGTCCTCCGGGAGATTTTTTGCTTGCGCCAAAAATGCCCGTGTGTTATATTGGAAATCGGGAAAGTATGGCAGCAACGTGATGATAAGGAGGTTATACGATGAAAAAAGCATTGGCAATGGCGCTTGCTATCATGTGTGTGCTGGCGCTCGCCGGCTGCGGCACAAATCCGGCAAAGGAGGTTTTACCATGGATGCAGAACCTTAAAGCGGATGATATCTCCGAGGTGCAGGTGTGGAACATGAGTACTGCCGAAGATCTGAAGAAGGTGCTCACTAAGGAAGAAACGGCCGAGTTTGTCGCATTGCTGAACGCGCTGACTGAGGATGATTTCCAGAATAACAGTGCGCTTCGCGGATCGACCCCTGACTATGGTATGGATATAGTTGTCGATGGAGAGCACATCGGTATCTGGCCGTCCGGATCGTCACGGGAAGGCGCACTGCGAACGGATTGCAAAGGCGAATGGTTTATCGACAATGACGCACTCACGGATTTTGTGAAAAGCGTTACGGCGGTCGAAAGCTTCGATACTGCGGCTTGATATGTATAACGCAAACGCACGGAACTTAGCTGTTCCGTGCGTTTTGGTTTTTCAGCTTTTTGCTTTCGGCCTGAACAGAAGCGCGATGATGATGCCGAAGAACACGGCTGCACCGATACCGGCTGCGGCTGCCGTGAAGCCGCCGGTGAAAGCGCCGAGGACGCCAAGCTCCGAAACGGCCTTTTCAACGCCCTTGGCGAGCGTGCTGCCAAAGCCGGTCAGCGGAACAGTAGCGCCGGCGCCTGCCCATTCAACAAGAGGCGAGTAAAGCCCGACCGCCTCGAGTATAAGTCCGGCGACAACGTAGACGGTCAGTATCCGCGCCGGGGTGAGCTTTGTTTTGTCGATAAGGATCTGACCGATGGCGCACAGCGCGCCGCCAACGGCGAAAACCTTGATATATTCAATGAGCATATCATTCACCTCGGCCCGGAAGATTTTTTTCGATGGCAAGCGCGTGGCATATGCCGGGGATGCTGCTTCCCTGCTGTGTGCTTGTAGGCGACATGAGTGCGCCCGTCGGCGCGAACAGAACTCGGTTCCACTTGCCCTCGGAAAAGCCGCGCATGATAAGCGAGCAGAACACCGCGGCCGAGCATCCGCAGCCCGAGCCGCCCGAGTGAACGTCCTGCCGCTCACGATCAAATATCAGAACGCCGCAGTCGGTGTAAAACTTTCCGAGCTTCACTCCGTCGCGGCGAAAAAGCTCCTCAAGCGTGTCGTGCCCGACGGCGCCGAGATCACCGGTCACGATCATGTCGTAATAGTCCGGATCTCTGCCGGTGTCGGCAAAATGCGCCTTGAGGGTTTCGTATGCCGCCGGAGCCATGGCGCTGCCCATGTTGTTGGCATCCGTTATGCCGGCGTCGACTATTCTGCCGGGTGTAAGATATGTGATATAAGGCCCATCTCCGCCTCTTTGCAGTATCACGGCGCCAGATCCCGTGACAGTCCACTGCGCGGTAGGTGCCCGCTGGCCGCCGTATTCAAGAGGGAAGCGGTACTGCCGCTCGGACGAGCAAAAGTGCGAGCTTGTTGCGGCGCACACACGTTCGGCAAAGCCGCCGTCGAGCGCCATCGCGGCGAGGGTCATGCTCTCGCCCATGGTCGAGCATGCGCCGTACAGACCGAAGTGAGGCACGCCGGTGTTTTTAAGTGCGAACGCGGAGCCGACGCACTGATTGAGCAGATCGCCGGAGAATACCATGTCAAGCTCTGCCGGCGGTATGCCGAGCTTATCGCAGCACAGCTCAAAGCATTCCTTCAGCATCGAGCTTTCGGCCTTTTCCCATGATTTTTCGCCGAAGTATGCGTCCAGGCATATCTTATCAAAGCAGTGGCCGATCGGGCCTTCGCCCTCCTTTTGCCCGACCACCGAGGCAAAGGATACGATCGACGGCGCGTTTTGCAGCCGCAGAGTCTGCCGCCCTGTTTTTTTAGTCATATTGATCACCGCTGATATTTTGCCACGAAAACATAAAAAAATACGGCTGCATGATCTGTGCAGCCGTAAATGCTTTTTATCAGAAGATGTCCTCGTTGACCTTTGTGGGAGGAACTTCGAGGATCGAAGGGTCCTGAATGATGCGGTTTATTATTTTGAACACGCTTGCATAGTAGTGACCGTCAACCGTGCGCTCGTCAAGAACGAACTTGCTGTCAACATACTTGCGGTCAACAACGTTGCCGTGGCGGTCAAGCTCATGCACATGGCGCTTTGCGCCGAACGAAACGAACACCGGCAGTGTGCCGAAGTTGTAGATATGATGGTAAATGGGGCCTATGCCGAGCGAGCCGAGGTCGGTTATTATCATCGAGCCGTGGAACGGGCTTACATCCAGAAGCTTCTTCGGCAGCAGGCCGAAATAGTCGGCAACGCGCAGAAGCCAGATGGCAAAGCTGATGACGAAGCGCGGCAGGGAAGCAAACTTGTTTGCAAATTCCTCGGTGCCGTTTTCCTCGTCGGAGTTCTTGATCTCGTCGATGGCGGCGTTCATGCGGTTGTAAACGTCATAAATTGTGTCGGTAGGCTTGAACGTTACCTTGATGGTAGTTTCGCTCGAATCGATGGTCAGACTGCGTTTTACGGTCATGACGATCTCGATATTCTCGCGCGCATAGATGCGCTTGCCTACGCAGAAGCGGTTGAGTCCCGGCAGATACGCGCAGGCGCGAACATATGCCGCAATGAGCAGGTGCAGCATGCCCATGCCCTTGTAGCCAGCGACGCGCTGCTTTCTGAACCAGCGATCGGCATTGGTGATCTCAAACGATTCCTCATAGTAGTTGAGTGCGTCGTTTCGTGCAGGCATTATAAAAGGAATGAAGTTGTAAAAGCCGTTGAGTGAGCGCAGCCGTCTGCCGTCAATACGGTCGCCGGCGCGCCTTTTATAATTATTAGCCATAGGAAGCCTCCTTGGTATACGAATTTGCCGCAAATGTACCAAGTAATTATACATTGCCGATACTCGTTTGGCAAGGAAAAAACGGAGATTTTAACGTTTTGATGCGTTGTGAGCAACAGATTTTACACTGCTATGCAAATTGTTTATGGAGAAAAAGCAAAAAAATACTTGCAAAATAGCGAATAAACGCTTAGTATGTTAATTAACAAACAATAATTCCGGGCATTATGCCAAACATTTGACCCTGCTGTATCAATGCCTTGCGGCATGACCCACAGCAATGGATGCTCAGAGCAATAATTTAACAATTTAAATTGCTTGAAGTTTGTCAATGAAAATGCACAAAATCCGTTGAAATTACGGAGTTTTTTTGTTATTGTTAACATATTAAAAATATTCAATATCACGATAGCTGGATATGTGTTAAGAAAATTAACGAAGGGAGGAGAGCTGATGGCATTTGATGAAATTGCCGGAATAAGCGCGGCGGAGGAGAGCGTGCGCCTCGGTATTGCCGAGGCACAGGCGGAAGCAAAAAGAATAGTCGCGCAGGCAGAGCTTGCCGGCAAAACGGATGTCGAACAGGCGCGTGATAAGGCAGCCAAGGAGCTTGCCGCACGCAGGGCCGAGGCACAGGCAGAGGCTGATAAGGAAGCACAGGAGATCTATCAGAAAGCGGAGAACAAAAAAGCTGTGCTTCGTGCCAAGGCCGAAAGCCGTTGTGCGGCTGCGGCTAAACTAATCGCGGAAAGGATCGTGAACGGGTAATGGCCATTGAAAAAATGAAAAAGCTCAGGCTGCTGGCCGTCCGCGATCAGAAAAAGGCGCTTCTGCGAAAGCTTATGCTGCTCGGCTGCATCGAAGTCTCCGAGCCGGAGCTTTCCGAGCTTTCGCCCGAGCTGAGGCAGCACCTTGCAAAAGAGGGCAGCGATGTCACAAAGTGCAGGACCGACTTCGCGACGCTCGTTCAGGCGGTGGAGCTGCTTGATAAGTATGCGCCGCAAAAGAGCAAGCTGCTGTCGGCAAAGCCGGAGACCGAGGTCGGCACCATTCTTGACGATTCAACGCTTGCCGCCACACTCGAGACCGCGCGCAGGATAGTTTCCGTTGACGAATCGGTGCGCCGCGCAAATGCAGAGCGTGCGCGCCTTGCAGGCGCAATGGACTCGCTCAAGCCGTGGCTTGCGCTGGACTATCCGCTCGACGGGCAGGGGACGCAGCGATGCGCCGTAACGCTCGGCTTTGTCCCGGCGTCGGTGTCGCTTGCCGAGGTGAGCCAAAGCCTTGCGGAGGTCACCGAGGAGGCGGAGATAATCTCCGTTTCGGCGGATAAGACGCAGCAGTATCTTGCGCTTGTCTGCTTTAAGGAGGATCTTGCTGCGGCGCTTGACGCACTGAGGGTACATAATTTTTCGATCGCGGCTTTCGGCAATGCTGAGGGCACGGCGGCGGAGAATACCGAAAGGCTTAAAGCCGAGCTTGAGGAGCTTGACCGGCAAAAAGGCGAGCTTATCGACGAGATATGCGCCATGGCCGAGTGCCGGCAGGAGCTGAAGCTTTGCGCCGACAGAATGGATACAAAGGTCGCCTATGCCGAGGCCGAGGGACGGCTGTACGGCATGGAAAGCGTCGTGGCGCTCCAGGGCTGGGTGCTTGCACGCAAGGTGCCCGAGCTTGAAGCCAGTCTTGAAAAATTCGATTGCGCGTGGGAGCTTTGCGACCCCGAGCCGGAGGAATATCCCGAGGTTCCGGTGCAGCTGCGCAACAATAAGATAACAAACGCGCTGAACATGGTAACGAACATGTACAGCCTGCCGTCATACGACGGAGTTGACCCAAATCCGCTGATGGCGCCGTTTTTCATTTTGTTCTACGGACTTATGATGGCGGACATGGGCTACGGCCTTATCATGATCCTTGCGGCGGTCGTTGCAATGAAGAAGATGCATCCGCGCAAGGGCAGTCTGAGCTTCTGCCAGCTGCTTTTGTATTCGGGCATCTCGACATTCATCATGGGCATACTCACCGGCGGATTTTTCGGCGATGCGCTCGCGCAGATCGGAAAGATCCTCGGCAAGCCCGACGGATGGGGCGAGCTGTGGTGCCTGTTCAGCCCGATGACCGACGTTATGACGGTGCTCATCGGCGCAATGGTGCTCGGCCTTATCCATCTGAACACCGGCATGGTCATAAGCGTTGTCGAAAAGATCAAAAAGGGCGATGCGGCAAGTGCATTCTGGGAGGAAGGCTCGCTGTGGGTCATTCTCATCGGAGCCGTCATGATGGCGCTGAACGTCGGCTCGGTCGGCGGAGTGCCGGTCGTTTTAGTGGTCGGCTGTGTGATGCTCTTCTACGGAGGAAGCCGCGGAGCAAAGGGCTTCGGTAAGCTCACAAGCCTGTTTTCAACGCTGTATAACACCGTGACGGGCTGGTTCGGCGACATTCTTTCTTATTCGCGTATCATGGCGCTGATGCTCGCAGGAAGCGTTATCGCAACCGTTTTCAACACCATCGGCGGCATAGCAAACAGCCTGTGGCTGTTTATCCTCGTGTTCCTGATAGGACACAGCCTGAACTTTGCCCTGAACCTTTTGGGCTGCTATGTACACGATTTGAGGCTTCAGTGCCTTGAGTACTTCGGCAAGTTCTATAAGGACGGCGGCAGAGCGTTCAAACCACTTGAAGTAAGCACAAAATATTACGATATAGCGGAAGACTAAATAGGAGGATATTAATAATGGAATTTCTGTTTGCACACTCCGGCCTTGCAATAGGCCTTCTCGGCGCAGGCCTCGCCGCATGCATGGCAGGCGCAGGCTCGGCAGTCGGCACCGGTATCGCCGGTGAAGCCGGCGCAGGACTCATCACCGAAGATCCCTCCAAGTTCGGTAAGGCGATGATCCTTCAGGTCATCCCCGGCACTCAGGGACTGTACGGCCTGGTCGTTTTCTTCGTTGCGATCATGAATATGGGTCTGCTCGACGGCACGGCGCTCAACCTTTCGTTCGTTGACGGCTGCCGCTACTTCGCAGCATGCATGCCCATCGCCATCGGCGGCCTCGTTTCCGCGATCGGCCAGGGCAAGGTCGCAGCGGCGTCGGTCAATCTGCTTGCAAAGAACCCCGACCACTGGGCAAAGGGTATGATCCTGTGCATCACCGTTGAGTTCTACGCGATACTGTCCCTGCTCGCATCGATGATGATGCTGCTGTACATCTGATCAAGAAATAAAACGTAAAGGCAGGGCTTTACCATGAAAGGCACTGAAAAAATAATCGCACATATCCGGGCCGACGGCGACGCGGAGGCAAAGAAAATAATCGACGCCGCGTCAAAGCAGGCCGAAGAAAAGCGTGCCGAGAGCTTCAAGGCGGCGCTTTCGGAGTATGAAAAGCTCATGCAGGCCGGCAACGCCGAGTGCGAGGATATCCTCAGCGGCAGCCGCCGCATTGCGGAGATGGAGGCAAAAAAGAGCGTCCTTTCCGTAAAGCAGGAGATGATATCTGCCGCGTTTGACGCAGCACGCGAAGAGATAGTCAATATGCCGCGTGATAAATACACGCAGTTTCTTGCGCGTATGGCGGCCGAGGCAGCTGCCAGCGGCATGGAGGAGATAGTCTTAAATGCGCGCGACAAGGCCGAGGTCGGCAAATCCGTCTGCAAAGCGGCAAACGAGCTTCTTTCGGCAAAGGGAACGCCCGGCAAGCTCACCGTGAGCGAGGACACTGCCGATATTTCCGGCGGAGTTATAGTCCGCTTCGGCGGCATAGAGACAAATTGCAGCATCGACGCGCTCATTCGCCAGCGCCGCAGCGGACTTTCCACCGAAGTTGCGGCAGCTCTGTTTGAATGATGCTCCGGCGCTGCATATCCCGAAAAGGGAGGGAACGAATTGTCAAATAAAAAGTGCGTCAGAGAAAAATATCTGTATCTTTCCGCGATGCTCAGGGCAAGGGAAGCGAAGATGCTCACGCGCGATAAGGCCGAGCGCATGATAGACGCGCCGAGCTTTGACGAGGCGGCAAAGATGCTCACAGACTGCGGATACAAGGACATGTCGGGCTTTACGGCAAAGCAGGTCGAGGAGACCCTTGCCGAGCACAGAGCCGAGATATTCGCAGAGCTTGCGCGGCTTTCGCCGAACGCAGAGCCGGTCGAGGTCTTCCGCATGAGGTATGATTACCATAATGCGAAGATCGTAATAAAAACCGAGGCCGACGGCCGCGACAGAACGGATCTTATGAGCGCTTCCGGCAGAGTCAGCCCCGAGGTTTTAAAGCGCAGCTTTGCCGAGGAAAAGTATCTCGGCCTGCCGTCGGTGCTTGCCGACGCAATGGTCGAGGCAAAAAGCGCGCTTGCAAGATCGCAGAATCCGCAGCTTGCCGATTTCATACTCGACAGGGCGTATTTTGCCGAGATCTGCGCGGCGGCGAAAAATCTCGGAAGCGCGTTCCTGCGCGGCTATGCGCAGATTCTTATAGACGCGGCAAACCTCAGAAGCGCTGTGCGCACGATGCGCATGAATAAGGATGCCGAGTTTCTCAAAACGGCGCTCATACCGGGCGGCGGAATTGACACCGGGCGCATCCTTGCGGCCTTCGGCTCGGGCGATACGCTTGCGTCGATATACGCCAACACGCTTTTGGCAAATGCCGCGGCTCTCGGCGCTGCCGCAGTAAAGGGCGGAACGATGACCGAGTTCGAGCTTGCCTGCGACAATGCCGTGACGGCGTATCTCACGGGCGCAAGGCTCGTATCCTACGGCGAGGCGCCGGTCATTGCGTATCTTGCCGCCGCCGAGGGTGAAATCACCGCGCTGCGCATGATACTCACCGGGATGCTCGCCGGACTTCCGGCGGAGACCATACGGGAAAGGCTGCGTGATCTTTATGCTTAAAATTGCTGTAATCGGACGGCGCGACACCGTTATGGGCTTCACAGCGCTGGGACTGGAGGCATATCCGGTCGCCGACGGCGCTGAGGCAAAGGCGATACTTCGCACGCTCACCCATGACAGGGAGGATGTTGCGATAATCTACATCGAGGAGGATATCGCTGTCCAGCTTCAAAGCCAGATAGACAAATTCAAGGACAGCCCGAAACCGGCGATAATACTCATCCCCGGCAGAGAAGGCAGTCTCGGCATGGGCCTTTCGGCTCTCAATGCCGCAGTCGAGCGTGCCATCGGCACGAACATCCTCGAGAATAATTAAGAAAGAAAGGTATCTGTATGAGCGGAACTATAATAAAGGTCTCAGGACCGCTTGTAGTCGCGGAGGGATTGGGCGACGCAAACGTATCCGACGTTGTGCGTGTCGGTCCCGACAGACTTATAGGCGAGATACTTAATATGACGGGCGACAGCGCATCGATCCAGGTCTATGAGGAGACCTCCGGCCTCGGACCGGGCGCGGAGGTCGAAAGCTCGGGCATGCCGATGTCCGTCGAACTCGGACCGGGCATGCTGGAGAATATCTATGACGGCATCCAGCGCCCACTGCCGGAGATCCGCGAGCTGACCGGCGCGACCATAAGCCGCGGCACCGACGTTCCGGCGCTCAACCGCAAGAAGAAGTGGACGTTTACGCCGACCGCGCACGAGGGCGATGAGCTTACAGGCGGCGACGTTATCGGCACCGTTCAGGAAACAAGCGCCATTCTGCATAAAATAATGGTGCCGCCCAACATGAGCGGCAAGCTTCTGAGCATCAAGGGCGGCGACTTTACCGTAACCGAGACCGTTGCCGTGCTTGAAGATAAAAAGGGCGAAAAGCATGAGCTTACCTTGATGCAGAAGTGGCCTGTCCGTATAAGCAGACCCTATGCATCCAAGAGCATGCCCACGCGCCCGATGAACTCCGGACAGAGAATAATCGACACACTCTTCCCAATAGCAAAGGGCGGCACGGCGGCAGTCCCAGGCCCCTTCGGCTCGGGCAAGACCGTCGTTCAGCACCAGCTGGCAAAGTGGTCGGACGTCGATATAGTTATCTACATCGGCTGCGGCGAGCGCGGCAATGAGATGACAGACGTTCTCATGGAGTTCCCGGAGCTTACAGATCCCAGAAACGGCGAGCCTCTGATGAAGCGAACCGTTCTTATAGCAAACACCTCCGATATGCCCGTTGCGGCGCGCGAGGCGTCTATCTACACGGGCATAACGATAGCGGAGTATTTCCGCGATATGGGCTATGACGTGGCGGTTCTCGCAGACTCCACCTCCCGTTGGGCGGAGGCACTGCGCGAGATGTCCGGCCGACTTGAGGAAATGCCCGGCGAAGAAGGCTACCCGGCCTATCTTGCATCGCGTATCGCGCAGTTTTACGAGCGCGCAGGCGTTGTCAAATGCCTCGGCTCGGACGAAAGACGCGGCTCTGTTACCGCTATCGGCGCGGTTTCGCCTCCGGGCGGCGATATCTCCGAGCCTGTTTCACAGGCAACGATGCGTATCGTCAAGGTTTTCTGGGCGCTCGATTCGTCTCTGGCATACGCCCGCCACTTCCCGGCGATAAACTGGCTGACCTCGTATTCGCTGTATGTCGATACTCTGGCCAAGTGGTATAACGAGCAGTTCGGCCCCGAGTATATGATAAACCGCGATAAGGCGATGCACATACTTCAGGAGGAAAACGAGCTTCAAGAGATCGTCCGCCTCGTCGGCCAGGATGCGCTCAGCCCTGCCGACAGACTCACTATGGAAACGGCAAAGATGCTGCGCGAGGACTTCCTCCAGCAGAACGCCTTCGTCGATGAGGATGCATATTCGTCCTATGACAAGCAGTTTGAGCTTATGCGCATGATACTCACCTTCGATACTCTCGGCCGCGATGCACTCGGCAAGGGCGCAGATATGAAGGCGCTGTTTGCAATCGGAGCAAAAGAGCGCATAGGACGTGCAAAAATGGCGGCTCCCGATACATACAAGGCCGAGTACGCTTCGATACTTGAGCAGATGAAGAACGAGATCGATGCGGTCATCGCAGGAGGTGAGGACGCATGATTAAAGATTATAAGACCATACGACAGATAGCAAATCCGCTGATGATCGTCGAGCAGGTCGAGGGCGTCACCTATGACGAGCTTTGTGAGATCGAGCTGCCCAACGGTGAGGTTCGCCGCGGCAAGGTCCTCGAGGTTGAGGGCGACAGAGCCGTTGTTCAGCTTTTTGACTCGGCTCAGGGCATAAACCTTGCGCAGACTAAGGTAAGATTTCTCGGCCATCCTCTGGAGCTTGCGGTTTCCGAGGATATGCTCGGCCGCGTATTCAACGGTATGGGTCAGCCTATCGACGGCGGCCCCGAGCTTCTTGCTGAGGCTCACCGCGATATTAACGGCATGCCCATGAACCCGGCGGCGCGCGCGTATCCGGCGGAGTTTATCCAGACCGGCGTTTCCACCATCGACGGCCTGAACACCCTTGTTCGCGGCCAGAAGCTGCCCATATTCTCGGCCTCCGGCCTTCCGCACGCTGCGCTCGCGGCGCAGATTGCGCGTCAGGCACGCGTTCTCGGCGACGGAGAGAACTTTGCGGTCGTCTTTGCGGCGGTCGGCATCACGTTTGAGGAATCCGAATACTTCATCGAAGACTTCAAACGCACCGGCGCTATCGACAGAACGGTTGTGTTTTCAAACCTCGCAAACGATCCTGCCGTTGAGCGTATCGCAACTCCGCGTATGGCGCTGACTGCGGCAGAGTACCTTGCGTTTGAAAAGGACATGCACGTTCTTGTCATTATAACCGATATCACAAACTACGCCGAAGCTCTGCGCGAGGTTTCCGCGGCAAAGAAGGAAGTCCCCGGCCGCCGCGGCTATCCCGGCTATCTGTACACTGACCTTGCAACGATGTACGAGCGCGCCGGCCGCCGCATAGGCAGCAAAGGCTCGATCACCATGATCCCCATCCTCACCATGCCCGAGGACGATAAGACCCATCCGATCCCCGACCTTACCGGCTACATCACCGAGGGCCAGATCATCCTTAGCCGCGATCTGCACCGCAAGGGCATCGTTCCTCCCGTTGACGTTCTTCCGTCGCTTAGCCGACTGAAGGATAAGGGCATCGGCGAGGGCAAGACCCGCGAGGATCATGCAGGAACCATGAACCAGCTGTTTGCCGCATACTCGCGCGGCAAGGACGCAAAGGAGCTGATGACCATCCTCGGCGAGGCTGCCCTTTCCGACGATGATAAGCTGTTTGCCGAGTTTGCCGATGAGTTTGAAAAGACCTACGTCAATCAGGGCAACAACACAAACCGCAGCATTGAGGAGACACTTGATCTCGGCTGGAAGCTGCTGAGCATCCTGCCCAGAGCGGAGCTTAAGCGCGTGAAGCCCGAGATGATCGAAAAATACATGAAGTAAGGGGGAGTCTTTATGGCAGGCACCACGATAACCCCTACAAGAATGATGCTAAAGCAGCTCAAGGGCAGGCTCAAGACCGCACGCCGCGGCCATAAGCTTATGAAGGATAAGCGCGATGAGCTGATGCGTCAGTTCATGGACATCGTGCGCCTTAACAAGCAGCTGCGCGAGCGCGTCGAGCAGGGGCTGACGGAGGCTTTCGCCGCCTTGCAGGTCGCAAGCGCGATCATGAGCCCCGAGATGCTCGAGCAGGCGCTTTTGTATCCGCGCCAGAGCGTTGAGCTTGACATGCAGTTTAAAAACATCATGAGCGTCAACGTGCCGCAGTATTCGTTCCACACGCGCAATAACGACCCGTCGGAGATCTATCCCTACGGCTTTGCGCAGACCTCGGGCGAGCTGGACGACGCGCTCTCGCGCATGGCAGTTGTTTTCGAGGATATGCTTCAGCTTGCACAGGTCGAAAAGACCATGCAGCTTTTGGCTGAGGAGATCGAAAAAACGCGCCGCCGCGTAAATGCGCTCGAGTACGTCATGATCCCCGAGCTTGAGAGCAATATCAAATACATCTCCATGAAACTTGAGGAGAACGAAAACTCCACCAAGGTCCGCCTCCTCAAGGTCAAGGAAATGGTTCTGCAAAACGCACACGATTTTAAGTGAAAGAAAGAGCACAGGCCATGCGAATCAAATGATTCGCATGGCCTGTGGACATTTTTGCGGCGGTGTGCTATTTTATATCTCGAATGTGAAAGAAAAAAGCCGCGTGCAAAATATGAGCAGAAAAAACAAGATAACAAAGGATACTGTCCCGGAGGGGTTCAGCGTACCTCTGGCGCTGACGGATATGATACCTGCCGTGTTTTTCGGCCTTTCGGCGGAGCTGCGCAGATATGCTTTTTCGTAGGGCTGCTGCTTGTTTGAATAAAAAATTCCGCATCGAAAGATGCGGAATTTTTTTCATTCGTCTCTGTAGCCGTTGGGGTTCATGGTCTGCCAATGCCACGAGTCGCGGCACATGTCCTCAACGTTATACTGCGCTGTCCAGCCAAGCTCGCGGCGGCTTTTCTCCGGCGAGCAGTAGCACTCGTCGATGTCTCCGGCGCGGCGGCCTACGATCTTGTACGGAACTGTCAGCTTGTTTGCCTTTTCAAACGCATGCACAAGCTCGAGAACGCTGCAGCCTCTGCCGGTGCCGAGGTTGAAGATAAGCTCGCCCGGATGTGAGTCCATGTACGATATCGCCGCAACGTGGCCGCGCGCAAGATCGACAACGTGGATGTAGTCGCGCACGCCGGTGCCGTCGGGGGTGTTGTAATCATCGCCGAAAACGCGCAGATACTCAAATCTGCCGATGGCCGTCTGCGAGATATACGGCATGAGGTTATTCGGAATGCCCTTCGGATCCTCGCCGATAAGTCCGCTCGGATGTGCGCCGACGGGGTTGAAGTATCTTAAAAGCGCAACGCTCCAGCTCGGATCGGCTTTTACATAGTCGCGCAGGATCTGCTCGCACATATACTTTGTCCAGCCGTAGGGATTTGTGCATTTTCCGGTGCGCGAGGTCTCGTACAGCGGCATGTCGTTATCCGAGGAATACACCGTCGCCGAGGATGAGAAGATGATCTTCTTGACGTTGTGCGCGCGCATAGCCTCGCACAGCGTTATCGTCGAGCCGAGGTTGTTGTTGTAATATTCAAGCGGCTTTTCCACCGACTCGCCGACGGCTTTAAGCCCGGCAAAGTGGATAACGCAGTCGATATCGTGTGAGGAGAATATCTCGTCGAGCTTTTTGCGGTCGCGCACGTCGGCCTTGTAGAAAGTCAGGGCCTTGCCTGTGATCTCCTCAATGCGCTCCTTGGCCTTTTCGCTGCTGTTTACAAGATTATCTATAACCACGACGTCCAGGCCCTGCTCGAGCAGCTCAACGCAGGTGTGGCTGCCGATGTAGCCCATGCCGCCGGTAACTAAAACTGTCATGCTTATCACTCCTTTGAGCTGATTTTAAAATATAGCTGCAAAAAAGGCAAGCATTTTTGCTTGCCTTTTTGAAAATTTTACTTTTTGTGATAAAGCTTCTTTGCCTGATACTTCGGCTCGTAGGTGATGTTGACGCCGATCTTGGAGAAGAGGTTTTCGTCAACGCGCGAGAGTATGACCGTCGAGTGCGCCTCGCAGCCTCGCAGCTTGCCGAGCTGATCTATTGCAAGCTCAGCCAGCGGATTTGTGACAGCGCAGATGGAAAGTGCGATGAGCAGCTCATCGGTGTGCAGGCGCGGATTGTGGTTTCCGAGATGCTCGATCTTCAGGTGCTGGATAGGCTCAATGACGCTGGGCGCGATGAGCAGCAGCTCCTTGTTAATGCCGGCAAGCTTTTTGAGCGCGTTCATAAGGCAGGCCGATGATGCGCCGAGCAGCGAGCTTGTCTTGCCGGTGACGATAGTTCCGTCGGGCAGTTCAATGCTGACGGCCGGAGCGCCGGTCTCTTCCGCGCGCGCGTTTGCGGCGGCGACTACGGGACGGTCGGCTGCCGAAAGGCCGATCGAGTTCATTATAAGCTCGATCTTGCGCACCTCTTCGACTGTGCCAAGACCCTGACGCAGCGCACATGCGGCGGCGTAGTAGCGGCGGATGATCTCCTGCTTGGAGGCATTGCGGCATGCCTCGTCGTTTATGATGCAGTTGCCGGCCATGTTGACGCCCATGTCGGTGGGGCTTTTGTATGCGCTCTCGCCGTAGATGCGCGTGAGTATGGCGTTGAGCACGGGGAAGATCTCAACGTCGCGGTTATAGTTTACCGTGGTCTCGCCGTAAGCTTCAAGATGGAAGGGGTCGATCATGTTTACGTCGTCGAGATCGGCGGTCGCCGCCTCGTAGGCGAGGTTTATCGGGTGCTTGAGAGGAACGTTCCAGATAGGGAAGGTCTCAAACTTTGCGTAGCCTGCGTTTATGCCGCGCAGATGCTCATGATACAGCTGGCTGAGGCAGGTCGCCATTTTGCCGCTGCCGGGGCCGGGCGCCGTGACGACGACGAGGCTGCGCTCGGTTTCAATATAGTCGTTCTTGCCGAAGCCGTCCTCAGATACGATAAGCTCAACGTTCGAGGGGTAATCGGGGATTATGTAGTGGCGATAGACCTTGATGCCCAGCGTTTCGAGCCGCTTCTGGAACAGCTCGGCAGCCGGCTGGCTGCGATAGTGGGTGATTACAACGCTGCCGACGAAAAGACCGATGCCGCGGAATGCGTCGATAAGTCTGAGCGTATCCTCGTCGTAGGTGATGCCGAGGTCGCCGCGGCGTTTATTGCGCTCGATATCGTCCGCGGAAATGGCGATGACGATTTCCGCCTCGTCCTTCATTTTAAGCAGCATTTTCACCTTGCTGTCCGGCTCGAAGCCCGGCAGTACGCGCGATGCGTGGTAGTCGTCAAACAGCTTGCCGCCAAACTCAAGGTACAGCTTGCCGCCGAATTTTGCGATTCTGTCTCTTATGTTGCGCGACTGCTCGCGCATGTATTTTTCGTTGTCGAAGCCGATCACATTCATAATCTTTGCCCATCCATTCTGTAATTTTCACAAGCAAAAATTATATACCGCCCACTCGAACCTTGTCAATATTTTTAACGGCGATTTGCCGCACCTACGGATACATATATTGCGGTATCCCGGTTCGGAACATTGGTGGAAACTGTAACGTTTCGCGCCCCGTTAGGCTGCACTAATGCCGCGACGTAGGGGCGAGCATTGCTCGCCTGTTTTTTATAATGTTTTTGCCTGACGGCAATAATTTAATAACACCTCATCTGCCGCAAGCGGCATCTTCCCCTCAAGCTCCGCAAGGGGAAGACAAAAAGGGTGCGCTGCAAAACTCAGCACCGCACTAACGCAGCGCGAGGCAAATATGGTTTCCTCAGCACCCTCGAACCGGGCAACCGCAATATGCGTATCCGTAGCAGCGTCAAAGCGCCTCTGAAAAAATAAAAAGAGCGTAAGTCCGGTTTGGACTTACGCTCTTTTTGCTACACAACATGTGTGATTATAGCAGATTTTTTGAAAAAGTCAAACGTTTTTGCGCCTTATGCCATGGCCTCGTTCTGCTCTTTCTTAGCCATGATGAACTCATAAGCGGTGATGCCGCCGACGAGGATGAGGCCGATCGCGTCGGTCTTCCAGCCGGGGATGATGAGGGTCAGACCGCCGACGATGAACAGGATGCGGAACAGCCAGTTGAGCTTGCGCTTGACAAAGCCGTTTAGGCCGGCTGCGACGCCGTAGATACCGAGCATCGCGCTCAGGCAGATGGTGACGATATCGACCCAGCTCTCAACATCAACAAAGAGCATCGAGGGGCTGTAAGCGAAAACATAGGGGACGATGAACGCGGCGATGGCGAGCTTTGTCGCATTGACGCCGGTTTTCATCGGGTTTGACTTTGCTATCGCGCTGCCGGCATAGGCTGCAAGCGCAACAGGCGGAGTGATATCGGCGACGATGCCGAAATAGAAAACGAAGAAGTGAGCCGCGACCGTGGGCACGCCGAGCTTCATGAGGATGGGCGCGCAGGTTGCCGCCATGATGCAGTAGTTAGCCGTGGTGGGAACACCCATGCCGAGGATGATGCAGCAGATCATGGTCAGGAACAGGCCGATGATAAGGGTGTTGCCGGACAGGGCGACGATGGCGGTGATGAGCTTGGAGGCAAGACCGGTTACGGTGATGCAGCCTGCGATGATACCTGCCATTGCGCAGGCGACGGCGACTGTGATGGTGCCCTTGCCGCCGGCTTCGAGAGCCTCGAGGAACTTTGCCGGAGTAAGGCGGCTGTCCTTATTGATAACGCCGACCACGATGGCCGCGATGATGGACAGTGCCGCTGCCTTCTGCATGGTGTAAACGTTCAGGCTGACGAGAACGACCAGCAGAACGATGGGGATGAGCAGATAGCTCTTGACGGCAAGCTCCTTGCCGGGAACCATTTCGCTGCGCGGAATGCCCTTGAGGCCGAGCTTCTTTGCTTCGAGGTGGACCGCAATGAATATACCTGCAAAGTACAGGAACGCCGGGAGTATCGCCTTGAGCGCGATCTCGCCGTAAGGAATACCGACATACTCGGCCATCAGGAACGCCGCCGCGCCCATGATGGGGGGCATGATCTGGCCGCCGGTGGATGCAGCGGCTTCAACGGCGCCTGCAAACTCGGGCTTGTAGCCGGTCTTTTTCATCATGGGGATGGTGACGGAGCCGGTGGTGACGGTGTTGCCGACCGAGGAGCCGGAAACCATGCCGCACAGAGCCGAGGATATGACCGCGACCTTTGCCGGGCCGCCGGAGGAAGCACCGGCTACCTTGTTTGCAAGGTCGATGAAGAACTTTGCGATACCGGTGCGCTCAAGGAACGCGCCGAAGACGATAAATACGACGATGAACTTTGCGCAGACGTTTATCGGGGTGCCGATAACGCCGCCGGTGGTGTAGAACAGCGTGTAGATCACGCGGCCGAGAACGAGCTGGATATCCATGCCCTTGGAGAGCATGCTCCAGAACGTGTACACGACCAGTGCGCCGGCAACGCACAGGATGGGAACGCCGACGCATCTGCGGCACAGCTCGACAAGGGAGAGAATGCCGACAATGCCGATGACAATGAAGGTCGGGGTCATTTTCGACGCGCTGGTCAGCACGGCGATTATGGAGTCAAAGTTGAACGCATAATAGAAGAAGCAGGCAGAGCCCACGATCATGATGATCCAGTCAAACCACGGGATGTAGTTTTCCTTGACATGGTGCTTGCTCATGGGGTAGTACAAAAAGCCCATGAGGTCAACGCAGCCGAGGAAGATCATGAGGCGGACCTCAAGCGACGCCGTGCTCCATAGGGTCGAGAAAATGCAGTAGACCGAGAACAGCGCCATGATGCAGCGGATGACTATCTGCGGCGCGCCCGTCCAGATACGGGTGTTCGACTCGCGGTCATACTTTTTCATGACCTCATCGACCTCGGCAGCGGAAACGGTCTCAAGCTCATCGGACGATGCGCTGTCAGTCTTTATCTCCTCAGCCGGAGCCGTCGGATCCTTTTTCTTGGACAGAGACATACGAGAACAATCCTTTCATTCCGATGCTTTGTTGAGCTCAGGGGTCTCTGAACTCAACAAAGCACCGGGAGTCTTTGTTGTAATGCATTTACTGCAATGACTACGGCACAAAAAAGTGCCGTAGTCATTAATTATACTTTAGTTTTGCGTTAAGATGCCGTTAAACTTATGCGGCGGTGTTAACGGTGATGTCCTTCTCCGCGAAGTACTTTGCAGCACCGGGATGGTACGGTACGTCGGTGATGGAAGAAGCAAAGTCAAGGCTCAGCTCTGCCTTCTTTGCGTGGCCGATCTCGTCGATGTTATCGAAGATAGCGGAAACAAAGTTGTAGATAGCTGCCTCGGAAACGTCGTTGCGAGCGATGACGACTGCTGCAACAGCAACGGTGGTCACGTCTTCGGGAGTGTTGTAGACGTCCTTGGAGATGGTGTACTCTTTGTAGTAGGGGCTGGAAGCGATCAGGCTGTCAACGTGCTCCTTGTCGAGGGAGACGAGGTAGACCTGCTTGCCGGTGCCGAGGTCCTGAATTGCGGGGGTGGGAGCGCCTGCGACAACGAATGCTGCGTCGATCTTGCCGTCCTTGAGGCTGTCTGCGGAATCGCCGAAGTCAAGATACTCTGCCTTGATGTCGTTTTCGGTCAGGCCGTATGCGCCGAGAAGGTCAAGTGCGTTGAAGTAAACGCCCGAGCCCTTTGCGCCGATGGAAACGGTCTTGCCCTTGAGGTCGGCAACGGTCTTGATGTCGGGATTGAGGGTCACGATCTGGACCTGCTCCATGTAAAGAGCTGCGACTACGGAGAAGTCGGTCACTTTTTCGGTGAAGAGCTTCTCGCCGTTGTAAGCATAGCTCATAACGTCGGACTGTACGAAGCCGAGCTGAGCTGCGCCTGCGTGGATATCCTCAACGTTTGCCTGAGAACCCTTGCTGACGACTGCGGTAACGGTGGTAGAGGTCTTATCGGAGACCTGCTGTGCCAGAACGGTGCCGAAGGCATAGTAGGTGCCCTGCTCGCCGCCGGTCACGAAGTCGAGGCTGACTTTTCCGTCATCCTTTGCGTCGGTGCCGCCGTTATCTCCGCCGTTCGAGCAAGCGCACAGCGCGAAGACCATAACAACAGCCAGAAGCATAGCTATTATTCTTTTCATTATGTTTTTCCTCCTGTTGAATCTGAATTTTCTGTTTTGAATAATGTCATCTGTAAAAATTCATCACAAATGTATTATACACTCTCCGGAGTGGCATTTCAAGTCCAAAAATGAAATTCGGACTTTGGAAATTTGCAAAAAATTTCGCAAGCTAATGTATTTTTAATTAAATTTTCGCCGTTTTTTCAAGCGTTTTTGCAATATCTGCTCACTATTTTGCAATTTGGGACTATATGTAGTTGCAAAACCGCGGGACGCGCTCCTGCAAGTTTTATTCTTGCAAATTGCATTTTCGTCATTCTGCCCTATTTTGCGGTGGACTTATTGTTGCTTTTTTACATGGTTTTTGAAGAAAAGACTTGCATAATGCTGATATGCATGTTATATTGTTCTCATCTCAAAAACATATGTTTTTGACTGAAAGACACATAAAGGCGGTAAAGATATGAACATTGCACTTTTGGGCTGCGGAGTTGTCGGCGGCGGCGTTCTGGAGATCGCGGATAAGCGCGCGGATATGTCGGTCAAATACGTTCTCGTACGCAGGGACAAGCCGGAGCTTGGCGCAAAGGCCGTTAAGGACATAAACATTATATTAAATGATAAAGAGGTCGATACTGTCGTCGAGGTCATGGGCGGCCTGTCGCCGGCGTTTGAATACGTCGCGGCGGCGATGAGAGCCGGCAAAAACGTCGTTACGGCAAATAAGCACCTTGTTGCACATTATTATAAAGAACTTGTCTCGCTTGCGGCAGAATGCGGCGTTGCGTTCCGCTGCACACCGGCAGTCGGCGGCGGCATTCCGTGGCTGGTCAATCTCGAACGCGTAAAGCGGCTCGACAGCGTGCAGTCGTTCTGCGGCATCATGAACGGAACGACGAACTTCATCCTCGACGCGATGCACACCGACGGCTCGGACTTTTCCGAGGTCCTCGCCGAGGCGCAGAAGCTCGGCTATGCCGAGGCTGACCCTTCCGCAGACATCGACGGACTGGATATCCAGCGCAAAGCCGTCATATCTGCAAACGTTGCGTTCGATGCCTGCCTTTCGGAATCGGATGTTCCCGTGTTCGGCATCCGCAGCATTTTATCCTGCGACATTGCCGCGGCCGAGAGCAGATCGCGCATCTGCAAGATGCTCGCCTTCGGCGAAAAGAGCGCATCGGGCGCCGTGAGCTGCTATGTTGAGCCGTGCTTTGTGCCCTCGGGCGAGCTTGAGGCTGCGGTCTCAACAAACCGCAACGTCATTTCATTTGTCACCGAGCTTACCGGCAAGGAGAGCTTCTACGGTCAGGGCGCCGGGCGCTACCCCACCGCATACAACGCCGTGGCCGACTGCGCCGACATAATCGGCGGCGTGAAGAGCTTCTACACCTCGCTCGTGCGCGACGTTCCCGTTGACAACAACGTTGCTTCGCACCCGTACTATGTGCGCTTTTCCAGCAGCGACGAGTTTTTAAGCTCGATCGAAGCGGAAAAATGCGGCGAGGGCGTCGTAACCATGCCCGTTCCCGTTGCGAAAATGCACGCATGGGCAGCAAAGGCAAAGGAGGCAGACCCCGGAGTGTTCATAGCCGGGCTCATATAATTACAATGTTAAAGGTTGCAAAATTCGGCGGCTCGTCAATGGCGGACGCCGGACAGTTCAGAAAAGTCAAGTCCATCATTGAGGCGGATCCGGCACGCAAGGTCATCGTCGTTTCCGCGGCCGGCAAGCGCTTCAAGGACGACCACAAGCTTACGGATCTTCTGTACCTGTGCCATGCGCACAAAAAGTACGGCGTCAGCTGCGACCCGGTGTTCGACATGATCGCCGACCGCTATCGCGAGATCTGCGCCGAGCTTGGGCTTTCGGTCGATATCGACTCCGAGCTTTCCGCGCTGCGCGAGGAGATAGAGGCCGGCATATCCAAGGATAAGCTCGTCTCGCGCGGCGAATATTTTTCGGCAAAGCTCATGGCCGATTTCCTCGGCTACGACTTTCTCGACGCGGAGCTTTGGCTGCATTTTTCCTTCGACGGCACCATCGACAAGGAGCGCTCCTACGAGGATCTTGAGCGCCTTGCCTCCGGCCGCAGAATAGTCACTCCCGGCTTTTACGGCGCAATGCCCGACGGCAGCATCCGCGTGCTCACGCGCGGCGGCAGCGACGTGACCGGTGCGCTGGCAGCGGCGGCGCTGGACGCCGACGTTTACGAAAACTGGACGGACGTTTCCGGCATACTCATGGCCGATCCGCGCATAGTTGACGATCCCGACACTATCGAGCGCATAACCTACAACGAGCTGCGCGAGCTGAGCTACATGGGCGCGCAGGTGCTGCATGAGGGAGCGGTGTTCCCCGTGCGCGAAAAGAATATTCCGCTGAACATCCGAAACACGAACGAGCCGGATCACCCCGGCACACTTATCATGGAGCGCTTTGCCGACGAGGAGATCAGCGACCGCTTCATCACCGGCATAGCCGGGCGCAAAAATTTCTCCATCATCACCGTTTCCAAGACCGGGATGAGCTCGCAGATGGGCTCGCTGCGGCAGATGCTCGAGGTTTTTGAGAAGCACGGCGTGTGCGTTGAGTACACCCCCTCCGGCATCGACAGCGTGTCGTTCGTCGTTGCCGCAGATAAGGCAAAGGACCGCATTTATTCCATCGTCGGCGAGATCCGCGATGCGCTCAGCCCCGACAACATCCAGATAACCGGCGGAATTTCCGTCGTTGCCGCCGTCGGCCGCCAGATGGCCTTCAAGCCCGGCACATCCGGCCGCATCTTCGCTGCGCTCGGCAAGGCCGGCATCAACATCCGCATGATATCCCAGGGACCGGACGAGCTGAACATCATCGTCGGCGTAAATAACGATGATTTTGAAAGCTGCGTGCGCGTACTATATAATAGCTTTGTAAAATAAGGAGTAAGGTCAAAATGAAAAAATACAACGTAGGTATTCTCGGCGCGACCGGCGCCGTCGGACAGGAAATGATGAAAATTCTCGCCGAGCGCAGCTTTCCCGTCGGCGAGCTGAGGCTGCTTGCAAGCCGCAACTCCGCAGGCAAGGAGATAAACGGTCACGTTGTCGTTGAGGCGTGCAGAGAAAATTTCGAAGGTCTGGACATTATCCTCGGCGCTGCCGAGAACGATATTGCCGAGCGCTTTGTCGATGACATCAAGGCCTCGGGAGCGGTGTTTATCGACAACTCCAGCGCGTTCCGCCTCTGCCCCGACGTTCCCCTCGTCGTTCCCGAGATAAACCCCGAGGACGTGAAAAAGCACAAGGGCGTTATCGCAAACCCCAACTGCACCACCGTCATCTCCTGCACCGCGGTCAACGCGCTCAACGCAGTCTCCCCCATCGAGAGCATGGTCGTTTCGTCCTATCAGGCCGTTTCCGGCGCAGGCGCTGCCGGCCCGAAGGAGCTTTTCGGCGAGGTCGAGGCTCTCGCCAAGGGCGAAAGCTACGAGCCGAAGGTCTTCGCTTACCAGATCGCCTACAACGTCATTCCGCAGATCGGCGGCGAACAGTTTGCCGGCTACACCTCCGAGGAAATGAAGCTTCAGAACGAGGGCAGACGCATCATGCATCTTCCCGAACTCAAGGTCAGCTGCACTTGCGTGCGCGTGCCTGTCGTGCGCAGCCACAGCGTTTCCATCTGCCTGAAAACAAAAGAGAAGATATCCGTCGAGCGTGCGCGCGAAGTCATCGCAGCCGCTCCCGGCGTGAAGCTCGTTGACGATCTCAACGCACTGCAATACCCCATGCCGCTGTACACGCAGAACCAGGATCTCGTTTTCGTCGGACGCATCCGCGAGGATCTCACCGATGAGCGCGGGCTGAACATCTGGTGCTGCGGCGACCAGGTCCGCAAGGGTGCAGCCACCAACGCCGTCCAGATCGCCGAGCTTCTTTTAGAGGCGAATTGAGGCTGCTGCGGATACGGTTATCTCTGGTAGCCCGGTATCGAAAGTACCGACGAAACCGTAAAGCTGCTGCCATACATAAGTGCGGTGCTGAGTTTTGCGGCGCACCCCATTGGCTCTCCTGTCAAGGGGAGCAGGGCAGATAGTCAAGCAAGTGCAACACCATCAGCGAGAAAAACTTCGGCAGGGGATCTCCAAGCGAGGTATTTTCTGGGGCGGTTGTTGATCTCGCGGACAGCAGCGTCCAACTCATCTTGTGAAACGGCGCGAAAGTTGCAGCCCTTGGGATAATAAAACCGCAGGATATCACTCGTGTTTTCGTTTGTACCGCGCTGCCACGGCTTGTGCGGCTCGGCAAAGTATATAGGTGCGTTCAGCTCCGCCTCCATCTGCCGGAATTCGGAAAACTCCGAGCCGTTATCAAGACTGACGCTTCTCACCGGAACGTCTTTCAGCAATTCGGTAAGGACGGCTCTTGTCATCGCTGCTTCGCGCCCGGCTAACAGCCCGGCTTTCAGAAAGCGGCTCTTGCGGTCTACAAGAGTTACCACCAGACCCTTGCCGACTCCTCCATACACCGTATCGCCTTCCCAATCGCCGATCCTGCTTCTTTTTATGATCTACTCCGGCCATTCGGGGATGATCCGATCCGGCTGTATGGTGTTGTAGTTTGCATTTTTTGTCTGGATCCGTTTTCCACGCCGCCGAAAGTTCGTTTTTCTTGATATTTGAGGGAAATACCCCTTTGCAATGTAGCGATAGATCGTGGAGTAATGCAGCGGCTCTTCGTTCGGATGTGTCAGTTTTCTTCGTCCGCAGATAGCTTCCGGCGACCAATGCTCCCTGAGCCTTATCACCATATATTCCCATGTCTCCGTGCCCGGCTGTATGGCCCGTCTGACGCTCTGCCGCCGGCGCTGGGTGTACAAAATCTGTGTGCGCCAATGATTATACCAGTACGGGTTATCCGGCTTTCGATGAGGCCGGTACTTTGACCGGTTTCGTTTTACTTCCCGGCTGACGGAGGATGGGCTGCGCTCAAGAACGGCTGCAGCTTTGCGCAGGCTGAGACCCTCACTTAAAAGTTTTTGTAGATATTTTCTCTCTTCCAGTGTAAACTGCGTGTAGGACAATACGGCTCACTCCTTGTGTGTGTTTTTGTGGTGATTACATTTTACACAAGTTGAGTCGTGTTGTCTCTATTTTTTCATCTCCCCGCCCTTCGGTGGGGTGTTGCACTTCGTATGATAACCTGCCTACTTCCCCTCAAGGGGAAGGCATTTTAGAGGCGCTTTTACATTATATCAATACATGTTTTGCGTCAGCCCGACCGGAAAGTTCCGACGAAACCGGAACACACGGGCGATCAATGATCGCCCCTACAAGCTGCCGTTGGCCACAGTGAAGAGGTAATAGTGAATAGGTGTGGTGTGCGCAAGCGCACGGATTTAAATTCATTCGCCCTTTGGGCGAATACCTCATTTCTTCACTTTTACCTTTTACTTATTACTTCGCAGACGCAGTCTGCGCTGCCGGGCCACCGGAGATATATGTATCCGTAGGTGCGTCAATGCGCCGCTAAAAGAACGAAAAAAGCTCGCCGTTATGGCGAGCTTGTTTCGGGTAATATCAGGTTATTACACAGCGCGGGTGACCTTACCGCTGCGCAGGCAGCGTGTGCATGCGTAAACATGCTTCGGACTTCCGTCCACGATCGCCTTGACGCGCTTCACATTGGGCTTCCAAGTACGGTTGGAACGCCTGTGGGAGTGAGACACCTGAATGCCAAAGGCAACGCCCTTGTCGCAAAACTGACATTTTGCCATAAGTTGAAGCACCTCCTTGCTTGTGTTTAACTGCGTGCAATTTGCAGACAGCTTATTAATAATAACAGAATAAGCCTGTAATTGCAAGAAAAATTTTCGCCGTTGTAAAAATCGTTGCAAAATAATGCATTTGAGGTTAATATTAATAATGAAATAATATAGTTAAAAGGAGATCGGCAATGGCGAGTAAATATTCTGTTCCGCTGCGGACGATCGTGAAGGAAAACGGCCTTGAGCCGCTGCACACCTCCAGCGATTACGACACGCGGCTTCTGACGGTGGCGGACGTGAACCGCCCCGCGCTTCAGCTTGCCGGATTTTATAACTACTTTGACCCCAACAGGCTCCAGATAATCGGCCGGGTCGAGAGCACATATCTTGAGCTGAAAACCGAGGCCGAGCGCCGCAGCTGCTTCGAGGAGCTTATGCGCTATGACATATCGGCGCTTGTTATCTGCCACGGCGCGTCGGTGTTCCCAGAGTGCCTGGAGGTTGCGGAGAAATACGACCGCAATCTGTTCGTAACGCCCGAGGATACCTCCGACTTCATGGCCGACGTCATAAGCTCGCTGCACACGCACCTTGCGCCGCGCACGACTATGCACGGCGTGCTCGTCGAAGTTCACGGCGAGGGCGTGCTTTTAACGGGCGACTCGGGCATAGGCAAAAGCGAAACGGCGCTGGAGCTTATAAAGCGCGGACACAAGCTCATTGCTGACGACGCGGTGGACATTCGCCGCATCGGGCGCGACAGGCTCGTGGGCACCGCGCCGGAGCTTATCCGGTATTACATGGAGCTGCGCGGCATCGGCGTTGTCGATGTCAGGCATCTTTACGGCGTTGGCGCCGTAAAGCCCGAGGGCGCGATCGACCTCGTTGTGAACCTCGAGGTCTGGGACGATCAGAAGGCGTATGATCGCCTCGGCCTTATAAGCGAAACGCAGGATATCCTCGGAGTGACGGTGCCGAGCGTGACGATTCCGGTGCGTCCGGGCAGGAACCTTGCCGTTATCCTCGAGCTTGCGGCAATGAACAACCGCCAGAAGAAGATGGGCTACAACGCTGCGGAAACTCTCGCGTCAAACGTAGATCATGCCGTTGACAACGGCACGTTTTAATAGGAGATAGTATGGAAGGTCTTGAAAAAGCAATTGAACAGATAAAGGAGAACATGCCCAAGCTCGATCTGAGAGAAAACGAGCCGATGCGCAATCACTGCTCGTTCAAGGTCGGCGGCGCTGTGCGCGCGTTTGCCGTGCCGGGCGATCTTTTCGAGATGTCGAAGGTCATGTTCTATCTGCATATGAACGGCGTTTCGCCGCTGACGCTCGGCAAGTGCACCAACGTCATCTTCCCCGAGGAGGGGCTTGATATTATGGTCATCAGCACAGAAAATCTGCGCAAGCTGCGCCTCGGCGAGACGGAGAACACCATCTACGCCGAAGCCGGCGTATCGCTTGCAAAGCTCGCGCAGTTTGCGCGCGACAACGGCCTTTCCGGACTTGAGTTTGCAAGCGGCATTCCCGGCTCGGTGGGCGGCGGCGTTCTGATGAACGCCGGAGCTTACGGCGGCGAGATGAAGGACGTCATCGATTCCGTCGTCGTTTACTACGTTCCGACGCAGGCGCTGACCGAGGTCAGAGGCTCCGACTGCGGCTTTGAGTATCGCCGCAGCGGCTTTGAGAAGATAAACTGCGCGATCATGGGCGCGGTGTTCAAGCTCACGCCCGACGATCCCGAGGCCATCGGCGCGCGAATGAAGGAAATGAACGAAAAGCGCACGGCAAGTCAGCCGCTGGATATGCCCTCGGCAGGCAGCGCGTTCAAGCGCCCCGTGGGCGGCTACGCCGCGGCGCTCATTGACCAGTGCGGCCTGAAGGGCTACACCGTCGGCGGCGCGCAGATAAGCCAGAAGCACGCCGGATTTGCGGTCAACGCAGGCGGTGCAACGTATGACGATGTCGTTGAACTGCTAGACCACGTCCGCCGCGAGGTCTATGCGCAGACACAGATCACCCTCGAGCCGGAGATACGCATCTACCCCAAGGGCATGATGCTTGTTGACGACTGGCGCGAGAGAAAGCAGACCATCATCGACGGTATGCTCGAGCAGGCAAAGCAGAATGCCGCAGGCTCGGCGGCCGAGAGCAGCGACGTTCGGCCGAGCTGAGCGTTTTGGAGAGAAGATATATGGAGTTTCTTATCATAACCGGACTGTCCGGCGGCGGCAAGAGCCAGGCCGCGGACATAATAGAGGATCTGGATTACTACTGTGTGGATAATATGCCCGTTGCGCTCATTCCGAAGTTTGCCGAGCTTTGCGCGGCGACAAAGGGACGCTATGAGAAGGTCGCGCTGGTGACGGATATCCGCGAAAAAAACGGAATAAAGGACATCTTCAACGCCCTTGAAACGCTCAGGGAGATGGACTTCGGCTACAAGATCCTGTTCATGGAGGCAAAGCCGTCGGTCATCGTAAAGCGCTATAAGGAGTCGCGCCGTCCGCATCCGCTGGCGGCAAAGTCCGGCGGCTCGATCGAGGACGCGATACTCAAGGAGACCGAGCAGCTGCGCCCGATACGCGACATTGCCGATTATATTATCGACACCTCGCACCTGACCCTCGGGCAGCTGCACAACGAGCTGTACACTTATTTTTCCGACTCTGCGACCGACCGCGCGATCATGGTAAACGTCATGTCCTTCGGCTTTAAATACGGCATGCCGCTGGACGCCGACCTCGTGTTCGACGTGAGATTTCTGCCCAATCCCTTTTACGTTGAGGATCTGAAGCTTTTAAGCGGCCTTGACGCACCGGTCAGGGACTATGTTTTCCGCTTTGAGCAGTCGAACGTTTTCATGGACAAGCTCACGGACATGATAGAGTATCTGCTGCCGCTGTACATAGAAGAGGGAAAGTACAGCCTCACGATCGCCATCGGCTGCACCGGCGGCCGGCACCGCAGCGTTGCCGTGGCCTCGGCGCTTGCCGGGCATCTTAAGTGCTTCGGCGTGCCGACGGTGAGCATAAACCGCGATATAAACAAATAAGCATGGAAAAAACCTTCGCACAAAAAGTTAAAACAGAGCTGTGTCAGCCTCGGGTCGAGCGCAAATGCTGCGCCGTTGCCGAGGCCTACGGCGTTCTGCTGTATGCGCACAGCTTTTCGGCAAAGGAAATACGCATAACGACGGCAAGCGACGAGCTTGCCGCGCGTCTTCCGCATCTGATGCGTCGAGCCTTCGGTATCGACTTCGACGAGCCGGAGAAAAGCCGCGGCGTGAAGCATTCGTTCCGGGTAAACGACCCGGATAAGCTGCGTGCGGTGTTCGACGTTGTCGGAAACGACATGAACAGCCCCTCGCTGCACATAAACTTCGGCGTCATCGAGGAACCGTGCTGCAAGGCCTCGTTTATCCGCGGCGCGTTTCTCGCCGGCGGCTCGGTGACAGACCCGGCAAAGCGCTATCACATGGAGCTTGCCACGACGCACTACAGCGTAAGCCGCGAGACATACTCGGTGCTGCTTGAGATGGGCTTTTCACCCAAGGAAGCACAGCGCAAGGGCGACTACCTGCTGTATTTCAAAAAAAGCGAGCATATAGAAGACCTGCTGACGACGATCGGCGCGCCGGTCGCTGCGATGGATATCATGTCCGCCAAGGTCGAAAAGGACATGAAAAACAGCATAAACCGCAAGGTAAACTGCGATTCTGCAAATGCCGACAAGGTCGTTGAGGCTGCGGCAAAGCAGATGGAGGCTATCCGCCGCATAGATAAGCTCTATGGACTTGATTCGCTGCCGGATAAGCTTCAGGAGGCGGCGCTGCTGCGCTACGCAAACCCCGAGGCTAGCCTTGCCGACCTTGCCACGCTCTCGTATCCGCCGGTATCCAAAAGCTGCCTGAGCCACAGACTCAAGAAGCTGCTGACATACACTCCCGAGGAAGACTGAATATGAGCTTTGTTCACCTGCATGTTCATACCGAATATTCGCTGCTCGACGGCGACTGCCGCATCGAGCAGCTCGTTGCGCGCGCAAAGGAGCTGGGACAGACCGCTCTTGCCATCACCGACCACGGCGTCATGTACGGCGCGGTCGCGTTTTACAAGGCCTGCTGCGCTGCCGGCATAAAGCCGATCATCGGCTGCGAGGTCTATGTTGCGCCGAGATCGCGCTTTGACAAGGAGCACGGCGTTGACTCGGAATACACGCACCTTATCCTGCTGTGCAAAAACGAAACGGGCTACAAAAATCTGTGCTACCTCGTTTCCATGGCCTTCACCGAGGGCTTTTACAACAAGCCGCGCATAGACTGGGAGCTGCTGCACGAGTACGCCGAGGGACTTATCTGCCTTTCCGGCTGCGTCGCCGGAGCTATACCGCGCATGATAAACGCCGGAAACTACGAGGGCGCGAAGAAAAAGGCGCTGGAGCTGAGCGAGCTTTTCGGCAAGGACGGCTTTTATCTTGAGATCCAGGATCACGGCCTTGAGGCCGAAAAGCGCGCGGCCGAGGGGCTTTTGCGCATCCACCGCGAAACCGGCATTCCACTTGCCGTCACAAACGACGCGCACTATGTTGAAAAAGACGACGCATATTATCAGGACGTTCTGATGTGCGTGCAGATGCAGAAAACCATAACCGACCCTGCGCGCATGAAATTTGAGACCAACGAGTTTTACCTCAAGGACGAGGCCGAGATGCGCGCGCTGTTTCCCGAATACCCCGAGGCTGCCGACAACACCGCAAAGATCGCGGACATGTGCGGCTACGACTTCGAGTTCGGAAAATACAAGCTGCCGCGCTTCAAGCTGCCCGAGGGCGAGAGCGACAGCTTTGATTATCTGCAAAAGCTCTGCCGCGCAGGACTTGCGCGCAGATACCCAAACGACGACGGAACCGTTGCAAAGCAGCTCGACTATGAGCTTGCCATGATAAAAAAGATGGGCTTTGTCGATTATTTTCTCATCGTTTCCGACTTCATCGCCTACGCGAAAAGCCAGAAGATCCCCGTCGGCCCGGGGCGCGGCTCGGCAGCCGGCAGCGTCGTTTCCTACACGCTGAACATAACCGACGTCGATCCCATAAAATACAGCCTTTATTTCGAGCGATTTCTAAACCCCGAGCGCGTGAGCATGCCCGATATCGACATCGACTTCTGCGTCAACCGCCGCGGCGAGGTCATCGACTACGTAAACCGCAAATACGGCCACGACCACGTTGCACAGATAGTCACCTTCGGCACGATGGCAGCGCGCGCTGCCGTGCGCGACGTTGCGCGCGTGCTCGACATAAGCTACGGCGACGCGGATGCCGTTGCAAAGGCCATACCCATGGGGCCGAACATGACCATAAAGGACGCACTGCGCGTCTCGAAGCCCCTGCGCGACATGTACGAGGGCGACGAGATGCTGCATCGGCTCATAGACGTTGCCGAAGCGCTCGAGGGCATGCCGCGCCACGCGAGCATGCACGCAGCCGGCGTTGTCATAACCGACAGGCCCGTTTATGAATACGTTCCTCTGTCGAAAAACGACGAATCGGTAGTTACGCAGTATCAGATGACAACGCTTGAGGAGCTTGGGCTTCTCAAGATGGATTTTCTCGGTCTGCGAAACCTCACAGTGCTCGAGGACGCGGCGAAAATGGTGCGGCGCACCGAGCCGGATTTCGAGGTTGAGAAGATCCCCGACGGCGACGCGGAGGTTTTCAAAATGCTCTCGGAGGGGCATACGAGCGGCGTTTTCCAGCTTGAGAGCACAGGAATGACCGGCGTGTGCACCGGCCTTAAGCCCAAGAGCATTGAAGATATTACCGCAGTTATAGCCCTGTACCGTCCCGGCCCGATGGACAGCATTCCGCGATTTATCGAGTGCTCGGCGCATCCCGAGAAGATAAGCTACAAGCACGAGCTTTTGCGCCCGATACTCGAGGTCACCTACGGCTGTATCGTCTATCAGGAGCAGGTAATTGAAATTTTCCGCCGCCTTGCCGGATTTTCGCTCGGTCAGGCGGATATGATCCGCCGCGCGATGAGCAAGAAAAAGCACAAGGTCATCGACGCCGAGCGCGTCGCCTTCGTCCACGGCGACGAAAGCCGCGGCATCGACGGCGCGGTAAAGCGCGGCATTACCGAGGATATCGCAAACAGCATCTATGACGAGATCCTTGACTTTGCGTCCTACGCCTTCAACAAGGCGCACGCGGTGAGCTACGCGATCGTATCCTACCGCACGGCGTACATGAAAAAGCACTATCCGCGCCAGTATATGGCCGCGCTGCTCTCGTCGGTGCTCGATAACAGCACCAAGATATCCGAATACATCGCCGAATGCCGCGAGATGGGCATAAAACTGCTGCCGCCGGATGTCAACGAGTCGTTTGCCGACTTCTCCGTCAGCGGAAACGATATCCGCTTCGGCCTTGTTGCGATAAAAAGCATCGGCCGCGGCTTCATAAACGAGCTTATTTCGCGCCGAGAGGAGGACGGGCCGTTCCGCAGCCTTGAGGATTTCTGCCGCCGCATGGCAGGCAGGGAGCTCAACCGCCGCGCGGTCGAAAACCTCATCCGCGCCGGAGCGTTCGACAGCATGGGCTTCAAGCGCAAGGCGCTGCTGCGCGTGGCCGGCGTCATGATCGACGGCATCCAGCAGGAAAGCCGCAACAACGTCGAGGGGCAGCTCAATCTCTTCGGCGAGCCGGACTTCGAGGAGGCCGGTGCCATAAGCATCAAGATCCCGGAGGTCGAGGAGTACACACGCGCAGAGCTGCTTGCAATGGAAAAGGAGACGGCAGGTCTGTACCTGAGCGGCCACCCGATGGACGAGTACCGCGCCGCCGTGCGCAGAGCCGGGATAGTACCCATAGGCGCGATTTTGACAGACTCCGCCTCCGAGAGCGAGAAAAAGACCTATCCCGACGGCGCCGTCGTCACCGTTGCAGGCGTCGTGCAGTCAAGCCGCACGCGCACGACGAAGTCGAACACGCTCATGAGCTACATCAACCTCGAGGACGACACCGGCGCGATGGAGCTGATCGCGTTCCAGCGCGCGCTGGACACAGGCAGTGTGTATATCAAAGACAACGCGCCCATCATCGTGCGCGGCCGCATATCCATGCGCGATGAGAAGGAACCGCAGCTTATGGCGGACAGCATCCGCCCGATAGCCGACCTCGGCAAGCTCAAGCCCGAGCCGCCGAGGACAAACGCCGACTCCAAGCTCTGGGTCAAGCTGCCCGGCGAGGAAGATCCGCGCCTTGCGCGCATCGAGCTGATCCTCACCATGTTCCCCGGCCAGCAGCAGATGATAATTTACCTCGAGCGCGAAAAACGGCGCATCGGCGCAAAGTGCCTGATCCATCCCTCGCTCATCGCCGAGCTGAAAGAACTCTGCGGCGATGCCAATGTTTTCTTGGAGGCGCATTGACGCCGCTACAAATCCGCGCAATAAACGCGCAATAAACGTATAGGAGGAGCGCCAAAGCGCTACTGAAAAAATGAGTGTTAAAAATGCAGTACATAAGACATCCGGATATGCCGCGGCGGCCGCGCTGTCGGCACTTTTGGTGAAATACCCACTGCGGAAGCTGGGCATGCATAAGGCCAATGCCGCGCTGATGCAGGCGCATGAGGCGGCCAGCGGTGCGTACTTCCTCGCCGCGCTGCTGCACATGGCAACGTCACCGAAGACGAGCGGCTGCAAGGCCGCAAGCGGTGCTGCCGCATTTGCCGTCAGCGTCGTGCTCATCGCCGACTGCCACATGGCAAAGGATCAGACCTCGAAAATGCAGCGTCATCGTATCTATTCCGCGGCTCTGGCCGCTGCCGCCGCCCTCCATGCTTTTTAGCAGCGCTTTACTGCACCTACGGATACAGTTATCTCCGGTGGCTCGGTATCAAAACTGCTGACAAAACCGTGCGGCTTTGCCGAAGCTTATAGCTAGCTGACAGCCATTGTGTGCGCAAGCGCACTTATTTAGTTGCGCATTGACGCAATAAGCGTATCGGTACAGACCAAATGCGCCACTAAAACCCCTCGTCAGCAAAGCTGCCTGCTCCCCTTGACAGGTGAGCCAATGGGGTGCAAACAAAAGTTTGGTTCGCACTTGCATAGCGCGAGGCAATTATGGTTTTATCCATCGTTTCGATAATGGGCCGCCGAGATATATGTATCCGTAGGTGCGTCAATGCGCCTCTAAAAAATGGAGAAGATATTTATTGCCCGAAAACGGGTCAAAAATCTGAATATACGCATCACGCGCGATGGCGAGGTACATGTAACGGCGCCGCTGCGTATGTCGGACGCAGATATCGAGTCGATACTGGATCGAAAGCGCGGCTGGATCGAAAAGCACCGCGGCCAGATGCTCGAAAAAGCCCGGCTCAGACCGCAGAATTTTGAAAGCGGTGAGACTCTGCGCGTGCTCGGTAAACCGTTTCGGCTTCGCGTTGAGGAGGGCGGCACGCCCGGCGTCGCGATATCTGGCGGCGAGGTCGTGCTCACCATGCGCCCGGGCAGCACGCGCGAGCAGCGCGAGGCTGCGATCATAGAGTTTTACCGTGTGATTCTCACGCCGATCGCGGAGGAGTATCTTGCGCTGTGGCAGGACAGGACCGGGCTGCGCTGCCGCGAATGGCACACAAAGAAAATGAAAACACGCTGGGGCAGCTGCAATGTTGCCGAGCGCAGGATATGGCTGAGCGTGTACCTTGCCGCCGAACCGCGCGAGTTCATCTCAGAGGTCGTTCTGCACGAGCTGGCGCACATCAAGTATCCCGGTCACGGCGCCGATTTCAAGGCCTTCATGGATTTTTTCAGAGGCGAATTGACGTAGCTACCGATACGCATATTGCGGTTGCCCGGTATCGAAACTGCTGACAAAACCGTGACGTTTTGCGTAACGCAAGTACGACGCTGAAGTTTGCACCGCGCCCTGTAGGGGCGAGCATTGCTCGCCCCTCACCACGGTTTTGTCGGTACCCACCGGTCGGGCAACCGCAATAAAAGCATCGGCGCAATGTGAATGCGCCTCAGGAAAAAATGTAGCGCCTACGGCGCAGATATAATTACACCTCATCTGCCGCAAGCGGCATCTTCCCCTCAAGCTACGCAGGGGAAGGCAAAAGGGACGGTCTGTGACCGTCCTAATGAATAATGAATAATTAATAGTGAATAATTGCCGATACGGTTGTTGCGTCAGCGCGACCGGTGGATGCCGGCAAAACCTGGCTAAAAAACGATCACTGATCGCACCTACGATCAGTGCAGACTAATGGGGTGCGAAACGTCATGGTTTTCTCCACATTTTCGATACCGGGTTCACGCAATAACCGTATTCGTAGGTGCGTCAATGCGCCTCTAAAAATATTGATAGTTAATTAACTAACATTACAAAACGTCATGTAATACATGAATTTTATTCGCTTGCTTAATGTGACTTTCGGTAGTATTATGATATCAGAAAGAGAAAGTTAAATCTCTGACAAGCATAAAAACCAATTCGAATATATTATAAAAGGAGTTTTTAAAATGAGTAGCGAAGTAAAAAATTTCATCCGTAAGATCATATTCACCGTTATCGCTTTTGCAGCACTGTGCATCTTCTGCTTCGACATGTTTGGCTCCACCGGCAATTCGCACTTCGGCTTCCTGGCACTGCTCTTCCCGGTACTGGGTGTTCTTGAGTACATGCTGCCGACCCCCGATTTCACGAAATAAGATCTTCCACGATTTTAAACATTACCTATCCCTATTAAGAAATCCCGTCCGAGAGGGCGGGATTTCTTTTGCTATCCGATATTTATCGTAAATTGCTCGGGGCCTTCAGAGAGGTCAAGCTCGCCGCCGTATTCCGAAACGGCGACGGCCTCGTCGCTGCACGACAGCTTTATGCGGTTCGGGTCGTTTATAATAAGCCGTGAGCTTTCGCAGGCTACCGTGCCCTCGTCGTTTAGCATAAGGATGCTGATTGCGTTTTCAAGCGGATACTCAAGCCTCAGCTCGGCGCTCTGACCGGCCTTGAGCGTAAGCTCAATGACATAATAGGCAAAGCCCTCGCCGGAATGTGTGGCGTTTTCCAGCGCCGTTTTGTAGTATTTGCCGCTTTCGATGTCGGATCCAAAGGCGCTGCCGTCCACAAACGGCTGCTCGCCGACACCGTACCACCGGCCGGTGGCTTTACCGTCAAGCGTTATGCTGACGCGCTCGTCGTCGGATCTAAGATAGTTTACGGGGAAGAATACGCGGCAGCTCAGCTCCTTGCTTCCGGTGTTTTTAAGGGTGTATACATCGGTCACGGTGACGAGCTGCGGCAGCGTGCGGTCTGTCGGCGCGTGCTTGAACGGCTCGCCGAAGTCGAGCGTAAGCGTTCTGTCCGCAGTTACATTTGTGAGCTTCTCGTCCGCGCCGAGCTGAACGACAAATTGTGCCTTTGAAACGTCGCCGGGCTTGGAATCAAGCGCCGCAGTCAGCACATGCGCCACATATGCCAGCAGCGCAATGCCGAGTACGGCGACAATGCCGCCTATGATGATTTTTCGCTTTGAGCTTTTCATGGCGTTCAACTCCTATATGAATATGTTGCAAATCTAAATATCATATACGCACAATTGGATCTCGACAACACTGAATCTGGAAGAAGTAGACCATTGTTGCCTTGAACGATATTGCGTTTTGTTGCCCAATCCATAGCTACCCTCGCGAAACTGCTGACATCACTATAATCAGAGAACGAAGCGGCAGAGGGTCCATTAATTGCTCTGAATACACAATTAAGGTGATTTGAGAGTCTATAGAAAAAGACAACTGCCTGCTCTCTCGTTAATGATGCGGATAGGGACAGGGTTGTACCTGTTGTGCCAGTAAGTATATTGTTGTTGTACGCCCAAACAGCAGCATCGTGATATTGAGATGACGAATTGAAATCTGTAAATTTGCTTTCCACCGCAGATGAAGAGCCTATATTAGGGCAACCAGATAGTCTATATAAGGCGTTTACAAAAGCTCCACGAGTCATGGATGACGCCCCATTAAACTTTCCATTGCTGGTAGGAATTAAGTGGTATCGAGCGCAATACTGCGCTACATTATAGAGATTACTAGAGGTAGATACATCACTCATTGTGCATTTCAATTCTGTTAGGCTAGAAATATACAAAGCTGAGCCTAATATGTTCTTGTTAAGCACCACATTACTATAACCACTCCACCCGTAGTGCACGATAATATCACCGGTAGAAGTATAACCATAAGCAGTTACAGCATGATTAATAGAGCTATTATCTGTTGGTGACTTGAGCGAACCAAAAACTAAAACGGGCGAGTTCTGTTCAATCAATTTGTTTTTAATATAGCTATTTGTTGGAATTATAGTTGGCTGTGTGCTTACATCTATGCGATAGTATTCGCAATAAGCATTAATAACATCATTTATCGATGTTAAAGTTTCGGAAGCAAAGTTTACTGTTGTATCGTTTGATTGGCCAAACGTGCGTAAATGCTTTGTAAAGGAAGCGTCCAAGAAACCAGATTTTGAACTGTTGAGATATGTAAAATCATTTATCAAACTATCAGAACCACCAATTTCATCAAACCAATATAATAACAATCCAGTAGCAATGTAGCCGCAAACTCCGCCGCTCATATAACCCATAAGCTTTTCCGTGCTCATATATTTAAGCCGTGCTCCACCAGAAATGTAATAAGTTGAATTCGTATCAGCGTTAATATGCGCAATTTGCCCTATTGAATCAGTAGTGTTAAAATTAGATGCATAGTCTCGTTGGAGAATGCTAGCATTTTCGTTTAAATCCTGATTTATTTGGCTAGAAGCATTGCGAAGACTAGATATATAGTAAGTATCACTAATTGAAATTTTATCGCCGGTTATTGTATGAACATAGTCCGCACCGTTGAAAACATAATACAGTGTTGGGCCAGCATAGTACAATTCTGATATGAATCCATTGTAAGGAGAAGGAGCGGAGACAGAGTATTCAACAATTTCTCCAGAAATAGCATGACTAATCATGTATCCCATACCTTCGAACTCTGTTAAAAGGAATATGGTGCCATCAAATCCATACAGTACTTTGTTTGCGATAATTTTCAAATCTTTGCTTTCATCGACACACAGTGATTTGGCTTTATTTATAATACTAAAATCATCCGACGTGTTGACTCGTGGTAAACGACTATTGTTGCTTTGAGTTGTAGCAGATGCTGAAAAGAAAGGGATAAATGTACTAACAAGTATAAATGCCAAAGAAAAAGACAGAACCCTCTTTACTAAATTGTTCATAAATTCCTCCACATCTAAAATTTGATATAATACCGTTGTCTACTTACCCTTGCCATTGAAATCGCAAAAAATGTTGCCTAAGACATGACGTTAAATCTGTCGTGACTTAATGATAACATAATGCGAAAAATAAGTCAATAAAAAGGAGAACCCCCACGTTATGCCATTCGACTTAACGTGGGGGCTTAAAAAGTTTATATTACTCTTTTGCAACGGTGTCGAGCGAGGCCATGAACAGGCTGTTTTCGGCATCCGAGGGGATGAGGAAGCCGGTTCTGGGCGAGACGGAGAATGCCTCGACGCTTGGGCCGTCCATCAGGCAGCTGCGCTTAAACTGCTGACTGAAGTAGCGCTTGCAGTAGCTGCGGAGCCACTTGGTCAACTCCTCATCGGTGAACTCGTCGCCGTAGGCGGCCTTTGCAAGGCGCATGGTCTTTGCCGGGGAGAAGCCGCAGATCATCATCTTGTGGGTGAAGAAGTCCTGCAGGCTGTAGGAGCCGACATTTTCCTCGCTCTTCTGCTCGATCTGATCGTCGTGGATCGGCAGCAGCTCGGGCGTTACGGGGCAGTCAAGAACGTCCCACAGCGCATCGGCAAGCACCTTGTCCTCGGTGTGCTGGGCGATGTAGCGAACGCCTGCGCGAACCTGAGTCTTGGTCAGACCCATATTCACGTCGTACATGCTGGTATGGTCGCCGTTGTAGGTGCACCAGCCGTCGACGAACTCGCTGAGGTCCTCGGTGCCGACGTCAAGGCCGTTGACCTTGTTGGCGATATCCATGAGCACCTGCGTGCGCTCGCGCGCCTGAGCGTTCTCAAATGCGATGGAGTAGTCGTCGTGCGCATGTCCGATATCGTCAAAGTGCTTGTAAACGCTCTCGCCGATGTCGATCACGCGAACCTCCGCGCCGACCTGCTCGGCAACGATGATGGCGTTGGACTTTGTGCGTGACGAAGTTCCGAAGCAGGGCAGGGTGCAGGCAACGACGTTTGTCGAGGGCAGGCCCATGCGCTTGACGGCTTCGGCGCAGACCATAACGGTCAGGGTCGAGTCAACGCCGCCGGAGATGCCGACCACGCAGTGGTCAAGACCGGCGTAGGTCATGCGCTTTACAAGGCCGGACACCTGAATGTCGATCATGCGGCGGCAGTAGTTGCCCATGTCCTTTTCAAATTTGGGCAGATGCGGCAGCTTGCGATATGTGCGCGTAAGCGCGGTTTCGCAGACCTCTTCGCCCCAGTAAAGCTCGGAGTGGCTGTATTTATACTGGTTTCTGCCGTATTTGCCGCTCTTGCGGCGGAGGTTTTCAAGATACTCAACGTCGATCTCGGAAACCACGAAGCAGTCCTCGCACTCGTCGGAGGCAAGCACCTCGCCGTTTTCGGCGACCATGCACAGCCCGGAGTATACGTTGTCGGTCGTGCTCTCGCCCTTGCCGGGCGCGGCGAGAATAATGCCGCATTTGAGGTGCTTGGAGCGGTACTTGACAGACTCGGTAGCCTCGATGGTAGAGGTGACGGTGGCCGGGAAGGATGCGAGTGAGGCGATAACGGTTGCACCGGCCAGAGCGTGGCGCGCAGCCGGAGCGTCTATGGCGTCCGCGTCGGCACCCAGCTCTACCGCGACTGAAAGGCCGGGCAGCACATCGCTTGTAAACAGCAGCTCGGTATCAAAGAACGCGTCGAACTTGCCGCAAACGGTTTCTTCGCCGCCCTCGTCATCGGCCTCGGCAAACAGGGTGCCGTCGGTTTCGGAGCGGGGAACAAGGCCGAGAAGCTCGCCGTCGGAGATGACGGCCGCAACGCTGTACAGCGCGCCTCCGCGCGGAGCATAGGGCAGACCGACGATAACGAGCATATCGTTTCCGGCGCTGGCCTCGATGACTCTTTCAAGCGCTCTTTCTGCGCCGCGGAGAATGACGCTGTGACCTACAAGGTCATAGCAGGAGCAGCCGGTCAGCGTAAGCTCGGGAAAAACGAGAACCTTTACGCCCTTGTCGGCCGCTTTTTTCATGCACTCGATAACCTTACCGGCGTTATAATCGGCGTCGGCGACCTTGATCATCGGAGATGCGGCAGCAACTTTAATAAATCCGTCTTTCATTTTGATCACTCATTTCTCTGATTTTTGTATGTCAAATAAAGTTTTGCCATAATAGTGATAGATTATCTGCGACGATGCGTCGAAGCTCTCGGGAGCGATGACGATCGTTATTTTGTCTCCGTTCCGGCGGCAGTCCTCAATGCCGTCAACAAGCGGAAGAAGATTTGTTTTAAGCTCCTGCTCAAACTCGTCGAGGTGCTCGGAGTAATATTCCGTTGTCTGCGGACAGGTATATTTATCGCCCAGCGGAGCTTTGCTCGTGAAGCAGAACACCATGAATACGGCGAACAGAATGAGGAATAGTACGCAGCCGAAGGGTTTGATGGCTTTTACAAAGCTCTGTCCTGCTGTCATGATTCTGCCTCCTCCTCTTAATTGTGCAGTTTATAAAACGCGATGTCAGAATTGCCCGAAAGCGCTTGACGCATAAGCCAAGCCATCGTATCAAACTTGTCCGGATCGAGTGTTTCCGGAAGCTCGGAATAAATCTTGCCGTTGTTATCAACGGCGTAAAGCCACTCATAAGCCGTGCAGCTTTCCTTGACAGAAGCGATCATGCTCCAGTAAGGGTCGAGGCCGATACCGGCAGCGCGCAGTGCGTCCAGACCGAGATACGCGGACGAAGTGTCCTTTGTGCTGCCCGGCTCGCCGGGGAGCAGACTTTCGTCGTTTGACCATATGAGGTAATTGGTCGAGTAAAGCTCGGCGATGGTTTCAGCCGACCAGCTGCTGCTTTTCTCCTCGGAGCACATGCCCAGCGCGGAATAAACTGTTCCCGACTCGTCAAGCGGAAGCCCGGCACGGTGATCGCCGAAAAAGACGATCAAAGTAGGCTCGGAGACGTTAGAGAAATAGTCTATCAGCTTTCCGAGTGATTTTGAGGCATTTGCACAGCCTTGAGTGTAAGCGTTCAGACAGCCCTGAGCTTCTTCATTGAGGGAAGAAGTAAACGGATACTCGTATGCATCATACTTGTCAGCGGCAAACGGAGTGTGATTTTCCATGCTTGCCGCATAAAGAAATACGGGACTGTCGGCCGTTTCCTTTTCATACAGGCTGATCAGAAGATCGGCCATGTAGTCATCGGAATAAAATTCGCCAGATATTTTGCCTTGCATATATGTCCAGTAATCATCTGCGGCAGCTGCCTGATCGTCTATCTGCGCAAAGCTGTCAGTGAAGAAAAGATCGTCAAATCCAAGCTGCGTGTAGATCGGAGTCCTGTTATAGATGCTGTCGTTAAACATGTGCAGGAATGCCGTATAGTATCCGTTGTCTGAAAACTCCTTGGGTACGGACGGCAGATTGGTGAACTCCGACGGAGACATATAGCAAAGCTGACGGTCAGTGGTGAGAAATCTGGTATTTATGCCGGTGAGTATCTCAAGCTCAATATTGCATGTCCCGTAGCCGAGCGAGCGGGTGTAAAATGTTCCGGAAACGCCGGCGGACTGTGCCTTGTGGAAATCTTCAAGCGGATCGGATGAATAGCTTACGCCAGGGAGCTTGGTCACGTCGGAAAATGACTCCGACAGGATAAATATTACGTTAGGCTTTGTACTACTTCCACCGGGATCTACCTCATTGACATAGCTTTGCGCCGCGTCAAGAACCTCGGGCATACGGCTTTCGTCGAAGGCAGGCTCAGCGTACATGAGGTTCAGCGCCGAGTGCCACAGACCGAGCGGAACTCCGACCTTATCGTATACATGGCTCTGATTGTAGTTTTCACCGATGTTGAGCCTGCAAGGCTTGTATACGAGCGCATTGGTGACAGGCTTTAGCGCGAAAACAAGTCCAAATACAAGAAATACGACTGCTGCGCAGACAAAATGCTGCTTGGAGACAAACTTTATCCTGCGTGAAAAAACGAAAAGAATTATAAGCCATATCACAACGGCAAAAATGCCGAGCAGAATATTTCGCGAAAACGTTATTGAAGAGCTGTTGAGCTGTGCTATATCCTTGAGTTTGGTTATGAGACCGATGTCGGATAGATAAAACGGCGTGGATGTTATAAGCATCTTGAAATGATTGACCAGTGAGGCCGACAGAACAAGGATGCTGACAAAGACCGATGAAGCAAACAGCGAGTTTGTGAGCCATGCGAAAAACAGTATAAGCAGACTCAAAAACAGAAATGTTGCAAGCAGAGCCAAAAAGTTTGAGCCGATCCAGGTTAAGGCTGCGTGCAGCCCTTGACTTGTGATCAGCACACTGACCAGACTCAGACCGAGCCCGGTCAGCAGACTCAATGCAATGAAAGCAATGTATTTGTATTTTGTGTTGTTTCCGAGTCGGTCAAAAAAGAGGTTTACTGCGCTTTTCTCGGAAACGGAAGTTTGAGGAGACACTAGAACTTGATCCTTTCGGCAATGTAGTCTTTAACTTCGCTGATGGGGATACGGACCTGCTGCATGCTGTCGCGCTCGCGGATGGTGACGCAGTGATCGGCCTCGTCGGTCTCGGTGCCGACGGTGTTGAAGTCAAAGGTGATGCAGTAAGGCGTGCCGATCTCGTCCTCGCGGCGATAGCGTTTGCCGATGGAGCCGGTCTCGTCGTAATCGACCATGAAATCCTTGCTCAGCTCGTTGTAAAGCTCCATTGCCGGTCCGGTGAGTATCTCCTTCTTGCTCAGCGGAAGTATCGCGCACTTGTACGGAGCCAGTGCCGGGTGCAGATGCAGAACGGTGCGGATATCATCGTTGCCCTTCTTATCCTTGCCTACGACCTCCTCGTCGTATGCCTCGCACAGAAATGCAAGAGCAACGCGGTCGCAGCCGAGGGACGGCTCAATGACGTAGGGGATGTAGTGCTCGTTGGTGTCCTGATCGAAATAGGTAAGATCCTTGCCGGAAGCCTCCTGATGACGGCCGAGGTCGTAATCGGTGCGGTCTGCAATGCCCCACAGCTCGCCCCAGTCGGTGAACGGGAAGGCGTATTCGATGTCGGTGGTGGCGCGGGAGTAGAATGCAAGCTCAGCCGGCTCATGATCGCGCAGACGCAGGTTTTCCTCGCTTATGCCGAGCGACAGCAGCCAGTTTTTGCAGAAGTCTTTCCAGTAAGCGAACCACTCAAGGTCGGTGCCGGGTTTGCAGAAGAACTCGCATTCCATCTGCTCGAACTCGCGGATGCGGAAGATGAAATTGCCCGGAGTTATCTCGTTGCGGAAAGCCTTGCCGACCTGGCATACGCCGAAGGGCAGCTTTTTGCGCGTGGTGCGCTGGATGTTTGCAAAGTTAACGAAAATGCCCTGAGCGGTCTCGGGACGCAGATAGCAGGTGGAGCTGGAGTCCTCGGTAACGCCGATGGCGGTCTTGAACATGAGGTTGAACTTGCGGATGGGGGTGAAGTCATGCTTTCCGCAGACGGGGCAGATGATATCCTCGTGCGAGGCTATGAACTCGTCCATCTCGTCGAAAGTCATCGCGTCAACGTTTACCTCGTGGTGCTCTTCGCCGATGAGCTTGTCGGCGCGGTGGCGTGCTTTGCAGGAGCGGCAGTCGAGCAGAGGGTCAGAGAAGCTTGAAACGTGGCCGGTGGTGATCCAGGTCTGCGGATTCATGATGATCGCAGCGTCGAGGCCGACGTTGTAGGGGCTTTCCTGCACGAACTTTTTAAGCCATGCTTTTTTGACGTTGTTTTTGAACTCAACGCCGAGAGGGCCGTAGTCCCAGGAGTTTGCAAGGCCGCCGTATATCTCGCTTCCGGGATACACATAGCCGCGGTTTTTGCACAGGGCAACGATCTTGTCCATAGTCTTTTCGCTATTTTTCATTTTTCCGTCCTTTCCCGCGGCTGGCTGCCGCAGCAAATAAATATTTGTTATAGTAGTGATCTACAAAGTGTAACTATATCATTTGCAGGCGTTTTTAGCAATACAGTGTCAAAATTAAAACTAAACGCAAGCTTTATGCCGATATTCCAAATGGGAATGCAATGCATGAATATTTGCGCAATAACAGGCGATAGAAGGCATGAAAAGAGTATAACAGAACATAAATCTGTGCAATTATCATAAATTTAACGAGCGAGTTGAGAATATTGTGTTTACAAATACTCCGAATTATGATTAAATAGCATGGTAAAATGCCTTAAGCTGACGAGAGTCGAACACGTATCGGTTTTGACGGGCAGATTTCCGCCCATGCTGCGTTAAAGCTCTTGACAATACGACAGTATTCTCTGCGAGCTTTGCCTTGCCTGAACAAAAATCTGCTCCGGCAAAACTGCGAGCACCTGTCGGCTGTGCTTTTCGAGATATTTTCGTCTTTCTTTGGTGCAGGTGGGCTGGCGCCCATCAAGGCAAAAAAAGGCGGAAATAGCCGGAAGGGCGCGCCGACAGGCGATATGGGTTCGGCTCTCGTCAGCTTACAATATCAACAGGAGGAATAATCACAAATGATCAAGTTTTCAAGCAGAATGAATCTTCTCAAGGGTTCGGCAATCCGTGAGCTCCTCGCACTGGCTAATAAACCCGAGGTCCTCTCTTTCGCAGGCGGCATGCCCGCACCGGAGCTTTTCCCGGTAGACAAGATCAAGGCCGCGACAGACGCTGTTCTTGAAGAGCAGGGCAGAGTTGCTCTTCAGTACTCCAGCACCAACGGCTTTGAGCACTTCCGTCAGCAGATCGCTGACCGCATGGAAGCAAAGCTCAACATCAAGACCAGCGCAGACAACATCCTTGTAACCTCCGGCTCTCAGCAGGGTCTGGATTACTCGGCTCGCGTTTTCTGCGACAAGGGCGATGTTATCATCATCGAGAGCCCGTCCTACCTCGGTGCACTTAACGCATTCAAGGCATGTGAGCCCAACTTCGTCGCTATCCCCACCGACGGCGACGGCATGATCATGGAAGAGCTTGAAAAGGTTCTTGCCACCACCGAGAACGTCAAGATGATCTATGTCATCCCCGACTTCCAGAACCCCTCCGGCCGTACATGGCCTCTCGAGCGCCGTAAGCAGTTCATGGAGATCGTAAATAAGTACGAAATTCCCGTTGTTGAGGATAACCCCTACGGCGAGCTCCGCTTTGAAGGCGAGTACCTGCCCGCACTCAAGAGCATGGACACCAAGGGCCTCGTAGTATTCCTCGGCACCTTCTCCAAGATCCTCGCTCCCGGCTACCGTCTCGGTTGGGTCTGCGCCGACGGCGAGATCCTTCAGAAGTACAACTTCCTCGCTCAGGCTGCATCCCTGCAGTCCTCCACCGAGGCTCAGCTCGTTGTCTCCAAGTTCATCGACATGTATGACCTTGACGAGCACGTTGCAGCTATCAAGGAGTGCTACCGCAAGCGCCGCGACGTTATGATCGAGACCATGGAAAAGGAGTTCCCGCCCGAGGCAAAGTTCACTCACCCCAACGGCGGCCTGTTCACTTGGGTCGAGCTGCCTGAGTACATCAACACCAACGAGATGGCAAAGCAGTGCCTGACACGCAACGTCGCTTACGTTTCCGGCGACGGCTTCTTCCCCGATGCAGGCCACAATAACTGCATCCGCCTGAACTACTCCTGTATGCCCGAAGAGAAGATCGTTCAGGGCATGACCATCCTCGGTGAAGTCATCAAAGAGAACATCAAGAAGTAATTTCTTTTTATATTTTTGATAAGTTGAAAAAGCTCCTGCTCGGTCGAGCAGGAGCTTTTCCTTTGTACTGGGAATATGTGTTGTATTTTGTGTGGACAAATTAAATTTACTGCAATTTGCAGTAAAAGTCAATACTACAAAACTCGACATAATATTCTTGCCCGATGGAGGTGGTGTTATGTACCCTCGAATTCGGGATCTGCGCGAGGACAGAGACCTAAAACAGCGCGAGGTTGCCGAGTATCTCAACTGTTCTCAGCAGGTGTACAGCAACTATGAGCTCGGGCAGAGAGACGTGCCGAGCGAAACACTTATTCGTTTATCCCGGTTTTACAATGTGTCGGTGGACTACATACTCAGCCTGACGGATGATCCGAAGACCAACAGGTGAAAGCCTCTGCCCGGCCGGGCAACTGCGCTTTTGTCTTAAATGCGAATAGAGTTTATACAAACTAAAAAAAGTGTTGCAATATACGAAACGATATGATATATTGTTAACGATATTAAGGATCGCGTCCCCCCGTGATCCGACTCCCGAGGCTATGATGCTTCGGGAGTCATTATTTTTTGCTTGTAAACTCAGGCTTTGTGTGCTAAATTGTTTCCATCAAATATTAAACTAAGGAGAAAATTTTATGGAAATCGGAATAAAAGGTAAGGTCGAAACGGTTGTTGACGGCAGCAACACCGCAAAATTCGTGGGAAGCGGCTCGCTGGACGTTTTTGCAACTCCGTGCATGGTAGGCCTCATGGAGCAGGCCGCGCAGATGTCCGTTGCGCCGTATCTTGGCGAGGGCGAAGGCACCGTCGGCACAAAACTTGAGATAAGCCATGACGCTGCAACGCCTCTGGGCATGAAGGTCTGGGCCGAGAGCGAGCTTATCGAGATCGACCGCCGCAGACTGGTCTTCGAGGTCAAGGCGTTTGACGAATGCGGCCAGATCGGAGCAGGCCGCCACGAGCGCTTTATAATCAACAACGAAAAGTTCATCGCAAAGGCAAACGCCAAGGGAGCCAAGTGATGAAGCATTTCATCGTCCTCATCGGCAATTACGGCTCGGGCAAAACGGAGATCGCGATAAACCTCGCCGTGAACTCCGCGGCAAAGGGACTCAATACGCTGGTTATAGACCTTGACAAGGTAAATGACTATTTCCGCATGAGCGACCGAGTTGATGTGCTCAAGGAGAATAACGTTAATCTCGTTTCCCCGACCTTCGCAGGTCAGGGCGTAACGCCGAGCAATATGTCGGCCGCCGTCGCGTCGGCTTTTGCAGGCGACTGGGATCTGTGCGTGTTCGATGTCGGCGGAGATGCGGCCGGAGCAATGTCGCTCGGCAGGTATCACACCGATTTTGCCGCACTCGAGGACGGGCAGCTTGAGGTTTACGATATTGTAAATGTGTTCCGCCCGATGTCCGAAAGCCCGGAGAAGATAATCAAGCTCAAGGAAGAGATGGAGGGCTTTGCGCGGCTGAAGGTAACGGGCTTTGTCAATAACTCAAACCTTCTCAACTTCGCAAGCGCCGACGATATCCGTCAGGGCTACGATGTCCTGCGCGAGACGAGCGATATGACCGGCATACCGGTCGCGCACACGACCGGACGCAAGTGCTTCTTGGAGGAGTTCCTGCGCGACGGGCGCGATCCCAAGTATATAGGCGAGCCGATCGGGCTTGAGACCTACATGCACCGTTCGTGGGAAGCGTTCACAAACCTTGGATTATAATGAAAAAAGCTCGAAGTCATTTGACTTCGAGCTTTTTTCAGCCCTCCATGACGTGCAGAGCGCGTATGGAGGCGTTTCCAATATGGCTTTGCACGTCAAAGGCGTGCTTTTCGAGATAGTCCCAATTGCCGCAGCTCAGGCCCTGAGTGTGCAGCTCAGAAACTATCTGTGCGCAGATATCCTCGATCACCTGCGATTTAAGTACCTTTCCGTCCTCGTCGTTATCGCCCGTGAGCAAAAATTCAAGTGCGTCGGCAAGCTCTCCGAGCTTTTCAAGCCCACGCATGCCGCGCAGCAGCCATTTGTAATACGGCGCGTGGCGGCGGTTTAGAAGAAAAACGGCCTCGGCGGTGTTTTTGACAAACTCGCTTACAGCGAGCATCGCGGCGCCGTCCTCGCCGTGGGCAAGGCAGCGTGCATAGTTATATTGCCCCGACTGCGCCATAAGCGCAAGCCGCGCGGCAAGCTTTTTGCGCCGAACATCCTCGGGCATGCCGCAGACTATATCATGACGTATGCGCGAAAACTCGCCGAGATCGTCGCGGAACACCTCGCCGCTGACCGCCTGAGCGAGTGCGTAGGAAGGCAGATACAGCCAGTCCTGCCATGTTTCCGGCGCGCCGGGAAGCCCCGTAAAACGCCGGTAAAAGTCGCTTATGCGCATAACGCCGATGCCGGCTGTGCCGAGCGCTGACGACTGCGAAACGCGGCTGCCGAATAAGCCTCTCATTTTGCGCGCAAGCTCGATGCCGATGCGAGCATCGTCTGCATCGGTAAGCCATAGGCAGAAGCCCGGCTCAAAATCGTGATCGCGCGATATTTCATCATCAAAGCCGAGGCACTGAGAGCCGGAGCCAGCAAGCCCCACGGCAATGCGCCCCTCGTATTCGGGGAAGTGCTCATGGATGATGGCAGCGCCCTTTTCGGCGTAAAGCCTTCTCGCCGCTTCAAGACCCTTCATTTTATCGCCTCCATGCGCTCTCTGAGAGCTTTAACGTATATGAAATATCCGAAACGGTCAAAGGTCGGAATGCACTTTGACAGCGTAAATGCGTTGTATCCGTCGTGCGGAAGCTCAGGATCGGTGAGGCAGGCGTAGGCATTGTCGAGCGCAGGCTCTATATCCTCGTCTCGCCCCATGCGCTCGTAAAGCTCGGCGAGATTGCACCATGTTACCGCCGTGTCGTTGCCGGGATCATTGCAGCTCTTAATAATGTCAAGCGCCATGAAAAAGTGCCGCTGCGCGCTGTCATAATCGCCCGTATCCTCAAAGGCGAGCGCCATGTTGTTGTAAAGCCCGGCAAAGCGATAGTCGCCGGGGTAGAGCGTTTCGGAATAAACGCGCGAAACATGGCGGAATATCGGAAGCGCCTCGGCCGATAAGCCGAGAAACTTCATCGTTGTCGCGGCATTCAGCATAATCGTTGCGCCGGAAACGGTCGCACCCAAACGATGACGGCGTATAAGCTCAAGACCGCGCGCAACGGCGCTCTCGGCAGCGGCCTTGTCGCCCGTGCGGCGGTGCAGCCCCATAAGCTCACTTTGCAGCGAAAGCTCGCTTCGCCAGTCGCCGGAATGCCGCGCGGCGCAGACCTCGTGCTCAAGAAGCCGCTGCGCCTGCCCGAGCTGTCCGCTGTTTTGCAGCCTGTCAAGCTCTTTGACTACCTCGGGAACGTTCACGGCGCTTGCGCACGGCTCGGAGTCGGGGTGCCCTATGTACTGCGATGCGTCAAAGCAGCAAACGGGGTCTGAGTATTCGGCTTTGTCCATGTTATCACCTCAAGTCTATTCTATCACTCGGCGCAAGATGAGGCGGTGGCATGTGCAACTGTTGAAAATATGCGGCGCACAGGGTATAATCATTGCATGAAGAATTTTCTTGTAAAAGCTTTCATATGCGTTGAGTCGGCGCTATTTTTGGCCTTCACGGTGATGGACGTTCTCGACGCCGGTGACAGCCGGTGGCTTAAATTTGCCGGCATAGCGCTGTGCTTTGTGGTTTCGGCTTTGCTGAGCGCCAAGGGCGGAGAGGTGCTCGTCACCGCGGCCGTCGGTCTCTCCGCTGCGGCGGATATTCTGCTGCTTATTTTGGATGTGCACTATGCGGTCGGCGTTATGCTGTTTTTTGCCGCGCAGATACTGTACTTCGTGCGTATTTATCGGGCAAACGGATACAAAAGCGCATGGCCGCTACGGCTGTTTCTGTTCATGGCCGCCGTTGCCGCAATGGCTCAATTCGGCCTGCTTTCGCCGCTTGACCTGCTTGCCGGAGCGTACTTTTCATTTTTCGCCTGCAATGTGATGCAGGCCTCAGGCTCGGAAAATAAGCTGTTTTTTGCCGGACTGTGCCTGTTTTTATGCTGCGATGTATGCGTGGGACTTCACAACATGCCGTCGGCTCTGCCGGAGTGGCTGCAAAGTGCCGCGCGTATCGGAATGTGGACATTCTATCTGCCGTCGCAGGTGATGATAGTTTTGTCGGGAAAGGAGCGGGATGTGTATGAAAAAATGCAGTAGGCTGCTTTCGGTTCTCATGAGCATTGCCGTTGCGATTGCTATTCTGACAGGCTCGATCGCGGCGCCGATCATAATACGGCCGTTTTACTATGCGCAGATAGAGCCGCTGGAGCTTGAGCAGTCAAGCAGCCTGAGCCGGGAGGAGATAATCGAGGCATACGATGAGGTGCTTGATTATTGCATCGGCGCAAGCGATGAGTTTTCTGCCGGTGTGCTGCCGTTTTCGGAATCCGGCAGCGCGCATTTTGCTGACTGCCGCACGCTGTTTATCCTCGATTTGTGGCTGTTTTTCGGCAGCATGGCAGTCATAGTGCTTCTGAAGCTGTATGAGCGGCGGTATGTGCTTCCGCGCCTGCGCGGCCACGGTGCGCCGTTCTGGGGCGCTGTCGGGATCGGTTCGGTACTCATAGTTATCGGAGCCGCTGCCGCAACGAATTTTGACCGAGCTTTCACGGTGTTCCATTCGCTGTTCTTCCCCGGCAAGGATAACTGGATATTCGACCCTGCGCAGGACCCGATAATCGCACTCATGCCGGAGGAATTTTTCCGCAACTGTGCAATACTAATTCTTGCGGTGCTGCTCATTGCCGGAGCGGCGATAATCATTTCGGATAAAAGAAAAGGCTATGCGAAATAACGCATAGCCTTTAAGCTTAAATATCAAGCTAAAATATCAGTAATCGACCGGCTCGCTGAAAGGATGCTCGAGGCACTCGGGATGCTCGAGAATGTACTTGAGAAGCCTTACGCTCTTGGAGTAATAGTAGCCGTCGGCAAGGCGCTCATCGATTGTGAGGCCGAGGTCAACGCTGTTGCGATACTCATCTTCGCCGTTTTCGTTGCGGAAAATGCGCTCCTTCATTTCGCCGACAACGACGAAAAGGGAAGTCGTGCCCCAGTTGGTGAGGTGGTGGTAGCCGCTTCTGAGCTTTATCGAGCCGAGGTTAGAGAGGATGACCGAGGCGTAGTAGGGGTCGGCCTCGATGATTGATTTCGGAACGATGCCGTGGCGGTCGAGCTGGCGCATGAGCCAGATGAAGAACTTGACGAACCAGCGCGGCAGTTTGTTGAGAATGTCCATGGTGTTGGAAGTTGCGTTGCCGGCTCCGCCCTTTTTCTCGCGGCTTATCTGCTTGAAGAGATCCTCGTGCAGCGAATCAAGGGTGGAGTCCTCGGTAGCATAGATGAAAGCAAGACCTTCCTCCGAGGTGTCGCTAAACTGTTTTTTGACGACAAATGATGCGCTGTAGCTGTTGCGCTGATAGTTGTTTTTGTTCGCGATGAAGCGGTTGAGCTTTGGACGTAGGATAATCGTTTTGAGTATTGCGGCAACAATCAGGTGGAAAAGCGTGAACTTGAACTCGGGGTTTTCCGCGTTGCGCTTTTCAAGGTATTTGTCGATGTTCGTAAGGTCGATGCGCTCGGATATGAATGCCTCATTGTCGCAGCGGTTTGGGTAGATCATCGGCATGATAAGATGCATGCCGTCCTGCTGGCGTATAAGCGTTGCATCTCGTCTGTCGCCGAAACGGCGTTTTTCTTTGCTCATAGTTATCCCTCAAATGCTTAAAAATTTTTAACAAGTTTGTCTATAATACAGCAATTTTATCATATAGTTTTCATAAGTCAAGGAATATATTTGTTGACAAGGGCAGTGAGTGTATGCTCTAATATCTTTTATATCAAAGAGTAAGGTGAAGGTAATTGAATTTCATAGACATATTTCTTATCGGCGTTGCGCTGAGCATGGACGCTTTTGCGGTTTCCATATGCAAGGGGCTTTCGGTAAAAAAAGTCAGCGCAAAGCATGTGCTCACGGTGGGCGTGTATTTCGGCGGCTTTCAGGCGCTTATGCCTACGCTGGGCTTCCTGCTCGGCTATAAGTTTGAAAGCTTCATAACAAGCATCGACCACTGGATAGCATTTATCCTGCTTGCGCTTATAGGCGGAAATATGATAAGAGAAGCCCTCGGCAAGGATGACGACAACGAAAACGACGACTTTTCCTTCAAAGCAATGCTTCCGCTTGCCGTGGCAACGAGCATCGATGCGCTGGCCGTCGGCATAAGCTTTGCGTTTTTGGGCGTTGATATAGTGCAGGCTGCACTGCTCATAGGCATAACAACGTTCGTTCTGTCCGGTGTCGGGATTTATGTAGGCAATGTATTTGGCGCAAAATATAAGTCCAAGGCCGAACTTCTGGGCGGCGTTGTGCTTATACTTATTGGCATGAAAATTCTTCTTGAGCATTTGGGAGTCATTAATTTCTGAAAGCTATGAAAGAAAAACTCAAAATGTACCTGCCGATAATCATCATGCTCGTCGTAGCGCTCACGGCAGGAATACTCATATGGCTCGATATTCTGCATGTTGATCAGATCATTGCCGCTGTAAACGACAACAGACCTCTGGCGGCGCTCGTTATCCTTGCGCTTTTCGCGTTCAAGGGCTGCTCGTGCATACCGTATGCTGTTATTCTCATCGGCTGCGCGCTCATTTTTGAGCTGCCGGTCGCCATTGCGATAAACACCGTCGGAACGGCAATATGCATTTCCGTTTCGTACCTCATCGGGCGCTTTTCAAAGGGCCTGACGTTTGAAGGGATGATGGAAAAGTACCCGAAATTCCGCCGGTATTTTTCCAATGCCGAGGGATACAGCTTTACCTTTGTGTTTTTTGTGCACACGCTGCATCTTTCGACCGAGGTGCAGGGCGTCCTTTTCGGGCTTCTGCGCACACCTTACTGGGCGTATGTCGGCGGCTCAATGGCGGCGCTTATACCCAGTATGCTTATCTATACGGTCATAGGCGATAAGTTTGATTTCACAAATCCGCTGTTCTGGGCATTTGTTGCGCTCGATGCGCTGACTGTTGTTTTCGGATTTGTTTATGCAAAGAAAAACCTCATAGACGGCGGCAAAAAAGCTTCGGAAGAATGATTCCGAAGCTTTTTGCGTTTCTGCGTTAAAACAGCATATCCTTTGAAAACACAATGTCCACACCGCCCATGGTTATCACGTCGCCGGAGAAGATGCGCTCCTTGTGGTCTATGCGCTTTCCGTTGAGGTAGGTTCCGTTTGTCGAGCCGAGATCCTGTATGTAATAGTGCCCGTCGCACAGCTCTATCTGAAAGTGGCGGCGCGAAGCCTTCGGCGCCGGGTAGACAAAGTCGCAGTCCTCGCTGCGGCCGAAGATCCACGAGGTCTTGCCGCTTGCAGGCTCATGCACCGAGACGTTAACCGTTGCGTCGCCGAAGTTATTTATAAAATCAAAAAGTCCCTTGAACTTGTCTCCTGCCATTGTCACACCTCCAGTGTATGTTTTAAGTATATCAATAACATTGGGATTAAGCAAGAGTAAAAGTGTGCCGGCTGCGGTTGAAAAAAACTCGGATTTAAGATATTATTATCTATTATATAACAGTACCATCGGTTGACAAGGTCAGACACGGTTTTGACGGGCAGAAATACGCCCATACAACGTCAAGCCACTTGACAATACGGCAAGTATTCTCTTCGGGCCTTTCCTCGTCTGTCCGCATTTCTGCACCGGCAAAACTGCCTTGCACCTGTCAGCGATGAATTTTCGAGTGATTTTTGCTTTTTGAGGTGCAGGCGGGCTGACGCCCGTCAAGGCGAAAAGGGCAAAAAGCGCCGAAAAGGCACGCTGTCAGGCGTATTTGCCCTTGTTAACCGATGGTAAAATGATAATGCTATGCGGAGGCTGCCCGATTTGGATAAATTCGTTTTAAAATCTTCATATTCGCCGATGGGCGATCAGCCGGAGGCCATAGAGACGCTCGTGCGCGGCATCGAAAACGGACTCGATGAGCAGGTTTTGCTCGGCGTGACCGGCTCGGGCAAGACCTTCACCATGGCGAGCGTTATCGAAAAGCTAAACCGACCGACGCTCGTGCTGGCGCACAATAAGACACTTGCGGCGCAGCTGTGCTCGGAGTTTCGCGAGTTTTTCCCGGATAACGCCGTGGAGTACTTCGTTTCGTACTACGACTATTATCAGCCCGAGGCGTATATTCCGCACACGGATACCTTCATTGAAAAGGACAGCGCCATAAACGACGAGATCGAGCGCCTGCGCCACAGTGCAACGTCGAGCCTTTTCGAGCGGCGCGACGTCATAGTCGTTGCATCCGTCTCGTGCATCTACGGTCTCGGCGACCCGATCGACTATAAAAACATGGTCATATCCCTGCGCCCGGGGCAGACGCGCAATTTCGACGAGCTTCTGCGCAAGCTCATCGAGATACGCTATGAGCGAAATGACATTGCTTTCGAGCGAAACATGTTCCGCGTCCGCGGCGATACTGTTGAGATATTCCCGGCTTATGCGACCGATAAGGCCATCCGTGTCGAGTTTTTCGGCGATGAGGTGGACAGAATAAGCGAGGTGAACGTCGTTACCGGTGCGTCGATACGCTATCTGAACCACGCTGCGATATACCCGGCCAGCCACTATGTCGTTAGCCGTGACAAAATGGCGCGCGCTATCGACGATATCCGCGCCGAGTGCGCCGAGCGCGTAAAATACTTTCAGGATAACGGTAAATTGCTTGAAGCGCAGCGCATATCGCAGCGCACAAATTACGATATCGAAATGATGCAGGAACTTGGCTATTGCTCCGGCATCGAGAACTATTCACGCATAATCTCAAACCGCCCGGCAGGCTCTGCTCCCATGACGCTGCTCGATTATTTTCCAAAGGATTTTCTGCTGTTCGTTGATGAAAGCCACGTCACGCTGCCGCAGGTCAGGGCAATGTACCGCGGCGACCACGCGCGCAAGGAGTCGTTGGTTGAATACGGCTTCCGTCTGCCGTCGGCGTATGATAACCGGCCGCTTAAATTCGAGGAATTTCAGGAGCGCATAAATCAGGCTGTGTATGTCTCCGCAACTCCCGGCGATTACGAGCGCGAAAGGGCAGGACAGATAGCCGAGCAGATAATCCGCCCGACCGGCCTGCTCGACCCGGAGATATCCGTTCGGCCGATAGAAGGGCAGATCGACGATCTTATAAGCGAGATCAATATACGCATCGAAAAGGGCCAGCGCACTCTGGTAACGACGCTCACGAAAAAAATGGCTGAGGATCTTACCGAGTACCTCGGCGCAGCCGGCATAAAGTGCAGATACATGCACCACGATATCGGCGCGATAGAGCGTATGGAGATAATCCGCAGCCTGCGCCTTGGCGACTTTGACGTGCTTGTCGGCATAAACCTCCTGCGCGAGGGACTTGACCTCCCGGAGGTCAGCCTTGTTGCAATCCTGGATGCCGATAAGGAGGGCTTCCTTAGAAGTGAAACGAGCCTTATCCAGACCATCGGCCGCGCCGCGCGCAACGCCGAGGGCACGGTTATCATGTATGCAGATACCGTGACGCGGTCGATGCGCCTTGCGATCGACGAGACGGAGCGCCGCCGCGCAAAGCAGGCGGCATATAACGCAGAGCACGGCATCGTGCCGAAAACGATAGTAAAAAGTGTTCGCGAGCTTATCGAGATCTCCAGCGAGAGCGAGAAAACTCTGCGCCGTGCCGACGGAGTGAAGCTCACAAAGTCAGAGCGTAAGGAGCTTATCGAAAAGCTCGAAAAGGAAATGAAAGCCGCGGCAAAAATGCTTGAATTCGAGCTTGCGGCTCAGCTTAGAGACGAGATCGTCCGCCTGCGCGGCGAGGTGAAATGATGAAACTTTTGATACTTGACGGAAACAGCATAGTAAACCGCGCGTTTTACGGCATACGCGCCCTCACGGCGCCCGACGGAACGCCCACAAACGGCGTGTACGGCTTTCTTGCCATACTACGCAAGCTGCTTGATGATGAAAAGCCCGAGGCCGTGTGTGTTGCATTTGACCTCAAAGCGCCGACGTTCCGGCACCTGAGATACGCCGGATATAAGGCACAGCGCAAGGGCATGCCCGAGGAGCTTGCCGTTCAGATGCCGATACTCAAGCAGGTGCTTGACGCAATGGGCATTCTTCGCCTTGAGCTTGAGGGCTACGAGGCCGATGATCTGCTCGGTACGGTCGCTGTGCGGTGCAGCGCCGCCGGGTGGGACTGCCGCATAGTTACCGGCGATAAGGATAGTTTTCAGCTTATAAGTGAAACGACGCATGTCTGCCATGTCAAAAGCCGTATGGGGCAGACAACGACGACAGAGTATACTCCAAAGCTGTTTTTTGACGAGTACGGCTTCGAGCCAAAGCACATTATCGATCTCAAGGCTCTGATGGGCGACAGCTCGGATAACATCCCCGGCGTGCCGGGAGTAGGCGAAAAAACGGCTATGGGGCTTGTGCAGAAGTATAAAGATATTGAAACCATTTATGCCGAGCTTGACACCATAGATGTAAAAGAGGGCATGCGCAAAAAACTGCGCGAGGGCAGGGAGAGCGCCTTTTTATCCTATGAGCTTGCAACGATACACACCGATGCGCCGATAGAGTTTGCGCCCGAGGATGCGAAGTGGAGCGAGGACTATAAGCCAGAGCTGTACGATGTGCTCAAAAAGCTCGGATTTAATAAATTTATCGAAAAATGGGGCGTGAGCGAAAGCACCGAGAGCGCGCAGAAGGCAATGACAGAGCGCATTGCTCATGTTGAATATGCCTCGTTTGACGAGATAATGCAGGCTGTTCAGAGTGCTGACGAGATCGCCGTAACGGCTGACGAGAGCTTTGACAACATTGAGATATGCGACGGCAAGGCCGTGTACCTTGCGCGCTGGAGCAGCCTCGGAGACAACTATTCAAGGCTTCTGAGCTTTGTGTTTTCCGGCGATGTGAAGAAGATGGCGCACAATGTAAAGAACCTGATGACACAGCTCATTGCCGAGAAGCTGCCGCTTGACGGCTTTGTATACGATACGGCGCTTGCAGGCTACCTGCTTGATGCAACTGCCGGAGATTACAGCCTCGGCAGGCTCAGCATGGGCTATTGCGGCGCGGAGCTCGACGGAGCGGAAGCAGTGTACAGACTGCGCCCGGTGACCGAGAAAAAGCTTGAAGAGCTCGGCATGACGAAGCTCTTTTACGAGATAGAAATGCCTTTGTGCCGCGTTCTGGCCGATATGCAGGAGCAGGGCTTTATGATAGATAAGGCGGCACTCGTGAGCTTTGGCGAAAGCCTGACCGGCACGATAGCGGAGCTGGAGCGCGCCATATACGAGCATGCCGGGTGTGAGTTCAACATCAATTCGCCCAAGCAGCTTGGTGAAGTGCTTTTCGATAAGCTCATGCTCCCGGCAGGCAAAAAAACAAAAACCGGCTGGAGCACAAATGCCGACGTGCTTGAAAAGCTGCGCGGCAAGCACCCGATAGTAAACATGATCCTCGATTACCGCATGCTAACAAAGCTCAAGAGCACATATGCCGACGGGCTTTTGAAGCTAATTGACCCGGACGGCAGGATAAGAACCAAGTTCCAGATGACCGTTACGGCGACCGGCCGACTGTCAAGCACCGACCCGAATCTTCAGAACATACCGATCCGCAAGGAGCTTGGAAGTCATATCCGCGAGATGTTCATTGCATCTAAGGGCAATGTCCTTGTCGATGCCGACTACAGTCAGATAGAGCTGAGGCTGCTTGCGCATATATCCGGCGATGAGCATATGCGCGCGGCCTTTTTAAGCGGAGAAGATATACACACAGTTACGGCTTCACAGGTGTTCAATACGCCGATCAATGAGGTAACGCCCTTGCAGCGCAGCCGCGCAAAGGCCGTAAACTTCGGCATAGTCTACGGCATATCACCGTGGTCGCTTGCGCAGGATATCGGCGTAACGCAGGGTGAGGCAAAGACGTACATGGATGCGTATTTAAATAAATACGACGGTGTGCGCGACTATATGAAGTCCATCGTCGAAAAGGCAAAGCAGGACGGGTACGTTACGACGATCTATTCGCGCCGCCGTGATCTGCCGGAGCTTAAATCTTCAAATTTCAATACAAGATCGTTCGGCGAGCGCGTTGCGCTGAATATGCCTATCCAGGGCACTGCGGCGGATATAATAAAACTTGCAATGGTAAATGTGTATAACAGGCTCAAAGCCGAGGGACTCAAAGCAAGGCTCATTTTGCAGGTGCATGACGAGCTTATCTGCGAATGTCCCGAGAATGAGGCGCAGACCGTTGCAGACATTCTGCGCGAGGAGATGAGCGGAGCTGCCAAGCTCAGCGTACCGCTCACGGTCGATGCGAAAATAGGCCACAGCTGGGCGGAGGCACACTGATGCTGACTTATGAACAAGCCGGGGACGTTCTCGACGATCTTGTTGACGAGCTGCCCGAGGAGATATTCAAAAACTTAAACGGCGGAGTCAGCTTCGTCGAGGATGCCGTGCGCAGCGACGACGGAAGATACACGCTCGGCATGTATTTCCGCGATAAAATGGGACGGCATATAGAGCTGTACTACGGCTCGTTTACAGAGCTTTACGGCGACATGGACGACGAGACATTCCGCCGACGCTTAAAGAGCACGCTTCACCATGAGCTTACGCACCATATCGAAAGCCAGGCCGGCGACCGCAGCCTTGAGCGCTGGGACGAGCGCCAATCGGAGCTTTACGGCTTTGGCGGCATTGATGTTAAAAGCATACTGTTTGTGTGCGATGATAACAGCATGTCGCTCGTCGCCGAAGCGGTGTTCAACTCGTCAAAGAGCGATTACTGCCCGGAGGTCATGGCATATTCGGCCGGGATCGACGTTAAGGACGAAATAAATCCGCGTGTGAAAAAATGCTGCGAAGCGCTCGATATAAGGCTGCCGCACGGATATCCTGTGCCGGTAACGCGCGAGCTTATCGAACGCTGCGATGTAGTGTTGTGTATGACGGCGCTTCAGGCGCAGAAGCTGTCGGACGAATATCAGGATATGGACGAGCGCATAATGTGCCTTGCTGATCAGGATATCTATCCGCCGACGCTTCCGATAGGCTGGAAAAAATGTGTTCTGCGCATTGAGGATGAAGCTCTTGCCGTCATTGACGAGCTGCGCGAGGAGGACATGTGATGGTGCGCATTGTCGATACAAGATCCGAGCACATTGACGATATCCTACGCATCGAGCAGCAGTGCTTTTCACTGCCGTGGACGCGCGAGCAGCTTACAGCTCAAATGACGGATTCCATGCATGTTTTTCTTGCTGCCGAGGCCGAAAACGGCAGGGCAGTTGGCTATGTCGGGCTTATGTACGTTCTTGACGAGGGATATATATCTAACGTCGCCGTGTCGCCGGACAGGCGGCGCGAGGGAATAGCCGATATGCTGCTTGACGAGCTTCGTGCACGAGCTGAGGCTGCAAAGCTCAACTTTTTAACACTGGAGGTGCGCCTTGGCAATGTGCCGGCGCAGAGCTTATATAAAAAACACGGCTACATCGAGGTCGGCCGGCGAAAGGGATACTACAGCCTGCCGAAGGAGGATGCCGTTTTGATGACTTGTTTTCTAAGTGAGGAAGAGAAATGAAAATACTTGCCTTTGAATCATCCTGCGATGAGACCGCCGTCGCCGTCGTTGAAAACGGCAGAAATGTGCTTACGGATCAGATATTCTCGCAGGCAGATCTGCACGCAATTTACGGCGGTGTTGTGCCGGAGATAGCGTCGAGAAGCCACGTTGAGGTCATATCGCGCCTTGCCGAGCGCGCCGTGCAGGCAGCCGGAATAGAAAAAAGCGATATCGACGCCGTTGCGGCAACGTACGCTCCCGGCCTTATCGGAACGGTGCTTGTGGGCCTTAACTTTGCCAAGGCCGCTGCTATGAGCCTGGGTGTTCCGCTCATTCCCGTGCACCATATAAAGGGGCACGTTGCGGCAAACTACATAGCATATCCCGAGCTTGAGCCTCCGTTTCTGTGCCTTGCAATATCCGGCGGCAATACGCTTATAATCGACGTTCGCAGCTATACGGATCTAAAGGTAATCGGCGCAACGCGCGACGATGCGGCAGGCGAGTGCTTTGATAAAACCGCACGCGTACTCGGATTGCCGTATCCCGGCGGCAAGCCCATTGACGATCTTTCGCAGGGCGGCGACGATAAGAAATATCACCTGCCGCGCACGCATATTGAGGGGCATCCCTATGAAATGAGCTTCTCCGGCCTTAAGACTGCCGTTATAAACATCGTACACAATGCCGAGCAGAAGGGCGAGGAGTTGGACAAAGCCTCGCTTGCGGCATCCTTCACGGCCGCAGTTAGCGACGCGCTCGTGCCGCGCACAATGATGGCTGCAAAGGAGCTCGGTTATAAAAAAATCGCCATTGCCGGCGGTGTGGCGGCAAATTCGCGTATCCGCGCCGATTTCAAAGCAGCCGCCGAGAAAAACGGCTGCGAGCTGTTTGTTCCGCCACTGAAGCTCTGCGGCGATAATGCTGCAATGATAGGCTGCCAGGGCTATTATGAGTACCTCGCCGGGAACACTGCCGGCTGGGATCTCAACGCTTACGCGAATATGGAGCTGTAAGGAGAGAGCATATGGGCGTACACGACGGACACAGGGAGCGGATGAAAAGCCGCTTCGTCGAGGCCGGGCTGGATGGCTTTAACGATCATAACGCACTTGAGATGCTGCTTTTTTACGCCGTTCCGCGCAAGGACACAAATGAGCTTGCGCACAGGCTTTTAAAGCAGTTCGGCTCGCTCGCCGCGGTTTTCGAGGCAAAGCACGAGGAGCTTATGCGTGTTGACGGGATAGGAGAGAACGCCGCGACGCTCATAAAGCTCATTCCCGAGGTCAGCCGCCGCTATCTGCTTACAAAAAGTCTGCCGACAAAGGTCATCCGCCGCAGCGAGGATGCCGGCGCATATTTTGTCGCCAAGTTCATGTACGAGGTAAATGAGATATGCTATGCGCTGCTGCTTAACTCCTCTAACGGAATAATAGCCTGCAAGGAGATAAGCCGCGGCGTTGTGAACGCAACCGAGGTCGGCATAAGAATGCTTGTTGAGGCGGCCATTAAAAGCAACGCTGCCGCCGTTATAATCGCCCATAACCATCCCGGTGCGCTGCCGCTTCCGTCGAAGGAGGATGAGTACTGCACCCGGCTTGTGAAGAAAGCTTTGGAGCTTGTCGATATAAAATTACTTGACCATATTATCGTCGGTGGCAAAGAGTTTCAATCTCTTAACAAAAACGGGCTTATGTAAACGAAATAATGTTTTCAAAATGTAACGAAATTCGACTTCAGGACTCTACATAATTTTACATATCGGCGCTAAATACTGAAATTCAATGATTATTCAGTGTTGGAAACTCTGTTGAAAATGTTGATAACTATTTGCAAAATAATTTTTTGAAATAATTATGTAAACGGTTTGCGACTGTTTTGTAGCATTGAAAAAGTGCTGAAATTCTTATATTTTTTATAAACATAAATTGTCAGCATAATGACTTACAAATTTGAGCAATAACGAGCAGTTATAACTTTTTTTGTTTGACTTTATCGCCGCCATGTGCTAAAATGCGTAATGTCCTTTGCTGGTGTGGCTCAATGGTAGAGCATCTCACTCGTAATGAGAAGGTTGTGAGTTCGATTCTCACCACCAGCTCCATGGAAAAGATCACCGGGAAAAGTATTTGACTTTTCCCGGTGATCTTTTTATTGCAGCAAACTGCCGCAGACTTTTTTCAGTCATTTTCGGTGAGGATAAGGTTGCTGACATACGGACGCTTTCCGGACAGCACCTCGTCATAGAAATTCTGCTTCCAGTCGATATATGCAATGCTGTCCTCAAGCTCCTTGATCGTCTGGCGCAGCCGCTCCTGCTTTTTGGCCAGCATTTCCTTGCGCGGAACAATGGTCGATTCTCCGGCAAAGCTCGAGATATTCCTTTCATATCCTCCGTGATTATAATTGCAATGAGGAGACAACAATGATTTTATTAGGGCGTAAGCTTAGATCAGCATCATAAGCGTTCCGCCGACTATAAGCACAAGGCCGAAGGCTGCTTTTTTCGAAAGCCGCTCCTTGAAAACCAGCGCCGAGAAGCCGATCGAAACAAGAATACTCAGCTTGTCGATGGGAACGACCACACTTGCAAGGCCGTCCTGGAGCGCTTTGTAGTAGCACAGCCACGAGCCGCCGGTAGCCAGTCCCGAAAGACAGATAAAGCCCAGCTCGTTTTTGGGAATATCCTTTAGCGTGTGCTGCTTGCCCTTTACGAACACGATAAGCCACGCCATGACGAGCACAACGCCTGTGCGTATAGCCGTTCCGAGGTTTGACTCAACGCCGTCAATTCCGATCTTGCCGAGGATCGAGGTCAGCGACGCAAACACTGCCGACAGCACGGCATACAGCAGCCAGCTCTTCTTCTCCTGCTTTTGCTCGGTATCTGCTTTCTTTTCGATCATCATGAACGTACCGATGCCGATGAGGACAACGGCAGCAGCTTTAAGCCACGAGATAGGCTCGCTGAGGAAGATCAGCGCCAGAATTATGGTGAGTATAGTTGAGGACTTGTCTATCGGTACGACCTTGTTCACGTCGCCGAGCTGCAGCGCTCTGAAATAGCAAAGCCACGATGCGCCGGTCGCAATGCCGGACAGGATGAGGAAGACCCACGTTTTTGTGCTCAGCCCGGTGATGGTCGGAGCCGACCCGACTATCCAAACCATAAGCCACGAGAAAATCAGCACAACTATTGTACGTGTTGCCGTGGCTGCGTCGGAATCGGTCTTTTTGATTCCGCACTTTGCGAGAACGGATGTCAGACCGGCAAACAGTGCCGAGCCGAACGCGAAGAGTATCCACATAGTGTTCGCCTTACTTTCCGTTATATCATAAAATCATTATAGCACAGCTGCCGCCATTATGGCGGCGTATATATAAATTTTACATTGCTGCTAAAAAACACGGTGCAGTCTGAAAAACTGCACCGTGTAATTGCATATACCTTGTTTCTAATCGACCACAAAATAGCGGTAGAGGAAGGTGACTATCTGCGAGCGCATGCACTTATCGTTCGGAGAAAACGTCTTTGCCGTCGTGCCTTTGGTTATGCCGTACTCTACCGCCCAATCAACGGCATCGGTGTAGAAAGCGTGTTTGGAAACATCGGCAAAGCCGCTCGAGCTGCTCGCCTTCGGGCACAGATCCCAGCGCCAGAGGAAGGTCACAACCTGAGCACGGGTAACGGTTGCACCGGGCTGGAAGTGATCGGCGGTGACGCCTGTTGTGATGCCTTCTTCGGCGGCCCACATAACGGCCTTGTAGTAAAAGCTGCCTTTTGGAACATCGACAAATTGGCAGACAGATGATTCAGGCTCGGGGCATCCGGCTGCTCGCCACAGGAAGGTTACGACCTGGGCACGGGTGCAGCTTGCGTTCGGGCTGAATGTCGTGTCCGTTGTGCCGTTTGTAATGCCGGCGTTTACCGCCCACAGAACGGCATCGTAATAGAAAGATCCCTCGTGAACGTCGGTGAAGTTGTTTATGTACGGTTCATCCGGCTCGTCGGGGTAGTCGCTGTCGCTGTCCGGCTCGTATATGTTTCCGTCGGAGTCCTGCGCGTAGTAGTCGCTGTAGATATCCTCGGGCACGAAAACCGTGCAGGCATTGCCGTCGGATGAGGGGAGAGCCTCAAAATCCACGGTGCGCGCAGGCTCAATGTCCGCGCCGTCGTAGGAATATATCTTTGCACCGACGTTGCCGGCATCCGCACCGGAAACGGTAAAGCTGTACTCTGCGCCCTCGGGCAGGCTCGCGATCAGTCCAATGTCAGTAAGCTCAACGGAAACCTCTCCGCTGCTGCATGCGCCGTTTGCATAGCTGCCAGCCGACTGCCCCTTTGCATTCCAGAAATCGACCTTGATGTCATAGGATTTAAGCTGCTTATCCGCAGGCGGATACACCAGGACGGTGCGTGCGTGATAGGAGCTTACGAAATCGTCTTCGCTCTGCAAATTGTCAACTTCCAGATGCGCAAGATAGTGCTCGGGATAGTGGGCAAGTCCGAGCGTGTTGAGATTCAGAAGAGCATCGGGGATCAGCGTATAATTTAACAGTGCACAACTGAGCACTTTCTTGAGTGCGCTGTTTGAGAGCACGCACCTTAAAGTGTCGCTCTTTTCAAAAGGAGAGCCGGGAGGGGTACCGAGCTCGCTTCCGGTGAAGTCCATTATATCCTGCTGGACATCTGTGTAGAGAACTTTTCCGAATGCGGAGCTGCCGCCGGGACCGTTTGTGAAGGCTACCTCGCAGAACCTATCCAAAAATGTGCGCTGAGAGGGTTTGATTTCTCGGGTAAACATTCCGGAGATCTCCTCAAATTTATCCCACAGCTTGTCGTTTTTATCGTAGGGAAGCGACAGCGTTGTTCCGTACCGCGTAAAGCCCCATGCCGTGGGAGCAACGCGCGGTACCAAGTCCACAGGACTTACTATGTTGAAAATGTTAGGGTCAAAAAACGTTTCTGCCGAATCGCGGGATGCGCCTGCCGGAGTTGCAAATGTGTAGACGTATATATCCACGACGTTGGGCTTTATCCCGCCGATCGTCGCATTGTTCAGCGCACGTCCCAGGAGATTGGCAACGGCAGCGCCGCGGCTGAAGCCTACTGCCCATATCTTCAGGTCGCCTTTTATCTCATGGCTCTGAACATAGTCACTAAGACCGCTCAGAACGCCGTTGGCGGCGGTCTGGAAGCCGTAATGATTGCGGCTGAGCTTTTCCTCGCTGTTGTACACGTTGAAGTTGCTTGCCCATTCTCCGCCGTAGCCGCCGCCACGAATGGGAACGGCAATCAGGGTGTCCGTGCCGCCGTCCTTATTCTTGATATACTTCATTGCAAGGGTGTAGGCGACCTTGTCCGAGGTATCATCAAGCGGCACATCATAATTAACGTATTGAATCGAGCTGAAATTCAGATTATTCAGCAGCTCCCGAACATTTTCGGTTCTGGAAATCGCCGTGCCGACGCCTTCGCCGCGCCATGTGGTGTTAGCATTTGTCGAGAAGGTCGTCATCTCAAGGCACAGTGAGGCTTTTGCAAGCTTTGCGTTATAGCCGTAGCCATCGTCCTGCGCATAGAAGTAGTCGTCAGAGTATTCAAATTGCCATGACTGCGTGTGACCGACGTTGCCCTCAAAATTGAAGTCAACGGTAACGGGCGTATTATCTCCCGGTTCGGGCTTTTCCGGCGGAATCTCGGAGGGAACGTCGGAAATATCCCAGTCATTGAGAATACTGTCGCGGCTTGCAAGGGTATAGAGCTTGCTCTCGGCATCGGGCTTTCCGTCAAGAACGACTCTGTCGTTAAAGGTATAGTTTACTTCAAGATCGTCCGTGACTCTGTTATTGATGCTTTGACCGCCGGAATTGCGAGCGCTGCTGGCGCTGCTGAGCGTGAAGAAATCATACGCGCTTCGGTAAGTGCTTGTGCATTCAACATTGACCTTTTCAAGGGCGTTGGCGGAGTTTTTGGAGTCTTCGTCGCTTATGCCTGCCAAACGTGCGTAACCGGGTGTCTGAATATTGACCGAGCCCATCACAAGGCAGCTGTCAATATCGGCAAAGCGGCTGTCATCGCCTATGCCGGCAACGCTGATATCGCTGTCTTTATTCGTGCCGGTGTATTTTAAGTCGATATCCAGGTCTACGATGCAGTTTCTTATCGAGCCGCAGCCTCTCGCAATACCGCATGTTATGAACCCTATGTTGAGCTTATCAAAACTGCGCCGTACTGTCATGCTGACATTGCAGTTTTCAATAAGGCCAGTGTCATCACCATATGAGTTGTAATAAGCAATGCCGCAAATGCCGCTGTCAGTGCCCAAAACATCGTTATCTTTATCGGTGTTTATTACGCTAACATTGAGATTCTTGATAGTGCCTAAGTTTCTCTCAATGAGCGTACCTTTGAGATTGTATATTGTGTGGCTGTTGCCGTTTATAACTCCGCCTTTGAGCAAAGAGCCGCAGGCTGCGTCGTTAAGCGTGTCGTATGCAATGTCCTCTTTGCTTGCGTCTATATCGTTCATCAGCAGGTAATAGCCGCTGCCGATGTTCTCTTTAAGGTCTGCCAAAGTATAGATTGGCACATAGTCGGATGGAATGTCCGATGCCGCAAAAGCGGAAGCCGGCAGCAGCGCGAGCGCCATCACAAGCGCCAAAAAAACGGCAAGAAGTCGTCTCTTCACAGGTTCGCCTCCTTAAAAGCGGTAAAACTCGGTCTGGTCGCTGTCGGGACGATAAACAGAAACAAAGCTTCCGTCGGAGCTTGAATATGCGTAAACCTCCGATGCGTCAACGCCGGCGAGTCTTATAAGCTCTTCGCCGTCAAGGCCGAGAACGACTGCGTCGCCGTTATCGTCGGTCACGGTGAGAACAAGCTCATTGCCGGCAATGCTTCCGCCGCCAAGCTCGGAAATTATCTTGTTCATTTCCGGCAGCACTACGGTGAAATACGGATCCTCCGATGTCTGAGTCCAGCTTAATATCTTGCGTTCTTCCTTGAGCACGCCATCAAGACCATAGATCTGGGCATAAAGATCAAAGGTTTTCGACTCGCCGTCTATGAAGTACACAGTGTCGGCGGATACCTCGTTGCCGTCTGCGTCCTTCCAGACAAAGCGCACAAGGCCGTTTGCGCAAAGCACGACCTCTGCGCCCTCTTCGCCCTCAATGACCTGACCGGTGACGGGGTTTATTGCATAGTAACGCGTTCCGTAGCCCTTGGCCAGCCACGAGGTTACAAGCCAGCCGCTCTCTCCGCTGCCGTCGAGAATGCCGAGATCGTAATCCATTGTATATATGAGCTTGCCCTTGGTAACGGCAGGTGTGCCTGTGGCGGCAACTCCCGGGCCGGTGGGCTGCTGCGTAGGCTCCGCTGTCGGCTGCGGAGTTTCGGCAGCGCCGACATTGGGCTTATCTTCTGCGCCGCCGCATGCGCCGAGTATCATAAGCAGCGCAAGCAGCAGGCCGATAACAGAAACTTTTCTCTTCATGGTCATATCCTCCGTGATTTACATATCTATATTAAATTCAATTTCAATATCGTTTACGCTCAGCGCAGCTTTTCCGGCTTTGCCGATGGTTTTGACATAGCATCCGCCGGAGCCGCCCTTGAGGGAGATTATCTCGGGGCCTATAAGCTCAAGCGCGCCGCTGCATTTAAAAACGACGGGTTCCTGCCAATACGGAGCGAGGTTGCCGTATTCGTCAAGCGCGCGGATGCGCACTGCGGCAGCGTCATATGTGCCGCCCTCGGAAAGCTCGGTTTTGCTCGGGATTACCTCGAGGTGAACCTTCTGGCCCGGCGAGCGAGTCACGCTTTTTATGACCTCGCCGTCTCTTATCGCGTCAAAGCGCCATTTTGTCGCCTCGCCGCCCCAGTTGCCGACGTATTTGCCGTAAAGCTCAACGCCGTCGGAGAATTTAAAGCCCTTTGTGAGCATGAGCCGCGCAAACTTTGCAAGAATTTTCGGCGGAAGCGCGCTCGGACCGGATTTGGCAACGGCAAGCAGGCATTCCTTGACTGTGTCCGCAGTCTTTTCGTCAAAGCCCTCCTGCGTTATAAGCAGCTCGCCGATGAAATCGTCGATGATGACCGGGGGATGGGGGAGAGCGGGATATTCGTCTTTCCCGGGGAAAAACTCGCGGACAAAAACGCCGTCCTTATAAAGCTTCACGCTGTCGGCGTTGGTGAAAATATAGACCTTGCCAATATCCCCGGCCGGATGTTCGCCGATATCCATGGACGAGGAGACAACGCAGCAGGGAACGCTTTCGCTCTGACTTGCGTAAACCGCGGATGCGAGCTTCGGGTTGCGGAACATGTCCATAACGCCGTGGTAGCATATCCCGTCGCCGCTGCCAAAGTCCTGATGCGTGTTGTAGTCAAACATGCACCACGGGAATATGCCGCAGATATCGTCGGCGGCATACATCGCGTCGAGCACCTTAGCGTGCCTGAGCGCGTGGCTGAGTCTGTGTCGCTCATCGTCAAAGGGCTTTGTCGGGAACATGTGCCCGTTGCACTCGGAAACGAAGTAAGGCCTGTGCTTCTTGCTCGTCACGTTCTTTTTAGCTTTCAAACCGGCGTTATCGCCGGTGTGCGAAAAGTCATTGTATGCGTAAACGTCCTCAAGCAGATGGCTTTTTTCAAGGTATCTGACACCGCTCGTCTGACGGCCGGAATCAAGCGTGTGCGCAACGGCGTTTGTTCTTCTGTAAAGCTCGTCGCAGTCCTGCGATTCGTTTATCCTGACGCCCCACAGCATGATCGACGGATGGTGCATATACTGCCGCACCATTTCCTCGGTGTTTTTAACGGCCCGCTGCTTCCAATCCTCATCGCCGATATGCTGCCAGCCGGGAATTTCGGTAAACACCAGCAGTCCCAGCTCATCGCAGCGTGATATAAAGTGCTGCGATTGCGGATAGTGCGATGTGCGCACGGCGTTAACGCCAAGCTCGTTTTTGAGTATCTCGGCGTCAAGCTCCTGCACCGATTTCGGCATGGCATAGCCGACATAGGCGTATGACTGATGTCTGTTGAGTCCGCGCAGCTTTATCCTCTGACCGTTGAGATAAAATCCGTCGTTTTCAAATCTAACGGTTCTGAATCCGAAGCGCAGGCTCTTTTCGTCAACGACCTCGCCGCCGCGCATTGCGCGAACACGCGCCGTGTGCAGAGCAGGGGAGTCCAAGCTCCAAAGCTGTGCATTCGGAACGCTCAGCTCAAACGCCTTGGCGCAGGCCGAGGCAATGACCTTGCCGCTGCCGTCAACAATATCTGTAGCAACGCTTTCGCATTCGCTTTCGATCCTCACTCGCAGCTCGTGCAGACCGGTGTTCTCGATAAGAACTTCTTTGATATACGCGGGATCCTTTACCTCGAGCGTCACCTCGCGGTAAAGTCCGCCGTAGCACAGATAGTCGATGACAAAGCCGAACGGCGGAATGTTAAGGCTCTCGCGCGTGTCGAGCCGAACATCGATTATGTTTTCGCCGCCGAAATTAACGCTGTCGGTTATATCAACGGAAAACGCCGTGTAGCCGCAGGCGTGATATCCGACACGCGTTCCGTTGCAGAATACCGTCGCCTCGTGCGCAGCTCCGTCAAAGCGCAGTATTAGCCGCTTGCTCTGCCACTCCGAGGGAGCGGTAAAGCTCTTTCTGTAGCCGCAGACCATTTGATAGTCGCGGCAGTCGATATAGTTATAAGGTATCTCTCTTGCCGTGTGCGGCAGACGGACGGAGGATGCCCTGTCAAAGCCTGCATCGTAGTCCTCGGTAAACAGCCAGCCGTTATTGAAAGCAATGTCCATATCGTAGCTCCTTCGAATTTTTAATGTAATTTTATCATATCCGCGATGCAATGCAAGATGTAGTTGATTTTAAGGCCATAAAACTATATAATATTTCTGAAATTTTTAGATCGGAGTATGAGAATGGATAAGCTTCTGAACACAAAACTGTTTCTGCTGGATATGGACGGCACGCTTTACCTCGGCGACGAGGTGTTTGACGGCGCGGTGGACTTTATCGATACCGTTAAGAAAAGCGGCAGAGAGTATATATATCTGACCAATAACTCCTCGCGCGCCGGCGTTGATTATATAACACGCCTTAGAAAGCTCGGCTTTCCCTGCGAGAAGGAAAATGTTTTCACCTCCGGCATGGCAACGGCAATGTATCTTAACAGCCGCCACAAGGGCGAGCTTGTCTATCCCGTCGGAACTCCGGCATTTTTGGGCGAGCTTGAAAGCTACGGCGTTCCCGTTGGCGACAGTGAGGAGGTCGGCGTTGTCTGCGTAGGCTTTGATACAACACTTACTTATGAAAAGCTCGATAAAGCCGTGCATTACCTTCGCCGCGGCGCTGCATTCGTTGCCGCAAACCCCGACTGGGTGTGCCCTATGCCGGCAAACGAGGTTCTGCCCGACTGCGGCAGTATCTGCGCACTTCTGACCGCCGCAAGCGGAGTCGAGCCGGTGTTTATCGGCAAGCCGAATCGAAATATGGTTGACATAATATCCGAACAGACCGGCGTTCCAAATGAAAATATCTGCTGCGTGGGCGACAGACTTTATACGGATATAGCCGTTGCGCAGAATGCCGGAGCCGTGTCCGTGTGCGTTCTGTCGGGCGAGAGCAGCCTTGAGGATATTGAAAAAGCCGAGCGCAAGCCGGATTACGTCCTCAAAAACGTTGCCGAGATCGCGGATATACTCAAAGCACACATGTGATTTACAGAATGTTATTTAATTTTCGCACAAAGTGTGTTATAATGACTTAACGGTCGGGAGGTGAGCGAATGCCGAAGCAGACCGGAACAAAGCAGATAGCGTCAAATCGCAAGGCCTTTCACGATTATTTCGTGCTTGACAGGTTTGAAGCCGGCATAGAGCTTGCCGGAACGGAGGTCAAGTCGTTAAGAGCGGGAACGGTCAATATGAAGGACTGTTACTGCACAATAAAAAACGGCGAGCTGTTTGTCAGATCGCTGCATATAAGCCCGTATGAAAAGGGCAACATTTTCAATAAAGACCCCGTGCGGCCGAGAAGACTGCTCATGCATAAGCGCGAGATAGTCAAGCTCAACGCAAGAGTTATGCAGGAGGGCGTGGCGCTCATTCCGCTGTCGCTTTATTTTAAGGACAGCAGGGTGAAGGTCGAGCTTGGTCTGTGCAAGGGCAAAAAAATGTATGATAAACGAAATGACGACGCAAAGCGAGAAGCTGCGCGCGACATTGAAAGAACTTTGAAGGAGAGACACTGATGAGTAATCCTGTAGTAACAATCGAAATGGAAAACGGCGATATCATAAAGGCCGAGCTTTATCCCGAGGTTGCACCCAACACGGTCAACAACTTTATCTCGCTGGTAAAGAATAAGTTTTATGACGGCGTTATCTTCCACCGCGTCATTCGCGGTTTTATGATCCAGGGCGGCGACCCCCAGGGCATCGGCGTAGGCGGCCCCGGCTACTCGATCAAGGGCGAGTTCAAAATGAACGGCGTTCCCAACGATCTCAAGCATACTCGCGGCGTCCTGTCGATGGCGCGCGCAATGGCGCCCAATTCTGCCGGCAGCCAGTTCTTCATCATGCATGAGGATGCACCTCATCTCGACGGCCAGTATGCCGCTTTCGGCAAGGTCATAGAGGGCATGGAGAATGTCGATAAGATCGCAACCTGCATGACCGGCAGAAACGATAAGCCCATCCACCGCCAGGCAATGAAGAAGGTCACTGTCGATACCTTCGGCGTTGACTATCCCGAACCTGAAAAGATGTAATGCACCATGGGGTGCGGTCATCCGCACCCCGTATAAGGCAATAGTCCGACTAACGGACGGCGAGGCAGTGCGATATGGTACGATGCTGCCGGTCGAGCTGACGCAAGGATTACCGCCCGACTAACGGACGGCGCAGCAGTTTGACACGGTACAATGTTACCGTCGAGCTGACGCGAAGATCACCATCCGACTAACGGACGGCGTTGCAGTGCGACACGGTATAATGTCACCGGTCGTGCTGACGCAATATAGAACAGTACCAGCCTAAATACGCTACTGAAATGGGGATGTACCGGTTTCGACGGGGGTATGGAGGCAGGAATAGCGAGCGGATGCGCCTACCATCCTAAAAATGGGCAGCTTATAAATTAAAGAACAACAACGATACTGTTCTTCTCGCTGCTTAATTAGCGAGCGTTCCCTCCGGGAGGACCACGGCCCGGAACGGAGCGTCGATTAGTGGTGCCCGTGAGTGTGCAAAGCTTTGAGCCCACCACGCATAATGAAGCTACCGACTCTGCGAGCCTGACGGCCGGCGCGCAGGGAAGGGAATATAAATGACCGTATGCGCTCGGAGAAGTTCCTGTTAAAGTGCTTTCGGACGGGGGTTCAACTCCCCCCATCTCCACCACATCCACCGCAGCATATCTGCTGAGGTGGATTTTCTATTGTCAACGCGGTGAAAATATGGTAAGCTGAATCAAAAATGATGAAATGAGATATCAAAAATGACAGAATCGCTGTTTTACATTCAAAGAATCCGCGCGCAATACGACACCGGCATTTTTTCCAAGTCCGATAAGCGCATAGCCGACTATCTGCTCGAGCACCCTGGTGCAGTTGACGGTGAAACTGCAAGCTCGATCGCCGAGAAGGTGGGAACAAGCCCGGCAACCGTTGTGCGCTTTTGCCGCAAGCTCGGATTCAAGGGGCTGACGGATATGAAAAACAGTGCCGCATACAGCAATTATATCGAAAGCTCGACAACCGATATGGATCTTAAAAAGGGCGACGATGCGGAGACCGTCACTAACAAGGTCCTGCAGTATATGAAGATGGTGCTCGACCAGCTGAAGCTGTCGCTCGAGCCGGAGCTTTTGCAGAAGGCAGCCGATAAGCTTGCCGGCGCAAACCATGTCGTGATACTGGCCGAGGGCGGCTCGGGCACGATCGCGCGCGCGGCGTACGATATTTTTCTCAAACTTGCAATACCGTGCCGCATTGTTGATGATATAATGTTTCAGATCATGGAGATCAGCATGATGGACGAAAACGATGTGCTGTTTTTGATCCTCAACTCCGGCAGAACATATAACGTTTTGCAGAATGCATCTTACGCAAAGCAGCGCGGAATATACACCATCGGCGTTGTTGGAACAAAAGGAACGCCACTGTCAAAGTACCTTGATATCGAGCTGCCGACATGCATTTTCAGCAGCAGTTATCTGAGCGATATCTCCGCTGCACGCCTGTGCGAACTTGTAACTGTTTCAATTCTTCATTCCATCATGGCGCTCACACGTGACAGCAAACAAATGAAACGCGGAGAGAGTATTGCTAACTCAATCGAGCTTAAACGTATCCCGGGAAATCAAAAATTCTGAATATAATATCCAGTAAACTTCAACTTAAAAGTACGGTAATTTATGAATTACCGTACTTTTTTGCGTTTCAGGAGATAAAATTGTTTGCTTATTAACAAACTATTCGCGTTTTTTACCAAAAACAAAATGTGCATTTTATGCAGTGCAACGAATTTCAAAATAAACGTTTAAAAATGAAATGAAATTTCATTTTTGGCTTGATTTGCACCAAAAACTCTGCTAAGATTTATATAGAAATTGTTGATGATGATGAAAGAGCAAAAGTGATTGTATTGAATTCGGAACAATCAAAATGAACGTAAAAAAAGAAAAATATAAGAGATGAAAGGAAAAGCAAAAATGAAAAAAGTACTGGCAATGGTTCTCGCACTGGCGATGGTGTTCGCACTTTGCGCCTGTGGGAACGGCGGCAACAACGGCGGCGACTCCGCAACATACGACAAGATCACCCTCACTATGGCAGTCAACGGCACCGATACTCAGGTTGACAGCCGCGTAGCAAATCACTTCAAAGAACTCGTCGAGGAAGCAACCGACGGCGCTGTTCAGATCGAAGTTTACCCCAATGACCAGCTCGCGGGCGGCAACGCCAGCAAGGGCGTCGAAATGGTAGTCAACGGCTCGACCGATATCGCTGCATACGCAACCGTATCTCTCAGCGTTCTTGACCCGAAGCTCGGCATCGCACTCGTCCCCTGGACGTTCAGCAGCTATGAGCAGGCTCGTCAGGTCATTGACGACACCGGCCTTGCTTACTATGACTCCATCCTTCAGGATTACGGTCTGACCGCTGTCGGCTCGTTCCATAACGGCTTCCGTCAGCTGTCGAACAATGTTCGCCCCCGTAACCGCTCCCGAAGACCTCAAGGGTCTGAAGATCCGCGTTCCCGGCGGCGAGATCTACATGGACTTCTTCCGCCTCCTCGGCGCAGACCCCACCAACATGAACTGGTCCGAGGTTTTCACCTCTCTCCAGCAGGGCGCAATTGACGGTCAGGAAAACGGCGTCAGCGTCACCAGCACCTCCGGAGTTCTCGAAGTTCAGAAGTACGTTACCATCTGGAACTACTCCTACGAAAACGACCTTATCGTCTTCAACAGCGACACTCTCAACGGACTGAATGAGGCAACCCAGAAGGTTCTCAAGGAGAAGGCAGTCGAGGCTTGCAACTGGGGTCGCGACATCGTTGAGCAGGAGCACGATCAGCTCATTCAGGAATTCCGCGATCAGGGCATCCAGGTCGATGAGCTCACCGAGGATCAGCTTAAAGTCTTCCAGGACAAGGTAGCCGACTTCTGCCAGTCGTTCTATGACAAGTACGGCGAAGAGGCATGCGCTGCATTCGGCATCACCAAGAGCTGATTGCTTAGTTAAATATAATTCCGTATTCGGTCGGGGCGAGGGCACAGCCTCGCCCCGACCGAATTACTTCCTCAGGAGTGTGTGATGAAAAAATTTGATAAGATTTTAGATTATATTGAATATATCATATGCGGTGTTTGCCTTTGCGTTATGACGCTTCTTACATTCGCAAATGTCGTATCCCGCCATCTCGTTATCGGTTCTCTCTCCTTTTCCGAGGAGATAACCAACTATCTGTTCGTACTTGTCAGCCTGATGGGCGCGTCTATCGCCGCAAAGCGAGGCTCGCATCTTGGCTTCACCCTCATTTCCGACCATGTCGGAAAGAAGGGCGCACGCATACTCGGCATCATTGCAATGCTGTTTGCCGTGATTTTCTCCGGTATCATCTGCTACTACGGCGTTTTCATGGTCATGAAGCAGATGGGCAACGGTCAGGTGACCGCCGCAACCCAGCTCCCCGAGTGGATATTCGGCGCATTTGTGCCTGTCGGTGCACTTTTTGTTACAATTCGTTTTGCACAGAATCTGATTAAGCTTATTACCGGTCATGACATCGAGCATGAAGATGTTATCGCCGATGCGATAGAAGCGGCCGAAGAGGCCGAGAAGAAAGGAGACAATGAATAATGGTTGCTGCTGTATTGTTCGCATCATTTGCGGTTCTCCTTCTTATAGGCGCTCCGATCGCTGTGTGCCTGGGTATATCGAGCGTTGCCTCGATGCTGGTGCTCGGCGCGGGCCGTCCCATAGATTCCGTTCTCGGAACCATTCCTCAGCTTGTTTCCGCTGCGACGAGCAAAACCGTTTTGCTCGCTATCCCGTTCTTCATTCTTGGCGGCAATATCATGGATAAGTCCGGCATATCGGCAAAGCTTATCCGCCTTGCCGAAACCTGCGTCGGTCATTTCCGCGGCGGCGTTGCAATGGTGTGCGTAATTGTTGCGTGCTTCTTCGCCGCTATCTCCGGTTCGGGTCCGGCAACGGTTGCCGCCCTCGGTCTTATACTCATTCCCGCACTTATAAAAACCGGCTATAAGCCCGCATTTTCGGCAGCACTTATGGCGGCTGCGGGCGCAATAGGCGTTATCATTCCGCCGTCTATAACCTTCGTCGTATACGGCTCTATTTCCGATACATCCATCGGCGATCTGTTTATTTCCGGCGTTGTTCCCGGCCTCCTTATGGGTCTGACGCTCATAGTTGTTACGCTCATTCTTGGTCGTAAGAGCAATCTTATCAAAATGCCGAAAGCAACATGGAAAGAGCGCTGGACAGCGTTCAAGGATGCATTCTGGGGTCTGCTGATGCCGGTCATCATCCTCGGCGGTATCTACGGCGGTTACTTCACTCCGACCGAAGCCGCGGCTGTTTCCGCTGTTTACGGCCTGTTTGTCGGCGTTGTTATCTATCGCACGATCAAGTGGAAAAACTTTGTCAAAATACTCATTGATACTGCGGTCACCACATCTACCGTTATGTTCATCACCGCGGCAGCAACGCTGTTTGCTTACGTCCTGACCCGTGCAAGGCTCGATGTTGCGATCTCCAATCTGCTCATAGATATTGCAGGCGGCAACACGATTATATTCCTGCTTATCGTAAACGTTGTTCTGCTCATTGCAGGCTGCTTCCTCGATTCGACTTCAGCGCTGTATATATTCACGCCGCTGTTCATCCCTGTCGCTCAGCAGCTCGGAATCGACCTTGTACATTTCGGAACTATTATGATAGTCAACCTTGCTATCGGCCTGTACACGACTCCTGTCGGCGTAAACCTCTATGTTGCCTGCGGCATCGGCGGAGTGGACCTGAAGGAAATATCGAAGGCTGCCATTCCTCTGATAATTGCATCGCTTGTAGTCCTGCTGCTTGTAACGTATATACCCCAGCTGTCCCTGTTTATGCTTGGCGGCTGATTTGAACTAAGGAGAATATCAATGAAAGTTTTAATGATCGGAGCCGGGGACATTGCTAAGTCCCATGCCAGAGCCGTTGAGAAGCTTGGCGGCGAGATTGTGGGTGCTTTCGACGTAAGCGAGAATGCGCTCAAGTCCTTCAAAAAAGAGTTTTATTGTGACGTAATAAGCTACGAGCAGATCCCGGAGTATGTCGAAAAGGCAGACTATGCAGTCATTTCGACGCCCCCGACGAAGCGCCTTGACTATGTTGAGATGGTTCTGTCAAAGCATGTTCCGCTGTATCTTGAAAAGCCAATTGCCACGACTCTGGAAGATGCAGAGAAGATAGTTGCCATGGCAAAGCAGTATGACGCGAAGATAATCGTCGGCTTTGCCCACCGCTTCCGTCCTGCGTTTGTCAAAATGTACGATATGGTCAAGTCCGGCATGTTTGGCGACCCCGTCAACGTTTTCAGCTACCGTGTCGGCGCAGGCTTCGGCTACGGCAAGAACAATGCCATGTACGGCAACTCCTGGCGCACCGACCCCAAGCTCGCATGCGGCATGACTATCGAGTCTGTATCGCATGAGTTTAACCTCCTGACATCGCTGGCAGGTGAGTTTGATACCATCGCCTGCAACGTCAAGGGAACCATAAGCAACGTTCCGCAGTTCGACACGAACTCGACCATGGTAATGAGATGCAAAAACGGAGCCGTCGCTTCGATAATGACAAGCTGGAGCTCCGGCGCCGGTGCAAATCTCAAGGGCTATATCGGAACAAACGGCAGCATTCTTCTGCGCGGACGTAATATGTTCGAGTTTGACTCTATTACATACAAAACAGTAGATATGGATCACGAGGAGAGCATCACATTCAATGATTCCTATGATCTCAACAAGGATGAGGTCATCTACCACGTCCACGTTTACTTCCAGGACTGTCTTAAGAACAACAAGCCTGTTGAGATCGGCGGCCTGTCCGAGGGCATGAAGGTTCTCAAGCTCTCAAATGCAGCTCTCGAATCCGCTAAGGAGCAGAAAACCATAGCTCTCGGTGATTACTACACCCTTTAAGCGAGGAGGATACAAATGAACGAAAAAGTCAGTATGCTCAAAGAAAAAGCAAAAGAAATCAGAAAAACGGCGCTGACGATGATTTTCGAGGCACAGTCCGGTCATCCCGGCGGTTCGCTGTCGTCAGCCGACATCGTGACGGCCCTGTATTTTTCCGAAATGCACGTTGACCCGAAAAATCCGCAGTGGTCTGACAGAGACAGATTTGTTCTTTCAAAGGGCCATGTCTGCCCGATCCAGTACGCGGCGCTCGGCAGCCTCGGATTTTTCCCGGAGGAAGTGCTGCACACCCTGCGTCAGGAAGGCTCCATGCTTCAGGGCCACCCCAGCATGCTCAAGTGCCCGGGCATAGATATCTCCACCGGCTCACTCGGCCAGGGCGCTTCGTGCGCTGTCGGTATGGCACTTGCAGGTAAGCGCGACCATAAGGATTACCGCGTGTTCACCCTCCTCGGCGACGGTGAGATGGATGAGGGCATAGTCTGGGAAGCCATGATGAGCGCAAACCGCTATCAGCTTGACAATTTTGTTATGATAGTAGATAATAATGGTCTCCAGCTCGATGGTCCCTGCGATCAGATTATGCCGCATATCGATTTGAGCGCTAAGGCGGCAGCATTCGGCTTTGAGGTCTACGATATCGACGGACACGACATGCAGCAGATACTTGACGCTTTCGATAAAATACGCGCAGCCAAAAACGGCAAGCCCAAATTCATCAATGCAAAAACCGTTAAAGGCAAGGGCGTTGATTTCATGGAAAATCAGGTTTCGTGGCATGGCACGGCTCCCAATGCCGAGCAGTATGCCGACGCAATAGCGCAGATAGACAGGAGCTGAGATCATGGAAAAAGGTAAAATGATAGCTACTCGCGACGGCTTCGGCGACGAGATCGTTGAAGTCGGCAAGGAAAATAAGGATATCTATGTGGTTGACGTTGATATCGGCAAGTCCTGCAAGACTGCAAAGTTTATGAAGGCTCTGCCCGAGCAGTATGTCAATGTCGGCATTGCCGAGCAAAACGGCGCCGCGCTCTCGGCCGGACTTGCCACCACCGGCAAGATCCCGTTTGTTGTGACCTATGCGGTGTTCGGCTCACTGAGAATGTGCGAAATGATCCGACAAGAGATGTGCTACACCAATCTTAACGTAAAGATCGCATGCTCTCACGGCGGCGTTACCCCGGCAAATGACGGCGCAAGCCATCAGGCGATAGAGGATCTGGGCGTTCTGCGCACCATTCCTAACATCACCGTTATTCAGCCGGCAGACTACGTTTCGGCAAGAAAGCTCGTCCGTGCTGCAGCCGAGACCTACGGCCCGATGTATCTGCGCTTCACGCGCGACGCCGTTCCCGTCATTTATGACGAGGATCAGGAGTTTACCATCGGCAAGGCTGTCCGCCTGCGCGACGGTAAGGACGTTGCGATAATCGCGATCGGCGATACGGTGCGCCTTGCGCTGGATGCCGCACGCGAGCTTGAGAGCAAGGGCATAAGCGCAAGAGTGCTCGATATGCACACGCTCAAACCGCTGGATAACGAAGCTGTCGATGCCTGCATTAACGATATCGGCAAGATAATCACCGTTGAAGATCACAACATCATAAACGGTCTTGGCAGCGCGGTGTGCGAGCGCGCAGCCGAGGCAGGGAAGGGCAAGGTCGTGCGCATCGGCATACAGGACTGCTTCGGCCAGTCCGCGCCGTATGAGCGCCTGCTTGCAGTCAACGGCATTACGGTTGAGAATATCGTTGAAAAAGCAATGAAAGGATTTTGATTATGCCACTGGTAACAACCAAGGAAATGTTCAGCAAAGCCTACGCAGGCGGATATGCCGTAGGTGCATTCAATGTCAATAACATGGAGATCGTGCAGGGCATCACCGAGGCCGCCGCAGAGCACAAAGCTCCGG